>Ga0182021_10012351_pt1 | contig 10141 bp, 10 predicted proteins | sample 612E3MmetaG_FD_120493 | JGI IMG/M metagenome (GOLD analysis project Ga0182021, IMG submission 120493) | Permafrost microbial communities from Stordalen Mire, Sweden - 612E3M metaG (Illumina Assembly) | ecosystem: Environmental > Terrestrial > Soil > Wetlands > Permafrost | place: Sweden... | reverse complement strand
GATTATAAAGAAATAAAATTGAAAATTCTATTTTTATTTTCTTGGCAAAAGTTCAGCAAGCTCAGCGCTTGCAACGCATAATGCGGTATCTGCGCCGCCGTAGTAGATGAGAAGTCGATCGTCCTTCATTGTTTGCCCACAACTGAAAACTACGTTAGGAACTTTTCCGTAGCGTTCATAATCTTCTGTTGGCGTTAGGATCGGCTCTTCGGATCTGTAGAGAACTTGCTCAGGGTCATTCTTATCCAATAGTGCGACTCCTAACGAGTAAACTCTGTCCACACTTACTCCGTGGTAAATTAGAAGCCACCCTTCATTTAGCAAGATAGGAGGCCCTGCAGCACCTACCTTCCAAGAATCCCAACCTTTGTCTCGTGGGCCTAAAATGTATTTTAAGCCAGACCACTCTCGCAGATCGGGAGAGCGTGCAATGCACAGGTCAGGTTCTAATCTGTGAAACATCACGTAGTCGCCGTGGAACTTCTGAGGAAACAACACTGCATCTTTATTGTGGATTCCTGGGAAAGCCAAAATTCTTTCTCCCCATTGCCATTTTCTACCCAAAAAATCGTCTTTATTAATGGACGTTATTGCAATTTGATAAACTTGATGTTGAGAATGAATTCCAAATGCTGTGTATGCCATAACTAGTGAATTGTCAAATAGATTTAGTCTTGGGTCTTCACATCCTTGGCATTCTGGTTCATTCGCTGGGCTAAAAACTGGCAAGGGCAATCGTTCATCTATATTATAGCCATCCGAGGATGATGCTAATCCTATGCGTGAAACATTATCAGTACCCATAGCCCTGTATAAAATGTGAACGCGTTCACTTGTGGCGAAAATTGCTGCATTGAACACTAAGCTGGATTCCCAAACATGCTTTCCTATAGGCTCAAGTATAGGGTTGTGCGAGTACCGTTTCATTTGCTCTTTCTCCAGTGTCAATTTGTTTTGTAGTTACTTACAGTCCAATTAGTTCATCCAAAATGTTCCTGACAGATATCAAGCCTACTAGTTTCCCGCTTGCCGTTATCACGGGCAAATGCCGAACCTTAGCGGATTTGATAATGTTTTTTGCTTCATCGAAAGTGGACTCTTCATTAACTGTAAAAGGGTTTTTAGTCATGATTTTTTCTATCGGTGCATCTAAGGGCACGTTTTGCGCTACGATTCTTATAGCGTCCCTCTCGGTGAAAAGACCTATGCATTTCTGTGTATCGTCGACAATCACAATACATCCAACGTGTCTTTTGAAAAGAAGCTCAATTGCCTCCTTAACTGGAACGTTTCCATAAGTAGTAACTACCTCTTTTAGCATTAGGTCTCGAGTCATCATATAGTTTGATCTCCAGTTTTAATCCGAGTTTCCAAATTAATAAATAATGTGAGTTATGTTTAAGCTTTGAATTTTTAGGTGTCCCTATTTGAATCTTAATTTCTAAATTTTACTTGTTTGACGGATATGTTTTTTATCTCTTCCAAGTTTAAGCGAGCTTGGAGGTAAGCTAAGGTGGATTCGGCGCCTTTGTTTTGGTTTAAGCCTTGTGGTGTTAAGCCATCGGAACAGCTTCCGTTTTCTGGATCATACAATATTAGACCTTTTAGATTTCTACCAAAGAACCATTCAAAGGCATCGTAGGCGGCTTTGAGGTAGGCTTCTTCGCCGGTGTTTCTGAAGGCGGCGATTGCTGCTTCTGTCGTGCAAGATGCTTCAACAGATTGTTGATCGTAGATTGCTCGGGTAGATCCTTTTCTATACCAGCCACGATTTCCAATAGGGACGAAAATGTTGTTTATTGTTTGGGTATTTATTAGAAATTTCATGGATTTAGTTGCTATTTGGAGGTACCAATCTTTTCCGGTAGCTTCGTAGGCTAAGAAAAGCGAATGCGGCATTCTCGCATTGGAGTAGGTTAGATATGATTCAAACCAGTCCCAATCCTCGGATGATTGCAATTCAAATTGCTTTGTTAGCTGATCAGCAATGGAAATAATGTTTAGTTTTAAATTTTGATCATTTGGATAAGCTTTTTGGTAATTAAACAATCCCATAATTGAGTACGCTTTTGCTCTCGGTGAGGTAAAACTTGAAGCCCATTTGAAAACTTTGTCAAAAATCTCTTTAGACATAAGTTTTGTTTCATCCGATAATTTTGAGTTCAAGCAATATCCGCATGCCCAAAGTGTCCGTCCCATGCAATCCTCGGAACCTGTTTCATCCAAAAGCTTGCGGTCATAACCGAGGTAATTGTGCATTTTGCCGTCAGATTTCTGCATATAGAGTAATAAACATAAGTAGGTGTCAATTAATCCCTTGACGCTTGTGTCATTGAAAAGCACGAGATAATTTGTACAAGCAATTAGAGCTCTTGCATTATCATCTGTTGTATATCCTTCTTTTTTATTAGGTGTTGCGTATTTCGAATGCTGGAGCATTCCTACGTCGTCTGTCAGTGTTCTAACAAAATCTAGTTTTATAGGTAATATTATCAATTTAGGGGGCCTCGTTATTGTTAATTATTGATTTAATTAGGTTTACATATTTTTTTGCCACGTTTTTCCAAAGGAAGCGTCTACTGTATTTGTAAGCTTTCTTTTGAACATAATTACGGAAATTTTCGTCTAAGAGCCTAGTTATGCCTTCTGCAATTGATGCAGGATCTTCAAATCTGCATAGTATTCCTCTATCGTTAGCCAAGACCTCTTGAGCGTGGTAATAAGGAGTAGAAACTACAGCTTTTCCGGCGCCAAGGGCATAGATAAGGGTGCCACTGCTGATTTGGTTAACGGAAATGTAAGGAGTTAAGTAAATATCGGTTGCTTGAAGAAAATTTTTTAGTTCACTTTTGGTAACAAATCTGTTTGTGAATCTGACGTGTTCTTCTAAATCGAGTTCACTAACAAGCTCTGTAAGTCTATTTCGGTATTTTTCACCCTCATTTTTTCTGACTTCAGGGTGCGTTTCTCCGATAATGAGATAAATTATTTGAGGCTCTTTCTTAATAACTTCTGGAAGAGCCTGAATAGCGTATTCGATTCCTTTGCCGTTGCTTATTAACCCGAAAGTAGAAGCGACCAAACGTCCTTTTAGACCTAGTGCTTCCTTGATTGATTTGTTGTTTTTGTATTCTATGCTTGGACAACCATGAGGAATAACAACGCATTTCTTGCAAGATATTCCTTGGTTTTTTAACATGTTGATTGCGGCATGAGCAATTACGACTGTTGCTTGGCTTCTTTCAACTATGTATCTTAGAGTTTCGATCGCTTTTTGATCAAAATTCGGTTGCACCGTGTGAAGGGTAGTAATAACTGGTTTTTTGACATTTTCAAGGAAGAGTTTAATGTTTGCACCGTAGTCGCCTCCGTAGAGGCCGAACTCATGTTGAATAACCAATACCTGAATATTTGATGAGTTTACGTATTCTGCTGCCGCAACATAGTCTTCAATTTTGTCTCGACTAATTCTTAATTTGACTCGCCCAGCGTAATTATAAATCGCGCCTTTTTCATTTATCGCAAGTACGGAAGACTTAAGCTCACTTAGCTCATCGGTAGCATCAATTAAGTCTTTTGTGAAGTTTGCAATCCCGCATTCTCTGGGGGGATAAGTGCTCAAATACCCGACGTGCCTTGGACTACTATCCAAAATTTGTTTCTTGGTCATTTCTTAATTAACCTATCATTCTAATTTTTATTTACCCAAAAATCCTCTGTTTTACAATTCATGAGAACAAGTATTCCCAAGATCACATCAACCTTCTTTTTCAGCAAAAAGGTTAACTGAGAGAATTTCTGGTTGAGGCTTTGAAACATGATTTGCCTCATTTTAGAGTTACCTTCCGACCTTAATGTCTGTTTCGTCTTTTAATCGCCGTTTTTCATGTAAAGAGATTCTTCGGTTTAATGAGCGAGTTGTCGATTTTCGGAGTTTTTTTTCAGGAAAGAAGAAAAGGATATGCGAAATGGTGAAAGATTGCTAGATCTACCTTATGACGTCACGTTGTGGGTGTGGTATCCCAGTCACTAAAGTTAATATTTTATCTTAACTGTAGTATAATTGGATAATCTCATTGAAGGTTTGCCTGTTTGAAAAGAAAACTGAGAATTCAATGCCCTTGCGGCTATGTATTTGATGTTTTAAGCTCTAAGAAAGATGCATTAGTTCGAATAAGGTTGCATTTTGAACGTTTTCATAAGGATTTTCTTCCTTTTGGAATTACTAACACTGAAGCACTAACTTTGCTAAAGAATGCACGATTAAGTGGAAAACAAAAAGGTTCGTCAAGGCAGTTCAAGCAAAATTCGCCTATAAGTCAATAAGTAATAAATAGTCTATATAGAAACCGGATTAAAAGAAAAGTTTGGGCTACTGAAAGAGAATTATGGATTTTGGACAAAGCAAGCAAAACAATTAATCGATCTTCTCAAACACTTTAGCGTTCTTGTTGTATTATACGTAACCTTTCTCGAACCGTGGATATGAGCTCTTCAGCTTTAACAGGTTTAACAATAAAATCGTCTGCACCATAATCGGCAGCTTTTTTTCCCACCTCATCAGTTGAGAAGCCGGTGACAATAATTTTTATTGCTTTAGGGTCTTTTGGTATTTTAAGGAGAAGCCCTATTCCGTCCATGTCTGGGAGCTTGACGTCAACTAAGTACGCACTGAACTCTGCTTTTTTTATTTTCTTGAGGGCATCTTTGCCTGTCTCAGCAGTCTCAACTAAGTATCCTTCCTTTTCTAAAATACTTTTAAAAACTCTCAAAATATCCACATCGTCATCTACTATAAGAATTCGATTTTTTTTCCAGTTCATTTAACTCCTCCAATCAACGTTAATAAATTCGAAAAAAGTTCCGATGAGTGTTGGCTTTCCTGAACTCTAAGTACAATTGCATAATCATATTTGTCCTAATATCGAGAATGTAACTTAAAAATTTATGTCAGAAGATAGAAATTCGAGAATTTAGTTATTAACTGATCTGAAGATAATACTTGTTACATCGATGAAGGAAAAACAGGATGTTTGAGAAAACACTAAATGTTTTCCTATGGGACATCAATTTTCATCCGGACTTACTCCTTACTCTTGAGCTTGGTAAAGGTTGGAATTTTCATATTTTTAGATCCTCATTTAGACTTGATGTTTTTCCAAAATTTTGTTTCTTGTTTGCACTTAAACAATCCTCCTGGCAGAAGTGGACAAGAAAAACAAAGATTCAGCACCAGTATTTCGTAATAGAACATAAATAAATTTTTAATTCCATGGCGAAATAATATTTGAGCCCTTGAGTTAACGGCATTTAAATTAACATTTAAATTCCTCTTTGACTTAAAATTGAGAAGGGACTGATATGTCAACTCAAATTCTAGCAAAAGATGTTTATTCAAAAGGTTATAACGCTGTTCAAGAGAACGATACGTTATCTCGATGTTTAGAAGCCTTCGAAAAAGGGAAGCCTCCAGTTTTAGTCGTGTTAGATGAAAAAGGCAAATATGTGGCTATGATTAGCCGGCGAACCATTCTAAGGTCAAGGCTTGATCCAACTACATCCAAAGTTCGAACCTTAATGAAGGTTGCGCCACCGGTTTCTCTTGATTTTTCGGTTGGTAAAATGGCGAAGTTGATGATTGAAAGTGAGATGAGGCAGCTTCCGGTTTTTGAAAAGAATAAAATCGTTGGATTTGTCACTGATGAGGATATTATTCATGCGGCTGTTCTTGATGAGTGGGGTAAAACTGCAGTCGAGCAAATCATGACAAGAGCCCCACACACAATCGAGTCAAGCCGGTCCGTTGGAGCAGTTATGAGTTTAATGAGAGAATATGGCATTTCGCATGTTCCAGTGATGGATAGCGGCAAACTTGTAGGCATGATTACCATCCAGGACATTTTAGAGAATATTTATTGGCCGCAGAGACGTCAGACAACTGGAGATATAGTAGGAGGAAAAATTGAAACATTAAGTATCCCAGCTAAAGGCATAATGGCAAGACCCGCCATCACGGTTGAATCTCAAACGAACTTGCGAACTGCAGAAAAACTCATGCATGACCGCAACGTTTCCAGTTTAGCCGTTGTTACAGGCGAACGACTCGTCGGCGTCGTGACGAAACTTGATTTTTTGGAGCCGCTTTCGCAGTTAGAAGTAGCAGAGAAGAAGTTGTCAGTGCAGTTCGGAATCAAAGGCGTGGAAGTAAGTCCTGAACAGCAGGGATTCATTATGGAAGAATTCGATTCCTTCACACACAAATACCAAGAAGCATTCCAACTGGGAACATTGTTTGTTTACATGAAGAGCCACCGCAACACAAACCTACGAGGTACACCATTGGTTCACTGCCGCCTACAATTCCGAACCGTAAGAGGAACATTCTTTAGCGCAAGCGAAGGATGGGGAGTTGAACCAACCTTTAGAGTAGCATTAGACCGCCTAGAACGAAGACTCCTAAGAAGCAAAGAACTGCTATCGTACAATCCAAAGTTTGCAAAAGACTACTTACGCAAGATCGGGTTGCCTCAAGAAGAAAGCTAAGTCTTTCTCTTCTTTTTTTTGCGATTTTTCATCAGTTTTGTTGTAATAGCGGCAGGTTTGGGCTTTTGGCGTTTTTTTTTTGGGAAGACTTTTAAAACCTGATAAGTTAGTTTAGTGGCTATGTATTTGAGAGCCCTCACCAACACACTCAAAAGCAGGCGGTTCTGGATTTGGCAGCTGGGCGGCGCAGTAATCTATGGTGTTCCCGCAGCGATACGGCTTGCAACTGGCAGCGTTCTATTACCTGTACTCAGCTTGTTAATGACACCATGGATTGGACACTACATTCCCGGCAATTTAGTAGAGAAAATTTTCGTTAATGCTTTTTTCCCAGGCGCGGCAGGAGCCATCACTGCAGAAATCCTGTATGTAAATGTGCATGGCCAAACTTTTGGTCGAAAAAACAAGTATTTGGTTAGGCTTAGCGGCGCTTTGCTGCAGACGACGGCTTGGTCGCTGTTTCAGTTTTGGGGAAACATGCAAAACATTGCTGGTTCATGGGGCGGCAACCTCTTCGAGTACCCAATGGTTTATCCACTAAATTTCCTGCTGGCTTCCCTGTCAATCTTCACCCCCGACATAGTAGGCTTCGCCAAAACCAAAATACTCAACGCTTACCACAGATTAAGAAAATAGGGAAACTCTAAAAGTCAGATTAAGAATTGCGGTTTACTTTGTTTTTATGGTGTAGTCTGCTTCGAAAATTCTTGGGTTTATCTGCCTTGTCTTGCCCGCCTTAAGCTCTGCTTTGCCTGCTATTACCTTAAATTGTTGAGCGAACCCATCAACATAATCTAATATGCCGCAGCCATAGCAGAAACCTCCCGAAAAAGAAATTGTAAGTATACCGGGTGAGGCAAATACAACTTTGCTTGTTACTTGGGGGCTTCTGACTCGGTTGAAGAGTTGGACGGTTTTTCGGGCTAAGTCGTCTATTTCCTGCTGAGACAGCGACATAGCCAACGCCGATTAGATGGGTATTCTTGAACCGTCAAAACCGATCTTAGAAATTCCCAACTCATCCTTAACTTCTCGTAGCTGAGCAGCATTAAATACTGGTCCATCTCTGCAGACGCGATATTTGCCGATCACGCAGCTTCCGCACAAACCAATGCCACAGCGCATAAGCCGTTCAAGACTTGCTTCCAAAGGCAGTTTACGCTGTTCAGTTAACTCAAAAATCTTCTTAACCATGACTTCGGGCCCGCAAGTGTAAATCATGTCGAATTTTTCTCTCTCCAACAGTTTAGCAAGTGGTTCAGTTACCATGCATTGTAAGCCATATGTGCCGTCATCGGTTGTTGTGATGATGTTTTTCTCGCTACATACGCCTTTGAGTTCTTTGATAAAGAGGAGTTCATCTTTGGTTTTAGCGCCCTCAACAAAGGATAATCGCTCAGTTTTAGCTGCAAGCTGTTTGGCAAGGAAAAGAAGCGGCGCCGTTCCTGTTCCCCCACTTATCAATAAGACTCTTCCTCTGCTTTCGGTGAAACTGGTGCCGAATGGTCCACGCACGCCAACGGTTTGACCTGTTTCCATGCTGTGCATATGTCTTGTTGCATCGCCAAGGGCTTTCACGGAAACGGAAACTACTCCATTGCTGGTGTCCATTATGCTAAGCGGAATTTCGTCTATTCCGGGAATCCAAAGCATCAAAAATTGGCCTGGCTTAGCTTTCGAGCAAAGTCTATCTGTGAAGACAAATGTTTTAACACTTGGACTCTCTGTTTTGACAAGTACGATTTCGGTTGTTCTAAGAGTATTAACTGCGGTGAGCGAGGTTGACAATTTCTTTTACACTCCCATAATGTTTCTTTCTCAAATAACTTTCAATTCCTTTATTTATGGTTTGGAAAACCTCTGTGTTCTCGAATGCGATGGCTGTTCCAACTTGAATTGCTGAAGCGCCAGCTAAGAAAAACTCGACGGCGTCTTGCCAAGTTGTTATTCCGCCGCAGCCAATTAATGGGACATCAGGTAGTGCCTCTCTAATATCATATAGGCACCTCAGTGCGACAGGCTTGACTGCTGGACCTGACAGTCCGCCTTTTCGATTGCTTAAAATCGGCTGCATCGTTTCAGAATCAATTGCCATTGCTTTAAGCGTGTTAACCGCAGTTAAAACGTCTGCTCCAGCTGCAACAGCAGCCCTGGCTGTCACAGCTATATCAGAGACGTTGGGCGATAACTTTACGATTACAGGTTTGTTAACTGCCGCCTTTACCTTTTCAATCACTTCAGCAAGCAAGCGAGGGTTTTGACCGATTTCGGCGCCCGTTTGTTTAACATGTGGGCAGGAAACATTCAGTTCCACTGCATCAGCGCCAGCATTAACGGCTTTTTTGGCAACCGCGGCGTATTCGTCTGCTGAATATCCAAACACGCTCACAATAAGAGGAACTTTTAGAACTACTTTGCAATATTTGATTTCTTCAGCGTAAACGTCGATGCCGGGGTTTGGCAATCCCATGGCGTTAATTAATCCCGCGTCAGCTTGCACCACTGTTGGGTTCGGGTAGCCGACTCTGGGGTCTATGCCGATAGATTTTGAAACAACCGCTCCCGCGCCGCCCTTGGCAACGCGATTTAGGGATTCTGATGAATAACCCAATATTCCGGATGCCAGAATACATGGGTTTTCCAGTTCTAAGCCTGCAAGGCATGTACTTAACGGATTACTTTCCAAACAAATCACCGCTCAAAATAGTTTAATGCTTTTAAAAAGATAAAGCTTCGTTTAAAGAAATTAAGTTGAATTACACACAAAAAGCTTTCTATTAACTGCTTAACTAAAAAAAGAAATGAGGGTTAGACAGAAGGACCTAAGAATACCTTATTTCTTCTTTTTAGCTTTTTTATCTTCTTTTTTTGGAGCCTTAGCCACTCTAATAACCTCAAAGCTACAATTGCCTTCAATTTGTATTTATAATTTGCTAAAGGCTATATGTTCTGGTGCAACAGATAAAATAGCTCAAAAACGGTCGCTATACGCAAAATAACCCCGAAAAAAAGCATCTATTAAATGGTTTTTAACATGGTTTTTTGCATTGTCAAATTTTACATTTATCTGTTAATACCTATGGATTGCTTTTTGTTTACTGGAAAGTCTTTTATATCCGACCGATGTAAAAAATTACACAGCTTAGAAAAATTATTCAGTCGATCAATGAAGATTGGAGTGAATGATTAACGAAATCCAATGGCACAAGGGTAAGCCGCGTAAATTCTAATAAGTTTAATAGCAAATTACATTTTTCTTCTGCCAAAATGGCATCAAGAGTTTTTGAGTTGAGGGGGTCATCAAACTTTGAAAGATGTCCAAAATGAAAAGCCAGAAAATGAAATTGAATTAAACAAAGTTGGAGTCGAAGGACTAAGAAAATACGTGGTTGTTAAAAGCCCAACAAAAAACTACCACACAATCGTAACCATTAACAGCTACATAAAATTGCCATCCAACCTCCGCGGTGTACACATGAGCAGGTTCGCTGAGTCAATAGAAGAAATCCCAGAGGAAACAACTTCAATTGAGGACTTAGCCGAAAAAATCTCAGAAACCTCCCTAGCAAAGCACAAGTTCGACTGCTGCACCAAAGTT
>Ga0182021_10012350_pt1 | contig 10141 bp, 3 predicted proteins | sample 612E3MmetaG_FD_120493 | JGI IMG/M metagenome (GOLD analysis project Ga0182021, IMG submission 120493) | Permafrost microbial communities from Stordalen Mire, Sweden - 612E3M metaG (Illumina Assembly) | ecosystem: Environmental > Terrestrial > Soil > Wetlands > Permafrost | place: Sweden... | reverse complement strand
GGACCCGCTTCTACCTCGATTTCTGCCACAAATACGGCCATCCGCCACGTTCGCCCACCAGCCTTGGGCCATTTCTCGGCAAATTGGCAGCCAAAAACCAGTCGGTAGAGCAAAGAAACCAGGCCGCCGGGTGGTTGAGGGTTGAAGGTTGGCGGAAAGCCCGTTGGATCTGTAAGGGTTGAGCGGCGGTCGCTTCGGTTTGGGGTGCCGGGTAAGCGAGAAGGCGATTTCGCGGTGGGACGGGCCCGGAGACTGGGGACGGTTTATCGGCGGTTCCCTAGCGTATATCTGGCGTACACCTGGCCACCCCCTATCCAGTACCTATCCAACACCTATCCAACACCTATCCGACATCTATCCGACATCTATCCGACAAACCGTAAATGCTTGGAATTGGGGCACATGTGGTCATCGGGGAGAAGCCACACTGGGGCGAAGGCAGAAGAAGAAAAGAAGCAGGGGATGAGCGCGAACATCCGACATCCAACATCCAACATCCACCGCGGCAAAGCCACCCCAAGGCCACATCAATGCGACCTCAAAGCCACCCGGAAGTGAATGATGGAGGACGGGCCAGAGCTGCCCAAAGCCAGGAGTGATGCGTGATGCGTGATTCGTGACTGGGCCGCCAAGAGTTGCTCGGCTCCCCTGGCGGCTCAGCCCTGAGGCCGGCTGGCAGTGCAGGCGGACTGACCTCTTCGGCCAGGTTTGGCCAGTGCGGCATCAAGCTGTGGGTCGGACCGCGAGCCGTCCCGGCTCGCAGAGCACAGGCAGAAGCCAGGGGGCTCGGAAAATCAGATCATTTGTGAGCCTTGCCGGCCGCAGCGAGCCGGGACGGCTCGCGGTCCAGGGAGCTTGATGCAGCCCCAAGGAGTAGCGCTCGGGCCGGGTTTCTCCTTGACCGGCGGAGGCGTGCGAACGAACACTCCCGGCGATGCCAGCAGTCTCACAAGGCATCGGGACGACCCTGATGCGCATCTTCTTGCTTATGGCGATAGCTTTTTGCCTCTCGGGTAGCGAATCGGCTGGCGGACAGGGGACGCCCGCGTTCGCGAGCTACACCCTGGACTGCGATGCCCCGACGAATGCAGAGCTGCAAGGCCGGCTTGAGGCGATTGACGCAAAGCTGCGCGGCCAATACGGGATGACGACGGAGCAGGCGGCGGTTGGAGTATTGGACTTGAAGAGCCTGCGGTTGGCGATGGTGCATCCGGACCGGATTGACTACGCCGCGAGCGTGGCGAAGGTGGGCATCCTGCTGGCTTACTTCCAGTTGCACCCGGAGGCGGCCACCCACCTCGATCCGCAGACGCGGCACGAGCTTGGACTGATGGCCAAGGCCTCCAGCAATGAGCTGGCGGCGAAGTTCTCACGCGAGCTGGGTCTGCGGCAAATTCAGGAGGTGCTCAACTCCTACCACTTCTACGACACCAACCACGGCGGCGGGATCTGGATGGGCCGGCACTACGGCGGCGGGGGCGAACGCATCGGCGATCCGCTCAGCGATAATTCGCACGCGGCGACGGTGCGCCAGTTGCTCCGCTATTTCCTGCTGCTCGAACAGGGCAAGCTCGTCTCACCCGAGGCCTCAAGAACGATGCGCGAGATCTTTGCGTCCCCGGACATTCCGCACGATAACATCAAGTTCGTCAAGGGGTTGGCCGGGCGGGACGTGCAGATCATCCGCAAGTGGGGCACCTGGGAGGACTGGTTTCACGACTCGGCAGTGGTCACCGGGCCGGGGCGGCATTACATCCTCGTGGCGCTCACCCATCATCCAAAAGGGGACGAGTATCTCGTCGAGCTGGCCCAGGCGGTGGACGACGTGATGGCCGGCGAGAAGCCACGGAACTGACCTGCGGGTGAGGACATTACCGGGCATGTTCAAGCTAAAGCGGACGTATCCAGGCGCCGCGCCCCGGGTCCTCTCCCTCTCCCGCAACGAAGGAGCGAGAGAAGGCCGGGGAGAGAGTAATCTGACTTGGTGGATCGTCGCGCCGGCTTCGAGCTAAACGCGCCTCCTCTCCCCTGCCCTCTCCTCGACTGCGTGGAGGAGAGGGAGGCGAGACCCAACTGAGTCCGCCCTGAACCCATCATTATAGCTGACAAGCGCGGGCGAGTTTGCCAGGATGCCCATGCGATGTGCCGTTGCATGCTGTTGTTGTTCGCTTGCCTCAACGTCCTTCCCAGCTTTGCCGGTGTGCTGGTCACCCCAGACAGCACCTGGCGGTTCTTCAAGGGCACCTCTGAGGCATCGACTCCGGATACCACTGCCTGGCGTCAATTGGGCTTTGACGATTCGGCGTGGGCAAACAGCCAGGCGGCGTTCTATTACGAGAATAGTCCGGGCAGCTCGACCGCCTATTCCGGCAATACGGATCTGACGGACATGTATGGCAACTACACCTGTATCTTCCTGCGCCAGCCGTTTGTGGTGACCAACATCTATGACCTGGCGGCCATGCAGATCGCGGCGCTCAGCGACGATGGCTATATTGCATGGATCAACGGACAGGAGGTGGGGCGGTTCAACATGCCTGCCGGCGACGTGCCCTACAACGGCCTTGCCAGCCCGGCTTTGGCTGAGCCGATCCCCTGGTGGACCAATACTGTTTCCGACCTCCAATCCTTCCTGGTGCCGGGGACAAACGTCCTCGCGGTTCAGGCCTTTAACTGCTCGCTCAGCGGCAGCTCCGACTTCATCATTAACCCCGCTCTATATTACCTCCCCGACCTTACCAGCCCAACCCTCACACTGATTTATCCCGTCACCAACACCCTTGTCCGCGACTTGACCTCGATCGAAGTGGCTTTCAGCAAGCCGGTCGCCGGCGTGGACGCATCGGATCTGCTGATTGACGGGCAGCCGGCGACGGGGCTCGACATTGTCACGCCGTCGCAGTTTGTATTCAGCTTTGCCCAGCCCGCGACCGGCACGGTGCAGGTGTCCTGGGCGCCGGGGCACGGCATTCATGACTTGAGCAGCGCGTCCAATGCATTTGCCGGCGGCGGTTGGTCCTACACCCTCAATCCCAATGCGCCCCCGCCAGGGGTAATCATCTCCGAATTCATGGCCTCCAACAGCGGCAAGCAGGCCAATTCGCTGCACGATGAACTTGGGGACAGCCCCGACTGGATCGAACTCTACAACGGCGGCAGCACGCCTGTGAGCCTGACGGGCTGGTCGCTGACCGACGATGCGAGCAAACCGGCCGAGTGGGTGTTCCCGGCCACAATGCTGTCAGCCAACGGTTACCTGGTGGTCTTCGCCTCGGGCCGCGACACCAACGTCAACGGCCAGCTTCACACCAATTTCAAGCTCTCCTCTTCGCCCGGTTACCTCGGGCTGTTCGATCCCGCTGGCAACGTCATCTCGGCCTTCAGCCCGACTTACCCGCAGCAATACACCGATATCTCGTACGGCCGCGACCGCCTGGACTCGACGCTCGTCGGCTACTTTACCAACGCTACGCCTGGCGCGGCCAATGCGACCCGCGGCGCCGGCTTTGGCCCGGATGTGCAATTCTCGCGGGCGGGCGGCACCTTCCTCAGCAGCTTCCTCCTCACCTTGAGCACAACGGACACCAACAGCGACATCCACTACGAGTTGGTGACCACTAACCTCGCCTATGGAACGGCGGCGATCACGAATATCCCCACCTCTACCTCGCCGCTTTATACGGCCCCGATCCCGATTGCCACGACCACCCAGGTGCGCTCCCGCGCGTTTCCCAGGCAAGGCGGGTTCTGGCCCGGCGAGCCGCACACCGAGAGCTATATCCTCATCAGCTCAGCCGCGGCTACGTTCACTTCGGACTTGCCGGTCATGCTCCTCCACAACCTGGCGGGCGGCGCCCTCTCAGCGTCGCTGGCGGCACAGAACCAGAGTGTGATTGTCATGCTCTTCGAGCCGGTCAATGGCCGCACCTCGCTGACCAATCCGCCCACGCTCGTCACACGGGCGGGGTTCAACATCCGGGGCAGCAGCACCGCCGGCCTGCCGCAATACAATCTCGCCCTGGAAATCTGGGACGAATACAACCAGGACCGGAAGGTTGATTTTCTTGGCCTGCCTGCCGAGTCGGACTGGGTGCTCTACGCGCAGGACGGCTACGACCAGTCCTACCTGCACAACCCGCTCATGCATCAGCTTAGCCGAGACACGGGGCGCTATTCTTCCCGCACCCGTTTTGCTGAGATGTTCCTCAATACCAGCGGCGGCATGGTCACCTATAGCGCGCCGGTGGGCGGCAACTACTTCGGGCTCTACACTGTGGAGGAGAAGATCAAGCGCGGCCCGAACCGTGTGGATATTGTAGAGCTGGAGCCGCAGGCCACTACCGCCCCGGCCATCACAGGTGGTTACATGCTCAAGATTGATCGCACCGATCCCAACGAGAGCGCCTTCTACGATGCCTACCTCCAGGGCTACATCGTGTATGTGGACCCGCCGGGCCTCGAGATGGTGGACGCGTCGCGGGCGGCGCAAGCCAGCAACATTCAGAGCTATTTTTCCCAGTTCGGCGCCGCCCTCTGGGGTGCCAACTACACCAACCGGGTGACCGGCTACGCCGCTTATATCGATGTCGCTTCGTGGCTGGACCATCATATTCTGAACGCCCTCGCCTGGAACGTCGATGCCTTGCGGCTCAGCGGTTATTTCTACAAGGACTACAATCAGAAGATCTCGATGGGGCCGCTTTGGGACTTCGACCGCAGCCTGGGGATGTCCGGCGACAACCGCTGCTTCAATCCTCGCCTCTGGTATTATCAAGCCGGCGGCGACCAGGGCACGGATTACTTCGGCAATCCGTCCCTGGAGGGCGTCCGTTGGTGGCAACGGCTCTTCACCGACCCCGACTTCTGGCAAGCTTGGATAGACCGCTGGACCGACCTGCGCCGCACCACCCTTTCCACCAACCACATGTTCTCTGTCGTCACCAACCTCAGCAGCCAATTGACCAAGGCCCAGCCTCGCGAGGCTAGCCGCTGGGCTTCCGATGGCGTCGGTCCCAGGTCCGGCACGGTCAGCGCTAATGGCTACACGTATACCTTCCCCGGCACCTACCAGGGCGAAATGGCCTTCCTCAAGAAATGGCTGGCGGACCGCACGGACTTCATTGACACCAATTTCCTCCGCGCGCCGGTCTTCAGCGGTAACGGAGGAGCCATCACCTCGGGCTTCGCGCTTACGATTACCGCGCCGACCATCGAAGCCAATACCACGACCTATTACACGCTGGACGGCACCGACCCGCGCCTGCCCGGTGGCGCCGCCAACCCCGCCGCCATTTCCAATCGCGGCGCGATCACTTTGACGCTGACCAACAATGCCCGTGTCTTCGCGCGCAATTACAATTTGGCCCACAACAACATGACGGGCGGCACGGTCGGCGGCAATCCGCCTATCTCGAGCCATTGGTCGGGTTCGACCATTGGCACGTTTGTGGTCGCCACGCCGCCGCTGGCCATTACGGAGATCATGTATCACCCAGTGGCTTCCGGCACGAATGCGGCGAGCGACTTCGAGTTCATCGAGCTGAAGAATGTCGGCGCGCAGCCGCTCAACCTGATCGGCGTCAGCTTCACCAACGGCGTCTATTTCACTTTCACCGTCACGAATGCCATCACCAACCTCGGCCCCGGCCAGTACCTGGTGCTCGTCGCCAATACGGCTGCCTTCCGCTCGCGCTATCCGGCGGTCACGAACATCGCCGGCCAGTACACTGGCAGACTCAGCAACGGTGGCGAACACCTCAACCTCCAGGGGGCGCTCCAGGAGCCGATCATCGATTTCATTTATGATAACTCCTGGTATCCCACGACCGATGGCCAGGGCTTCTCGCTGGTGATTCGTAATGAGTATGCTCCGTTTAACATTTGGACCAACCCGGCCAGTTGGCGGGCGAGCGTGGCTCTCAACGGCTCGCCGGGCAGCTTTGATGGCACCGCGCCCAGCTTCCCTGCCGTGGTTATCAACGAAGCTCTGACGCACACCGACCCGCCGGAGTTCGACACCATTGAGCTCTACAATCCTATTGCCAGCCCGGCATCCATCGGGGGCTGGTTCCTCACCGACGACCACAACAAGCCCACTAAATACTGCATCCCAGCCGACACCGTCATCCCGCCGGGTGGCTTTGTCACCTTTGACGAAAGCCAGTTCAATGTCGGCTCGAATGCTTTCTCGCTCAGTTCTCTGGGCGAGGAGGTTTACTTGTTCTCCGGTGACGGCACTAATGTCACCGGCTACCGCCACGGCTTCCAGTTCGGGGCGCAGGTCAACGGCGTTTCTCTTGGCCGCTACGTTACCAGCGATGGCCTCGAGCATTTCGTGACCCAGAAAGCCAACACCCTCGGCGCCGCCAACGCCGGCCCCAAGGTCGGACCCGTCGTCATCAACGAGATCATGTATGCCCCGCCGCCATTGGGGTTGGATGCTGATACGATGGATGAATACGTCGAGCTGCGAAACATCACCGGCCAGGCCGCACCGCTCTTCGACCCCCTCCATACCACCAACACCTGGCAGCTTCAGGGCGCTGTCCAATTCACCTTCCCGCTCGGCGTCACCCTGGCCCCGTGGTCCTACCTGCTCGTCGTCGGCTTCGACCCCGCCCATGACCCCGTCATGTTGAACTGGTTCCGTGGCCGTTACGGCGTGGATGCCAGCACGACTATCTTCGGTCCCTGGGCGGGACATCTCGATAACGCCGGCGAGCGCGTTGCGCTGTATATGCCCGACAAGCCGCAAGTGCCGCCGTCATTGGACGCCGGCTTTGTGCCGCAGGTGCTCGTCGAAGAAGTCAATTACTCGCCGCTGCCGCCCTGGCCGGTCGGCGCGGACAGCACCGGCAACTCCTTGCAGCGCGTCGCCGGCGCCGCGTTCGCCGACGACCCTGCCAACTGGCAGGCTGCCGTCCCCACCCCCGGCCGGTTAAACCAGGGCGCACTCACTGTGGATACCGACCACGACGGCCTGCCGGACGAATGGGAACTGGCCAACGGCCTCGACCCGCTCGACCCCACCGGCGACAATGGCGTCCTCGGTGATCCCGACGGCGACGGTATGACCAACTGGCAGGAGTATCTCGCCGGCACCGACCCCCATAACGGTCAGGATGCCCTTCGGTTTGACAGCATCTCCTTCAGCAACCTCGTCTGCCTGCTGCAATTCAACACCCATACGGGCCGCACCTATACGGTCGAACGGCTGAGCGCGTTCGGATCAGAGAACGCCTGGTCCTCCCTCACGAATTTCAGCCCGAGCACCAGCGAGCCGGTGACTGTTTATGATCCAGAAGCGGGCGCCGGTTTCTTCTACCGGATCAAAGTCACGCCTAACTGACGGCGCGCAGTCCGCAGGGCAGGCGCAGGGTCATCCGCCCCCATCAGGCGTGACAAACGCCCGCCCGGGTATTAAGACTTTAACCATCCGATGAGCCTGACCATCGTCCAATGAAAACACTCGTTGCCGTCATCACACTTGCTCTCATCATGCCGACTACTGCTGCTCCCGCCCAACAACCGTCACTTGCTCCCAATCTCGTCATCGTCAACGCCTCCGTCCACACGATGGATGAAGCCCAGCCGACCGCCGGGGCCGTGGCGGTCTTGGGAAACCGCATCGCGGCCATTGGTTCCACAGGCGAGATTCGCGCGCTGGCCGGCCCCGGGACGCGTGTCGTTGATGCCGCCGGAAAACTGGTGCTTCCGGGTTTCAACGACGCCCATGTTCATTTCCTGAGCGGCGGGTTCTCCCTGGCCAATGTGGATTTGCGCGACGCCAGTTCCCCCACGGAACTGGCCCGGCGGCTGGGCGAGTATGCGAAGAAACTCCCGAAGGGCCGGTGGATCCTGGGCGGCGATTGGGACCACGAGAAATGGCCCGGAGCGCCGCTGCCGACGAAGGAGATGATTAATGCCGCCACGCCGGATCATCCGGTGTTCGTGAACCGGCTCGACGGCCACATGGCGCTGGCGAACAGCCTCGCGCTCAAGCTGGCGGGTGTCACGAAGGAAACCAAAGACCCGCCCGGCGGCCTCATCGTGCGCGACCCCAAGACGGGCGAGCCGACCGGTGTCCTGAAGGACGGCGCCGAGAGCCTGGTGGACCGGGTGGTGCCGGACAAGAGCTTTGAGGAAAAGCACGTCGCGGCCAAGGCCGCAACCGACCACGCCGCGCGGGTGGGCGTGACGAGCGTCACCGATATGTCGGCCGATGGTGATGTCGGCCTCTACCAATACATGCTCGAGCGTGGAGAATTGAAGACGCGCATATACGCAATTCGCTCGATTGTCTCCTGGGAAGTGCTGGCGAAGACCGGCGTGCGCGCCGCGTTTGGCACCGACCGGCTGCGCATCGGCGGGCTGAAGGGTTTTGCCGACGGCAGCCTCGGCTCATCCACCGCCTTCTTCTTCGAGCCTTACAGCGATACGCCCGACACGCGCGGCTTGCTGTTCGACCAGATGCTGCCCAAAGGCATCATGCTCGAACGGGTCGAAGCCGCGGACAAACTTGGCTTGCAGGTGATGATTCATGCCATTGGGGATGAGGCGAACCTGCGCGTCCTCGACATTTACCGCCAGGCAGCGGAGCAGAATGGACCGCGCGACCGGCGTTTCCGTATTGAACACGCCCAGCATTTGCGCCCCAGCGAAATCCCCCGTTTCGGCCAGCAGAAGGTGATCGCCTCGATGCAGCCCTATCACGAGGCCGATGACGGGCGCTGGTGTGAGAAACGCATAGGGCCGGAACGCTCGAAAGGCACCTACGCCTTCCGCTCTCTGCTGGAGTCTGGCGCCGTGCTCGCGTTCGGCTCGGACTGGAACGTCGCCCCGCTCAACCCGCTGGAAGGCATCAAAGCGGCGGTGACGCGTCAAACCCTCGATGGCAAACATCCCAACGGTTGGCTGCCCGAGCAAAAGATCACCCTCGACGAGGCTATCCGCGCCTTCACCGTCGGTTCCGCCTATGCCGAGTTCGCCGAAAAGGTGAAAGGCATAATCACTCCCGGCAAACTCGCCGACCTAGTCATGCTCGACCGCGACCTCTACCAGATCAATCCGGCGGAGATTGACAAGGCGCGTGTCGTTCTGACGATCATGGACGGCGAACTCGTCTGGGAGGCGAAGTAACTTCGGCATTGGCAGGCGAACACCCGGACTCAGCCTTGAACACCCGCGGGGCGACAGGCCCTTTCCCGTTGGCCCAGTTCTGCCGGTTTGGCCCGCTAGCCCTCCCAATTCACACCCCGTACGAAGTGCCTACCGTGCGCCGCGTGAGGGCACGCGGGAGTGGAGGCGCGCACTTGTAGGCCGCGTGCCCTCAAGCGGCATTTGGTAGCGTGAAATATCCGGGCTAAACCTAATGCCGTTCGGAAACTCGCAAGCTTACAAATATCAGTCACTTATGGCTTGTACCTATAGACTGGCGCGGAGGGCGGGTGGGTTCGAACGCCTGCTAAGCGACCTCGTCAACCAAGCCCATGCCCTGATCCCGGCGGAGACCCCGCTTTCTCGACTTTCGCGCTGTCCCGACCAGCGGCGCGGTGTTCTTCCGCCTCTTCACGCCGTTGAGAAGGCCGACTTCCCGGTTGCCCTTCGGGACCCGGAACGGCACAGTGGGAGCATGAAGACGGATCTGACGCCAGCCAACTCCAAGGCGCGAGCCTTGCTCAAAAAGCTGCTGGCGCTTGCCGAGCGGGGAATTGACGGCGAGAAGGCCTCGGCTCAGAGGAAGATCCGCCGGCTCAAAGCGCGGTTCGACTTCAGCGCGCCGGATCCGGCAGAAACACCGGACCTGTTTAGCGGCACTTTCAAACGTTCAGCCACGGCAAGGCCGATCTTCTCTTTCGGCCCCAATGAATTCGAGGTGGCCAACGCGGTGAAATGGGCGATCGAGTCGGCAACCAGAATCCAGTGTATGTATCGGGACCGAGTGCTGCTGGCGGAGGCGAGCCCAGCCACGGCCAGGAGGCTTGAGGAAATAGCGCTCCACATCGCCTCCAGCTTTCGCGCGCTGCTTGACAAATTCAGCACCGTGGGAGGTGTGAGCGCGGATGATCGAGGTGTTTTCGTCATGGGACTCTACGATGGAATGATGAACGAAACACGAAACGCAGGGCAGCCGCTGCCGAGC
>Ga0182021_10012349_pt1 | contig 10142 bp, 5 predicted proteins | sample 612E3MmetaG_FD_120493 | JGI IMG/M metagenome (GOLD analysis project Ga0182021, IMG submission 120493) | Permafrost microbial communities from Stordalen Mire, Sweden - 612E3M metaG (Illumina Assembly) | ecosystem: Environmental > Terrestrial > Soil > Wetlands > Permafrost | place: Sweden... | reverse complement strand
GCATCCGCTCGGGCGCGACCCCTCGCGGACAAATCCACTCTAAACCACACCCCTCGGCTTTACCGCGTAAAGAGGACATTTCTACTTTGCTGGGAATAGGACATTTCTACTTTGCCTTGACACTCCTGTTGCCTCTGCCCCTCCCGCCGCGGCAAGCAGGCTATAATTGGCACTCACGAACACCTGAGTTCCCGACTTGGCGCGGCGGCGGCCCAACCGGCCAGCGCGGCGCGCCCGGTGGGTTTGGTGCGGGATTTCCGATGCTGCCGATATTTCCAGTTTTCCTACTGTTGGGGCTGTTCCTGCCTGGATACTTCATCGCGAAGTACTTTCGGCATAAGCTGTCGTGGGCATGTGCCTTCGTCATCTCCCTGCCGATCTTGTTTCATAGCGTCTTCTGGCTGGGAGTTTTCCACGTCAGAATCGCGCTCTGGACCGTGCTGCCCTGCTTGATTGCCGCGAGCGCCGGGGCGGCCTGGTTGGCATTCCGGTCCGCGACTCCGGAAAAGACCGAGCGGACGCCGCCATGGAGCGCTCGGGATCGCATCCTCCTTCTGTCGAGCGGATTGGTTGGCGCCGTCTTGTTGGCGCGTAGTGTAACTGCGCCATTGATCGGTCCCGACGCGCGTTTCCGCTGGGATTTTTTGGCGCAAAAGCTATTTGCGCTAGGCAGGTTCGATTTCGTGCCGCCGCTTACGCCGGCTGACTTTCGGACGTATTTCTTCGTCGATGGGATTCCGCCCATGGTCTCGTTCACCAACTGGTGGCTATACGCGTCGGCTGGACGATACCTGCCGTCGCTGATCGCCATTTTCGTGGCTGCCCAGTTTGCGTGCACACTGGCATTTACATACGGGGCGGCTTCGGCGATTTTCTCGCGGCGAGCCGGCGTACTGGCCGCGGCGATCCTGGCCGCGTGTCCGCTGTATTTCCGGTCGGTGGTTCTGGGACAGGAGACGGGGCTGACCGCCCTTTCCGTCGCGGCCATGCTCTACTTCGTGGTCACGGCGCGGCAGGAGAGAGACTATCCGGCAATGGTATCGGCGGGCCTGGCCGCCGGGCTGTGCGCCTTGTCGCGCGAATACGGCTGGATCGCCCTGATCGCGGGCGTCATCGCACTCCTGTGGAGACGGCAGCCGCGCAAGCAAGTGTTGGTCTTCGCCGCCGCCGCAACGGCCGCCGCCGCACCGTGGTATGTCCGCAACATGGTTCTTGCAGGCAATCCGTTTTACAGCTTGCGGTTTGGCGATTTTGCGGTGAACCCGGTTCATGACGGTATCATGCAGTACTACAACGCAATGCTGGGCGCGAGCCAGTGGACAGCCGGCTACTGGGCGACGGCCCTGGTGGGTCTCCTGGTCCCGGCGACGCTTCCGATTCTGGCCGGCATTCCCGGCGGGGTCCGGGAATTTCGCCGGCACGGATACCTGATTGTCATAGCGCTGGCGCTGGCGGCGGTTTGGATTCAGTCGGCCGGATACACGTCCGGCGGGCTTATCCTATCCACCCGCGTGTTGAGTCCCGCGTTGGTCGTGCTTTCCATCGCCGGCGCTGCCATGGTGGAGGCCCTGACGCACCAGGGACGGCGGTACACGGCGATCATGGCCGCTATCATACTATTCCAAGGATGGACTGCGGTCCAGGGCGCGCTCTATCCGTATGAACCTTTTGCCTTGCGACTCAGTCAGTGGCGGCAGAGTGCGTTTCAGAGCATTCCGGCAGGCGCGGAGTTTCGAATGCGCGATCAGTTGGTTCGGATTCTGCCGGCAGGGTCGCGGGTGCTGTCCGAGAATGCCTACCTGCACGCTGCATTGGTGGACAGTGGAATTGAAGTGGTACCGGTATGGAGTCCCGAAGTTCGCTTTATCTTCGCCTCGTCGCCCGAAGAGTCCCAGCGGCGGCTTAGCTCCCTGCACATCGGGTGCGTAGCGTACTACCCCCGGAGTCTGAATACGAGTTACCTCGTCTCCGTCTCACCCTTTTACGCCGCACTGCCGCGGACAGCGCACATTCTGGCGCAGGACCCGGGTTCTCTGTACCTCCTGGCGCCGAACAATCCCTGACAGCCAGTGTAGGAAGATCTCCGATCAGCCACCGGGTCTTGGTTGGCGCCGGGACGCCGCGGGAGTGGAGAAACCGCTTGCGGGCCTGCCACGCGCCACAGAGGGATCGATCTCCCGGCGAATTGAGCCCCGGGGCGGCGGAGGCCTAGGGTACGGCCAATCACGCTTGCAGGGCAAATCCGTAGGAAGTTTCGGTACCGGGACCGTTTCCTAAGGCAATTTACGGTTATAGGTGGCAGGAAACCGGGCGATGAGCAATAAGATAGCAGACAGATGAATATGCAAGTTGCAGATGCGTATGCTCCGAGCTCTGTTGTCTGAGGGTTACAGAATGCGAATCAAAACGACTCTGTTTATCTCCTTGATGTGTGGTGCGCCGTTCACTACGGCATTTGCCCAAGTGCGTCCGCGCATCGCGCGCCCGGTTGACGATGCCCGGTTCGTGCGGGTTCCCGCCACCACCCACTCCCATGCCAGCGCGGCCAACGATGTTGGCCGGGCGTCCGGCGACCTGCCCATGGAACGCATACTACTGCAACTGAAGAGCAGTCCGGAGCAGGAGGCGGCTCTGGAGCAGCTTCTGGCGGAGCAACACGATCCGCAATCGGCGAATTACCACCGCTGGCTCGGCGCGGAGGAGTTCGGCGAGCAGTTCGGGGTGGCCCAGGCGGACCTGGACGCGGTGGTCCGGTGGCTGGAGGGGCACGGCTTCCGCGTGAATGAAATCGCCCGCGGACGCCGCAGCATAGAGTTCAGCGGCACGGCGCGGCAGGTGGAGCGCGCCTTCCACACCGAGATCCATCGTTATGAGGTGGACGGCGTGCGGCACGTGGCGAACGCGGCGGACGTGGCCATCCCCGAGGCCCTGGCGGGCGTAGTGGGCGGGGTGGCGTCGCTGCACGATTTCCATGCGCGGCCCCTGCACCGCGTACTGGGGCGCTACGCGGGGCAACCCGGTGGAGGGGCGGCGGGCTCGCTAGAGAGCCAGACCAACCTGAACGGCGGATCTCACGGGCTCTCGCCCTACGATTTCGCCGCCATCTACGACGTCGCCCCGTTGTGGAATCAGGGCTACGACGGCACCGGCCAGACCATCGCCATCGTGGCCGATACCAACGTCAAACTGACCGACGTGACGTCGTTCCGAAGCCAGTTCGGCCTGGGGGCCAACAACGTGACGGTGGTCCTGAACGGGGCGAATCCGGGAGTGATTTCCGGCGAAGAGGTCGAATCGGACCTGGATATGGAGTGGAGCGGAGCCGTGGCCAAGGGCGCGGCGGTGAAGCTGGTGGTTTCGGCCAACACCAATGCCTCCGACGGCGTCACGCTTTCGGCGCAGTACATCGTGAACAACCGGCTGGCGCCGGTGGTGAGCATGAGTTACGGACTGTGCGAAGCCGACATGGGCAGCGGGAACGCGCTCTACAACAACCTCTGGTCGCAGGCGGCGGCGGAGGGCATCTCGGTGTTCGTCTCGGCGGGCGACAGCGGCTCGGCGGGGTGCGACGCTCCCGAGAGCACCGGCTCCAGCGGGAACAACACCACCAAGCCGGCGGCGCGCGGTTTCGGCATCAACGGGCTGGCCTCGACGCCGTACAACGTGGCGGTGGGGGGGACGCAGTTCAGCGACTCCACGGGCGCGTATTGGAACGCCTCGAACGATGCGCACGGGGCTTCGGCTAAGGGCTACATTCCGGAAGCGGTGTGGAACGAGAGCGGCTACACCACCGCGGGCGCGGCGGCCAACGGCCTGTGGGCGGGCAGCGGCGGGTACAGCACCATCTACTCGACGCCGGCGTGGCAGACCGGTGCGGGCGTCCCCACGGTGGACCCGGTGGGCACCGGCCACCATCGCTACATCCCCGACGTTTCCCTCAGCGGGGCGGGGCACGACGGGTACCTGGTGGAAATCGAAGGGGGGCTCTACCTGGTGGGCGGCACCTCGGCGGGAGCGCCGGCGCTGGCCGGCATCATGGCGATCCTGGTGCAGCGCGCCGGGGCGTGGCAGGGCAATCCGAACGCGCGGTTCTATCCGATTGCGGCGCAATCCCCCGCGGCGTATCACGACATCACGGCGGGCACCAATGCCGTGCCCTGCCAGGGCGGCAGGCCGAATTGCCCGGCGGCGGCGGGGACCGTGGGCGTGCTGAACGGATTCGCCGCGGCGCCGGGTTTCGACCTGGCCACCGGATTGGGCACGGTGGATGCGAACGCTCTGGCGATTGCCTGGAGCAGCGCGCCTGCGGGCGTGACCATCGTGTCGCTCAGCCCGAATCCGATGACGGGCTCGAGCGCCAACCAGACGCTGACCATCAACGGCAGCGGTTTTGCGGCGGGCGCCACGGTGAACCTGACCTACGCGGGCGGGGAAGTGGTGAACCCTACGATCGTCAGCGTGACCAGCACGCAGATCGCGGCGACTGTCAATGTAGGCGTTACGGCGCGCACCTGGACGGTGCAGGTAGTCAACTCGGCGACCAGCAGTTCCAACGTTGCGAACCTGACGGTGACGGCTCCGGCATCGGCGCCGGCGATCGCGTCGCTCAGTCCGAACCCCATGACGGGGTCGGCCAGCGCGCAGACGCTGACCATCAACGGCAGCGGGTTCGTGGCGGGCGCCACGGTGAACCTGACCTACTCGGGCGGCGCCGTGGTGCATCCCGCGATAGCCTCGGCCACCGGCACGCAGATCGCGGCGGCGGTCAACGTGGGAACCACGGCGCGCGTCTGGACGGTGCAGGTGGTGAACCCCGGCGGGGCGGCGTCGAGCGCGGCCACGCTGACGGTGACGGCGCCGTCGGCTGCGCCGGCGATTACGTCGCTGAGTCCGAACCCCATGACGGGGTCCAGCGCCAACCAGACCCTGACCATTAACGGCAGCGGCATGGTGGCGGGCGCCACGGTGAACATGACCTACTCGGGCGGCGCCGTAGTGCATCCGGCGATAGCCTCGGCCACCGGCACGCAGATCGCGGCGGCGGTCAACGTGGGGACCACGGCGCGCGCCTGGACGGTGCAGGTGGTGAACCCCGGCGGGGCGGCGTCGAACGTGGCCACGCTGACGGTGACGGCCCCGCCGCCGCCGCCGGCGATTTCGTCGCTCAGTCCGAACCCCATGACGGGGTCGGCCAGCGCGCAGACGCTCACCATCAACGGCAGCGGCTTCGTGGCGGGCGCGACCGTGAACATGACCTACACGGGCGGCGCAGTGGTGCATCCCACGATAAGTTCGACCACCGCCACGCAGATCGCGGCGGCGGTCAACGTGGGGACCACGGCGCGGGCGTGGACGGTGCAGGTGGTGAACCCCGGCGGCGCGGCGTCGAGTGCGGCCACGCTGACGGTGACGGTTCCGCCGCCGCCGCCGGCGATTACGTCGCTGAGTCCGAACCCCATGACGGGGTCGGCCTCTAACCGGACGCTAACCATCAACGGTAGCGGCTTCGTGACGGGCGCGACCGTGAACCTGACCTACACGGGCGGCGCCGTGGTGCACCCCGCGATAAGTTCGACCACTGCCACGCAGATTGCGGCGGCGGTCAACGTGGGGACTACGGCGCGGGCGTGGACGGTGCAGGTGGTGAACCCGGGCGGCGTGGCGTCGAGTGCGGCCACGCTGACAGTGACGGCTCCGGCGGCGGCGCCGGCGATTACCTCGCTCAGCCCGAACCCCATGACGGGGTCCAGCGCCAACCAGACCCTGACCGTCAACGGCAGCGGTTTCCAGGCCGGGGGGAAAGTCGTGCTGACCACCGGCAACACGGCCTATACATACACCAGCAGCTACATCTCCAGCGTGACGGCCACGCAGCTTCAAGTGCGAGTGAACGTGGGCACGCCGGCGCGTGCCTGGACCGTGCAGGTGGTGAACCCCGACAATTCGGCGTCGGCGGCGGTCAGCCTGACGGTGGCCGCCGCACCGCCGCCTCCGGCCATCGCATCGCTTGGTCCGAGCCCCATGACGGGGTCGGCCAGCGCGCAGACGCTGACCATGAACGGGACCGGCTTCCAGAACGGGATCATTATTGGAGTGCAGGCCGCCAACTCGAGCACGGTGACCGTTTACTCGGGCGCCCAGGTCACGGTGACCCCGACCCAACTCAAGATTCAGATCAACGTGGGCACGTCCAGGCGCTCGTGGTACCTGCAACTCATGAACCCCGACGGGCAGTACTCCAACGTGGGGAGTTGGCAGGTGAATTAGCGGGGCGCCGGCGGCGGGACGAGCGGAGGTACGCTCCGTGGGCGAAAACCTCGGGGACAGACGGCTCCGTCCGCGCGGCGCGGGGAAGGCCGATGATTCCGCTGGGGACGGTGGGCGCCTTGGGACGGAGTCGTCAGTCCCCGCGTTTTCGCGGAGTCCCGCCGGGGGGCTAAAACCTCGGGGACAGACGGCTCCGTCCACGCGGCGCTGGGAAGATCGAGGCTTCCGCTGGGGACGGCGGGCGTCTTGGGACGGAGTCGTCTGTCCCCGCGTTTTCGCAGACGGGTACCGGCGCGGCCTACGCGCCTGGCGCGAGCGAGTGCAGTAACAAGTAGGAAACCCAGGCAATCGTGGCAGCCATCGGGATGGTCAGGACCCAGGCCCACAGGATGTTGGTGGCGATGCCCCAGCGGACCGCCTTCAAGCGGTGAATGCTGCCGACTCCCGCGATGGCCCCGGCGATGGCGTGAGTGGTCGACACCGGCAGGCCCAGGCGCGTGGCAAGCAACACGGCTATCGCCGCGCCCGTTTCGGCGCAGAACCCGCTGCGCGGCCGCAGCCGCGTCAGCCGTCCGCCCATGGTGTGTACGATGCGCCAGCCGCCGGAGAGCGTGCCCAACGCAATGGCCGCATGCGCCGACAGGATCACCCAGACATGGACGTCGAAATTCTTCTGAAACTTGGACGCCACCAGCACGCCGGTGATAAGCCCCATGGTTTTCTGGGCGTCGTTGGAACCGTGCGAGAGGCTGAACGCCGCCGCGGAGAGCAACTGCAGCTTGCGAAAATACTTGTCCATCTTCGCCGGGCTGGACTTGCGGAACAGCCAATACACCAGGACCATCAGGGCATAGGCGGAAACCAGCCCGATCATCGGCGCGGTGAAGATGAAGGCGATGGTGAGGGGCCACTGTCCCAGGATCAACCCCTCGAAACTGTGGCTGACACCGCGTACGACGGCCGCGTGAGCGATGGCCGCCCCGGCATACCCGCCGATGAGAGCGTGCGAGGAACTGGTAGGCAGCCCAAACCACCAGGTGATGAGATCCCAGGCAATGGCGCCCAGCAGTCCGGCCAGAATCACGTAGGGGGTTACCAACTCCAGGTTGACGAACCCCTTCCCTACGGTTTTGGCTACGGCGGTGCCGAACAGAAAGGCCGCCACGAAGTTGAAAAACGCGGCCCATGCCACGGCCTGCAACGGCGTGAGGACCCGCGTGGCCACGATTGTGGCGATGGAATTCGCCGCGTCGTGGAAGCCGTTGATGTAGTCGAACACCAACGCAATGGCGATGATCAGGACGGCAAGCTGGGAGACCGTCATGTCTAGCTGTTCTTGACCACCACGTTTTGCAGGACGTCAGCCACGTCCTCGCAACTGTCGATGGTCGCCTCGAAGAAATCGTAGACTTCCTTGAGCTTGATGAGGGTGATGGGGTCCTTCTCCCGGTCGAAGAGTTCCACCACGCAGGCGCGTCCGATGCGGTCGGCTTCGTTCTCGAGACGGTTGATCTCGATGCAGTGCTCCATGATGGTGCCGTTCTTGCCCAGCGCCGTCAGCGCCTTGGTCAGCGCGCGGGCGCAGGATTCCACCAGTTCCGCCATGGTGATCATGGTCTGCGGAATCGGGTCGATGCGGTAGGAGACCAGGCGGTGGGCCGTGTCCTCCAGGCCGTCCAGCACGTTATCCAGCGCCGCCGAAATGTTGTGGATGTCTTCGGGGTCGATAGGCGTGATGAAAGTCTGGTTGAGGCGGGTGAAAATCTCGTGGATCAGCTCGTCTCCCTGCCGTTCCAGCAGGGCGATCTCGGTGGCGGAACTGGCCATGCGCGCGCTTCCGGACTTCAATCCGTCGAGCAACACGCGCGCGGCTTCCGAGATCACCTCCACCTGTTGAAGAAACAGATGGTAAAACTTCTCCTCGCGTGGCAGAAATCTCATAAACGATGAAATGAAGCCTCATGCTAATCGCATTGCTACAGCCGCGTCAATATCGGGTTACGGACCGGTGACAATCGGCGGAAGCTCCGGGGGCTGGCCGGAGGCGTCTTCGGCGAAGAACCGCGGGTCCAGCAGGCGTCCGGTATCGATGTTCCCCATGGCCGAGAGGATATTCTCCTGGAGGTGCGGATGCTCCCGCTCGATTTCGGCGAAGATGCCGCGCAGCAGGCGGCGGACGGTTCCGGTCTTCTGCGAACAGCCGCATGGCACCAGCGGAATGCCGCACCGTTCGGCGTAGGCTCGCGTGATGTCCTCGCCGACGAACACCAGCGGCCGGATGAGGCGGTAGTCGCGGTTCCGCGAGGTGGTGACCGGCGGCAGCGCGCTGAGCCTGCCGGTGAACATGGTATTACGCAGCAGGGCTTCGCAAAAATCGTCGGCGGTATGCCCGAAGGCGATGACATTGGCGCCCAGGCCGCTGGCGATTTCGTAGACCGCGCGGCGGCGGTAGCGGCTGCACAGGTCGCAGCCGTGGCCGGGCTGTTCCTCGATCAGGCGCAGCGACGGAGCGTCGCGGAAGCAGGTCCAGGGGACGCCGCGGGCTTTCAGGTACTCTCCCAGCGGCTCGATGGGCCGCAGGAACTTGCCCTGTTCCACGGTGAAGGCGCAGACGGTGAAGTCCACGGGCGCGCGCTGTTGGAGCAGCAGGAGGGCTTCCAGCAGCGTGCCGGAGTCCTTGCCGCCGGAAAGCGCCACGGCCACGCGGTCGCCGTCGCGGATCATTTTGAAGCGATGGATGGCCTCGCCCACCTTGCGCAGGAGTGTCTTTTCCAGGTCCACTACTTCGATTATAGTGGCGGGGGGGGGGCAGGCTCCGGGCGGGGCGCGGCTGTCCCGGAACCAGCTCTTGGCGGGCGATCCTCGCGGGCGCTGTGTGGGGCAGGTTTTCAACCTGCGGCGGGCTTGCAGCCCGCCTTTGCGGCATTGGCGGACGCTCGCGGGAGGCCGGTTGGAAACCGGCCGCAGGTTGAAAACCTGCCCCACAAGGCCGCTGCGGGGCCTGGCGCACCGGTACGCTCGGATTCGAGCGGTTTTGCGGACGAATCGCCTCCACGCCCCACGGGTTCACGGCAGTAGGATAATAGGACAAACCATGAAACTCACTTCCGCCATACTGGCCGCTTTTGTGGCCGCGAGCGCCGCCGTTGCGCTGCAGGCCCAGGTTAAGGAGCGTCCGCTTCCCCGCCTTGTGAAGAAAGACGGACGCTTCGCCCTATTCGTGGACGACGCGCCCTATCTGATGTTGGGTGCGCAGACGCACAACTCCAGCGCCTGGCCGGGCATGCTTCCGAAGGTCTGGCCCGCCATGGAATATCTGAACGTCAACACCGTCGAGACGCCGGTGTACTGGGAACAGATCGAGCCGCGGCAAGGCCAGTTCGACTTCACCGTGGTCGACGCGCTTCTCGCCGGTGCCCGCCAGCACGATCTGCGCCTGGTGTTGCTGTGGTTCGGCACCTGGAAGAACGGCAGCCAGCACTACATGCCGGAGTGGATGAAACTGGATCCCGCCCGCTACCCGCACATGGTCAACAAGAGCGGGCGCGCAGTGGATTCGCCGTCGCCAAACGCTGCGGCATCGCTCGAAGCGGATAAAACCGCGTTCACGGCTTTCATGCGGCATCTCAAAGCGGCCGACCCGCAACGCACCGTAATCATGGTTCAGGTGGAGAACGAACCCGGCACGTGGGGCAGCCAACGCGATTACTCGCCGGAAGCGCAGAAGCTGTTCGATGCGGCGGTGCCGCCCGAGGTCCTCGCCGCCATGGGCGTGAAGGCAGCCGCGGGGTCCCCGAACTGGCAGGAAGCCTTCGGCGCGGAAGCCGAGGTCAACTTCCACGCCTGGGCGGTTGCGAAATACGTCGGGCAAGTGG
>Ga0182021_10012348_pt1 | contig 10143 bp, 7 predicted proteins | sample 612E3MmetaG_FD_120493 | JGI IMG/M metagenome (GOLD analysis project Ga0182021, IMG submission 120493) | Permafrost microbial communities from Stordalen Mire, Sweden - 612E3M metaG (Illumina Assembly) | ecosystem: Environmental > Terrestrial > Soil > Wetlands > Permafrost | place: Sweden... | reverse complement strand
GCTGACGTTTGCCACGAGCCGGCACGCAAGTTTTCTCCTTGTAACACCGGCTAGATGACTTTTTCGAATTCCATCAGCGGCACTGCATATCACATCTAATCAAAAGCTGATCTTCAGCGTAAACTGCCCCGAACGCGGTCCGCCCATCTGATACATCGGGTTGACTCCTCCACCCTGACCGCTGTTGCCACCAATCAAAACACTCTGAGTCACAGATGCCACGCCGAAGTTTCCATTGCCCACCAAAAGATTACTGCCCGTAAGGGCCAGCATCGGGTGGTTAAAGATGTTGAAGTACTCCACGCTCAGGTCCAGTTTCACGCGTTCGCTGAGGTCAAACCGGCGGCGCAGCGCCAGGTCCGTCTGGCTCACGCCGAAGTTCCTTAGAAGATTGCGTGTGAGGTCTCCAGGAACGTTGTTGGCGGCGGCAGTGAAGGCTGCTGAATTCAGCTTCCTGCCTCCTGGCGTGGCGGGTGTGTAGATCCAGAAGGGCTGCCCCGGCACTACATCGGGCCGAATCCTTTGTGAGACGCCGTTGAAGATGACGCTTGTATTACTCGTAATGTTGATGGGGAGCCCTGAGTGGACGTTTTCGATGCCATCTAGTGCCCAGCCCTTTGTTACGGCGCGGATTAAGCCTGCCCCGAATGAGGGCAATTCATAAGAAGCCACCCCAGCAAAGGCGTGGCGGACATCGAAGTCGGAATAACCCTCGTTTACTCCGATATCGATCTGGCTCAGCGAGCGCGCGGAAATGTTGCTGCTGTCGTTCGATGCTGTGTCGGTAGACTTCGCCAGGGTGTAAGAGAGCGTCGTCTGGAGCCCGCGCGACAGGCGGCGTTGGAATTGCGCTTGCAGCGAATCGTAACGGGACCAATCGCCGTTGCGAACCGCACTGATGGACCAAGGGGGCGTAACTCCCAGCGGTGAAATGCTATCCTGGCGAATCAGATTGTGACCTCTCGATCCCACATAGGAAACGATGAGGGCCTGGCTCTGGCTCAGTTGGCGCTCGAATGCCACGTTCCACTCCAACACCCTCGGAAGGTTCATGTTGGGATCAAAAGCGCTGACAGCAACAGAAGAAACACCTGTCGGGATCAGCGAAAACGGGGGGAGTTGAAAAATGGCGGAATTGCTATAATTGAACGGAATGCTCGAAGCGCTAGTGGTGAGTCGGTACCACGGGAAATCAATAGCGACCTGGCTGGCCAGACTGAGGGGAATTCCCATATCGTAGAAGACACCAAAACCGCCGCGGACCACGGTCTTTGGTGTCACCTCGTACGCAGCGCCAACCCGGGGAGCGAAGTTACCCAGCTTCGTGTGCCAGAGCGGGGTGCCGGCGGGAGCCAGTGCAAGCGGCTGGGAATCGAAGACTCCCGTCACGGCGTAGATCGGCTCGTCTGTTGCGCTTTTCGGCACTGAGGTCACATCCCAGCGTACGCCATAGGTGAGAGAAAGGTGGCTCCAGACCTGGAACGTGTCCTGCGCAAACATCGAGTAGTTGTTTAAGATCACCGTATTGCTGCCACCGGTACTGGGGCTGATCGTGACCGTTCCAGCCTGCAGATCCGCGTAGCTGGCAATGAGCTGTATGCTTTGGGGCGCGAAGGCCGGGCTCGGTTTCATGCGGCGGAAGTCGAAGCCGAACTTAAGCTGGTGCTTGCCTTTCATCCAGGAGAAGGTGTCTACAAAGTTGAGTTGCCGCTGTACATTGTTCGAGAAGGGGCCGAGCCTGGGGCCGAAGGAGGAACCCACGCCGGTTGTGCCAGTGAACAGCTGGGTGTTTTCCTGTGCGAAACCTGACGGATAGAGGACGGACTCTGCTGGAATCACTCCGCCGTAGAAGTTCACGGCGTATTGCGTGTCGCCGGCTTCCACATGGCTCCAGTTGGCCCTGAAGTCGTTCGTCTGAGTCGCGTTGAGGGTAAATGTAGCGCCGCCAGTCATCGTCGTGATGTCCGTAAAGTTGTTTGTGCGGTTCTCGTTTTGGTAACCGCCGACGGCTGTCGAGGGCGCGTAGTTGACGCGCGCAAACAGATTTATTCGATTGGTCAGGCTGTGGTCCACGCGCATGCTGTAGGCATCGAGCGTGGTAGGAAGCGAAACAGACATGGTTATTGGTGCGGTGAAGCCGTTGGCATTAACAGGACCGTCCGGAATTGGGTCCGCGTTTACAAATGGCAGCCAAACGGCTGCCATTTTCGCACGTGCCGCAGCTGTGTAGAAACTCGCCGTGTAAGTCTCCGGCTGTCGCAGCCGGAGCCCCTCGTAGGAGAAGAAGAAAAAGGTCTTGTCCTTGACGATGGGGCCGCCGAATGTTCCGCCGAAATCGTTTTGGCGAAGCGGGGGTTTCCACTGCGGGTACGTGTTGAAGTAGTTCCGGGCATCGAACACATCGTTCCGCAAAAAGTCGAACGTGTTGCCATGGAAGGCGTTCGAGCCGGACCTGGTGGCTACGGAGATCTGGCCGCCCGGGCTTCTCCCGAACTCCGGTGCATAGGTGGAGGTCTGGATGCGGAACTCCTGCATGGCGTCAACGGAAACCAGGCCATTGGTGCCGCCGGCGATGGTCCACCCAGGAGTAGTACCGCCCATCGTCTGCCCCATCGTACTCATGGCGCCGGCACTAATGTTGGCGCTGACGCCGTCAACCATGAAGTAGTTGGTGTTGGTGCGCTGGCCGTTGACACTAAACTGTCCCGGCTGGGTCGAGTTTGCAGTGGCAAATACGATACCCGGCGTCATGTCGATCAGCGACTGGAAACTGCGGCCGTTGAGCGGCATGTTCTGCACGAACTGCTGGTCCACCACCGTGCTGACCGCCGGTGACATGTCGACGTGCCCTGCATCGGCCGTAACCGTGATCGATTCTGAAGAGGAGCCCACTTGAAGTTCAAAATTCCGGGAAATGTTGTCTTGGACATTGAGCACAATGTCAGTCACTGTCACGGTACGGAACATCTCCTTCCGAACGCTCATCAAGTATTTGCCCGGTTTCAGGGAGGGGAAAACATAAAACCCTGTCCCATTCGTCTTCGTAACGAACGAGAGGTTCGTCTCTACATTCTTAATCTCAAGTTCGGCATCGGGGATCACTGCTCCGCTTTGGTCGGTGACCTGGCCGGACACGTTCGCCAACTCGGATTGCGCAAAGGCACAAGGGGATTGAAGGAATTGCGCGAGAATCAATACAAAGCAAAACGATAAGAGAATGCATGAACACAGGCGAAGGCAATTGGGTATTTTCACAAACGAATCCTCCCTTTTAAATAAGCATTCCCTTCGCTTGCCCAAATTGTCCCATCATCAAGTGGAAAATGTTGAGAATTGAAAGACGTCAGCGTTCGGAAACCAAGAGATGGCAAATCTAACGCTCTGGACTTTCGAGTTTGGAATTCTTACTGCCCCATTCGAGGACAGACATACGGGCACGACTTGGGCTGACGCCCAAGCCTACTCATCTATCTCTGTTCGAACTCTGAGCTGAATTCCTCGATATCTCAACAGTGGGGGAAAAACCGCTCTTTCCACCACATTGAGACGTTGATCTCTTCCGTGAGATCTTGGACTCATTCTATCCGGGATGATTCGGCTGGCCGCGGAGATAGGCGTACATCAGGCCGGGCCCTTTGGGTTGTGCGGGCTTGCTGTTGGATGGCTCCAGGGTTACGAAGACGGAATCAATCTCATTCAGAATCTTTGGATCGTCACACTTGAATACCCATCGCCGCTGCTCTTTGTTGTCTGAATAAAAAATTCCCAGGCTTCTGACTTGCCCATCAGCCCCCTCCTTGCGGGCCCAGATTCTGTATTCGTAGTTCGCTTTTTCGATCTTTGCCTCGTTCAAATCGTACGCGTAAAAAACAAGCGACTTCCCTTCAGTGAAAAAGATGCGCCCAAAGGAAGGGCGAGTTTTCCCTCGCGGATCGGTATCCACGACATCCACGATGTGCAGGTTGCGCGTGGCCATCAAATCGGTAACGTCACGGCTCAAGGATAATAGCTGACGATCCTCATCCCATGAGGTAGTCATCTCCTTCAATCCTTGCGTTAGCTCTTGGATTTTTGTCTGAGCGGCAACCAAGGTTGCTTCTGTTTCGCTCGAACGCTCGCTCAGTCTGGCGGCCTCCTGCTTCGCGCTTTCCACCAGCTTTTGCGATTCGACAACCTGGCGCTGGGCATCATTCAACTGTGTTGTCAGCACAGCCCGATCCGCTTCGAGCTTCTGCCGGTCATTTATAGTGGCGTTCAGTTCTTTCTCAGTTGCACTGAGCCGGCCGTTAGCCTGGTCCAACTCGGCGCTCACGCGGCCAATTTCCGTCTGTAGTTTGAGACTTGCAGCAATCAGTTGAATTACGGACGGTTCGACCTTTGCTGCCGGAACATTCGGAACGGAGTCATTCTGCAGCCGTTCCTCCGGTAATCGGTCAGTCTGAGTCAGTTCCGGCAATGGACCAGCAGTGCGATGAGTTGGAAGGCGACGGAAAACATCTCCTGCAGCAATAATCAAACCCACCACAACAATGGCGGCCACCGCCCACGCAGGACGAATCCAGGTGAAACGCCGTCGGAAAGCCGGTAACGGCGTAAAGTTCCCCAGGGTTTTCTTTTCGACATCACCAGAAAAGACGATGCCTTCCCGCTCGGCGCGCCCGTAAAAGCGGCGCGTGAAAAGCTCGGAGTTGAGACATTGCTCGGCTTCTTGTGACGATAAAGACAGCGTCAGGTCCGTATCCGCAAAATTCCGGGCTGCGAAATCCAGATAATGGTGGTAGGCCCGGCGACACGCTTCACACTGCGCCGTATGATGCTCTAGCTCCGACAGCTCTTCGGGCGTGGCCTGGCCGATGCTAGCAGCAGCACAGATCTCTTCAAAATACTCATGTCTCAACACGTTATCCCTCTCCTCCGGGGACAACTGCTCTTTTTGAACCATCGCTTTGGAGACCGTTTTCCAAATAGCCGCGAAGGCGGTCTAAACCTCGATAGTAATGGTGCCTGACATTTGAGAACGTTTCTTTTCTCCGATGGGCTATTTCCTTGAGCGTCAGACCTTCAAAGAAAAACATCTCTATCGTTTGTTTCTGCGCGTCGGGCAGCACTGCCAGAGCCTCACTCGTCAACCGCGCTGTTTCTTGAAGTGGCATTTGTGTCGGCGACCAGAGGGCCTGCTTCTTCTCAACTTCCTCCAGTTCCGTCCATCCATGAAACTGTCTAACCAGCAGATAGTTTAGTCGGTTTATGCTTCGGCTGTAAGCATACCGAAGAAGCCACCCTTTAAGAGTACCTTTGCCAGAGTCGAATTGTCCCGCGTTCCGATACGCTTCCAGGAAAACTGCCTGCGTCAGATCTTCGGCTTCTCCGGCGTCTCGCAACGTGCGCAAGGCAATGACATGGATCAAACGATGATAGCGTTCGAAAATCACCGCGAGCGCATCTGTATTGCCCATCTGCAGTGCCTGCATTACACGCTCATCGCTGAGGTCGAGCAGTTCCGCATACGAGATGTGGCCAAGACTCTGGATGGAAGATACCGCTGGGACATTCATACGACCGCCTAGCAATTACCTTATACTCCGACAATTACAAGAAAACATGACTCAAAATAAATATTTTCGCGATGGGACAAATCCTGGTCGGGGGAGGTATTAGTGTAGATTGATCACCAAGCCTGGACCTTCTTCACATCAAATGCCAGGGTCGCACCTCCATAATCACTTCCCGCATGAAGCATGAACAGAAAGTATCTCCACTGTCGAAATAAACGCTGCCTTCGTTTATGTCGACAGTAATTGTTTTTCTTTCATTGACCGCCTACTTTTTGGTCGGCTTCACCTGCACTGGGGGCGGGAGTTTTTTAATCTCCACGAACCCGGCCTGTTCGAGACTCCGGACGACTGTAGCGACGGATTCGAGTTCCACATCCAGGGCATCCGGCGACAGAAGATAGGCAAACTTTGTTTCATTGCTGCCAATACCCAGGTTCCCACATTCAGCTCGCACGAGATTGTATATATCGAGGATGCTGCGCGTGCCGTCGATGGCGATGTTAATCTCGCTTCGTGAGAGCCCTGGTAGCCCCTGAAGGCCACGCCCGATGCTACCGCTACTCTGGTTTTGCCGCTGTGCTTCCTCCGAATAAATCTTAAACAGGCGCCGTGGCACCATTAACGCGTATTCTTTTTCCTTGTCTGTCAAGGTAATCGCCGCGGGGGTAGTGCCGAGCGCGGCACAGCGATCCTTGTAAGCGGCATCGAGGATTTTCAAGTTCGCATCGCGCGCAGATTCCAGAGTGGCGACAAGCGGTTTGAGACTGGCTGCCAAGCCTGCATCCTTCGACAAGGCGAGCACAGATTCGACGCCCCCCTTGGCGCGGTCGTAGGCGCCTGTGACCTTGATCCGGGCGGCCTTGTACTGTTCATAGAGCTTGGCGGGATCGTTGCCCATCAAATGGATTGATTGGCGAGTCACTTCCGCGATCCACTTTTGCCCGTTGGCCGCCGCCTCCCAGGCTAGCGCCCGCGCCTCTGGCGCGGCCGCCGTCGCAAGATAGTAGTAGGCAGCCGCCGCCATGAAGCTGCTGCGCTTTAGTTCGGTCGGATCGACGTAGATGATGCGGTCGTGACTGCTGTGGTAGAAGTTGTCCGGCCAGTGGTTGAACTGCATGGCCGGGATACCGCCGTTGTTGAAGACCGAATGATCACTTCCCGAAGTTATCGTGGCAAGAGGGCACATGCGGTAGTTGAACTGGCCGTTATCCCCCTGCTGGGTCCGGATCTCCGTTTGGTCCACGAACTGTAGCATGTTCCCTATCAGGTCGTTCAGGTAGCTCGGCAGCGAGTCCGGCGTCATCTTCATACGAAGGTAACCATCGGTCAGCTTCAGGTTGGCACCGGTCATATCGAAGTTGAGCGCCGCCAGCAGCCTGTCCTGCAACTCGGGATGCTTGTTCATAAAAGCGGTCGATCCTGACATCTCTGGCCCCCAAACAAAGCGGATGGTGCGCTTTGGCTGAGGGAGGTCGCCGTTCTTGATCAGGTGGGTGAGCGTTCGGCCCACTTCGAGGATCGTCGCGACGCCAGTGCAGTTGTCGTTCGCTCCGGGAGTGGCAATGGTCTCGTAAGCGTGGGCAACGGCGATCAATTCCCCGGAATTCGGATCGGTCCCTGGGATCGATGCGGAGATGACGTTCATCCGGCCCGGGTATGTCTTGGTCTGCACGTGGGCCTTCAGCACAACCTTCTGCCCGCGGTCAATATAGTCGCGCAATTCATAAAACTGGCGGAGCGAGAGGACAAAGCCGAAGCCGCCTGTTTCTGGACGCGGCGAGACGCTAGACCAGCCAAGCTGATCCAACGTGTAGCCGGCAGAATTCGCGCTCACGCCAATGCTCCCAGTACCGAGGGCACCCACGGCGCCACGTTCCATACCACTTGTGAAAGCCTGCCCCACACTGCCGCTGCTCAGGACGATCTTTCCCTTGACGTCCTTACCTTCATAGTCGGATTCGCGTCCCTGGCCGACATACACGAGTTCGGTTTCCACGTCGGCGTTCATGCTTCCCATCGCCAGCGCGGTAGGGACCATATTCAGGCTTGCAAGCTTCTCTTTCGTAGGTTGGATGAGCCAAAGCTCCGCTTCTTCAGCATCCCATTGGTCGCGCGTCGGGAAGAACTCAACCTGCACATCAGACAGCCCGTACTGCCGGGCCATCTTCTCGATGTATATCGATTCGAAATACTCGTTGGTGTATTCCTCCGCCTGCCGATTCCGATTGACCGCCAGGAGCTGCACGTGCTGATATGCCTCCTCGCCCGAGGTCTCGTTGAGGATAACGTCGCGAATATTCGCAGGCACCAGACATCGGTCACCTGGCCCCTGTGCCATGCCACCGGCACCACAAAGCGTCGCGATAAGCACGAGGAGCGGAAACGTAGCTGATCGTCGAACGAAAAGTGCACGAATGAATCGCATGCAAGTTCTTCCCGGTCGTGTGTGTTCCGACCGAATTCGAAGGAACACACTCGACTAATGGGGACTGGTTTATGAATCCTGGCCGCACAAACAGCTGGTTGTGTCAATCCTGGAAATTTCGCTTTTGCTCTTGGGCGTAGGATGATCCTCGATCCCACCACAATAGCCTGACAATACCACCAGCTACCTTCCCAATTCGCTATTGATCGAGAGATATTTTGAACTTCAACGAGCCATCTTCGGCCAACGCGTAAAGCGTGGACTCGCCAAGCATTCCCTGAACTGAGCCCCCACTGCTGCTGTATCCCATAACGAATGTTTGAATGTACACTGTGTAGTTGCTACCAGTGCCGCCGATCAATGGCGCGGAAGCAATAACTCCTGCCAGCGTTACGGTACTGAACTTCTGTGTGGAAGGGTTCACAATATAGAGCTTTGAATCTATTTCCTGGCTGGCGGTAGTTCCAGACATTCTGCCCTGTCCCATGTCCGTGCTGCTCAAGGCTACCAGAAACAGCATTCCATCGGGACCTTCCACTGGTTTGGTCAGCGCGCTTTCGTTAAGCACAATGCTCCAGATAGTCTTACCCGTAGTACCACTCATTGCCGATAGTTTTGTAGTATCAATGCTGCCAGTGGTCTGCCCTGATTGCGCAGTACCACTGGACAAGATATACAGGGTGCCGTTAGCGCCGATCGTCAGCGCGGATGTGGTCATTCCCATAGCAGCGCTGTTTACGCTCCTATCTGATCCCATGCCAACACCACTCCCGCGCTGGCCCGGAGTCATGGAGCTGCCGCCCATATTGCTTGTGCCATTCATGTTCCCACTATTCCCCGTGCTCTGGGTTTGGTTGGACCCGCCTCCCATCATTCCTTGGGCTATCGCAACAGCCCCCAATCCGATCACCAATACAAAACCCAAGATGACGATCATGATCAATTTTCGCCACATAGTTCTACATTCCTCCATAAGTGTTATAACTCATCATTTGATCCACGGCTGCAATATGACCACCACCCATAGCGGAATGGGGGGCATGCTGCCCCTCCATTCCCTGACCCATGCAAACTCCTGCTGCTCTGCCCAAATTTCTTTGTCTCATGAAAAAGGCAGACTCAGGTAGAAACTTACTTTTTGATTTTGTCTGCTGCCTTTTTTGCCGCTTCCTTTGCATCCTGTTCTTTTTGGGCCTTTTCCATTGATACCTTGGCGTCTGCCATCTCTTTCTGCATTTTGCTTGATAGACTCTCATGGCTGAGGAGCGTGAGGGTATCTACCTTGATGACATTACCTTCGAGCGTCCCGGTGATCGTTGCAGCCGTTCCTCTCTCAATCGTGCTGGCTTTCAAGGCATCGAGAGCTATCGTCTTCCCCTTTGGATCGAGGGTAAGAAACCGGCCTTTCTCAATAGAGATCATCACTTCGCTTCCGCCGGATGCGCAGCTGATCAAGCATTGCCGCGGGTGCTGGGGAGGAGGCTTGATTGGGCTGTCCTTGCAGCATGACACGGTCAGCCAGCCAGTCCATGTATCTGTCTTCACGGCTGCGAACGGAATTTGGGTAACAATAAACAACAGTGCAACACAAACAATCAGTCTTCGCATTGATTTTCTCCTCTAAGTAAACTGCTGGTTTCTACATCTGAGTCATGATCCTCACCTCGCTATGGTGAGATCGACGCTGCGATAAAAACATCTTCGAAAAAGACTTTTCCAGTTTTTGCGCCATCTTGCCGCTATGCCTTATTTCCCCACTGCGGACGCTGTGTCCTGGTCCAGCTTTTTTGCATACTGTGCGGGGGTGCGATTGAACTTCAGTAGACAGTCCTTGCTGCTGAAATAAATGCGCCTCCCGCCATAGTCGGCGTAAATCTCGCGGTTGATTCTTCCGCCTGATACGGGACACATTACTTGAGCTGCATCCAGGATGATGCCTTTGCCTTCTATTTGCTTAACTGTAGTTGCCGGCGCTTTGCCGAATTCATCAATGCAGTTCTTGCAGCAGAAGTAGACTCGTTTCCCCTGATAATCGGCATAGATGCTCCGATTGATCCGTTCCCCCATTAAGGGGCACAATGTCTGCGGCACCTTGGCCGGCGCATTGCCGGCGGCTTTACTTTGCCCAAAAATCGCTGCCGCCAGGACCACAACGAGTCCCGC
>Ga0182021_10012347_pt1 | contig 10143 bp, 9 predicted proteins | sample 612E3MmetaG_FD_120493 | JGI IMG/M metagenome (GOLD analysis project Ga0182021, IMG submission 120493) | Permafrost microbial communities from Stordalen Mire, Sweden - 612E3M metaG (Illumina Assembly) | ecosystem: Environmental > Terrestrial > Soil > Wetlands > Permafrost | place: Sweden... | reverse complement strand
GCCGGGGGCAAACCAGGGGACAGACAGCGAATTTCCGGCAAACTGCGCCGGAAATTCATGTCTGGCCCCAGGTTTGCAGCGCGGGTTCAGATCACCTCTTCCATGAGCGCGGTCAGGTACTCGCGGTCGAATTGGCCCGAGCGGTAGGTTCGGGTGTCGAAGTAGCGCCACATGGTGGAGTGGCCTTCCAGGGTGTAGAACAGCAGTTGTTCCTCGACCATGTGTTTATCGAGCAACTGCTGATTGAAGGCGCGCACGGAGCCTTCGAGAATGTATGGAATGCGGAACTCCTCGGTGCTGGTGAGCCCGGGCGTGGCGGTGAATGTGATCTGCAGGATGCGTCCGCGCACCTGGATCTGCATGAGGTTGGGCGTGTCGGGCTGAAACAGGTCGGCATCGAACGTCTCGGGGTCGAGGCGGACTTCGCTACGCTGCAGGAGACCGTTCAGATCGGTCACGAAGGCGGCGCAGAGGGCGTGCAACTGGGCGGCCGCGGTGCGGCGCAGCGCCTCGGTTTCGCGCTCGCGGCGGATGAGATCATCGTCCTTGTCGACCAGGCGGTCGATGTTGTGCGCCAGGCGCCTCAGCCGCTCATCGCCCGCCGGTGGTCTGCCCTTGGATCGGCTCAATTCGCGTTTGCGCCTCCCGCATCCTATTGCACCACAACTTCATTTCCGACGATTCCACTCCGCAATATCCTCGGGCTCCAAGAAGTCCACGAGGTTTTTTCGGAGGGCGCGCATCACCTGGTCGGCCATCTCCATGGAAAAGCCGCGTTTCCCGCACAAAACATGGTGCATGTGGGGTTGTGACACCCCCGTGATGCGCGCCAGCCGGCGTTCCGTGATGTCCCCGTTGCGGACTTTTTCGCTGAGATGCGCCACCAAGCGGCGTTGCAGCTCAGCAAAGTCGAGGGCATTCATGTCGGGGCATATTTCTCGGAGAAATAGGGGAGTACCATAATCGCGCAGCGCGCCATCTTCGGTCAATCCGGTGCTGGATTCAGAAGAGTTCGGCGGCTCCCTGTTAACTGAGTGCAACGTAGACTGTTACAAACCGCACAGGACTACTGTGAGAACCAGGCCCACTTGAGGGTATCGCCGGAGACGATGCAGGTATCCACCTTAAAAGGTTGACGTTTCCTCACCCCAGGCTAGAGTGAAACCAGCATCTCTAAACCACGACAGTGGTTCGGTGGGGTGAGCCAGGAGGAGTCCTTGAAAACGCTTTGGAATCGATCGACAACAATCGGCATTGCCAACGCGACCTGCACGTCGTGCGGAGGTCTGGGCCTTGTCATGAATCGGGAAGATCGGCAGGTTCCCTGCGATTGCGCACTGCGTGCGGTGTTCCGCTCGTGCTTGACAGGCTTTAGAGAATGCCTCGCCCTGAGCGAGCGCACGGCTTCGGTTTCTTGGGAGCCCTGCAACGGACCCATGGGAGGGCGGGTATTCTCGCGCAAGCGGGAGGAATACCTCGCCGATTTTCTGAGGGTATCGGAGCGGTCCTTGTCCAAAGAGGAGTACCGCATTTTCCGGTTTCACTACCTTCTGGGGGCCGACTATTATCTGTGCTGCCAGAAGCTCCAAATGGATCGCGGCAGCTTTTTCCACGCCATCTACAAGCTGGAAGAGAAACTGGGCCGCGTTTACGCGGAACTCGAACCTTACCCGCTGTACCCCCTACGCGACTACTTTGGCGGCGTAGCCCACAGGGACGTCCGTCCGGCACGGGTTCTCCGCGTGCCGGTTCCAGATGCGTTTCCCCTCTCCGCGTAGCCCGCTTCGAAACCCGCCGGGGACGGAACCGCCAGCGTCCCCATTCCCCCTTACAATGGAAAGGCCAGGGGCGCCCTGTCTCGATGGACAACCTCACGCACAGCTTGGTGGGCCTGTTTCTGAGCCGCGCCGGTGTGAACCGCTGGAGTCCGCGGGCCACGGCCATCGTGGTGCTTGCGGCGAACCTGCCGGACGTGGATGTCGTGAGCGCCATGGGGGGCGCGCCCGGATACCTGCACTGGCATCGCGCCTGGACGCATAGCCTGCTGGCAATGCCGCTCGAGGCGCTGGTGGCGGTGGCGCTGGTGCGGGTGGCGTTCCGCATGCCGTTGCGCTGGCGGGGAGCGTTAGCCGCTGCGCTACTGGGCGTGGGGTCGCACGTTCTGCTGGATCTCACAAATGCGTACGGCGTCCGTGTTCTGCTTCCCTTCTCGAGCGAGTGGATCCGCTGGGACATCGCCAGCATCGTCGACCCGTGGATGTTGACGATCCTGCTGCTCGGTATTCTGGGGCCGTTTCTGTCCCGGCTGGTCGGATCGGAAATCAGTTTGGGTGGCGCGCGCACGCGCAACTACGGCCGCGGCGGGGCGGTTTTCGCTTTGAGCGTGCTGACCATGTACGTTGGCGGCCGCGCGGCGCTGCACGCACGCGCCGTCAGCACCCTGGAATCCCGCCTGTACGGGGGAGCCGCGCCGCTGCGGGTGGCCGCCTGTCCGGCTCCCATGAACCCCATGCGATGGAACGGCATCGTGGAAACCGATGGCTTCTACGCGCTCGCCCCGGTGGATCTTTTGCGGGAGTTCGACCCGGACCGGTCGCGCATTCTGGAGAAGCCCGACCCCAGCCCGGCTCTCGAGCGGGCCAGGACCACTCCGGCGTTTCGGGAATTGCTGCGATTCGCGCAGTATCCGATGTGGCGGGTGTGGCCCGACGAGAAGATCGAGAACGGCACGCACGTGGAAGCCATGGACCTGCGTTTCGGTTCTCCCGTGTCGCCGGCCTTCTTCGCGCGCGCCCGGTTGGACGGCAACGGGAAAGTGGTTGAATCCTCCTTCCATTTCTGGTGAGTCGGGCATTTCCCGCACCCGTTCTAATGTGTTTCTCCGATACCGGTTGCCGGCGCCGACGCCGAAAATATAGGCGTGCAAGCAATCGACACCTCCGTAACTCTCGACAAAGAGCAACTTCGCGAAGTCACTCTGGACGACCCCGAGCTGATGCTGGAGATCCTCACGGCCCTGGTCGAGGACACCTCGCAGCAGGTGCCGCTTCTGGAGGGCGCCATACAGGCGCGCGACGCCCAGGGGTGCATGCGCCTGGCGCATTACTGCAAAGGGGCATGTGCCAACGTAGGAGCGGTTTCCGCCGCGGCGTTGCTGAAGCACATTGAAACCCAGGCCGCAGCGCAGCAGTTCCAGGAGTGCACCGAAGCGCTGGCCGCGCTGGCGCAGCAGGTCAGCCTGCTGCGTCAGGAAGCCAAAGAACTACTTCCCTGATCCGCCCTCAGTCGCAGCGCAGCGCCTGCGTCGCGTCGGAAGCCGCCGCGCGCCACGCCGGGAGCCAGGCCGCCAGAACGACCACCGCCAGCAGCAGCGCCGCCGCCTCGGCCAGGGTTGCCGGGTCCGCCGCGCGGATGCCGAACAGCAGCCCGGAAACCAGCCGGCTCCCGGCCAGCGCCGCCGGAGCCCCCACCGCGATACCCGCCAGCCCCAGCGCCAGTGCGTCGCCCAGCACCATGCGGCTCACCCGCAGAGGCGTGGCGCCCAATGAGACGCGAATGCCGATCTCGCGGGTACGGCGCGCCGTCACGTAAGACATGGTTCCGTACAGCCCCAGGCACGCCAGCACCAGCGCCAGCCCGCCGAAGAGGCCCACGATCCACGCGACCATGCGCTCGATGGCGAGCGACTCGTCCATGGCGTCGTCCACCCATTGCATGCCGCGGATCTGCAATCCCGGTGCCGCGGCTCGCAGTTCCTCGCGAATCCGCCCGGCAATCCCGGGCGCTTCGCCGGAGGTGCGCACCACCAGGCACATGCTCGACAGGAACTGGAGATTCTGCGCGTATGGCAGGTACATCATGGCCCCGCGGTCCCGCAGCGAACTGTACGCCGCGTCCCGGACCACCCCCACGATCTCGAACTGGGAGCCTGGCGTATCGCCGTCCAATTGGAAGCGCCGGCCCACCACGTCCGTACGTCCGTAGAAGCGGCGCGCCATGGCCTCATTCACGATAGCCACGGGCGGCGCGGACGCCGAATCCCGATCGGTTATGTCGCGTCCCGCCTGGAGCCGCATGCCCAGGGTCTCGAGGTAGCGCGGCGCAATCTGGTCCACTCCCACGATCCGGTCCGCGGCCTTCCGCGAAGCTCCACCCGGCACCGTCAGCGAGGCAAAAAGCGCAGGGCGCAGCAGGTGACCGGCGGAAGCGCTTGCCGACCGCACGCCCGCCAAACGCCCGATCCGGTCCACGGCCTGCGCGTACAGTTCCGCTAGCGCGGTTCCCTGGCGCCCGGTCTGCCCCGCATCGGTCCGCACCAGCAGCAGGTGTTCGCGCTCGAACCCCAGGTCCTGCGATTTCAGGTTGCGCAGCGTGCGCACGAATAACCCGGCGCCCACCAGCAGAACCAGCGACAGCCCGACTTGGGCCACCACCAGCAGCTTGGTGAGACGGAATCGCTCCGGCCCGTTCGGCGCGCCCTTGATGACCGAGTGCAGCGCTACTCCCGAAGCCGTCAGCGCCGGCGCCAGGCCGAAGAGCAGCCCCGTCAGCAGGCACAGGCCGGCAGTGTAGGCCAGCATCCGCCCATCCGGCGCAAGGTTCAGATCGACGGCCCATGGCCCATCCCGCGCCAGGCGCGCCAGGCCGCTGGTGCCCCACCGGGCCAGCGGCAGCCCGGCCGCGCCGGCCAGCACCGCCAGCACCACGCTTTCCATTAGCAACTGGCGGACGATGCGCGCCCGGCCAGCGCCCAGCGCGAGGCGGACGGCGATCTCCCTGCGGCGCGCCTGCGACCGCGCGAGCAGCAGGTTTGCCGCGTTGGCGCAAGCGATGAGCAACACCAGCCCCGCCACGATGGTCAAGATTCCGAGCGGCCGCTGGTAGTGCTCGCGGGGCCGCGAGATGCCCCTGGCTTCGGGCAGCAGCGCCAGCCTGTCGGGATTCTCCGCCGCGCTTCCGTTTTCCCGCGCGATTTCCCGGTACACCGCGCGCGCCTCCGCCTCAGCCTGTTTCGCCGTGACGCCCGGCTTCAGACGCGCGATCACCCGTACGGAGCTGGCCGCCAGGGCGGGCCAATGCGCCAGGGCCTGCGGCGCGATGGCGACGGGAATCCACAAATCGACCGGCTGCCCGACCATGTCTCCCGTGAACCGCCGCGGCGCCACGCCGACGATGGTCAACGCCCGGCCGTTCATCCCTACGGTGCGCCCCAGAATGTCCGGCGCCAGGGCGAAGCGCCGCTCCCAGTACCCGTAGCTGACGACCGCCGCCGCCTCGCCGTCGCTGAAGCTCCTTCCGATGGCGGGCGTCACACCTAGCATCGAAAAGTAGTTCGCGGAGACGATTCCGATGTGCGCCTGCGCCTCGTCCACGCGGCCGCCCGCCAGCACGCCGGCGCGATCCACGGCCCAGGTCGCCGCCATTCCGGAGAAGCTGCGCGTGCGCCGCCGCAACTCGTCAAACTCGCGGTAGTCGAAGAAGTACATCCACTGGTGGATGGCGTCGTCCCACCCCGCGAAGACCACCAGTTGCGCGGGTTTCTCGACCGGCAGGGACTTCAACAGCAGCGCGTCGGTGACGCTGAAGATGGCCGTATTGGCGCCGATGCCCAGCGCCAGCGACAGCACCGCCACGGCCGTGAACCGCGGACTGCGGACCGCCATGCGGATGGCGTAGAGAAGATCGCGAAGCAGGTGCTCGACGGCCGGAAAGCCGCGCCGGTCGCGCCATGACTCCTTGACGGCTTCGACCCCGCCCAAGCGAATGCGGGCCTGCCGCCGCGCTTCGGCCTCGCTCATACCGGCGCGCAGGTTGTCGTCGATGTGCAGTTGCAGGTGGCTTTCCAGCTCCGCCGCCAGATCGCGTTCGCTGCGGCGCGAGACCGCCGTTCCGCCCAGCCGCGCGAAGAACGCCCGCAGCTTCCTCATGACGGCTCTCCAGGCGCCAGGAAGCGCGACATGATGGCGGTGGCCTGCTCCCATTGGCGCGCTTCATTTTCCACCTGGCGCCGTCCGGCGCGCGTCAACTTGTAGAACCTGGCTTTGCGGTGGTTCTCCGAGACGCCCCAAACGCCCGCGATGGAGCCCTCCTGTTCGAGCTTGAGCAGGGCGGGGTAGAGCGTCCCGTAGTTCACGGAGAGCAAGCCGCCGCTGGTCTGTTCGATGCGCCGCGCGATGCCGTACCCATGCAGCGGGCCGAGAGCCTCGAGGGTCTTCAGAATCATCAGCGCCAGGGTCCCCTGCCAGACATCGGCTTTGCCGGGCATGTAACCTCCTATGGGAATCCCATAATAGCCGATCTTCTATGGGAATGCAATAGGGGGGGTAGAAACGGACGCCGGGGGCGTGGCGACGCCTGGCGGAGCGGCTGACTGTCCGCCGGGCATCCCGACGAGTCGGGATGCGGCACGCACGAGTGCGTGCGCCACGGATGCGGGCCAGCGCTAGAACCGCAAAGCCGGACGTAAGAAGCCCGGGGGCGCGACTACCTTCGCCGTGGGACAGAGCGGAATGAGCCAGGACGATCTGTGGCGCAGCTTCGGAGCCATCGACGGGCGCCGTTCTCCGAGCACGCGGATCTGCCGCGTGGCTCATGCTGGACGGGAGAGCGGAGCCAGGCGGCCGAACTGGTGCTGCACCGGAACGGCGCAATCCAGACCGCCAGGCGCATGGAATAGCGTGTCTGCCCTGGGGCGCCGGAGCGCCGGTCGGGCGCGGAGGAGCGCGGCCGGCAACCTCCACCACCGCGCGGAGGTGCGAGGGACTTGAGATTAGAGGGTCCGTTTTTCTTGATCTACGGTCCCAATGTCCCTATACTCGTTAGAGCCGTGACCCGTCCAATCCGGTCCGGCGCACCCAAAAGCTTCAGGAGAGTACATGAGGTTCTCTAGGATTATCGGCACGCTGTTGCCGCTCGCATTGATGCTACCGGTCCTGTGTCTGGCGCAGGGTTCGGCCCAGACGGACGATATCGCGAAGCTGCGCGAACAGATCGCGGCCCAGCAGAAACAACTCGACCAGCAGCGGCAGGCGCTGGAAACGGCGCAGAAAGCGCTGGAGTCGGCGCAGAAGGCGATCGATTCGCAGCAGAAGCTGCTGGACCGGCTGGTTGCCGCGCCGGGCGCGCCTGCGGCCGCTCCCAAGCAAGCCGCGGCAGCGCCGGTGGCGCCTCCGGCCGCACCGGCTGCGGCGGCCGCAACGGTGGACACTAAGGGGCGGCCCTATTCGCCGCTGGCGTTCCACATCGGCGGGGCGGATTTCGCGCCGGGCGGTTTCATGGATTTCTCAAACGTGTGGCGCTCGAACAACATCGGGAGCGGCGTGGCGACTTCGTTCGCCTCGCTTCCGATGAGCAACACCGCGGCGGGCAGGATTGACGAGTTCCGGTCCAGCGCGGCGAACTCGCGCCTTACGCTGACCATCACCGAAAACCCGACCAAGAACATCGCGCTCACGGGTTATGTGGAGGGGGACTTCTACGGAAACCAGCCCGCCAGCCTGTTCGTGACCAGCAACAGCGGCACATTCCGCGTGCGGCATTTCTGGGCAAACGTGCAGAAGGGGAAGTGGGAGGTGCTGGGCGGCCAGACGTGGACGCTGATGACGCCCAACCGCGTGGGGGTCTCGCAGATTTCGACCAACGTGTTCGTGGGCCAAGGCGAGGATTCCAACTATCTGACGGGCTTGGTGTGGGGGCGTCCGGGGCAACTGCGGGTGGTCTATCACCCGGACAAGCATTGGTCTCTCGCCGCTTCGATCGAGAACCCCGAGCAATACGTCACCACATCCACCGGGCTGCCCGCGTTCGCGGCCACTCAGATAGACAACGGGGCCGTTTCGACGACGCCCAACGTGCGGCCGGAGATCGTGGCCAAAGTCGCCTACGACACGCAGGTGGGCGGCAAGGCGCTGCACTTCGACCTGGCGGGCGTTTCGAGCCAGTTCCGGGTTTCGCCGGCGCAGGGAATCTACCATGGCGCACAGGGCCTGTCCGGAGCGTTCGACACGTCGCTCGAACTGGCCAAGGGTTTCCGCTTCATCTTCACCTCGTTTTACGGTTACGGCGGCGGGCGTTACCTGGTGGGCCTGGGCCCGGACGTGGTGGTGGCGCCCAACGGCACGATGTCGCCGGTGCATTCCATGGCCGCCATAGCCGGCATCGAGTATGCGCCCAATGCCAAGTCGCAGTTCTTCGCGTATTACGGGGGGACGTATTTCAACAAGAACTACACGGTGGTTTCGCCGGGCAACTATGTGGGATTCGGCTTTCCGGGGTCGTCGTCGGCCAACCGCCAGTTTCAGGAGCCGATGTTCGGCTACTACTACACCTTGTGGAAGGACCCGAAGTTCGGCGCACTGCAGGTTATTACGCAGTATTCGTACTTGACGCGCGCGCCCTGGTGGGTTACGCCCGGGACTCCGTCCACGGCGCACGCCAACATGGTGTTCGGCTCGTTGCGGTTCACGCTGCCGTAGGGCGGGGCGCCGGGCGGGGCGCCGCGTCGGGCGGGCGGACGCCGGCTAATGCTCGTGGCTGCACGGCTTCACTCGGCGGACGCCCCGGGGCGAACCTTGCCCTTGAACATGGTGTAGACCACCACCGTGTAGCCCAGCGCGACGGCCATGCCAATGGTCCACCAGATCAAGCCAATGGAGAGCGAGACGGCGCCGGCGGAGGCGTTGGAAACGGTGATATCGTTGGCGGGGCCGGCGGAGGATGGCAGTAGCGTGGGATAGAGTCCCACGGCCGCGCCGCCTAGCGTCGCTACAATGTACACGCACGAGGAGAGGAAGGCGTTGCGCTCCGAGCCGGCGCGCGTGAAGTAGAGGATTCCACCCTGCCCGGAGGCGACCAGAACGGGGACGATCCAGGCGGCCGGCGCGGCGCGGTAATTATCCAGAAGCTGGGGACGGACGAAAACGGTGGCGGCGAGCGCGATGGCGGAGAGCGCCACCAGGAGCGGCCAGAGGCGACCCACCCAGGCGCGCAAGCGGGCGTTGAGGCCGCCCTCGGTCTTCAGGATCAGATACAGCGCCCCGTGCATGGCGAGGGCCACCAGAGCCAGCACGGCGCACAGGACGGTGTACCAGTCGAGGATGCCGGGGTTCGGGCCGGGACGGAAATCCGTCCACAGGGGTGCGAAGAAGTAGTGGTCGCCCGCGAGCGGGACGCCGCGCAGCAGGTTGCCCAGGGCGGCGCCGAAGAAGACGATCAGCAGGATGCTGGCCAGCGAAAATGCGCCGTCGAAAAAGGCGCACCACAGCGGGTGTGCCAGGTGCATGCGGAATTCGATGCCCAGGGCGCGGAACACCAGCAGCCACAGAACGATGTGGAAGGCCAGGTAGAAGCCGCTGAAGCTGGAGGCGTAAGCCAGCGGGAAGGCATAGAACAGGGTGCCGCCGGCGGCCAGCAGCCAGACTTCGTTGCCGTCCCAAACGGGGCCGATGGATTCCAGCACGGCGCGGCGTTCGGCGCCAGAGCGCGCGGCGATCAGGTGGAGCGCTCCGGCTCCCAGGTCGAACCCGTCGAGCACGACGTAGCCGGCCAGCATCAGGGCGACGAGCGAATACCAGATGGTTCCCATGGCGTTACACCTCGCCTCCCGAGAGGGTTGCCGGGGCGCGGCCGGGTGGGCCGCCCTCGGGACCCTGGCCGATCAGGCGCGTCAGCAGGAAGATGAGGAAGATGGAGAGCATGGCGTACATCCCCATGAAGCCGAGCAGGGTGAACATGGTGTTGGCGGCGGAGACGTTGGCGGAGGAGCCCTCGGCGGTGCGCAACAGGCCGTAGACCAGCCAGGGCTGGCGCCCCACTTCGGCGGTGAGCCAGCCGGCGGTGTTGGCAATGTAAGGGAAAGGGAAAGCCAGCATCAGGATCCAGAGCATCCAGCGCGCGCCGAACAGCAGGCGCTTCCACAGCAAGAGGGCGGAAGCGGCCATAATGGCCACGAACACGGTTCCCAGCCCCGCCATGACGTGATAGGAGAAGTACAGCAGAGGGATGTTGGTGGGCCAGTCCTGGGGCGGAAACTGGTCCAGGCCCTTCACTTCGGCGCGGGTGGTGCCGTAGATCAGGAAGCTGAGGGCCTTGTCCACCACGATGGGATTGTCGATGGTTTTCTTTTCGACGTCGGGCTGGCCCAGG
>Ga0182021_10012346_pt1 | contig 10143 bp, 10 predicted proteins | sample 612E3MmetaG_FD_120493 | JGI IMG/M metagenome (GOLD analysis project Ga0182021, IMG submission 120493) | Permafrost microbial communities from Stordalen Mire, Sweden - 612E3M metaG (Illumina Assembly) | ecosystem: Environmental > Terrestrial > Soil > Wetlands > Permafrost | place: Sweden... | reverse complement strand
TTGGACGAAAGCCAGCGCGGGAGAGGCTCATAAAGCAGATACTCGTCTTGGATGATTCAAGCGGGACGTAGCAACGTCGATCAGAAGGGCTTGGTCGTCTCGGCGTGCCAGTCGGGGCCGCGCATGCCGGTGATATTCCATACCCGCAGCACATCGGTCTTGCCCTTGACCCGCACCGGCGGCAGAGCGGTGGCGTTGACCATCGACTGTACGCGGGCGTAGGTGGCTTCCGATACCAGGACCTCGTTCGCCTTGGCCACACTGCACAGACGCGAGGCGGTGTTCACGGCGTCGCCGATGGCGGTGTACTGGAGCGCGCGCGAGCTGCCGATGGCGCCGGTGACCACCGAGCCAGTGTTAATGCCGATGCCGATCCTGATCTCCTCCTGGCCCTCGGCCGCGCGCACGCGATTGAACTCGGCCAGCACCGCCAGCATGTCCAGGGCGGTCTCGACTGCCTTGATCTCGGCGTTGGGCAGCCCCACGGGCGCGCCGAAGAGGGCGATGATCTCGTCGCCGACGAACTTGTCGAGCGTGCCCTCGTGCTTGAAGACGACGTCCACCATCAACTCGAAGTACTCGTTGAGAATGCGCACGATTTCCTGGGGGGCGCGCTTCTCGCTCATGGCGGTGAAACCCCTGATGTCGGAAAAAAGCATGGTGACTTCGTTGAGCGCGCCGCCCTTCTCGAGTTGCAGGTTGCCGGCCACGATCTGTTCGACAAGGTTGGGCGAGAGTAGACGCTGGAACTGCGCCCGCGTCTTGGCCTCCTCCTCGATTTTGCGCGCCAGCAAGGAATTGCGGATGGCCACCGCGGCCTGGCTGCCGATGCTGGCGAAGATCTGCAGATCCTTCTCGCCGAAGGCGCCGGTCGCGATCATCGAATCCAGGTGCATGATACCGAGGAGCTGGTCCTGGTGAAGGAGCGGCACCGTCATGGTGGACCGGATGCCCTGCATGATGATTGACCGCGCTCCCTGGAAACGGCTATCGGCGCTGGCGTCCGAGGAGAGCACTGCGGTCTTGTGCTGGACCACCTCGGACAGGATCGAACGCGAGAGCAGGATGTGCTCGTTGCGGCCGTCGCGCGTCTTGGCGACGCGCGGCTTGGGGCCGTCCTTCTCCATGAGCAGGATCACGCCGCGATCCGCCGGGATGAGCTCGAAGGCCTTCATGATGATCTTTTCCAGCAGGCCGTCGAGGTCGACCTCCAGCCCGATGGAACGGCCCAGTTCGTGGGCCAGACGCAGTTTCTCGTAGTCGGCGCGCAGGGCATCGACGTCGGCGATCTCTTTTTCGGGCAGGAACTCGGCGCTGGCCTTGACGCTGCGCTGGATGAAGGCCTTGTCGCTTGACACCGGCGGCTCGATGCTCACGCGCTGGGCGGCCTGCGCGGCTTGGGCCGGCAGTTCCTGGTAGATGAGCACGGTTCCGCCCAGGGTGATCTCGTCGCCCTCCACGAGCGGGTGATCGTGGAGGCGCTGGTCCTGCATGAAGGAGCCGTTCAGGCTGCCGAGGTCGCGGTAGAGGAATCCGCCGTCCGGCTGGCGGATGATTTGCGCGTGCTCCTTGGAGACGATGCGGTCGAGGATCTGAACGGTGTTGTGAGGATGCCGTCCGATGGTGGTGACCGGCCCCAGCTCGAACTCGCGCCGGTCCTCACTGCTCTGAACGATGATCTTCGCCATGCCTAGTCGCGCGATTGTACCACGACGCGCATCTACCAATCGACCCGTGTCGCGTCCGAGACGACCCTCGGCGCGAGGTTGAATTCGTAGGTCTTGTCCGGCCAGGGGAAGTGGGCCTTGGCCTTGAAATGGACCTCCAGCTGGATCTCCTTCGGGTTGCGGCGGAGGAAGATCTTGGCGGCCTTGTCGTTGATGCCCAGCTTCGTCAGCTCGGCGGCGATGCTGTTCTTGATGCCTTCCATCATGGGCCGCGAGACCTCGTCGGGCATCAGGTTGGCCTTGTAGAGGGCCGGGACGTGGTCGAGGAGGATGCCCTTGACGCGCGAGTGTACCGAGTAGACCGGCCAGAGGTAGATGATGACATAGACGAAGAGCCCCGCCACGCCCACGAGCAAGAAGGTGACCCAGTTGATGGTTCGCGGCTTTCGGTATTTCATGGCGACCCCTTGGCAGCGGCAGCGCCGTTTCGTCCTCCCAGTCCGCGGGCAAGCTGGCTGCGCATGCAAACAAGGCCGATGAATATCTGGATGAAGTTGGCGACGACCTGGGTGAGCAGACTGGCGGTGAGAACGACGGCCTCGCGTGCTCCTGTGGTCGCACCCGGCGCGTACTCGGCGAAGAACAAGATCATCATGGCTTGGGTCGTGCCTAGCCCCTGGACTGAAATCGGCAGAACCGTCACAAAATAGACGATAGGCAGACAAAGTACGGCCTTGGTCACCGGAAGCACCACGCCGAATGCGGCCATCGATACCCAGCTCAAGGCAAGCAGGGTGCAGATGTGCGGCACGCGCACCAACATGCAGCGCAGGTGGCCCGTGAGCCCCGCGCTGAGCAGCACATCGAAAACCGGTCGATTGGCCAGCCAGCGAGGTCGCAGCGCGACGAGCAAGATGTAGACAATGAGACCACCATAGGCGGTCAGCAGCACCGTGCGCACCCCGCCGGAGACGTCGGACGACGCCACCAGGCCGACGGTCGCCAGCACGAGGAGCATGAGCACGTTGATGCCCATGACCAGGAGAACCGCGGCGGTGCCGCGCAAGATGGGTATCTTTCGCGTGCGATTCACGAAGTAGATGATGGCACCTTGTCCGACGGCGTAGTTGACCAGCGCCAGAAGGTAGGTGGCGCCTCGGACGACCAGGACCTCGCGGTACGAAAGCGGTGCAACAAACCACCCGAAAGTCTTCAGGATGGCGAAGGAATCGGCCAGATAGACGGCCAGCACGATGATCGCGCTGGCGGGGATGGCCCACCATGCGGCCGTGTGCATGGCATTCCACACGTCGGCCACGGGAATCTTCCGGAACAGGTAGACAAGGATGGCGATGGTACCGGCCCACGCGAGGAGGGGCCCAAACTTCTTGCGCATGTCCCTCCACTATCGCACGAAAAGTTAGTCTTGATGGGAACCCCGGGGGGTTCCCAAACCCTCCCGCGCTTTGGCGGCGGCCGGCGGAGCCAGCCTCCGCCTCCGCGATCTTGCTTCCCCTCAGGCCGGGATCCAGATTGGCGGCTCGCCTGCTTGTGTATTCGCCCCGGCGGGGCGAAACTCTAGGGCGGGAACGCAAGTCATGACTCGCTCGGAAGAGGACAGCGGCCGCGCTGACCCAGGCCCCGCCCAGGGGGAGGGGGCGTCGCCGTCCCCCGCCAGGTCGGTGAGCCAGGGGGCGGCTTCCGTACGTGGGGAAGGCTCTGAGCCGCCGTGGGGGCTGTCGTTCTACTTGTTCGTCGAGCCGTTCGCCGCCGGCAAGGTGGTGGTCGACCTTTCGGTTGGAGGCGGGCCTGGCTCGGAGCTGCTGCGGCGCTCCGGGGCGGTCGAGGTGCTTTCTCCCGAAAGGGCCGGCGTGCCCCTGCCGTTCCCGGACGGTGGCGCGGATGTCGTGATCTGTGCCCTCACCCGCGCCGAGGTCGCGGACGATGCCCGGCGCGCGGCCTTCCTGGCCGAGATCCATCGCATCTTGCGCCACGAGGGCATGTGCATCGTGCGCGTGGTGGCCCAGGCGCTAGCCACCGCGGCGGCCGGGATCTCCTCGCGGGCCGCGCTGGCCGACATGGTGCTCGAACACTTCGCCACCGTCGACATCGTCGAGGAGACCCCCTTTCTGGCGGTCTCCTTCTTCGCGCCGGGCAGCGACGATCTCGCGGTCAGCGAGGCCATGGCGCGCGTGGCGGGCAAGCCGTCGCATTTCATCGCCCTGTGCACCGCCGCCAGCGAGCGGACCTGGCAGCTCTCCGAGAGCCTGCTCGTGCCGACGGGCCCCGGCGGCGGCGTGGAGGCGGGCGAGGGCGAGATCGCCGCGTGGCGGGCCGAGGTCGACCGCCTTACCGTGAAGAACGCGGGCATCGCGCGCGAACGCGACGACCTGCGCGAACGGCAGATGATGCTGGACGATCGCGCCGAGCGTCTGGGCAAGACCGTCCTCGCCTTGCGCAAGGACGTGGAACGCTACCTGCGCCAGTTGAGCGACGATGCGGCGGGGCGGGAGCTGCTGGCGCTGGAGCGGGATCAACTGCAGCGCAAGCTGACCGCCGTCGAGGGCGAGATCGTCATCAGCGGCCGCGAGCTCGAGCGGCAGAAGGCAAGCGCACAGGCGCTGCGCAAGGAAGTGGCTCGCCTGCGGGCCGCGCGCGGCGGTCACGCCGGCACTGGCCGCGGCTCCGAGTGAACGCGGCGACAAGCAGGCAGAGAAGCGCGAACAGCTCGGGTGCCGCCGTTTCGGGGGCACCGGCTAGGCTGCATCCGCCCTTTGACTGGGCGATGACGTCGCCGGTGTCGATCGTGGGCAGAGGTGGCCGGACGAGGGCATCGAAGCCCCCCACTGCCGTGATCGTGCCTCCATCGATGAAGGTTCCGGTTCCTGGACCGATGGGGCTGCTCGAGGAGGCCGCGTCGGCGTAGGTGGAGCCGTCGGTCGCCGCATCGGCCGTGCCCGCGTCGGGCAAATCCGCCAAGGGACTCGGCTTCACGCCTCCCGGCCAAGGTCCCAGAGCGGAAAGCATCTGCTGGTAGGAGTCTTGCGTCAGGTAGTCGCAGACATCGTCGACGGTGGAATTGTTGTCCTCGTTGTCGAACCCCTTTGCGTTTGCCTGAACCTTCCGATTCATGACGTCGGTGATGCTGACCGTGTGTTCGAGCCCGACCATGTGGGCGTGCTCGTGCGCGATCACGGTGGCGCAGTCGTGGGCGTTTTCGCAGGAGAAGACGTAGCCGGCATAGCCGGTGAGATCGTCGCAGGTGTTTGAATGATAGGCGATGCCGGCGATTCCGGCCTCGGGTGGGTTCGGGCACCAGCTTCCGTCGTTGGTCACGACGATGGTGTAGTAGTCGGCGTTCGGTCTCGAAAAGGTGAAGACGAGATTGAAATCGGCGTACCAGGCATCGAGGTACGACTGGATTTGCCGTTTGCAGTCGTCCGCGTTCTTGCCGAACGCGCAGCTGAAGGCTGGCACGGACAGCCGGCTGCAATAGGGCCCGTCTTCCGTATTTGCCAGGTTGCTTTGTTCGGGGTACCACAGCCAGAGGTAGGCCGGCTTGCCCGCGGGGCGCCCGCTCCACTGGTGGGCTCGCCGTGACGATGCCGCGACCTCCGCGCTGGCTTGTCCTGCCAGGGAAGAAAGCACGGCGAAGCAGGCCAGCCGCGCGAGCCACATACCGCAGTAAGCCATCTGGCAGACCACCTATTCTCTTAGTGTACACCGAGAACACTGGGGCCGGCGGAACCACTTGGTCAGTCGGTTCTCTTGTGCTACAAGAGCCCCCCTAGCGCTCGCCCTGCGCGGTGCTGCCTAGCTTGACAATTTGCACGTACGCGGTCGTGGCGGAATTTGGTAGACGCGCCAGATTCAGGTTCTGGTGGCTTTACGGCTGTGGGAGTTCGAGTCTCCCCGACCGCACTTGAAAGGCCCTGGTTTTCCAGGGCTTTTTCATTTTCGGCTCTATGCGGTCGCGTCGGGAAAAGCCGAAAAATGGGCCTGGGTAACTCGTGGGTAACTCCCCAAACCCGTTCTGGTGTCTAGTTCAGAGTCGTGGTGTTGGCGGGGGCCAGCGACTGCATCGCACGCTCGTGGTCGTGCTGCTTGGTGATGCCTTGGTCGGCGTAGTGTCGGTAGGTCGTGGTGAGTGATTCGTGTCCGAGCGCTTGGCTGACAGCGCGCGGGGGGCCGACGCAATCAGGGCTAGGTCGGCGTGCGTGCCTCTGAGACCGTGTGGCGGGACTACGGTGACTCCCGCCTGCTTGCAGATTGCCTTCACATTTCGGTGGAGCTAGGTTCGTTCCTTGCCCACCAGGAGGTCGGTGGGCTGCTTGTTCTCCGCCAGCCGCTGAAGGTGGGGCCGCAGCCACTCTGGCACCTGCAGGGCGCTGATGCCTGCTCGGGTCTTCGAGCGGTTGATTCTGATGATGGTTCCTCCGGCATCGAGATCGCGCACCTGGAGTCCGGTGATTTCCGAGGCCCTCATCCCAAACACCAACGCCATCAGCACCGCGATCCCTGCCACGCGCCTTTTCCGGTTGGAGCTACACGCAAGCAGCAGGCACACGGTCACGACCTTCCGGCTCTCGTCTACCGAGAGCTTCTTGCGGCATGCCCGATGCTGACCTGGCGTACCTGTCGGTGATGGCAGGCGGCTACGATTCCTTCTCGCTCCCTGGCTACCTGGGCAGCGGCTGCTACGGAGGGGGTGGGGTAGCCTGCGGTCCAACTTGCTGCCATGCCGGTGCATCTCGTTTCGCACCACGGCCTGCGGCGCTACGATTGGCAGGCTTCCGAGCCGCTTGCGTGCCGAGCGCCCGCATGGTCCCATTTCATGTAGCCTGCAGGCGTTCCCGCGCGCCTCGCGGGAAAGAGACAAAGATGAATCGTCTAGCTTTGCTCCTCCTCTTGATCTTGGCCTGCTCCCGCACGCCCTTGGGATTGCATGCACCCGACGGCAGTTCACCTGGAGCGGGTGGCGCTGGCGGCAGCAGCTTTGGACATATCGGCGGTGCTGGTGGAGTCGGCGGAACGCGAGCGACGGGAGGCATGCCAGGCACAGGTGGCTCGCCTTCGGCATCTGGCGGTTCCGTATCGACGACGGACCTTGACTCTTGCTCAAGTGATTCCGACTGCACGCCGTGCCTGTGGGCACCGGCCCCGACGGACCCGAGCCAGTGTCCCGGCTACTTCAATTGCTGCGGAGGAATGTCGGCGACCAAGAAGAGATGCGAGGCCAATCATGCGGCCTGGAATGCCTCTTGCCCCGGCCAGACTCCGCGAGATCTCGCATGCCCGTGCATACTATTGTGCGAAGGAGACATGGCGATTTCCTGCGTTGAGGGTCGATGCATCTTTACATGCCCACCAAACAACGATGCATCGCCCGATGTTCCGTTCGTTGCCACTGATGGCTCGTCTGGAAACGGCGGAGGTGGTGGCACGGGTGGGGCCAACACGGGCAGCGGTGGCATGGTCGGCACCGGTGGTGCAGCTTGCAGCGGCGGAACCCGTGGCAGTGGTGGCATAGGTGGAACGGGCGGCGCGACTGGAAGCAGCAGCGTTTACGGCATGCCCTGCACGACCAACCAGGATTGCCCGTCGGACACGGTCTGCTGTGACGGCTCCAACGAGAGCTGCGACGGCACGAGGTTGCCATCGGGAGATGGCGCAAATCCTGGAGAGTTGGTGGTCAGTGCAGACAGCTTGACCGTAACCGACACGATCACCGGCCTAGTCTGGCAACGCGATGGTTCTGGGACGCGACCAGGATGTAGCGGTGACGCCGACCGCGCGTACAGCGCAAACCTCAACCTGACATGCACGTGGTCTGAGGCCCAAGACTACTGCGCCTCGCTCACCCTCGGTGGCAGCTTGAGCTGGCGTTTGCCAGCGGTGATGGAGCTATCCACAATCATGGATCTCACCAAGACGAATCCGACCATCGACCAGACCGCCTTCCCAAACACGCCTTCGTTCGCTTTTTGGACCTCTTCGGCCTTCCCAAACACGAATTCCTCGCCATCCTCGCCGGATGCTTCTTCACCGGCCGCCACCGGCCCCCCAAAGTATTGGGGCGACTTCTCCCTCGGCGATCAGGGCAGTATGGGTGCGAACATGTACAACAGGGTGCGCTGTGTCCGTGGGGCGCGCTGCTATCCCACGTCGCGCTTCGTGGTGCTCTCTGGCGGATTGGTTAGCGACACGCTCACCAACCTAGTGTGGCAGCAACAGGCAAGCACCACGACCATGACATGGGCCGCCGCGCAGACCTACTGTTCGAGCGCCGGATTGGGTTTTCGCTTGCCCATCGTAAAGGAGTTGCTATCCATTGTGGATTTCGCGGTGGCGGGACCGGCGATCAATCAGACAGCGTTTCCGAACACTCCGGCAGAGGTGTTCTGGACGTCCTCGCCGTATGCTGGCTCGTCCGGCTACGCGTGGCTCGGCAGCTTCAACTACGGCGGCGCGGAGAGCGCTGACGTGAGCAACAGCTACAGGGTGCGCTGCGTCCGCTGAGGACGGGGACATTCCGACATCAGCCAGCGTGAGCAAATCGTCCGGGGAGCGCAGCCTTCCAACCGGCTCTTGATGAAGGCGTGCCGGGATGGCGTTCGCCAGCTTCGCCGATGAGCATGACCTGGCGGAGAGAAGCAGCCTACGCCACCGCCCAATCAGCGCACAGCAGCTCGGCCTGCATGAGCACGGTCTTAACGGCTTCTTCTTGCAGGTCCGGCGGGCAGCCGAACTTGTTCAGGATGCGCTTCACTATGACCCGGATTTCTGCCCGCGCGCTCTCGCGCAGGGTCCAGTCGATGGTTACGCTGGTGCGCACCTTGGTAATCAGCTCGGTGGCGATGACCTTGAGCTTGGCGTCGGCCATGACCTGCGCGCCGCTATCGTTGCTGGCGACTTCGACCGCAAGCGCAGTGCAATAAGCAACCCAATCCCGAGCAACCCGAGGCCGCCGAGGCCACCGGGACGCCCATGCCAGCCAGTCAGCTCGCAGGAGCCGCCCTGCTCGGTCGATGGAATGGGCGATGCATACACAGTATCGGAGACGCTGCTGAGGTTGCCGTATTTGTCCACCGCCGCGACGCCGACACCGTAGGGGATTCCGTTCTGTAGACCGGTAATGCGATAGCTGGTCGCGGTGGTCGGAAGCAGACCCGAACACAGGTAGCTCGGGTCGAGCTGGGCAAACCCGCCAGCGGACGACGGAGGGGGTACGGTCGCCGGGCACAGGGTCGCAGAGGTCATGTAGGCCGCACCGAAGGTGCCGGACCGGAAGACCTGGTTGTTCTGGCCGCGCACGCAGAAGAGCTGCACCCCCATGAAGGTCGGATTGGCGGACGGGTTGAGATCGGTCGGCCAATCCCAACTGACGGCCAGGGCCTCGTTGCCACCCTGTACGGTGACATCGGTCGGTGCGAAGGAGACCTGGCCGACCAGATTCACGTTAAACGACAGGTTCGAGATATCGGGGGTTTGTAGCGCAGTGGTCTGCACCCAGATGTAGATGGTCGCGGTGATGGGAGTGACCGTCCCACAGTTCGCGGTGGAGTCGCAGGCGGTAGCCGAGGTGCAAGCGGGCGAGGCTGTCGAGTTGAAAAGCCACGCGGCCGGGATAGGGTTGCTCTCCCAAACCCGGAGGCTCGCGACGGCCGTTATGCCACCGTCGATGCCCGCCGCCTGGTTGCCCGGTTCGATGAGATTCAGGCAGAACGACGGAGCCAAGACGTTGTTCGGGTCGAGACAATTGACGACATTGCCACCGGCGTAAAGCCGCGCGCTGCCGACGGAGAGCTGGTTCAGGGCAAGCAACGCTGCTACTTTGCTCGACGTGTTCGAGCCTGGCTGGATGGCGATCTTGAAGTAGCCGCTCCAGTTCGTGGTATCGCCGTCGCATTCGCAGCGGGCACGGTTGAAAAAGAACTGCTGCTGCGTGGAGTTCATCTGGGTCCACTGCTTCAGGCCGGGGTCGTAGTATTCGAGGAAGAAGGTGAAATCCGACGTGCTCAGCGCTGCGCTGCCCGTGGCTCCGCCGGTGCCGGTTTGCGCGAGGGCGTCACCGGCGGCGCAGAGTGCAAGCGCTCCCAGAAGGCAGGCAAGGATCGATTTTGAAAGGGTATGAATCATGGGGTACCACCCCGTGCTGCAATGCGGGTGCCGTTCCTCGACCGAACTCAGCCCCGGGTTCTGCCAGCGGAAAACGCCGCGGGTCGGATGCCGCGCACCGGGTTGCTGATCCGGTGGCATGGAGAATCCTCGTCTCTCGCCAAGTTGGCAAATCACTCCGTCATCCTAGCACCGCTTGTCGACCTCAGCCGCGTTTCAAAAGGTACAGCCGACGTGGCAGCCGGTCTTCAAGGTGTGGGTTGTCCTCGATGCCCGTGATTTCGGGCTGGGCTCACCCAGGAGCAGTAGGCGGAGCGCCTTGGCTTCACGCTGAAATACTTGCAGCGCATCGAGGGCG
>Ga0182021_10012345_pt1 | contig 10144 bp, 4 predicted proteins | sample 612E3MmetaG_FD_120493 | JGI IMG/M metagenome (GOLD analysis project Ga0182021, IMG submission 120493) | Permafrost microbial communities from Stordalen Mire, Sweden - 612E3M metaG (Illumina Assembly) | ecosystem: Environmental > Terrestrial > Soil > Wetlands > Permafrost | place: Sweden... | reverse complement strand
ATTCATTCCAGCCGAATGCCACGCAGCTTGCTGCAAGGATGATAATTACTCCAAAAATCGTTAGTGTAATAGATCTATACGTTACCATTTCAAACAAATATACATCTACGAGTTTATCCAAAAATTAAAATATTTTCCTTCAAAATCTAATAAAATCTTTGAAAACATGTCAGAGGTATGAATTAGCTATTGATCTCATCAATGATCCTCATTATGGACGAATAGATGAATATTTAAGAAAAATAAGTAATATGTGGCCAAGCTCAAAGTCGCCAAACTTTTTTTACTCATACATTTCCTTTACATCACTACCAAAAACTAAAAATTTACTTTATCTGTTATGCTTGTAGAAAGAACAAAATGAAAGTTAAATACCTCTCATATTTTATCGACTTTATAAAACGTTTGGCTTTAAAATTAAAGTATTTGCCTGAATAAAGAGTTTTATTCTATAGATGTGTTTGAATGTTTGTAAAATAATAAGATTCCATTTATAGTCCAGTTGTTGAGAAAGGAAGGTAGATGGAGCAGATCCTCAAAGGAGGTCAGGAACGGTGTGAACGACATTTCATGAAGAACTACATAAAAAAAATTATTTCAAATATTTTTATTGGTGCCAAGTATCTCAAAATAGAGGAAAAAGAGATTTAATAAACCTTTTTGTGGTTTTTGGAGTTAAAATTGCCTCAACGAAATGTCAATCCGTCTAAAGAAGAAGATTTACGATTGAATAATCATACTTGATGATGGAATATAATACATGATCAATAGCTAACAGTTATATAAAATCAGCTTGCCAAAATTTGCTCATCGGATCTCAGTAAAGATGTCTATTGATATTTTTTGCTCAGATAGAAATGTTATAAAAAGAGAAGAAATGTTGTTTGATAAGCGATTATATCTTCTTTAAAAATGGATCGATGACAAACTACGTTGTTTAAAGGCCAAGGTTTCGATCCAAGTATGATTTGGTCTTGAAAGATTGAAAATATAATTTAAGAGGGTATTTCTTTCTCTTATGTCACAATGGATGAATTCTATGAAGGAAATCTAGAATTGTTAACCGAACTTGAAAGTAAAGGGTTAATTATTGTTACAGAGTTAGCTATTAATTATGCTTGTTTATGTCGAAAAACCTGTGGTTAGAATGCCTGAAAAAAAATGAACAAGAAAGACAAAATACTATTTCCAAAGTTTTGAATATATTTCAATGTGGATTTTCTTTCCAATTCTGTTAGAGGATCAAAAGATTATCAAAATTCACAAAATTGGTAGAGGGTACAAAAATCAATTTTAAAGCTATAAAACCTTGAAGATTTCAGAATGATTTGCTTTTTGAGAAGCCATTATTGCTTCTCATCAGCAAAGACTAAGAATCAAACGAAATAATAATAATCAGCATGCAATGCTTCTGAGGAGACTTCATCGATAAACTTTCAAAAATGCAGAGTTCAAGGTATTGGATTGAGAGAGCATTCCAGGTTGTAAGAGGAAACTGGAGAATGGCATACTAAACGGCGAGAAATTAAATTTAATGGCACTATCATGTGGTATTTGTAATGCTTTCGATGTTCATTTTACTGTAGTATATATAAAATTCTACAAGATTTATAAGATTTCACTTCTTGTTGTCATATGGATACTGAAGTATCGAATGATCCATTGAAGAGTGTTGATGCTTGTGAAATTGCAAAAATTTAAAATCGAGATGATGAGTTAAGAATGGGGACAAGAATAGGCAGATTGATATGTTCACAATTATTTCTGATTAGAAACCTAAATTTGTGCTATGGTTACTGGTATGTATTCTATTTTGTAGCAAAAAAATGCTACATTGGGATCAATGACAGTATTAAATTAAGATGAAAATAGAAGAACTAAAAATGAAAAGGTAAAAATTTTCAAAATGGTTTTCATTCTGTGTAAAAATGGGTTTTAACACATGCAAAAACGAATTAATTCAACAATATCAAGATAAATACTATCATAAAAGGGACCCACCATGACAAACCTTGCAATCATCGGGGCAGAAAAAAGCGGAAGAACATCCCTTGCTGCAAACCTCGGGAAAAAAGGGACATCTTCAGATATAACGATGTACAATAATGATGAAGAGAGCCGGAAAATGGTTTTTGTGGAACCTCAAGGCTATCCTAAATCCTTGAAATCACTGGTTGCTGCACTGAATATTTCCGAAATACCGATTCTCTGCATATCCCCTAATGGCCTGGAAAGAGATAATCCTGCAAGTGTTCACACTGGAGAATGTATTGTTGCCTTGGATCTGCTTGGCTTTAAGAATGGGATAATTGCCCTAACAAAGTCTGACAGCACACATATACATGCAATCGATAAGCTGAATAAAGAAATAAAAGTAATGACTGCAGGAACTACTCTCCAGGATTGGAAATGCATTTCCATAAATACTAACAAAAGCGCAAAAAAACCTTTTGAAGGTGTGGAAGATCTCAGATCCAAAATCAACTTGATGGCAGAAAAAATAGAAGTTGAACAGGCTAAGTTGAACAAACTACCCACAAGGGTATTTATAGATCATGCTTTCAATGTCACAGGAAAAGGTTGTGTAGTTCTCGGGGTTGTCAAACAGGGAATTTCAAGAGATAAAGACAAAACGAAGATTTTCCCTATGAACAGAGACATTGAAATCCGTTCCATTCAGAGCCACGATGTGGATATGGAGAGTGCTCCGGCAGGTACCAGGGTTGGGATACGCCTTAAGAACGTGCAAGCCAAGGACATCGAAAGAGGATTTATTATTTCAGACAAAGAAATTGTAAGTACTGATTACATCCTTGAATGCACCCTCTCAAAATTTACCCGAAAAATTGAAGTTTCAAGTGTTCTTCATCTCTTTGTTGGCCTTCAATCCGAACCTGTACGCGTAAAAAAAATACTGGTTGATGGAGAAGAGGTACGAGAAGTAAAACCAGGCATTACAAGTGTACTTGAGCTCTCAGGCAATAAAAAAGTAGCGTATAGCAAAGAGGATCTCTTCCTGCTAGCAAACCTTGACCTTACCCAGCGCTTAGCAGCTCGAGGTTTTTCGAAGGGCTAATTTTTACTGTAAGTAATAAATACGTTTTTTATATATCGTTCAAGTTGCATTTAGCTAGAAGGATTACAATTTTGAAGAAACATCAAAAACGAGATTCTTTTTAAGAAGAATGGCTTTCAAGAGATAAATCATTTCAAGAGAATATCCATGGAAAAAAATTTCGAGGATTTCCGAAGCAAGTATGATGCACGAAACAGCGAAATAAAGGACCGAACTCTTTATGGGAGTGTTTTTCACAGGAATATATGCTGGGAGCGATCTTATCATAGACTGGAAGGTGAGGATATAATCATGGTACTCTATGGTAGCCTTAGAGATGGTCTCTACAATAACCGGCGTTTTTACTTGCAAAACATGTCTGAATTTATGGGGACGACTAAAGTAAAAGGATATGCTCTTTACTCTCTGGGTCCATACTCAGGAATATACCCTTCTGAAGAATCTTCTGTGGTCGCTGAGGTGCGCAGGTTTTCTGGAAAAAAGCAGCTTGAAGTAGCAAAATCAATCGATTATATGGAACTTTTCGGAGGGTACCACAAGGAATACGTAGATCTTGAAATAGGGGAGAAAATAATCAGAGGCTTCATATACGTTTGTGATGAAAAACCTGAAACAGAAATAATAGAGCATGGTGACTGGGTGTATTATCTGAAAGAAAAAGGCGAAAAAAACTAAAAAATATGGAACCATTCAGGTTGGACAAAATAATAAAAATATCAATATCAATAACTATATTTAATAAGATTTAATGAGTAAATTTTGATTGGCTGATTTTATTCAGTCGAATACCCCGCAGCTTCTGTAGGATGTAAATTTGCCCTAAAACCATTGCTAAGCTAACTAATTTATATTTTAATCTACCTCATACTATCAAAATGGAACGATTTCATACAAAACAAGTGCGTCGATAAAAAAGGGGCATTTCGATAAACTCCTAAACTTTGTCATATGCTCATGAAGGGTACATAAATTATTCTTGAAAATTAGATATTTATCGAAATTCTCTAACTGTGAACTTTTACTATATCCTTTATAATTCTCACATGTTAGGTATCTGATCTTCCACAGGTACCTAATAAATTTGTTCATTTTTTATAAATATGTAAATATCTAGAATATGGAACTTTGATTTAGATTTTCTTATACTTGTTACAACACGTTCCGTGATCATCACGGAATTGTTTCTGGCATTTATTGGAACCTGAATTGGAAAAGTGAGTGATGAAGTGCTACCCAAATTTGGGCACACAAGTTAACTCATTCTATTAGTAATAAAAATAATGCATCTCAATTAATTTTGTTTACTTGGCAATCGCCATTATATATACTTTCAGCAATTTGAAAGCATTCTAATTGAAATAGCGTCTTGGTTCTGTAAATCAGTATATCTTACCTTAATGGTGAATATCGTCAATTTATAATATCTAATAGATCTAAAAGAGGCACACTTATATTTTGGACTTATGAATTATAAAAATGATGAAAGTACCTACGATAAATTACGAAATTGTTTAGCGAATACAACTCAGTTTTTCCCTATTTTTTTAAAAATTAGGACTCATCAGTGATTAAATCTGAAAAATGAGTATACTCCAATTTTGGAAAAATATGAGAAGAATCTTATGATTATTATTTTTAACAACTCAAGACAAGACCATTTTTCGTTCCTTAAGCTTCATGTAGTAATCTTTTGATGTTATTTTTTCAAAATGTACTTAGTGCCATTTTTCGATTTTTTGTTTTGTACTCAAGCAAGTTTAGCTAGAGCAGACCTGCTTAAATGCATTAAAACGTAAACAATCATTACAATGGAAACTTAATTGTGAAAAAAGATTAACCATTTAATTGTTAATGATCAAAGTAAAATGTTCGATTGAAAAACCATTTATTTAGTGAGTGATGGCAGAATGCCTATTTTTCTGTAAAATCACAACTCTTAAGAAGTGGGTGGAAAATTCAGATATGGAGTACAAAATTACACACATGTAATAAAAACTTGACTTATATTTACATCAAATTTGCGACACTGCCCAAGTATTCCAGGAATATAGTTTCTCTCGTTAACACCCAAAACACATACTTGTCGTGTTACTATCATATATGATTCCAATGAAAGTTAGCAGAATAATCTATAGATGATTTCGATAAACATCTAATTTTCAAGAACAATTCGTATACAATTTATAAGCACATGACGAAATTTAGGAGTTTATTGAAATCACCTATAGAAATCAACTTGAATTTTGTGCAGAATGTGGTGGTTTTGGGCTTGATAAATTTTTGAAATGTAGTAATTAGTATTCTTACAGAATGTGTTTTTTAAATCAGTAGTGTCTAAAATTATTTAGCTTAAAATCTGTTAAATATACCTTCTTTTTTCCATAGTATTCGATATGTATTTAGACTTTCATCTCTATGTTAACTTCTGAATAATATTCTACTCGAGCTCTTTCGACATTTACCGTTATTTGTATCGTTGTTTTGCGCTTTTCCTCTTCAAATTCCCTGAAATTGACCACAAAAGATTTAATAAGGCAATTATTTTATTACACTTGTAATCCAATTCAGAATGATAAAAGAGGGAATGAAATTCTTTTCGACAATAGACGTTATTTAGAAGTCTTATTTGATGAAGAATGGTGAAACCCCTAAAGTGTTGATCCCGACACTTTTTTTGCATACAAAATATCTTAGCAAACATGGAGGAAACAATAAAAATGAAGAGATTTGCAGCATTAACACTGGCTGTTCTCATGCTCCTTACTGTATTTGCATCCGCCGCAAGTGCAGTTCCAACAGCAAAAGACAGCATTGAGATTCGTGGTCCAGTGTATAACGGTTCTAGTATCAACGACATTATCTCCACGCTAGGTGATGCCGGTGCTACAATGGATGCTAGTAATTTTGCAGCATTCTACTATGATCCAAATGACAACGTGACAACTGAATCTCTTTCCATTAAAAATGTTGCAGGCAATTCTGGCAACGTCATCGGAGAGCACGGTTTAGTTTATCAGACAACTATCCAGCCGGTTGCATTTAAGTATGCTGCCTGGGGCACTTACAATGTTATTAGGTTATTCGACGATAAGTTCGTTCCGCTGAAATCTTCAGATGCTAGCAAGCTTACCAAGCTCGTTGTGGATAGCAAAGACAAGTTCTCTATTAAGGTCGGCGAAAGTAAAGACCTCGGGCAAAATTACAGTCTCCAAGCAAAGCAGGTAAATATTGACGGTAAGAAAGTCTGGCTCGAATTAGATAAAGATGGGCAACATGTAGCGGATCAGATAATAACACTCGATGGCGTCGATCAGACGTGGACCTGCAAACTTCCAGTATTAGGACTAGATGATGTTCCTGTCCTGAAAATCCATATCAATAAAGTTTTCCAGGGGACAGCTGACACTATTGTCCAGATTGATGGTTTATGGCTCATTGACTATGCAAATGCCATGACGATCAATATTGGTGAATTTGGCAAACTCAATGATCTTGCCATTAACGGTCCAAACATTCTAATCGCCAACAAGGATTCTTTTGTTATGCCCCGGGACTCCAAGCAGGAAATTGGTCATGGATTGTACTTCAGGATTGCTGACACACCATCCAATATGATTAGATTCTATGCTTTTAAGCAGGTTACAGATCCCGGAACTTATCCGATCAGAGGACAGGTTGTTTCCAACTCTCAGGACTTCACTTGGACTGCATCCAACTTTGCAGGCTTCTTCTATTACGACTTAAATGAGGATATCACAACAGAATCCCTTAGTGTTTCTGGCATTAATGAGAGAGTGATTCCTGTAAACGGTCTCAAATACAGCACTACCATCAAGAATGTTCCCTATAAGCACACTAACTGGGGCACATATCCTGTTGTCGGCTTATTTGGAGAAAAATACGCCGCACTGAGTCCTACAGATGCTAGCAAGCTTGCTAAGCTCGTTGTGGACAGCAAAGATAAGTTCACTGTTAAGATTGGCGAAAATAAAGATATCGGGCAGAATTACAGTCTCCAAGCAAAGCAGGTAAATACTGAAGGTAACAAAGTCTGGCTCGAATTAGATAAAGATGGGCAACATGTAGCGGATCAGATAGTACTACTAACAGGCAATGGTACGTGGACTTGTAAACTTCCAGTCTTAGGACTAGATGATGTTCCGGTCCTGAAAGTCCATATCAACCAGGTCTTCCAGGGGACAGCTGACACTATTGTCCAGATGGATGGTTTATGGTTCATTGACTATCCAAACGCTGTGAAGATCTCGACTAACGATGAATTCGGCAACCTCAATGCAGTTTACATCAATGGTCCTACCCTTAATATTCAAAACAAGGATATCTTCACTCTGGCGAAAGATTCCCAGAAGGAAATCGGCCAGGGAATGTCCTTCAAGGTCTTCGATTCCGATAAGCTCATATATTACCCATTCGTTGAGCAGACCCTAGGTAACATAGGTAACAAAACTATTGTTACTACTAATACCACTGCAACTAACGTCACCGTTGGCAATGCTTCAGTTAATCAAACCAACGTGACAACAGTAACAACAGAGAACGTCCCTGTTGCAAATGAAACCACAGCTGCAAACAACACTACAAAGGAGGAGAAAAAGACTCCTGGTTTCGGAGTTTTCTTAGGGATTACTGGGCTTCTTGCAGTAGTCTACTTCGTCAGAAGGAACAGATAAGTTTTTTGAGTGAGGGATTTTCTTAATCCTTCTCTTTTTTAATCTTTTTTTATTTACTAGTGTATATAACTTCTTATTTACTAATTTCTTAAAATCTGTCGATTCTTTTAATTTCAAAATCCTGATTCATTAAGCTGTCTGGTTGCTTTAGGATTTCAAGATCAGGTGGTATTTTATGAAGAAAAGTATAGCTTTAATATCTGTATTCGCGGTTTTGATAATCGCATTATCAGGTTGTATGGGTAGCAATACCCCCGCAGCTAACGGTACAAATTCGGATAATCCGAAAGCAACCGTGATTTATGATGAAGATGCAGTTGGAATGAATAAAATTAAAAATCTGCCTATAGGTTTTGAATACGTGGGCAGTTTTTCGCTTTCTAAAGGTGATATCAAAAATAATTACAAAGCCGAAAATGTTTCCGGAATCCTTGGAGGATCGGAAGGAATCTACAAAGGCTCTAACAACTCTGATTTTTATTTAGATGTAATCAAGTTTGAAAACATTGCAGCTACAAACGATTTCATACTCGCATATAAGTCTTCCTTCACTCCATTAAAGAAAAACTCCCGTTTTGTGGGAGATCCTTTTAATGGGCATTCTGCTGTGAGAATCACAGATTATGTCATAGATACAGAAAAATCTGTACCCAGATACACCTATATCTGGAACAACGAGAACTATGTATTAGTGGTTTCTGGAAGTACTGTCGATAGCTCTCTAGTCAGGCAGCTGGCAGAAGCAACAGGGTACTGAAGAGGATTTCAATAACCCCTCTGTTTATTTTATGCTTATAAATGGTATATATATGATTCGTGAATATAAGGGGTTTATTGAAATCCTCTAAAATACTTTCTTCACAAATTATAGGATTAAGTGTTTTTTCCGTCTCTGTTTCCTTTTTATTTATCTTATCGTTACTTTTGAAGTTTCAGGATATTTTAAAATTATTGTGTAAATTATGGTTCCAAAATGCTTGTTTTTGGTACAGAGCTTGGACACAGTCTCTTTACAAAAGCACTCTCCAAAAATCTCATATTCAGTAGTTAACTAATTTCACTTTTCCATAAAAGACTCTTTCATATACTTCATAAGCAATGAGAATGCCTCAATATGTTTTTTCTTCTCATATAAGTCTGAATACCGTCTTAAAATAGAATTAAAGCCAAAAAACGTATTAGTGCTGTATTGTAACTTCTCAAAGACTATGTTTATATCAAGATCAATGGTTCACTTATTCATGAAGACATTTTTCGTACCTTAGTGAGTTTTGTAGTCGACAAGATTTTTGTTCATTCTGTCTAAAAACAGTATCCGAATATTGCGTGCGAAACATCCCTAAACTACAATTTTAAAAAAGTATGGACTAGCTTGTCCTATAAAATTAAAATATTCATATTCAAAGACCAATAATAACCCTGAAAGGAAGTGAGAGCTATGAATTTTCTGTTGGTCACGCAATGATTCTAATTGTTGAAAAAGAGATTAATTTTATGAAAAATAAATGATATGTGTACATGCTAAAAAGTGGATAAACTCTTTTTACCAATACATCTTCTGTAAATCATGACAAAAACAAAAGGTTTAATGTAGCTTTTGTCCCTGCAGGAAAGAACAAAATAAAAGTTAAATCTTTCTCATATTTTCTCTAGCTCGTCAAAAGAAGTAAACATGATCTATTATATGATTGATTTTTTTTTTCAAAGATCTAAATGTCAGTAAATTTATCAATATTATGTTCCGTTTCCATCACAAAATGTCTTGTGGACTGGCTATCAACAATTTGTTGATAATCGTCGACAATATCGAATTCCCGATATTTATCTCAAATTTGATAACAGATTAAGAAATTCCTCGAAGGGGTAGTTCACTTCGGTAGATTATGTAGATTACGAAAAAAAGATGTAATATTGTGAAAGAGATTAAATAGCAAAAATGCTAAAATAGAACAAAATCTTCAAAAATCGCTCATTTTTTTAGGTTGTATGGTTGGAAACTGAAAAATTCGAGATCCGTTTAATGAAATTTTTAAAAGCTGTCAAATGATTTTTGATGAAAAGATCACGTTTCATTCCAAATGAAATTTGTACTCTAAACTAAGGTAAAAAACAGAAAACAGATTGCTCAGAATATCCTGTGGCTTCCCTCTTTGTTATTCATTACAATTTCAAGAGTTCTGAAAAAGACTCTTTCATAAAATCTTTCAAGGTTTATAGATGGCGAAAATTTTTTTTCCCCCTGATTTAACCATTTGTCAGCTTCCTTGCTACTGAAATTATCGGTGAACTTATATCTCACTAAGCCTCAATGAGTTATTTATATACGACCCCCTCCTTTAATGCTCGCTAAAAATTTCACAAAAATCAAATTTTTCAT
>Ga0182021_10012344_pt1 | contig 10144 bp, 5 predicted proteins | sample 612E3MmetaG_FD_120493 | JGI IMG/M metagenome (GOLD analysis project Ga0182021, IMG submission 120493) | Permafrost microbial communities from Stordalen Mire, Sweden - 612E3M metaG (Illumina Assembly) | ecosystem: Environmental > Terrestrial > Soil > Wetlands > Permafrost | place: Sweden... | reverse complement strand
GCCTTTTTCGGTCAAGCCCGAGAAAAAGCTGAGCCTGAGCGACGTCCTGCGCTACTATCGGGAGACCTATGCCGGGACGGAATTCGACGCCACCAAGAATCTGCTCGTGCCGCGCCGTCCGCCGATGCGCCGGCCCGGCTCCGAGCCGGCCGCACCCGCGACCCCCCAGGCCGCTCCCGAGATGATGAAGAGCCCCCTGGCCCAGCCGTTCCTCTCCGGCGACCTGGCCCAGCTGGTCAACGCCCTCAAACCGGGCACCATCCAGATGACTCGGGCCATCGCCATCAGCGGATGCGCCTACGCTACGGTCCTCCAATGCCGGCCCAACATGCCCCCGGCCATCGGTACGGTCTGCTGGTTCGCCTTCGACAACCCGGGACTGAGCGCGCGCATTCCCATCTATGCCGGCGTGACCGAGCTCCCGCCGAGCTTCGCCATCTGCGGCCAGCACCGCTACCGCATGGACGCCGCCCCCTGGATGTTCCGGCGCACCAACCGGCTGGCCACGATCAAATGGGGCGCGACCCAGAAGATCATGGAGGACACGCTCCGTGAATTCGAACAGAAGGCCCTGATCGAGATGCCGCTGGTCGAGAAGACCTACCTCGACCTGGCCGGCAGCAAGACGCCCGAAAAGCTGCCCCTCACGGCCGAGCGGTATTTGACCAAGTACTGCAACGATTTTGCCTATGCCGCTATGAGCAAGTATATCGAGCTGGGCGACCAGTTTATGTTCCTGCTGCGGGGCGGACTTTAAAGCTGTTCCATCCGGGGACGGAGGCCTTCTTCGCCGGAGGCCCCGTCCCCGTTTTCATTGGCGCCTCGCTTTTCACCCCCAAGGAGCCCCCCATGCGCCGATTGTTAGCTGCCCCGATCCTCCTGTCGCTCCTGGCCGCGTGGACGGCCGGGGTACTCCCGGCCCAGACCGTCGACCTCTCCAAGCGCCCCGAGCGCTTCGAGCGGGACCGCGAATATGATGCCCTCCACTATAAACTGGCCTTCACCTTCGACGAGGCCGCCAAGGTCGTTTTCGGCCGGGCGGACGTGATGGTGTCCTCTCTCCGCGACGCCCTGGACCGGATCGTCCTCGATGCCGCCCAATTCAAGGTCGAGGACGTCCGGGACGAAAAAGGCGGGGTTCTCGCCTTCGAACAGAAACCCGGATCGCTCACGGTCCTGCTGCCCAAGGTCCTGGCTTACGGTGATAAAACGACGCTCTCCGTCCGTTATACCCTCAAGGATCCCAGAAGGGGAATCAAATTCGTCCCGGCCTCGCCCGGCCATCCGGCCCAGATCAACACCTATAGTTGGCCTGAAGACGCGCGGGCCTGGTTTCCCTGTTTCGATTCGCCCAACGACAAAGCCACCAGCGAAGTCCTGGCCACCGTCCGGAAGGGCTGGAATGTCCTCTCCAACGGCCGGCTGGTGGATGCGGTTGAGGACACGGCGGCCGGGACCACGACATACCATTGGCTCCAGGATCGTCCCCATCCCATCTACAACATCATGCTGGCGGCGGGACCGTTCGAGGTCGTCAAGGACCGCCTGGGAAGCCTGCCCGTCGATTACTGGGTCTATCCCCAGGATGTTGCCGCCGCGCCGCGCTCCTTCCGCAAGACCCCGGCCATGATCGATTTCTACGGTCGGACGTTCGATTATCCCTATCCCTGGGCCAAGTACGACCAGGTCTGCTACGCCGGCTACGGCGGCGGGATGGAGGCCACGTCTTCGACCATGCTGGGCGACGACACGATCCATGACGCCCGGGCCGACCAGGATTTTCCCAGCGACGGCCTGGTCGCCCACGAATTGGCCCACCAGTGGTGGGGCGATTTGATTACGGAGCGATACTGGACGGACGTCTGGCTGAGCGAGAGCTTCGCCACCTACGCCGAATATCTCTGGACGCGCCACGACAAGGGCGAGGACGAAGGCGCCCTCAACCTCGAGGAGAAGAAGGCGGCCTATCTGCATGAAGCCAAGACCCGCTATATCCGCCCCCTTGTCTTCAACCGGTTCAACGAACCCTGGGAAGTGATGGATTCCCATTCCTATCCCAAGGGCGCCGCGGTCCTGCACGTCCTGCGGGCCGCGGTCGGAGACGCGCCGTTTTTCCGGGCGCTAGGCCTTTTCCTGCACCGGTACGAATTCAAGAGCGCCGATACCCACGACCTCATGGAGGCCTTCAAGGACGCCACGGGCCGCAATATGGATTGGTTTTTCGATCAATGGGTGTTCCGCCCCGGCCATCCTGTCTTCCAGGTGAGCTGGAATTGGGACGACACTGCGCACAAGGCCCGGATGACGATCGTCCAGGCCCAGGACACCTCCAAAGGCGTCCCCATTTATCGTCTGCCCGTCCGCATCGGGCTGTTCACGGCCGCCGGCAAACGCGTGGAAACGGTCGAATTGAAGGAAAGGGAATCGACCTTTGAGTTCGCCTGCGACAGCAAACCCCGGCTCGTCCGTTTTGACGACGGCAACGTCCTGTTCAAGGAAACGATATTCCCCCTGTCCGAGGAGGAACGGCTTTTCCAACTCGGCCGCGACGATGCCGTCGGACGGATGGAGGCGGCCGGCGCGCTGGCCGAGCGGATCGCCGATCCGGCCGTGGCCGCGGCCCTGAAGCGGGCGGCCGCGGCTGATCCTTTTTGGGCCGTGCGGCGGTCCGCTCTCGAAGCCCTGGCCCAAGCGAAGGCAGGGGAGTGGACCGCGTTCTTCAAAGAGCGGGCCCTCGATCCGAATTCGCGCGTCCGGGCGGCCGCCCTGCGGGCGCTCGGCGAACACCGGGATAGGGCGCTCGCCCCGTTCTTCCAGGAGCGGTTCACCCGGGACGACAGCTACGTCGCCCAGGCCGAAGGCCTGACCGCGCTGGGGAAATGCGGCGACTCGGCAGCGATCGAATTTTTGAAAAAAGCGGCGGCGATGCCTTCGCCCCGCGGGATGCTGAAGCGAGCCGCCGACGCGGCCCTCAAGTCGCTTCAGGGGTCCGCGGACGGGCATCGCGACGAGTCTTCTCGATAGGGGGGATGCCATGAATAGGGGTATCAAATCCATTCTCGGCATGATGCTGGTTTTTCTGGCCGCCTCTGCAGCTGCTGCCCAGGACGATGCCGTCGCCGTCATCCAGAAGCGGTACTCTGAAGTCCGGGCGCGGATCGAGCTGGCCTTGAAAGCGGAGAAGGAAGGTGTCGGCGCGGGACTCTATGCCACGGAGCTGGTCACCAACAGCCATAACGCGCCTTGGCGTGCTGTCGGAAACTACCGGAAAGTCATCACTTTCTGGTACACCGACCAGCCCGAATTCGCCGTCAACGACAACCTGCCGCCCGAAGGCGTCCTGATCAAGATCGACGTCCGGATCGAAGCCTCGGTCCGCCGCGAGAATGAGGAATACCTTTTCGACAAAGGGAAGGTCGTTTTTTATTTCCATCGCGTTCAATACGGGGACGAGCCGGCCCAGGAGACCCGTTTCTATTTCCGGGACGGCAAGGTCGTCCGGGCGCTGTCGGGGACGAAAATCCTCGAGAATGGCCCGGCGGCTTCCGCCGCCCTTCGTGCGGCTGAAACGCTGATCAAGATATTTCTGGATTCCTTTTGAGCGGGTGGAGCCGGCCGGCCGTCGATTGACTCCGCCGTCGGGCTATGTTACCAATTCTTTTCCGAGCTTCCGGACGGACCGGAAAATCGGGCAAGGAGTTCCGGGATGGCTAAATTCGAAGGCATTCACTGGTCGGCCAAGCAGATGCGCTACCTTCTGCCGGGCAAAAAGTACGATCTGCTGGACGGAGAGGCCCAGGTTGTGGCCTGTTCGCGCTCGACCAACAACGGCGCCTTCCTGGCCTTCGAAGGCATCCGCTTCTTCTGCAAAAAGAACGCCGCCGGCCGCCTGGAAGTGATTTTCCTGAACTGGGACAAGAACCTGGAGCGGTTCCGCCGTGGCATGCTCTTCAACATCGGCGCAGACCAGGCCGGGCTCGTGCCGTCCCGGGCCGAGCTGGAGGACCTCTTCATCACCCGCTATTTCCGCGAGCCCGCCATGCACGGCTTTTTCGAGGAGATGGCCTCTCTTGGCGCACAGGGTTATCTGCGGCCCTTCACGATCGACGAGGAGCAGTCCATCGGGGTGACGTTCCCGGCCGAGCCGGCCATCCGGGCGGTGGCCAGCCGCTACGACCGCTACCTCGGCGAGCCGTTCAGCGGCGTCGTCATTCCCCACCTGGTCCGCGCCGTGGCCGTCAACGGCACCGGATGGCTGAAGCTGGGCGTGAACTACCTGATGAGCATCAAGGCCGTGGAGGAAGCCCGGCGCATCCGTCCCGACGCGGCCGCGGCTCTCTTCCTCGACGACCAGACCCACAAGCCGCTGGACGAGCGGCAGATCACGGAGTGGGACTCGTCCTGCTGCCTGTTCGGCTTCCGCGACGGGACCGTGGTCAAGATCCCCGAAAATCCCCTCATCCTCCCGTCGGTCACGATCCTGGGCGTCACGGCCATCCTCCGCGAGCGGGGCGTGCGGGTCGAAGAGCGGTTTTTGACCTACGGGGAGCTCACCCGCCGGTCGGCCGCGGGCGAGCTCGTGGCGGCCTGCAGCATCGGCACGGCCGGCATCCTCAACCGCTGCGCCAAACTGTATTTCATCGACGCCGACAAAAAAGTCACCGGCGTCCATGAGCCCGATATCTCCCACCCGCTGTACGCCCGCCTGGCGGAGGCCAGGACCTATTATTGGGACATCTACAAGGAAACGGTTCCCCCCCTGGCCGGGATGAAGCTTTCCAAATACGAGATCTGATCATTCGGCTTGCCGCATTTCCGGAATTTTTTCCCTCCCCGGATGCATATTCCACGATTGCGCTTGAGTCGCGCGGGAATTTATACTATTCCTGAGAAACGAAAAGGAGAATCGCCATGGCTCTTTCGCGCCGATCGATTTCGCTTTTGATATTGGCCGCCCTGACCGCCGGCGCCATCGCCGCCGCCCAGGACGTCCCGCCGCCCCGCCTCGTCAATCCTCCGGCCGAATTGAAGATCCAGGCCAACAGCCGGATCCAGTCGGTGACCGTTTTTCCGGACCGGGCCACGGTCGTGCGGACGACGGCCATCCGGCCCGTTCTCGGTCCCCAGAGCGTCGTCTTTTCGGGTCTGCCCAAGACCATCATCGCCGGGTCCCTGCGGGCCGCGGGACGGGGAACGGCCGAGGTGAAGATCCTGGGGCTGGAATCGGCCAACGAATTCCTGGAATCGCCCCTTCTTCCCGCCGTGGCCAAGCTGCAGGCCGAGCTGGATGCGCTCAATTACGAGATCAGCCGGACCAAAAACGATCTGACCGTTCTGGCCGCCCAGGAGAGCCTGCTCATGTCCCTGCCTGGAAGCCAAAGCGCTCTCAACGCGGCTGCCGTGGCTCAGGGCAAGGCCGACCTCCTGGGCTGGGAGAAGACCCTGGAATTTCTGGGGGCCAAGCTGGCCGCGGTGAAGAACGGGCAGCTCGAACGCCAGAAAGTCCTCAAGGAACAGGAAGCCAAGGCCGAGACGATCCGCAAGCGGATCGAAGAGATCCGGCCCGGCGGGCCGGCCGAAGCCCTCCGGGTCACCGTCCTCATCGAGGCCCGTACCGTCGGAGATTTCACGCTCGATTTGTCCTATACCGTCGGAAACGCCCGTTGGACTCCGCTTTACACGGTTCGGGCCCTTCCCGACAGCGGAGAGGCCGAGATTTCGGTCTCCGGAATGATCCAGCAGAGAAGCGGGGAGAATTGGGAAGGGGTCCGGATGGCCTTGTCCACGTCCTCGCCCGCGTTGGGGACCCAGCCGCGGGAGCTGCAGCCCTGGCTTCTCGATATTTATGTCCCCCGGCCAGTGGCGGCCATGGACGAACGATACGAGGCGGCCCGTTCCGAAGTCGGCGGAAGCGCGATGCGGAAGGCGTTGGCGCCTGCGGCCCCTCCGGCGGCCGCGGCGCACGAGGCCGAGGTCGAGACGGCCGACGTGGCCGACACCGGCCTCCACGTCAATTTCGAGATCAAGCGGACGGTGGACGTTCCGGCCGACGGCGCGCCGCATAAGTTCCCCATCGATACGCCGACGATCAAAATGAAATTCGATTACGCCTCCGTGCCTGAGATGCGCGAGGCCGCCTATCTGCGGGGCACGTTGACGAATTCCCTGGCTTATCCGCTGCTGGCCGGAAACGCCGATCTGTTCATCGGCCAGGATTTCGTCGGGGCCATGGTCCTGCCCCTCACGGCCGCCGGCGAGGAGACCCGGGTGTTCTTCGGCGAGGACGGCCAGATCAAGGTCAAATCCGAACAGGTCAAGCGGGAGAAGATCGCCGCGGGGTTCCTGAGCAAGACCGAGAAGCTCCACCTGGTCCGGAGGATCACCGTGCAGAACCTGCGCAAGACGGCCGTCTCGGTCGATGTCGCCGATCGCCTGCCGGTCAGCCAGAACTCCAAGATCGAAGTCACCAATGTCTCCCTGTTTCCGGCGCCGGCGAAGAAGGAGACCAACGGCCTGCTCTCCTGGACCCTGACTCTGGCCCCCCAGGAGAAGAAGGAGATCACTCTCGACTTCACGATCGAGTATCCCAAGGACGCCCGCATCACGGGCCTTTAAACCGGGTTTAGAGCGACCAGCCTTCTCTGTATTTTTTGTGGATGAAGGGATTGGCCTCGGGTAGGTTGGGAAACTCCATCTTGACCGGGTCCCACTGCAGGGCGATATTGCTGTCCTTGAAGCGCAGGGCGGCGATGCCCAGGAGCATGACCTCGGTCAGCGGGCCGGCATAGGCGGTGAAGTCCGAGGAAGATTTCTTCCCGGATTTGATCGCGGCGAACCATTCCGGCATGATCCCCGGCGAGCGGGGAATCAATTTGGGCGGGCGAGCGTAGTCCTGCATGAGTTTCTCCGGGAGCAACCGGGGGCTGCCGCCGTACGTGGAGCAGACCAGCCGTCCCTTGCGGCCGACAAAGAGACAGCCGCCGCCCTCGTCGCCCATCATCCGGCCGTCTTCCAAGGAGGAAAGGGCCGGCCGCGGCGGCATGAGCCCGCCGTCGTACCACATCATCGTCACCGGCGGCCGGGTGCCGCGCGCCGGGAATCGATAGGTGATGATCTCACCCAGGGGATAGGTCTGGTTGTTGAACGGCGTCGAGCTGGCCTGAACGGTTTCCGGCGCCCCGAGGTCCAGGGCCCAGAACGGCTGGTCGATGAGATGGGCGCCCATATCGCCGAGGGCGCCCACGCCGAAGTCCCACCAGCCCCGCCAATCGTTCGGACAATAAGCCGGATGGTAGGGCCGCCAGGGAGCCGGTCCCAGCCAGATGTCCCAATCGAAGCCGTCCGGTACGGCCGGAGTCTCCTTGGGGGCGTCGATGCCCTGCGGCCAGATGGGCCGGTTGGTCCAGACGTGGACTTCCGAGACCTCGCCGATGGCGCCGTCGCTGATCCATTCGCGGATGAGCCGGATACCCTCCTGGGCGTGGCCCTGATTGCCCATCTGCGTGGCCAGCTTGCTGCGGCCGGCCTCTTCGGCCAGCAGGCGCGCCTCCTTCAGGGTATGCGTCAACGGCTTCTCGCAATAGACGTGCTTGCCCTGTTTGAGGGCGGCCATGGCGATCGTCGCATGGTTATGGTCGGGCGTGGCGATGGTGACGGCGTCGAGGTCTTTTTCGGCATCCAGCATCCGGCGCCAATCCTGATATGGGATGGCCTTTTCGAACATGGCTTTCTGCTCGGGCGTGTGACTGTCTGCTTTCAAGAACTTGGCTATCTTGGCGTTATCGACGTCGCAGAGGGCGACGACGTTTTCGGCGGCCGCCGACCGCGTATCGTCGAAGCCCCGGCCTCCGACGGCGATGCAGCCGACGTTGATGCGGTCGCTCGGCGCGATGTGGCCGGGTCCTCCCAGGACGCGGCGGGGCACGATCATCCACCCCGCGGCCGCGGCGGCCGTGCCCATGAATTTCCGGCGGTTCATCATGGCTTTTCCTCCTGTCCCCGGGCCGCGATGAGCGGCTCCCTGATCCTTACTATAGCGGCCCGCGCAGCGAAGATCAATCTCGATCCGATCCGGCCGGTCCATTATCGGGGATGCCGGAAAGCCTCTTTCGGTTGACCTTCGCCGCGCACTTCTGATATAGATCACTTCATTCCGATAAAGTGATCAAACGCATTACCATCGTTCGTTATCACATTTCTCCGCCGAGGAGGCTCCCATGATCTTATTCCGCAGGTCTCTCTCTGTCCTGATCGCGGCTGCCGGGCTCGTGCTTTTATTTGGGCCGGCCGCTGCGGCGCCTCAAAAAACGAGCACAACACCCCAAAAATCTCTCGCTCCGGCACCCGCGCCGTTCGATGCGGCGGCCGTGCTTCAACAACTCAGGATCCGCAATATCGGCCCAGCCGCCATGGGCGGCCGGACGGTCGACTTCGCCGGCCCGGAAAACGATCCCTCCGTCCTTTACGCCGCGGTCGGGCCCAGCGGATTATGGAAGACCGAGGATGCCGGCCATAATTGGTCGCCGTCATTCCATAAGGAAGCTACGGTCTCGGTCGGCGCGGTGGCCGTCTCGTCGAGCCACCCGGACATCGTCTGGGTCGGCAGCGGAGAGGCCACCGCCCGCAATTCCGTGGCCCCCGGCGACGGCATCTACAAGTCCGAGGACGCGGGCAGGACCTGGAAAAACATGGGCCTGATCGACTCCCATTTTATCAGCCGGATCTGCATCGACCCGCTCAATCCGGATGTCGTCTATGCCGCCTCGCAGGGCGATTTATGGGGCCCCAACCCGGGCCGCGGCGTCTATCGGACGAAGGACGGCGGCCGGACCTGGGCCAAAGTCCTCTTCGTCGATCCCGACACCGGCGCCTGTGATTTGGCCATGGACCCCTCGAATTCCAGGATCCTTTACGCCGGAATGTGGGAATACCGCCGTATCCCGTATTTCTTCAACAGCGGGGGCAAAGGCTCGGCCGTCTATAAAACGACCGACGGCGGCGAGACCTGGTTCAAGATCCACGACGGGCTCCCGGCCGGTCCCTATGGCCGCATCGGCCTGGGCGTCGCCCGCAGCAAACCCAATGTCGTCTACGTTCTGGTCGAGGCCAAGGACGGCGGCCTGTTCCGGTCCGAAGACAAGGGCGCGACCTGGCGCCGGGCCTGCGACAAAGCCACGTACGATCGGGTCAATTTCCGGCCTTTCTATTACAGCCGGCTGACCATCGACCCCAATAATGATCTTGTGGTCTATGTCTACTCCGGCTCGGCCTTCGTCAGCCGCGACGCCGGAAGGACATTCCAGAACGTATTCGTCACCGCCCATTCCGACCACCACGCCATCTGGGTCGATCCGCGCAATTCCAATCATCTCGTCGACGGCAACGACGGCGGAATCGATATCTCCTGGGACGGCGGCAAAAAGGCCTTCGGCGTCGTTTCCCAGGCCTGGGCCGAAGTGTACAACGTCGGATATGACATGCGCGATCCCTATTGGATCAACGTCGGTTTGCAGGACAACGGCAATTGGCACGGACCGACCAACACCAATGAGAGCGGCGGCATCCTCAACGCCTCCTGGTTTCCGACCGGCGGCGGCGACGGATACTACGGGCAGATCGATCCGGTCGACTGGTGGGTCCTTTATCGCAATCTGCAGATGGGCGGCATCGAGCGCTACAACCTCAAGACCGGCGAATCCCAGCGCATCCGGCCCGAAGCGCCCCTCAACGAGCCGCCCTACCGCTTCAATTGGAATTCGCCCATTTATCTGTCGCCGCATGACCGCAACGTTCTTTATTTCGGCGGCAACTACCTGTTCAAGTCCCTTGACCGCGGCTTGTCCTGGATCAAGGCTTCGCCCGATCTGACCACCAACAATCCCAAGAAGATCCTCGATTCCGGCGGATTGACCATGGACAACACCGGGGCCGAAAATCATTGCACGATTCTGACCATCAGCGAATCGCCGCTCAAGCCGGGCCTCCTTTGGGTCGGAACGGATGACGGCCAAGTCCAGGTGACGCGCGACGGCGGAAAAACCTGGGACAACGTCACCCTGAACGTCAAGGGCTGGGGCGCGGACGACAACTGGATCACCCGGATCGAAACGTCCCATTTCATCGAGGGCGGCGTCTTCATGACCGT
>Ga0182021_10012343_pt1 | contig 10145 bp, 6 predicted proteins | sample 612E3MmetaG_FD_120493 | JGI IMG/M metagenome (GOLD analysis project Ga0182021, IMG submission 120493) | Permafrost microbial communities from Stordalen Mire, Sweden - 612E3M metaG (Illumina Assembly) | ecosystem: Environmental > Terrestrial > Soil > Wetlands > Permafrost | place: Sweden... | reverse complement strand
CTTCTTCGCCTGCGCCAGCGCCTGTGCCGCCTTGCGGATCTGCAGCGGGTGGCCCTTGTACACGGGATTGTAGCCGCGGATGGATACCGTCTCGGGCAGCGCCTCGTCAGACTCCTCGATGAGGACGTCCTTCGGCATGTCCACCAGCACCGGCCCCGGCCGGCCGCTGCGCGCGATGTAGAACGCCTCGCGGATGATGCGCCCCAGGTCCGCCCTGTTGGTGACGAGGTAGTTGTGCTTCGTCACCGAGCGGGAGATGCCCACGATGTCCGCTTCCTGGAAAGCATCGTTGCCGATCATGTTCCGCGTCACCTGGCCGGTGAGAACGACGAGGGGAACCGAATCGAAGTTCGCCGTGGCAAGCCCCGTGACCGTGTTCGTCGCCCCCGGGCCGCTCGTGACCAGACAGACGCCGACCTTTCCCGTGGAGCGGGCGTACCCGTCGGCGGCGTGCACGGCGCCCTGCTCGTGCCGCGCGAGCACCAGCCGCAGGCCTCTCTCGCCATACAGGGCGTCAAACACCGGGATGACGACCCCGCCGGGAAAGCCGAAGACGATCTCGACCTTCTCCGCCAACAGGGCATCGATGACAAGCCTCGCTCCGCTGCGTTTCATGGCGCACTCCTCCTCCCCTCGGCCAGCGCGCCGTGCGACGCGGGCCCGACACGGGCGGCGTAGGAGTCGAGGAACCGGCTGCCGCTCGCCGTGGGCCGGGGGTGGAAGCACCGCATGCGCTCCTTCAGCTCCCCCTCGTCGACCAGCAGGTCCAGCCGCTTCCCCGGGATGTCGATCCTGATCCGGTCCCCTTCCCTGACGATGCCGATGGGCCCGCCCGCGGCGGCCTCGGGGGTGATGTGCCCGATCGATGCGCCCCGGCTGGCCCCGGAAAACCGTCCGTCGGTGATGAGGGCGACGTCCTTGTCCCGGCCGATACCGGCGATCGTCGCCGTGGGGGAAAGCATCTCACGCATCCCCGGTCCCCCGCGCGGCCCTTCGTAGCGGATCACCACCACGTCTCCGGCAACGATCTTCCCGGAGAGGATCGCCTCCTGCGCAGCCTCCTCGGAATCGAAGACACGGGCAGGACCTTCGTGGACGAGCATGGAGGGATCCACCGCGGCCTTCTTGACGATGCATCCTTCCGGGGCGAGGTTGCCCTTCAGCACGGCCAGGCCGCCCTCGCGATGATACGGCTTGTCGGGAGAAGCGATGTACTTCCCATCCGGCTCGGGCGCGGATGCGTAGGATTTCGAAAGGGCGCCGCCGGTCACCGTAAGGGTGCTGCCGTCGACGCTGCCCATTCCCGCGAGAAGCTTCATGACGGCCATGACGCCCCCCGCCGAATGCAGGTGCTGCATGTAGTACGGCCCGGACGGGGCCAGGGAGCACAGGTGGGGGACGCGGGAGCTTGCCGCGTCGAAATCGTCCAGGGTGAGCGCCACTCCCGCAGAGGCCGCGATTGCCGGCAGGTGCAGCGCGCTGTTCGTCGAGCCGCCCAGCGCCATGTCCAGGGCGACGGCATTCAGGAATGCGGCGCGCGTGAGAACCTTTCGCGGCGTGACGGAGTCGCGGACGGCCCGGACGGCGGCACGGCCTGCTTCCCGGGCCAGGATGGCCCGGTCTGCGTGCACGGCAGGGATCGTCCCGTTCCCCGGCAGCGCCAGGCCGAGCGCCTCGGAAAGACAGTTCATCGTGTTCGCGGTGAACAGTCCCGCGCAGGAGCCGGGCCCGGGGCATGCACTGCATTCCAGGCGGGCGAGGTCCGCATCGGTCATCCTGCCTGCCGTGTGCTTCCCCACGGCTTCGAAGACCGCTTCCAGGCCGACGTCCTTTCCGTCGAAGCTGCCCGCCAGCATCGGGCCGCCGGAGACGATCACCGAAGGAATGTCCAGACGGGCGGCGGCCATCAGCATGCCGGGCACGATCTTGTCGCAATTGACCACGAGCACCAGCCCGTCCAGCGCGTGCGCCTGGGCGACGATCTCGATGGAATCTGCGATGAGGTCCCTGCTGGGAAGGGAGTACTTCATCCCGATGTGCCCCATGGCGATCCCGTCGCATACGCCGATCGTGCCGAACTCAGCCGCCACCCCGCCTTCCGACCAGATGCCTTCGCGGACGCTTTGAGCGAGCTGACGCAGGTGCTGGTGTCCCGGGATGAGCTCGCTGTAGGAATTGGCGATGCCGATGACCGGTTTGCCCAGGGAGCTCTTGTCCCAGCCCATGGCGTGCAGCAGGCTCCTGTGGGGGGTGCGTGAGGCGCCCTCCTGGACTTCAGCACTGCGCCGCATGTGAGTTCCGCTCGTCATGGTCCCTCCTTACGATCAGGTAAAAAAAAAGGCCGTTCTCCCGGAAGGAGAACGGCCCGCGCTGTGCGTCGTCAACGGCTGCGCGTTACCCTCCCGGGCGTCGGAGTCTCCTCTCAAGGAGGATGCGAATAAGGGAGAGCCCGGAAACGGTAATGGACACGCTGCCCAAAGTCATTGTGCTGTATGTATATGCGGACTCTGCACTATTGTCAAGTAATTTTATCAGCTATTCTCTAGAACGTTGCCGCGCGCCGCGCGAAGGACTTCTCAAGCCTTTCGAGGATGCTCCGACATTGTTCTTCGGTCCGGATGCCGAAGTCCAGGAGCACCGGGCGCTCGATCTGCTCGAAGGTGATCAGCTCTCTCTCCAGGCCGCAGAGTGCGTTGGCCAGGTACACGCAGAACACGACGTCCTTGTACTGTACGGGAGTGACCAGCGGTTCGTGGTGGTGCTTGATGCCGTGCACGAGCTGCTCGGGAAAGTTCCATTTCCGGGCGATCAGGGCCCCGATGTCTGCGTGGTTCAGACCGAAGGAGAAACGCTCCAGGATGCGGGGCGGGATGTCCTTGTCCTTGCAGAATCGAGCCATCTGCTCCATTGCCTGCGGGTGCAGGTAGGTCACGATGATCTGTCCCAGGTCGTGCAGGATACCGGCGACGTAGACGTCGTCCAGGATGTCCGCCTTCGGCTTGAAGCTGCGCGCGAGGAGGAAGGAATAGAAGGCCGTGCGGTAGGAGTGCTCCCACAGGGTCTTCATCTCGGCATATTTCTCACCGAGGATCTTCTGCGCCCCGTAGGTGTAGAGCAGGTTGCGAAGTCCCTTCATGCCCACGATCTTCACGCCCTGGAGGATGTTGTTCACGCGCCGGGGGAGCATGTAGTGAGCAGAGTTCACCAGCTTGAGCAGGTCGGCGGTGAGCGTGGGATCCGTGGCAATCCTGCCGGCGATCTGGGCCAGCGTCGCCCGCGCGTCTTCCGTGAGCTGGATGATCTCGAGGATCGTCTCGGGGAAGTGGGGAAGGGCGTCGACGTCCCGCACGATGGCCTGGGTCAGGACGCTGATCTTCTCCAGCTGGACCTGGTTCATGGGGATGGTGAGCCCGGCCACGGTCTCACCATCGTGCGCTTCGATTGCAAACGCCTCTTCGCCCAGCCCGATGCGCTTCAGGAACTGGAGGAGGATCAGGATGCCGAGCCCTGCACCCTCGGTGGTATCGATGGGCTGCGAGAGCGCCTCGACGAACGAGTGAAACGCGCGTGCGCGTGCGATCCTGTCGTAGATGCGCGTCTGCTCGCGGGTGGTGAGCTCGGCGCCGTTGCGGACCGTGATTGCGAGGCTCCCTCCGGTCGTGTGGAAGGTGATTCCGATGAACTGCCCGCGCTGCTTCAGCAGGTCCAGCCAGTGCTCGAGCCGCTCCGAGGACTCGGTCCTGAAGTCGCGCATCCCCGCGTCGTAGTCGGCCTCGTTGGTGATGTCGAGGCCCTTCTCCTCGAAATACAGGCGCTTCGTGTTCGCCTTCTGCGCGTTGATGATCAGCTCTTTCAGGCAGTAGGAGAGGGGCTCCATGATCCGCTCCTGCCCGAGCTCCACGAGGTATGCCTCCAGGATGCGGTCCAGCAGCGCGTGGGACTCGTGCGGAAGGCTGGTCAGCTTGAACGTGAGCGGGATAGAGCGCAGCGCGGCCTTCTGGATTTCCGTGATGTCGATTATGGAAGTCATGGCGCTTTCACGGGTCTGCCGCCGCCAGGATGTCGTCGATGCTCTCCGGGTGCTCCTTGAACGACTCCAGCATATGGACCCTGTTGAACGTGTCGAGGTTGGCGCAGAACGCGTCAACGATGTCGGGGTCGAAGTGCGTGCCGCGCTCCAGGGTGATGATCTTCACGGCCTCCTCGTGCGAGATGGCGTCCTTGTAGGAGCGCTTGCTCGTCAGCGCGTCGTACACGTCGGCCAACGCGACGATGCGCGCGGACAGCGGGATCTGCTCGCCCTTCTTCCCCGACGGGTAGCCGGAGCCGTCCCACCGCTCGTGGTGGTAGAATGCCACCTCCTTGCCGATGGTGAGGAAGGATTCCCGGTTGATCTCCTTGTCCACCGCGCGCAGCGCCTCCCCCCCGAGGGTGGCGTGCATCTTGATCTTCTCGAACTCCTTCGCGTCCAGCTTGCCGGGCTTCAGGAGCAGGGCGTCTTCGATCCCGACCTTGCCCACGTCGTGGAGGACAGACGAGAGGCAAAGATCCTCCACGTACTCCGCCGTGATGTAGTCTGAGTATTTCGGGAGCTTCGCCAGGCCGAGTGCCAGGACGCGCGTGTATTCGCGGATCCTCTCCAGGTGCTTGCCCGTGTCCATGTCGCGGTACTCGGTGAGCCGGGCGAAGCCGAGGATGGCGGCGGACTGGGTGTCTTTGATCTGCTTGAAGGAGGCCTGCAGCTTCTTTTCCAGCCGCACCCTCTCCGTCAGGTCCCTCTCCATGATGGCGTAGGCGATGATTTCACCCGTCGTGCTCGTCAGGGCAGAGTAGGAGGCAAAGGTGAACTTGATCGTGCCGTCCGCGCAGCGGCGGGGCACGTCCGTCTCCACGTACCGGCCGTTGTTCCTGTTGACCATGCCGATGATCTGCTCGATCGGGAGGCCCTTCTTGTGCACCTGGAAGACGTCGTTGAACTCCCGCGATACCAGGTCGTGGCGCAAATAGCCGTACATCTTTTCGGCGTAGTAGTTGCAGTTGAGGATCTTTCCCAGTGGGTCGATGATGATGATCGACGAGAGGATCGTGTCGAACAGGACCATGTAGTTGCGCTCGGAGATTTTCAGCCGCGCTTCGAGGTTCTTCACGTAGGTCACGTCCTTGAAATGGGTCGTGTACCCGGTGACCACGCCGCGCTCGTCGCGCGTGACCCAGGAGGTGTCCAGGACGCGGCGCAACTGGCGGCCCTTCGTCGAGAGGTGCGTCTCCAGGTTGTACACCATGTCCGACTCCGCCAGGCGGAGGATCTTGTCCTCGAGCTCCGGCACGTGGGCGTACAGGGTGGAAATGTTCGGGAGCGCCTCTCCCTCGTCCCAGCCGATGAGCTGGTAGAATGAGGGGTTGGCCAGCGTGATGTCTCCGCTCAGCTCCGCGGAGATGATCGGATCCCCGATGTTGCGGAACAGCTGCTCGAGCTGGCGCCGGTAGCGGTTGAGATCCCCGTTGGCCCCGGCCGGGGAGGCGGTGACCTTGGCCAGCGTGTAGACCCCCGCGCTTCCCTCCACGGACATGGTGGAGACCGTGAAACGGCGCGGGGTCCCGCCGCGATCCTCGATCAAGGCCTCCATTTCGCAGGGAGGGGCCTGCTTTAGTATCCCCATGTTCGAAAGGAGTTCCTTTTCCCGCTCGAAAATGTCAGTGCTGCGAAGACCGGTAGTCTTCAGGAGGACTTCGTTGAAAAAAACGATTTTCCCCTCCCGATTGACTATAAGGAAACCGTCCGAGAGCTCCTCGATGATCTTCAATAGAACTTCGGTCACTGGCATCCTTTCGCGGAGGGGGTCGACTAGATCGTAGCATCCGCGCGATGCGCTGTCAATTCGGGCGAATTCTCTCTATACTATCGGGCAGGAGCAGCCCATGACAAGTATCCGCGTCGCCCTCATCCTCCTGCTCAGCGGATGCGCCTCTGTCTTTGCCGCGGACCTCGGCGCCGCGTGGTCCCCCGTCGTGCCGGAAGCGCGCACGATGTGGCTGCGGAGCGAGGGCACGCTCGACGCCGGCTCGTACGCGCTGGTCGCCGGGCCCACGATCTCCACCGAACAAATCTCCCTGGACGGCAACGAAATACCCCGCCGCTCCGCCGGGGGGGTTCCCCGGTACCGTGCATTCCTTCTGCCGACGCTGGACAGCCGGTCGTCCCACGTCATTACCGTGAGATTCCGCCAGGCCGTTCCCGAGGAGCCGACGCCGGTGCTCGCCATCCTGCCGCAGGCCGAGCTTCCGTCGCGCCTGGCCCTCCTGAACCTGCCCCTCGTGTCGCTGCGGATCTTTGCCGGTCTTCTCTCGCTGCTGCTGTCTTTCCAGCTCCTCGCGCTGGCCTTGCGGCAGCACGCGCGGGAGACGTACTTCCTCTGCGCGGCGCTGTTTCTGAATGCCGTTTCCGAGCTCGTTCCCTCGTTCTTCACCACGTTCCTTCCGCTGGTGATCGCGGCGAAGATCGCCAACGCCTCATTCCTGGTCGCCGCACTCCTGATCGCCCATTCGATCCTCTTTACGCTGAAGTCCAGCAGGCTCCCGTACCTGATTCCGCTGCTCGGCCTGCCGTTCCTGGCAGGCTGCGTCGTGGTTTTTGCCCCGCAAACCGACGTGCTGAGCATGGCTGCCGTCGTCATGCGCGGCATCCTGGCCCTTACCTTCGCCGTCATCGCCCTCCTGGCCGGGATCAGCCGTGCCCGTGCCGGCTTCAAGAGGGCAGTCCAGCCCATGTTCCTGGCCCTTGCGATGTTCCTCGGGCTCGCCGCCGTCCTCTGCGCGGATTACTTCTTCCCGGGCCGGACGATGCTGGCGTTCCTCCCCGGCACGATCATTGCCCTCTTCCAGAGCTGGCAGTTCAAGACCGACCTCCTGCGCACCCAGGGGATGTACCGGCAGACCAGCCAGGAGCTGATCGAGCGCATCGAGACTGACTGGGAGATGATCGAGCGCATCCGCGAGGGCAAAGAGCTGCTGGAAAAACGCAACGTCGACATCATGAAGCTGTCGGGCAAGTTGCTGGAAAGTGCGCAGAAGCAGTCCTTCACGCTCGGCGAGCTCATTGTTTCCCTGGAGGAGGCGGGAACCGGCGAATCACGGGTCGTCGCCAAGGAAAAGGACATCCTCGGCTACACCGAGCAGGTGGACGGCCTGATCACGAGCTTCAACGCGCAGATCCACGAGACGCTGCAGGAGATGGAGGCGCTGTTCCAGCGTTCCATCGTCATCCGCAAGGCCGTGAGCCAGATCATCGGGATCGCCGAGAAGACGCACATGCTCTCGCTGAACGCCTCGATCGAGGCGGCCAAGGCGGGGACCGCGGGCAAGGGTTTCAGCGTCGTCGCGCAGGAGATCCGCAAGCTCGCCGACCTCACGAGGACCGTGTCCGACCAGGTCAGCGCCACGATCAGGGACACGAACAAGGGCGTTGAAAAGGGCGTCGGCCGCATCAAGGGGCTGGGCACCGGTTTTTCCGAGATCGTGAAGCGGAGCGAGGAAATCCGAACGATGATCTCGGACAACACGCTCGCCCTGGAGGACGTGAGCCGGGCGCACACCCACATCCAGGACGGTCTCGCCGGCGTGGACGCTCTCATCCGGTCCATCCTCGAGGTGTCGCACGACATGCGTGAGATGACCGACCGGCTCGCCGCCGCCTTCTCGTGGTTCGGCGAGACACTCAAGCTGAAGGAAGAGTCTGCCGGTGCGCTCCCGTCGCACCCGCCCCTGGGCGATGTGCAGGGAGGCCCGGTGCCGGACGGGCAGCCGATGGACCAGTCCGAACCGACGGATGTCGAAGAGATCCCGGCGGAGGGCTGACGTGCGCGAGCGTACTATGCGGTCGGGGCGTCTCCGATCAGGCAGAGCCACTCGGCTTCCGCCGCGAGCTCGTCGCCCACGTACGCCTTTCCCGACTGACGGAGCATGGACTTGCTGACGCGCAGGTTGCGAACGACGCACCGCACTTCGTCGCCCGGTTTCACCTGCCTCCTGAATTTCGCCTTTTCAACGGCTGCGAGAAAGAACATTCCCGAGCCGCCCGTGCTCATCCGCAGACCCGCACCGCCGCATTGCGCGAGCGTTTCGATCAGGATGACGCCCGGGACCACCGGGTACCGGGGAAAATGCCCGGCGAAGAAGGGCTCCGTGCCGGTGAAGCGGCGGTATGCCACAATTTCTTCCGCGTCTGCCTTCTCGACTCTGTCGACGAACAGGAACGGATCCCTGTGGGGAAGGAGAGAAGTAATGTCGGTCATGCGTGAAGATTATCACGACCCCTCGCGAATTGACACTGCCGGGGGCTCATGCTAATTTCCGGCTGATTTAGTCATGGAATTAAGCCTGCCAAGAGGTTGAACATGGAACTGAAAGAATTGTACGCCTTGATGGAGAGATTCGAGAAAAGCGGATTGTCGGAAATTGTGTACAAGAAGGACGGCGAGGAAGTGTGCCTGAAAAAGGCCGGGCCCGTCCCCGTTCCCATGTACGTCCCGCAGCCCGCCGCGCCATCAGCGGCCCATCTGGCGCACGATGCCGCGCCCGTCAAGCACGGGGCGGACACCGAGTTCATCCGGGCCCCGCTCGTCGGTACTTTTTACCGTGCCCCCGCCCCCGATGCTCCCCCGTTCGCGGAAAAGGGAGACACGGTGAAAAAGGGGAAGCCGCTGTGCATCCTGGAAGCCATGAAGCTGATGAACGAGTACCAGGCCGAGTTCGACATGGAGGTCGTCGCCATCCTGGTGGACAACGGCAACATGGTGGAGTTCGGCGCGCCGCTCTTCGAGGTCCGCCGGGTATGATTCAGAGCCTCCTGATCGCCAACCGGGGGGAGATCGCCGTCCGCATCATCCGCACCTGCCGGGAGATGGGCATCCGCACCGTGGTCGCCTATTCCCAGGCAGACGCGGACTCGCTTCCCGTGCGCCTTGCCGACGCACACGTGTGCGTCGGTCCTGCGCCGGCGCGCGAGAGCTATCTCAATATCCGCAACCTCGTGACGGCCGGCGTGCTGAGCGGGTGCGACGCCCTGCACCCCGGGGTCGGGTTTCTCGCCGAGAACGCGGGATTCGCCCGCGACGTGCAGGAGGCAGGGCTCGTCTTCGTCGGACCGGACCCCGATGTCATCGACCTCCTGGGCGACAAGATCCGGGCCAAGGACTCGGCGAGGGATCTGGGCATTCCCGTTATCCCCGGCAGCTCCGGCTCGGTGGCGAACGCGGAGGAAGCCGTGCGCGCGGCTGACGCCATTGGCTACCCGGTCATCGTGAAGGCTGCCGCGGGGGGCGGCGGCAAGGGCATGAGGATCGTGCACAGCGCCAGCCAGCTTGCCGACGTGCTGGCCATCGCTTCGCAGGAAGCGGAGAAGGCGTTCTCCGACGGCACGGTCTACCTGGAGAAGTACCTCGAGAACCCGCGGCACGTGGAAATCCAGATCATCGCGGATCGCAAGGGCAGCGTCGTGCACCTGGGCGAGCGCGACTGCACCGTGCAGCAGAACCACCAGAAGCTGATCGAGGAGAGCCCCTCGCCGGTCGTCTCCCCGGCCCTCCGCGCGAAGATGGGCGAGGATGCGGTGCGGCTCCTGCGCGGCCTGGGCTACACGGGGGCGGGGACCGTCGAGTTCCTGGTCAAGGACGGGATGCACTATTTCATGGAGGTCAACGCCCGCGTCCAGGTCGAGCATCCCGTCTCCGAGATGGTGACGGGCGTCGACATCATCCGCCAGCAGCTCATCGCGGCCAGCGACGAGTCCCTGGAGGTCACGCAGGACCAGGTGAAGCTCGGGACATACGCGATGGAATGCCGCATCAACGCCCGCTCGGCCGGGCGGGTGACCCAGTTCATGAGCCCCGGGGGGTTCGGCGTCCGCATGGACACGTTCCTCTATGCCGGCTACCACGTGCCGCCGTGGTACGATCACCTCGTGGCGAAGCTCATTGTCACCGGCCAGAGCCGCGCCGAGGGAGTGCGCCGCATGCAGCGGGCGCTGTCCGAGCTGGTCATCGAGGGAATTGAGACGAACATCGAGTCGCAGAAGAAGATACTGGCGCACCCACGGTTCCGCTCGGGCGACTATGGGACCGGCTTTCTCGGAGAAATCCTGAAGGAGG
>Ga0182021_10012342_pt1 | contig 10145 bp, 6 predicted proteins | sample 612E3MmetaG_FD_120493 | JGI IMG/M metagenome (GOLD analysis project Ga0182021, IMG submission 120493) | Permafrost microbial communities from Stordalen Mire, Sweden - 612E3M metaG (Illumina Assembly) | ecosystem: Environmental > Terrestrial > Soil > Wetlands > Permafrost | place: Sweden... | reverse complement strand
TGATCGCGTTCAAGATCGGTTGCCCGCGCGAGAGTCGCCGCTGCCCCCAGCGCGATTTCTCCCACAGCGCCTCCGCATGCCGGCTTAAGATCGGCGCGCACACTAGCGCAAACAAGCCGAGGTTGCGGCGCGCCAGAAACGCAATATAGGCAAAGATCGCCAGCGTGATCGCATCCGTCACATCCAGACGACGGCCCGACCAGCCCATCACCACCATCGTCACCAGCAGCATCCAGATCATCGGCTGTTGAAACAACTGGTGGAAGTTTGGCGACGCCCATTCGTCGATGGAGGCCTGCAATGCTTGCAGCCCCACTGTCTTCAGTGGCAGCAGCACCGCGTTGATCGTATGCGGATTGATCAACAGCACCACACCGGAAATCACGGCGACGATCAACACTTTGCGCAGTCGTCGCCAGGACACACTCTCGTTTCCTATGAAATGAAGCAGGTTGCTGATCGCCTCGCCGGCGATGAACGCACCCAACAACATGAAGCCCGCGATATAGCCGCCGTGCACATTGACCCACAACACAAAGAGCAGCGGGATCAGCCACAACCGATCGATTTGTTTCCACTTGTACAGAAACAAAAGATAAGCCACGACGGCTGTCAGCAAGTACGTCATCAAATGCGGCCGCGCCGTCCACACCGGGCCAGAGACACCGGCAGCCAGGATGATAATCAAGGCGCGCACAAACACCGGGCCGCTTAATTGCTTCCACACAAATATCAACGCCGTGGTTGCCAGCGCCGCCACTAACAGGGCCAATCCCGCCAGGCCCAACGCTTGATAAATGAGATACCAGACTACCTGCGCTAACCAGTAGATATCCACCCACGGCTTGCCGAGCATCGTGGACGAAAACGGATCAACCGTCGGCACGGTGCGCGTCTCGACGATATACCGTCCAGCGGCCAGATGCCAGTACAAGTCAGTGTCCACGACGGCGCGCGTCGCCATGGCAAAGATTGCCATGAACGTGATCAACGTCAGTGTCGCGCGCAGGTCCAGTCGTCGCATCATTCTTCTACCCGCACATAAACCGCCGCCCGATCATCGCGATACGCTTCCCGCCACCGGGCATTCCGCGCCAGAAAGTTATCAAGCGGGCTGCCCGCTTCAATCATCACGATCTTGGCCCCGGTGTCCCACAAACGCTGATCGTACTCCGGGCTAACCAGCGTGATCGCCAGAAAATTCCGCAGGAAACGATCGTCGTACACATCGGTGCGGCCATCGACGTAGACGGGATACTCTGCGCCGAGCCGCCACAGCAGATAGCCGCCCCAATTGTAAGAGTTGAACAACGGCCCGATCGGCTTGTGCTGCAAGATCCAGTCTGCCGCATTCACCGGCAGTAATTTAGATTCGGCCTGCGCCTGGGCAGTTGGGCCCAGGGTAATTATCGTGCGGAATGCCACCGCCAGTATGATCACCCCCAGTAGCACGGCGTTCAGCAGCGGGCTGCCCTGTGACACGCGGCGTTGGCCCCAGCGCGATCGCTCGATAATCGCACTGACGTGACGGCTGAGGATCGGCGCGCACACCAGTGCAAACAGCCCCAGGTTGCGTTGCGCCAGAAAAGTAATGAACGCAAACAACGCCAACGTCAACGCATCCGTCATGTCCAGGCGCCGCCGAGAAAATCCAATCGCACCGATGGTCAGTAACAGCATCCACACCATCGGTTGCTGTGACACCTCGTGGAAGTTGGGTGAAGCCCACTCTTGAATGAAGTCCTGTAGCACACCAATGTTCACCGTCTTGAAGGGCAGCACCAACGCGTTAATGGTATAGGGATTGATCAAGAGCGCCGCGCCACACAGCAGCGTGATAGCGATGAGTTTACCCAAGCGCGGCCAGGAAACAATCTCAGCGCCCGTGAAGTGCAGCACGTTGCTGATCGCTTCGCCCGCGACGAAGGCCCCCACGAGCATGAAGCCCGCGATATAGCCGCCGTGCAGATTGACCCACACCACAAAGACCAGCGGCAGCAGCCACAACCGATCGACCTGTCTCCATTTGTAGAGAAACAGCAGATAACCGACCACGGCCACGAAGACAAACGTCGCCAGCTGTGAACGCGGCGTGAGATTCACACTCGCGGTCGTAGCCGCCAGCAGCACGATCGCCGCGCGGACAAAGACCCCGCCGGATAACTGCTTCCAGACCAACGCCAGCGCCAGCACCGCCAGCAGGGCCACGCCGCACGCCAGACTCGGCAAGCCGCCTAGCGCATAGACGGCATACATCAGCACCTGTGACAGCCAATGCACATCGATCCACGGCGTGCCGCGCATCGTCCACGAAAACGGATCGCTTAGGGGGATGGTGCGTGTGTCGAGGATGTATTGCCCGGTGCGCAGATGCCAATACATGTCCGTATCGGCGGGCGTGCGCAGCGCAATCGCGAAGACGCCCAGAAAGGCGAGCAAAGTAACAAGGCGCGTCAGGGTCAATTGCTTCATAGTGCAAAGTGCCATCACGGATAAGATGAAGGACTGACAAGATGATCATGTGCCGAAGTCATCTTGTCACCTTGTCACCTTATCATATATTCCCAATTCCTCCGGCTCTACCTTGCGCGCTAAGCCATAAAAGAGGTGATAGTTGCCAATCGAATGTTCTTGATACGTCACACCTAAAGCCGTTAAGCGCTCACGGATCAGTGCGTCCAGTGCGGGATGATTGACCGTGATGTAAAACGCCCGCGGGGCCGCGCGCACCGCCTGCGTGTAGGGCGGATAACGATCGTCACGCGGCGTGTATCCCAGATCAAGATGATAGGGCAGCCGCGCCGCGCTTATGATGCGCTCGTGCGAAAGAAAGGCGATCGGCGTCTGCACCCAATAATTGGTATAGCCGCGCGTCTCGCCCTGCTCTAGCAAAAAATCGATCAACTCTTGATCGCGCGTATGATCGATCCAGGTGACGGGATCGAATTGCGTCGTGATGCCGGGCGGTTGCCTGGCCGCGGCCAGCCACGTGCCCCCTACATTGTAACCAAGAAGCACCACCAGAAGCAATACCGCTAATATCACATTTTGCTTGCGAATTCGTTGCAACAGCATTGCAGTGAAGATCGCCAGTGGCAAGTACAGCGGCAAAAAGTAGCGGCCGGAGGGATCGCCGCCAAATGACGTGATCAAATAGGTCACGCCTAACGTCACGATCATGCCCCACAGCAGACGTGCGCCACGCTTGACGGCGTAGCCCAACGCGCCCAGATAGAAGACCAGGGCCACCACGCCGAGCACGGGCAACACCAACTCGGCCGACCACGGATAGCGCACGCCCCACCAACTCGCCAGGCCGAACAGCCAGAAGTTGATGAGGCGGATGCCCAGACTGCCGATGAAACTCGGCGCTGCGACCGAACCCGCGACCGCCGCGCCCGTCATTTCAGCCAGCAGCACGCCGCCCGATTGGATCAGCGCCAACCACCACGGCGCACTGCCGATGGCAACTCCACAACACATCGCCAGCCCGGCGATCAGATAACTGCGCCACGCTTTCAGGCGCAACTGATAGAACAGCCACAACCCGATCGGGACAAGATAGATCAAGACGAGGGGGAACGTATAGAACGCAAAGCCCGCCACAATACCGAACAGCAGCCAGCGAGCTACGCTCCAGCGGCCAGCCGCCAACAGCCATTCATCGGTTATCATCAACAACAGGATATTGCCAAACAGCAGTGTTTCGGTATAGCCGCCGAGGGTTGCCGTCGTGTACAACGTCAACATCGTCGGCGGCAGCGCCATCCACAACATGGCGGCGCGCGCACCCCATTCGCTCTGCAAATAACGCTTAGCCAGCAGATACGTGGTGAGCACGACGCCGGCAAACAACGCGATATGCACCACGCGAATCGCCAACACCGACTCGCCAAAGATTGAAAACGACAACGCCACCAGCCACGCATCCGTCGCGCCGAGATAGGCTTGTCCGTAGAAGAAGACCGGGCGTTCACCCTGCAGGATATGCCGTGCCATCAAGGCGACGATGGCTTCATCGCCATTGAAAGGAACCGCGTTAAATGCAAGCAGGAACAGTTTGTAGACGGCTGAGAGGACAACGATCAGCGCAGGAACAAGATAGGATTTCTGATTTCTGATGTCTGATGTTTGATTCATGTGCGTGTATAAAACAGCTGCCCAACACGCCAACCCGAGTAGACGGTTAGAAACAATACAGCCAACGCCAGCAGTCCCACGCCGATAGGTGAAAACCCCAATAGGAGCAGATGAATGAACCAGAAGTCCAGTGTATTGAGGCGGAAGAATTCATCGAACCACAAGGCATGGGTGCTGAGCGACTCCAATGTGCCGTCGCCGGAGTAATTGTTCAGATGCTCGATCACAGCGGCCTGCGCGGCTTGCCAGGTCGCGGGCCGTGTATACAGGCGGGCCACTTCAAATACCGCCGGCCATTGCTGCGTCAGCGGCGCATCGGCCGAGTTGAGAATTGAGCGATCGAGATAGTGTTGTGGATCGCGTTCGCCGAAGTCCACCAGGTAGCGGGAATGATCGACCAGTACGGCGGGGAGATTCAACCCAAATCCGATGACGCACAACGCGACCAGGATCGATTTGCGCAGGCGCGTCGGATTGAGGTGCACCCATTCGCCCGCCGTCAGCACCAGCAGCGGCAGTACGGGCATAAGGTAACGCGGCCCCCAATTCCAACCACCGGTCCAGAATTCGTACACAGCAAAGAACAGCAGCTCGGCGAGCACGATCAACGCGAACAAGATCGCTTCCCTGCGCCGCGTGCGGAACATGATCGTCAGGCCGATGAGACCCGCCCACGCGATCGGATTATAGAGCAACAGGCCCTTGCCGGGACTGATCAAGAGTCCATACAGCCCCAACATCAGCGGCGTCGTGAATGAAGTGTGCTGCAAAATCGAGAAACTGAAAGTCAACGGTGATCCAAAGCGTGACCAGTTTAACCCTCCGATAATCAAGCCAAAGATCACCAACGGCGCAAAGAAAGCCACCCAGCCGCGCCACAGCATGCGCCGATGATAGAGCCACACGTATAGGACGAAGGGCGGAATCATGATGGCCGATCGTTCACGCGCGAAAACGGCGAGGCCCAGGGCAGTTCCGGCCACCATCAGCCACCGCACTACATAGGCAGATGTGCGCGCGGCATAGCCCGCATAGACCGCCAACAAAATCAACCCTGCGATCAACGGCTCGCTAAAGTAGGTACCGGTGTAAGGCAAGACCATCGTACACAAGGCGTAGGCCAGTCCCAAGCCCACGCTGAGCCGCGACGAATATCCCAGGCTACTGGCAAACACCGCGACAAGCCAGCCTGTCAACGCGATGACGATTGGGTTAAACAGCGAAGTGGTCCAGTGGGTCAGGATCACCGATCGGAGATTGAGCGCTTCGCCGGAGAGTAATCGACCGATCAGATACAGCGGCACATTAACTATCGCTTGCCCCGGCATGAACTGTGGATATAGCTGCCCATTACGACCGGGCACGGCCCAGGTCGTCAATACTGTATGAGCAATGCCGGGCAAAAAGCCGGGATAAGACTGCGGCGGGAAAGTGACTTCCTGCTCGGTGATAGTGGTGCGGCCATATTCGATCAAATTGGCCGTCATGCGAAACGTGGTCTCGTCGTCCTGCGGCGCGATGCGGCCACCCGCTGTCAATAAGAGAAATGACAGCAAAAAGATCAGCAACCACAAAAAGGGCACTTGACGCATTGGCTGCTCCGTTATGACGGCACAGGATCGATTGGGCCGGTATTGGATGCCGTTAGGTTTTGATCGCGTACGCGGTCACCAGATCGCCAAAATTGAGCGGCATGGGCATTTCATTCAAGCGCAGCAAGCGGAACAATTTGCTCAATAGCCGCCCCAGCAACGGACTGAATCCGCCGATGCGTGTGGCAAAATAACCCAGCCGCAAGTAGCGACCCTGCGGCTCGATGCGGATCACCGTGAAGCCCGCTTTTTCCAACATGTGTTTGAGCGTGCGCCGCGAGAAGTAATAGATGTGCATTTCCATTAACCACGGCCAGCGCCCGCCCATCAGCCGCGCAAACCCGCTGTCGATGTCCATCGTGTGCACGACGAGCAATCCGCCGGGTTTCAACAACCGCTCGGCCTGCTGCATCTCGCCGAACGGATTAGGCACATGCTCGATCACGTCCCACATCGTCACCACGTCGAGCGAGTTGTCAGCCAGGCCGGAATTCGCCAGCGTGCCTTCGATCATGTGCAGGCCACGTTCGCGCGCTTGCTCCACCGCCCAATGGCTTGGCTCCACGCCAAAGGCATCCCAGCCATGCTGCGCGGCGATCTCGACAAATACCCCGGTGTAAGCACCCACATCCACCAGCTGACCCGGCGGCGCTTTGATTTTCTCCAAAGGACGCAAGTGGCGCTCGAAGGTCAACACGCGACCATCGCGCTCTTCGAGATACAGCGGATCTTCAACCGCCACATACGAATCGAGAATCTCTTCGCCCGTAAAGCGCGGATTGGTATAAATCAAGCCGCAGTTCTGGCATTTCACGATGGTGTGATGCCGCCCGTAGCCGGGGCTGGTGCAGCGAAACGCCTCCACATTTTGCGGCGGTGTGCCTTCCGGCAGAGTGCTGGGGAAACGGACACGCGTGTCGTCGTGTCCACACAGATTGCAGGTAACGTATTCCATAGCCTCCAGTGCAGACTCGCCGCTCGATTACGGCGCGAATTTTTCTCGGAAGCGCTGCACGCTCAGACGCTGCACAGTTTGCAAGGCGCGAAACACTTCGTTCTGCGAAATCTTCGACGCGCCGCGCCGCCGATCTTCAAAGATGATCGGCACTTCGCCGACCGAATAGCCGCACCGCTGCACATAGAAGATCATCTCGATGAGAAACGAGTAACCGTTGGACAGGATACTATCTACATCGATCGCTTGCAGGACTTCGCGCCGATAGCACCGGAAACCCGCCGTGCAATCCTTGGCCTGCAAGCCCAGCATCACCTTGGCAATCGTATTCGCCACACGGCTCAAGGCTTTGCGTTTCGCCGTGCAGTTCAGCGTGCCGCCCCCCGGCACATAGCGCGAACCGATCACGAGATCATATTCACGGCTCAGGTCCAGCATCGAGGGGATGTAACGCGGATGATGCGAGAAGTCCGCGTCCATCGTCATGATGCGATCGAAGCCGAGTTCGAAGGCGCGCTTGAAGCCGGCGATATACGCGGTGCCCAGGCCCAGCTTGCCGGCCCGATGAACCACGAACACCCGATCGGGATAACGCGCGGCCCACGCGTCCGCTGCCTCGCCCGTGCCATCGGGCGAATGGTCGTCGACGTTGATCACGCTCAAACTCACCGGCAACGCCATCAACTCGTCCAACAGAATATCGATGTTGTCCCGCTCGTTATAAGTCGGGACGATCACCACAGGTTTCATAAGTCACTCTTTGTTGAAAAGATTGAATTACTGGAATTTGGCGCAGATCCATACTTACCGCTGGAGTCGAGGCTTTAGCCGGAAATGTGGCGACCAATCAAACCGGCTAAAGCCTCGATTCCGGAACTAGCCAAAGCCAATAAATCAAATGGGCAGCTGCGCTTCATTCAACGCCAGCGCCAGCGTAAACATCCACAGCAGGGAATAATTCAAGGCGCGCTTTGATCGGCGTGAGGCTGCATAAGTCAGCACAGCGGCAATCAATCCGACAATATAGCGTGACATCGCAAGCGGTTCCCGAAACGTCGATTGTGGCGTGATAAGGATCAGCAGCGCGTTGAGCAGTAGTAAAATCATCGGAATGTCAATGATGCGCTCTGTGATATATCGCGCCGCATCGCGGCCGGTGACCCATAAGCTGATCAACGCCGGGATCACCGCCAGCGGGATCATGATTGCCGCCAGCAGCGCGAAGACCCGCAGGTCGAGAAAAGCTAGCGACCACAAGCCGCGCAAAGGCACAATCTCAAACGGCGTTGCTAATGATCCGCCCGATCCGATGCCGAACTGCCCGAACCACTGCCACAACACCACCTGCCAGATCGCAAACGGCGCCAACACGATCACGCTGAATCCGATCAACTTGCGCCAGTCACGCTGGGCCAGATACACCACTCCGATGGCAGCGGCGCAGGCCAATGTCATTTCTTTGGTCAAAGCAGCGACGGCAAATGCCACCGCCGCCCAACGCCAGCGATCCTTCAAGGCCAGCAGCACACCGGCTTGCGCCAACGCGTATGCCAGCGGCTCTGTCAAATCGAGCCGCACTGACATCAAAGTTCCAGCGCTCAGGCTATAAGCCAACGCGTACCAGCGGCTCATGTGAAAGTGCTGCAAGATTTCTTCGGTGAAGCCCGTCCCAACAGCCAGCGCGCCGAGGTTGATCAGGATCAGCGTCCACGGTACCAGGTCGGCATTGCCCAGCGCCAGCACCCGCGCGGCGATGGGATACACGATGCGCTGATAACGATACGCGGGCACATCGGTTTTCGTCCAACCGTTCGCCGGATCACGCGCGATTTGATACGCAAACTGCCCGTCGTAACCCGGCCGCCCGTCCGGCAACCCCGGATCGTAGCGAGTGCCGATCAGCGCAAAATATTTGGGGGCGCCATTGTAGCGGGCCAGCGTCAACAGCACATACAGCAGGCTGATCGCCAACGCCACGTGCCACGGTCGCAACCGTTTCATCATCGCGATTGACCTCGCCAGTGAGAGACGATCAACCCACCGCTGATGATGACCAGAGAAACCAGCGACACCAGCAACCCCAGCGAAACCGAACACGGCTCGTAACGAAATTCGATCGTGTGTGCGCCCGCCGGAACTTTCACGGCCCGAAAAGCCGTATTCGCCACTTGAATTTCAGTTGGCACGCCATCCACATTAGCCTGCCAGCCCGGATAAAATGTGTCGGACAGAATCAACCAACCAGCCTGCGGTGAGCTGGCGCGTATTGTAACGGTGTTACCAGAATCGGTCAAAGACTCAATCGCCGATCCGGGCATGATCGTCGAAACATTTTGCACGTCAACCTCTTGGGCCGCCAGCCAGGCGCGCGGCAGAACCTGGTCGTTACGATAGATCGTCACATCGGGTGTGCGTGTCACGATCGGCAGATTCAATTCCCGCGGGCTGACGATGTACCCGACGTGCATCTGGCTCAACAACGGCAGAGCCTGTTCCACCGGCAGCGCATTAATTCTATCCAGCAGGTTTTGATAGCGCCCCACAATCAGCGAATCGAAGTTGTTGGCCGAGGGCACGCGATCGATCATAGCGGCGTTCGGTAACAGCGCCGTGCGCTCGTTCAGCCAGAAATCCAGATCGTTCGGGCCAAAGCCATCGAACTGGGTCTTGCCATCAGACGTCTTATGCGCCAGATACGTGCCAAATTTGACCGCTTCTTCGTCCTGTGCGAAGGTGAACGTCCGCCCGATCGATCCATCGGCTCGCAACGCTTCAGCCGAAGGATTAGCCGCGCGATAGATGTCCGGCGGCAGCGTGGGGTTGAGCGCGAAGTGTGCGGTGATCAGATCGAGCGCGACGACCAAGACTAATACAATTTTTGATTTTTGATTTTTGATTTTTGATTGAAATAACCGACCGGCGAGAATCAACAAAGCGCCTAACCGCAGTGTGGCCGGGCCAAACGTTTCCACGCGGCCCTTCAAGACAAAATTCGCCGCCAAACCCGCGAGAGATAACGCGAGGCCCAAGAGGATCAATCGGGTGGCGGCTTTTCGCGACACGCCTAGATCGAGCACCTGCTGCATCCCAAATCCGGCCAGCGCGCACAACGCGACGAGGGTGACAATCAGCCAGCGGGCCGGCCCTTGAAAGAGATCGAAGCCGGGCACGGTGTTGTACAGGAATGGATAGATCGGTGTGAACCAGCCAAAAGCGAGGATCAGCGACACAGCCGCCGTCAACGCCAGAAAACCGATCGGGCCTTGAGTGACCTTGCGCCGGATGCGATTCCAGATCGCATAGAGCGCGAGCAAGATCGGAATCACCCCGATGTAGGCTGCATTTTCCCAATAGTTGTCGTAGCCCCAGAAATTGTTTTGTGTAGGATTACCGAAGAAGTCTGGCGAGAGCAGCGTCAGCAAACGCAGCGGCCAGAATGAATGCGTCATGATCTTGGT
>Ga0182021_10012341_pt1 | contig 10145 bp, 6 predicted proteins | sample 612E3MmetaG_FD_120493 | JGI IMG/M metagenome (GOLD analysis project Ga0182021, IMG submission 120493) | Permafrost microbial communities from Stordalen Mire, Sweden - 612E3M metaG (Illumina Assembly) | ecosystem: Environmental > Terrestrial > Soil > Wetlands > Permafrost | place: Sweden... | reverse complement strand
GGAGGCGGAACTCGTCACCCTTTCTGATTTCCCCGACTTTGCGGGAGAAGGGCAAAAGACGACCTCCAAGGATCAAGTCACGCAGGGACACATGCGTCTCAGGTTTATCCGGCTTGTCTTGCATGAACGCGGGGGCTTTGTGCCGTTGGTCGCGCCCGAAGGAAAATCCCATCTGCTTGACGTGACGCAGCGCGCGGGCATCCGGGATCAATCTCTTCTGATAGACCCATCCGGCTTGCTGCCAACCCGGAGTTTTGGCGTTGCGCGCCCGCTCTGCTTTCTTGGGGTCGTAGCCCAGCCAAAGCTCCAGTCGATCAAATTTAAGGCTGATAGAACGCAGCTCCCGCAGCGTGCCGTCTGTGTTGCGCTTTCCACTCCAGCCCACTGGCGATGACAATCCTCCCTTTCCACCTCCGCCTTTCCCATCTGCACTCCTGCCTGCAAACTTCCACAGGCTCTTGACGGGCGTCCCATCCGTAAGCTTGAGCGGCCGCAGGGGTTTATCTTTATCCACCTTGCTTGCCGGTGTCGCGGCATCAATCCAATCTTGCAACGCTGCACGACCAGGGATCTTGGCGGCCTCAATTCCCATGCGTTGGAGATGTGCCTGAAGCTGTCCGCCGTCGGTAATCCCGAGTTTGGTCAGGGCACCGGTATCCAGAGCCGTCCGCTGCGCCAGCGTCGGCTGATCTGGATGGACCTGCCGCCAGAAGGTTGCATCGCCCAACGACTGGGTTTTGCTTTGGCGGCGCGGCTTGAGCACCGGGCAGACGGCGTATTCGCCGTTGTCCGGGAGCCACTGTTTAAGGCGGGGCAGTGGCGACAGTTCCGGCAGGGCCTTGGTCAGAAACCGATGGGACGTAATCCCGGTGGCTTCGTCCCGCACCCGCTCGCGCACGTCATAGAATATGCCTTTACAGATAATGCTGTTCATTCCTTCGCGCGGTGGGATGTGAGCGAGCACGGCGGCGTCGATGAGATGATGGGTGAGATTGTTGCGCACCTTCTGGTAGTCGCTGGCCGCCAGCCAGGACTTGCGCGCCTGCGCGACCAGCCAGCCGGAAGGGGTGCCGATGCGCCGGGCGGCTTCGTCGGGCTGGTCTTCGACGTGCATCCAGCGCATAACTTCAGCGCGAAGCTGGCGGGCCAGTTGAGCCGTGCGTGTAGTATTTCCGAAGTCGGGCACCCGGAGACTCACGCCGTCTGGCAGATGGTGCGATTTCTGATCGTCCTTGTCTTCCCTTAGAGTGCCCCAGGCAAAGATTTCACGCTTCTTGGCGCTCCAACGCATGTCCTGGGTGTGGACGAGCATCTTCTCAAACGGCACACGCAGCATGACGGCAAATTGCAGCGGCGTGTGCTTGCCTTTATCGCTATTTACCGTCCGCGAGGTGAGCACGAGATTCTCGTCCGTGCTCAACCCGCCCATTTCTGCGGGGAAGATGTGTTCCAGTTCGAGCGAAGGGTCGAGCGGATCCTTGGGCAACTCGTTTCCGGTATAGGGACAGACGCCCTTCTGCTGGTCCCATAGCGAAATGCGGCGGCGTTTGGAGGCCACGCCGCTGTCTTCCAATTTGTGCGCGGCAAAGAGTTCGCGGCGCTTTTGGCCCCGCTCGTCCTGCGCGAATTTAACCTCTTGCGCTTGCTTAGTCGTGCGCGGGGCGTCGCCAATAACTTCGATCACGCAATAGTCTGGCGCGGCGGAACTGTCCAGAGCTTCACTGTGTTCGGCGAAGATGCGGCGCAATAAACCCTGGCACGATTCGGCCAGTTGTCCCCGCTTCTTGCCACGCTTGATGCGGCGGCCAAGGAGGACCTCCACTTGCCGGTAAGGGTTGAAATCCACGGTGGCCGCTCGCCGCCAGTCATAAAACCCGATGGCCTTGAGCCGGGGTGCGAACTGCGCAGGGTCGATGTCGCTGGCATCATGGGTGGCCAGGGCGAACAACCTCTCCGCCGCCAAGGCCGAGAGTGATGCCCGCTGTTTGCGGTTGGCGAGGGACGGCAGCGTGAGGTTGCGAAGCTGTGCCAGAAAGGTCTCGTTCCAATCGCCCTTCTTGCTGGTGGCGAGCTTGACCTTGGCGTCGGCCAGCGTCCGCAAATCATCTTCGATGATGGCCTTCACTTCATCCCAGGAGGGGGCGGCGGCTTTGTCGCGTAAATTAAGCGCGTGATCGTGCCGTTCGATTGTTTCGAGGATTTTCCCCACGACCCGGCCGCTCAGCGAATGGAGCGAGCGGCGGATTCTCTTCTCCTTGCCCTTGCCGAAGATGGTTTCCATTTCCACGCGGCGCGTGGCGGAGAATTCGAGCGCGCTCCATTTCCGAATGGGCAACTCACCGTTCTCACCGCAAGTAATTTTAGTTCCCGCCAGCCCTGGATCAAGCCGGTGCGCGTAAGGACACTCATTCACTTTCGTGGCCCAGTGACGTTCCATTTCCGGGCGGGACTTGCGGTTATAGAAGAAGATGGCCTTGCGGCGGGCGCGAGCCGCGTTGGCGAGGCGTTCTTTTGCGCTGGCTCCGCCGGCCTTGTTCGGGTCTATACCCAGTTCCTTGAGGAACGCCTCCGGGTCGGGGAGGAACTCTCGGTGGCGAGGATGGCGGACGATCTTCTCGATATGTTCCCAGACCTGTTTGCGCGGGAAGTTCACGCCGCGGGCGCGCGGGCGAAGGTTGTCGTGTCCACCCTTGGCGTGCTCCCGCAGAATCATTTCAATGTTGTGTTGGAGCGACCAGTCCAACCGTTGGCGGAGCAGTTCACGGAAAGCCGCCCGCCGCTCCTCTGGGCTCTTGTCAGCTTCCAACTCGTCGAGTTTGTCTTCGATGATGTCTTTGAGCTCATTCGTGACCACGGCCGTGTGCATCCATTGCGTGGCATCGCTAAGTTTGGAAGATCCTCCCCAAGGGTATTGCCCCTCCTCCGTCCCGCCGTAATCAAAACCTCGATGGGCAACGCAACTGCGGAGGCAGATGCTTAGGGCTTCCCGCGAAGCAACGCCGGTGGTGACGGCACGGAGGCGTTCCTTGAACGGGTTGCTTCGGCTCATGCGCTCGGCAGGCAACCAAGGGAGGCCATATTTCGCGAAGAGTAATTTGAGCCGGTGAAGCCGGCGCTTACGATTCTTTCGGCAGTGACGCCATGCGCGCTTGGCACGGCGGTCGGCCAGCGCCTCGGCTTGCGGCAGCTCCAGGATCAACGAGCGCGCGTAGATTTCCTGCGACCCCTTCCGCAAGTAGAGGCCGATACCCTCCAGCCCGATATCAATGCCGAGCACAATGGCGGTGCGATAGAACTCGTGCTCCAACCAGTGTTCGGATAGGGCTTTCAACGCCGTGTTCGGTGCTATTAGTTCATTCATAGTATTGACGAGGGTGCCGGTTTAGGGTTAAAAAGGCTGCCGATCAAAACCAGTCGGGCGGCCATGATAGGTTGGGAAGAGCCGAGCCGCTTCTGCCGCAAGGTTGAAACGATGACTTCCATACGGGGCTTCGCGCAAGCGATCAGCCCCATTTTTATTTCTCCCAAACTCCCGGCGGATGCCAGCGAGGCTTCATTAAGAAGTCCATTCCCGTGTCGCATCGGCCTGGTAGAGGCTTTGCCCAGGTCGGATAACCACACCAGCGGTTCGCGTTTCATAAGTAGGCATAGCGCAAACGCGTGGACAGCAATTGCCAGTTCGCCAGATTCCGATCCGGCGCCCCGTCCGATCTCACCGCTGTGTGCGCGTAATAGTTCACCTCATACCCAAGTCTTTGCCCAGCCTTGTCGAAGCGTTTGTAACCCCGAGCCCGCCCCACGACAAGCCCTCAATATCGTGGCGCCGGACTGCCGCAGCCAGCCCCAACCGCAATGCCAATTGCTCCAGAATCTCTCCCTGCGATCCCGATCGGGGACAGGGGCTGCGCTTTGGTGCGGTCGAGTGTCTGCGTGGCCTGGGGATACCGGCAAGGTGAGCTTTGGGCACTGGCGAGTGTTGCCCGGTGCTGCTTGCATGCGGAGCTGTCCTTCAGGCCGAAACGTCATTACCCCGACAACAGCGACGAATCCAAAACCCGGTTCATCGCTCTTTCCGATGGAAGGGTTACTGGGCTTGCCGGAAGGATCACGCGCCCAGCGGTGCCCCGGCTCTGGCTTTTTACCCGTCTCTCGATTCTCGGCGATTGAAGATGGTATTCGCATCAGCCTCGGTGATGGTCGGATGGAGTTGGGGCGAGGCATCCCAAATGGAGAATATCGTTCGCCGTTCCTTGATCCCGTTGTGCGGGATGCCGCAATAGCCGCCGGCTTCAAGGAGACCGCCAGCGGTAAAAACGGGCACCAAAGAGCGGCGCGCTCGTGTCGGTGAATCGGAAGTAGCCATCGCCGTCGGCAACGACGGTGCCCAGTCGTGTCCAGTTCAAGAGATCGGTCGTAACTTCGAGGCCCGCAGTGCCGCCGGGCTGACCGAACCACCGTAGCAGCATAGACCCGTCCGGCTCCGGCTGGATCGTCAGGCTACCGTTCGTGACGACCGTCGAGCCGAGATCGCGAACATAGACATGGCCGGGATTATTAGCCCCGATACCCGGCACGACGTTGATCGAATCAGTATGGAAAGCGATGACGCTGCCATCGCTGCTGATGGAACTAAGGCCGACCCATGAAAAATCGTTAAGCTGGCCGCCGCTGGCCGAGACGCTGACGCGCGTCGTTTGTCCGCTCTGGAGATCGTGGAGAAAGACATCCGTCTGGCCGTTCGAATCCCCGCTGACCATATTGCTGGCATCCGATTCGAAGACGACGAACCGTCCGTCGGCACTGAGCTGGGGACTGTCCGCATTGTTGTTCCCCTGCGCGCCGCTCGACGAGACGCTGACCCGGGTGGTAGCACCCGTCTGCCGATCATACACGAAACAGTCCTGGTGCCCGTTGGAATCGCCGAGGACGAGATTGCTGGCGTTCGAGTCGAACCCGACGAAGCGACCATCGAAGCTGATGGAGGAAGCGCCGCAAGAGGCGTTGGGTACAGTGCCGCTGGGCGTGAGGCTGACGCACGTGGTCTTGCCGGCCCGGAGGTCCCGGAGATAGACGAGTTCCTGGCCACCCGAGACGGTCCCCAGGTTGTCCGCCGTTGAGATGAAAGTGATACAAGTTCCATCGCCACTGATGTAAGCAATGTACGAATGGCCGTCCCCTTGGCTGCCGTCTGTGCCGAGGCTGGCGCAGACCATGTTAGTGGTGTGGGTGTCATAAACAAAGACCTGGGATTTTCCATTCGTAATGCCGGGGACGAGATCTGTGGCGCCTGAATTGAATGACACGTAACGGCCATCGGCATTGATGGTGGGATTCAGGGACGGCCCGTTGCCTTCGTTACCAAGGGGGGTCACGCTCACCAGGGTGGTCGTTCCGGCCGTGCAATCGCGGACAAACACCTGCTTGACGCCGCTGGTCCCGCCCGGCACCAGGTTGCTCGCCACGGAATGAAAGGCCACAAATTGGCCATTCCCGCTGATGGCGGCGGTGTCCGAATCGTTGTTCCCCTGGCTCCCGTTGGGAGCCACGCTAACGCAGATGGTCTGGCCGGTTTGACGGTCGTGGAGGTACACCTGGGATTTCCCGTTCGTGACGCCGGGGGCGAGGTTGGTGGCTAAGGACTCGAAAGCCACGCGCCGCCCGTCGGCATTGATAGCGGGCCGTTGCGAGGTGGCGTTACCTGGTGTTCCATCGGAGGCCACGCTGACGCACGTGGTCGTCGCGCTCCGTGCGTACGAGTTCCAGCAGACCGCCAAACCAGCGAGGATGGTCGCTAGACCGAGCTTAGCATAAACTGCATTCTTCATTTTCCTGCTTCCTTTCTTGGCCCGAGGATGCAGAACGAATTAGGGCATCGCCGAGCGCCTTTCCGCGGCAGTCACCCACCGTAGTCTGTTTCTAACGTCTGGCCCGTCGCTCTGAGTAGAGACCGCCCCGGCACTTGACGCAAGCCCTTTCCCACCACGAATAGCAAATCCAACATCATTTCGCAGGCAGCCGAGGCCGCTTTGGCGTATTCGCTCCTTGCCGGTTTAACAACCTCGAGCCTGAATTGTTCCACCGCGAGTTCGAGCACCGCGCTCACTGGGACTTGACCCGCAGGCACGGCAGGAATGGACGGAGCACAGACGAGCAGGCGGCATGTTTTCTGCCGGGCGGCGTCGGCTACGTTTTCACGCAAGGCCGCCGAGCCGGCACTGGACTGCATGGCTTTCCTCAAATCAAGTTCCGCCTGGGAAAGCTGGTCCGGCGAAAGTCGCTGCCGGCTGGCTGCGACCGCTCCGTAGGCGGCAGCGATCTGAGACAGGTGGGGGGGTAGCGTCGGCCTGTCCATGCAGGGTATTCCGCGTATTCCGCGGTTCCCTGGTTGCTCAACCGGCAGCCGAAGGCAGGAGGGGTTGACCGCAGAATACACGGAATACGCGGAAAATGGAATGGATTGTGTCCCCCCTTCCGCGTATTTGGCGTATTTTGCGGTTTTAGCTGCGGCTCTGCCGCGCTGTGTCCATTTTTGCATGGATACAGCTAACCGCACACATCATAGCCGCGAAGAGGCGCCCGCGGCAACTTTGCCTGGGCGGCGAGGAATCGGAATTGGCATTGGTCGCGGCCCCAACTACTGTTGGCGCGACGCATGAAGCTTTTCGCGCTGACCATCTTTACCGAGGCCTTCCTGCTCTTCCAAGTGCAGCCGCTGATCGCGAAGTTTATTCTGCCGTGGTTCGGCGGCGGGCCGGCCGTGTGGACGACGTGCATGTTGTTCTTCCAGGTGTTCCTGCTGGGCGGCTATGCGTACGCGCACGCAAGCACGCGGTATTTGCCGGTGCGCAAGCAGGCGTTGCTGCACGGGATGCTGCTGCTGGCGGCGCCGGCGTTTCTGCCAATCGTGCCCGGGGCGCACTGGAAGCCGCAGCCGGGAGACGAGCCAACGTGGCGGATCCTGCTGCTGCTAATGGCGTGCCTGGGTCTGCCGTATCTCGTTCTGTCTTCGACCGGACCGCTGTTGCAGGCGTGGTTCAGCCGGTCGCATCTGGGGATGTCGCCGTACCGATTGTATGCGTTGTCGAACGTGGGGTCGCTGCTGGCGCTGGTGACGTATCCGTTTGTATTCGAGCCGGCGTTGACCCGCCAAGCGCAGGCCAGCGTGTGGGCCTGGAGTTTTGGGGCGTTTGTGTTGCTTTGTGGCGGGTGCGTGTGGCGGGGATGGAGACAAAATGCAGAAAGCAGAAATCAGAAAGCAGAAACTGGCCTGGTGGAAGACGCTCCACGCTCCACGCTCCACGCAACCCTCGACCGCCTCTTGTGGCTGCTGCTGCCGCTGTGCGGGTCGGTATTGCTGCTGGCGACCACGAACAAGCTGTGCCAGGACGTGGCGTCGGTTCCGTTTCTGTGGGTGCTGCCGCTGAGCCTATATTTGCTGACGTTTATATTGTGCTTCGACCGGCCGGCGTGGTATCGCCGGACGCCCTTTACCCTGCTGCTGTTTCCGCTGCTGGGTTTGGTTTGCTACGCCTTGTTCGAAGAGAGCGCCATGGCGCTGTGGGGGCTGATTTTGATTTATTGCGGGAATCTATTTGTGTGCTGCATGGTGTGTCACGGGGAGGCGTGCCGGCTTAAGCCGGCGCCCCGCAATTTGACATCGTTTTACCTGCTCATCGCAGCCGGAGGTGCGCTGGGCGGGGTGATGGTGGGAGCCGTGGCGCCGCTGGTGTTCTGTTCTTTCGCCGAACTGAACTGGGGGATGTGGTTGCTAGCCGCGCTGGTGTTGCTCATCCACACGCGCGAGAAAACCCGGTGGACGATGGGTAGCCGGCGCTGGCCACTGTGGCCGGCTCTTTTGGCCGGCGTGGTGGCCCTGGCCGCGGCGCTGCTGCTCCAGAGCCAGCGTGCCGCGCACAACACGGTCTTCATGTCCCGCAATTTCTACGGTGTGCTGCGCGTTTTCGACCTCATGCCGGACGATCCCGTGTACCATGCCTACAATCTCACGCATGGTTACATCAAACACGGCATCCAGTTCGTTGAGCCGGTGAAGGCGCGGATGCCGACCACTTACTATAGCGAGCCGACCGGTGTCGGCCTGGCCATGAGCTATTACGGCGCCCGCACCAATCGCCAGGTGGGCGTAGTGGGCCTGGGGACTGGTACCTTGGCGGCTTATGGGCGGCCCGGCGACCGGTTCCGTTTTTATGAGATTGACCCTGCGGTCCAGGCTCTGGCCAGGACCCGGTTCACTTACTTGCGCGAGTCCGAGGCCCACGTGGAGGTGGTCATGGGGGATGCGCGGCTGTCGCTGGAAGGCGAGCCGCCGCAGAACTTTGATCTGCTGGTGCTCGATGCGTTCACCAGCGATGCGATTCCGGTCCATCTGCTGACGCAAGAGGCGTTTGCCATTTACCTTCGGCATTTGAAACCGGACGGGGCCATTGCGGTGAATATCTCAAACATGCACCTGGACCTGAAGCCCGTGATGCGGGGTGTGGCGGACCGTTTTCACCTGGGCATAGCCGACCTCGAGTGGGGCGAAGCGCAATCATTGTGGTGGTATGCTCCCTCGCGATGGGTGCTGTTGAGCCGCAATGAGGAATTCCTGACTTCGGCGCCTGTAGTCAGGGCCACCAGCGGAGGGCAGCCGGATTCAACGAACGTGTTTCTTTGGACGGATGACTATGCGAACTTGTTTAGCCTCGTCACACCGATTTTCGGGAAGAAATAGCGAGATGCGCTGGGAGGCGCTGCCAGGCGAAAGCGGTGCTGGAGCACGCGCAGTCCAGACGCTCCGCGACTTTCAAGGCCGCTCCGAACCTCGCGCCAGCGTTTGAAGTGCGCCCGATTTATCGGCGCTCTGGGCATGGCGCGGCCGCGCGATCTACGGGCCGCTCATGCCGGGATTCTTCATCGTGATTTTGAATTCGGCGACGATGTTGGCAGCTTCGGCGCTGCTGCCAGAGAGGACGATGAGTTCGCGAGAGGCGGCTTCGGCGGTCTGGCTGACGTTCAAGGCATGGGCTAGGGCGGGTTTCAGTTGGGCACGGGCGGTCTGGATTTTCGAGTGCTGCTTAAAGTCTTCCAGCAAGGAAGAACCCTGCAAAAAAAACATCGTGGCGAACAGCAGACAGAGCGCGCCGACGGGAGAATATTCTCTGATGAGGCGGCTGTCGGCGGGCTTAGATTTCATGGTTTGACTCGCAGTTGGATGGAGGTATCCGGCACTGGGCGGGGTATTGGGCAGGCGCGGAGGTGGCCGCCTGCTTTTTCATGGCTTGGGTTTTTCATCGGGGTTGGTTTCCGGGAGCACGGTTATTCCGTACTTGGTGAGGATGCGCTTGAGTTTCGGCTCGGTTTCCGAGCCTTTGGCGATGCGTCGGGCTAACCGGCCAAGGATAGGTTCGAGCTGCCGGGCGTGGTTGATGGCAGCCTGCTCGCTGGCCAGGGCCTCGCTGAGCCGCCCATTGTACCGCAAGAAGAAGAAATGGCCCAGGAGCAGGGCGGCCAGAACGAAGGTGGCAAGGTTAAGGGCCCAAAACTGGCGTCTGTTCATAGATCTGCGAAAGCGGAGAGCCGAAGGACCCGCCGCACTGTCTGTCCATAACAGAATCAACTAAACAGGGAAATGAGCGGTCCCAACGTTTCGGAGTTCTCTCATCAATTCACCAAAGGATTAGGGCTTTAGGCCGGGGGTGTCCATTGTTTTTTGTAACAAGCAGAGCAGAAATCTGGAAGGCGAAAGCTGGAGGCAAGAATGGGAGGTGCGGGAGGCGCAAGCCGGCGGTTAAGGTGAGCAACCAAGGCGCAAAGACGCAGGCGGAGGGATTAAGCCAAATAAGCACTCGCCGGGACTTTTTGTAACTGAAGTGAACAGGTTTGACTGTAACACAGCGAATTGTTTCGTGGGGGCGGAGTCGAGACGGCAGCGAATTCGCTCGTGGAAACAGGTCCGTGGACACGGAAGGATTCTGCACATCTCAAATGGCTCTCAATAGCGGGCTTAGGTGGCTGCGGGCGACTCTGTGCTGTTTTCGGTGGAACGGGCGGATTAGTGTCCCGGACTGCCCCCGAGGGCCACCCCGAGGCCACCCTCAACCAGGGAATGCAGAAGGTTGAATGATGAATGATGAAAAGCCCCT
>Ga0182021_10012340_pt1 | contig 10146 bp, 7 predicted proteins | sample 612E3MmetaG_FD_120493 | JGI IMG/M metagenome (GOLD analysis project Ga0182021, IMG submission 120493) | Permafrost microbial communities from Stordalen Mire, Sweden - 612E3M metaG (Illumina Assembly) | ecosystem: Environmental > Terrestrial > Soil > Wetlands > Permafrost | place: Sweden... | reverse complement strand
CCCTCGCTTCTGCTTGCAGAAGTTACAAACCAGATATAATCAAGGGTTATCCTTCATCTATTGAGCTTTTAGCTCGCGAGTTGAATAAAGTGAACGATTACAAAGCTCGATTGATCTTCACTAGCGCTGAAGTGCTTGATCCCATAACTAAGAAGCTTCTAAACTCAATTTCCCAAGATGGCTTTTTAGATAACTATGCTTGCAGCGAATTCAGCTTACTGGCCTGGGAGTGTCGAAAACATGAAGGATATCACATAAATGCCGATAGTGTGGCGATGGAATTTATTTCCGATGGAGAGGCTGTTGCTTCGGGTGAGAGTGGAGAGATTATTTGCACGAGTTTATCCAACACAGCAACACCGCTCATTCGATATAAAATCGGAGATCGAGGTGTACCAGTTGAAGATAAGTGTTCTTGCGGTGTCACTTTGCCTTTGATGAAAATTGTTGAAGGCCGAACGGACGACTTCTTAATAGCTACTGATGGACATAAGGTTCCTCCCACGATTTTCTTCCCCTATCCCTTTGAATCTTTTGATGATGTTAAGGGATTTAAGGTAATTCAAGAGACAAAAAACAAGCTCAGGTTCCAATTAGTTGTCACAGATGATTTCTCAAAAAAGAATTCATTGCAAAAAGCTACTTCGGAATTAAAGAGTGTTTTTGGAGCCGATATGAATATTGAATTCGAATTTCTATCAAATCTTGATAAGGGTCAATCGAGAAAACTTAGAAAGGTCATTTCGCTGGTTTCTAAAGAAGAATAATTGGTAATTTTTTTTTCATTCATATTTGACTAAATTTCTTGGGGGATTTTTATAAATTTATTTTTTTTAGTCCTTGCCAAAGAAGACAAATACGTTAATGATAAAATCAACGAATTAGAAACCTTAAAAGTTCCATACATCGTAATCTCTGGACAACAAATAGATCGGCCAAATATCATTTACCGCAAACCTCAAGGAAAATATGATGCCATAAATTTCGGGTTTAAATTTATCCCCCCAAACTTCGATGTAATCGCCTTAAACGACGTTGATACAAGCATTGTCAACTTCAAAGAAGCAGAAAAGATAATGGAGGAAGATATGGCTGATCTTGTTTTTGCGAGTGTAAGAGTTAAAGGTGGGCCTCAAACCCTTTTTTATCCCATTCTTGATTTCATCAGAAGAAGGATCTTAATTGCGGCTAGCGGAGAATTAATGCTGATAAAGCGTCCTTTGATGGAGGCTGTGCTTCCTATAAAACAATGTAAAGCTGAAGATAGTTACATTCTTTTTAAGGCTCTTGAACTCAAGCAACGAGTCACTTTTTGTGAAGGCTGTTATGTGAAAACGGAAAGAACTAAAACTGCAGCAAAAGAAGAAGACTATAAACGAAAAACTGTTTGTGGCTTATATCAAGCTAATGCATTGGCAAAACCCCCAATCTTAATTAGACTTTTTTACTTACTATTGCCATTCGTTACCCCTTTTTTGTTAGTCTTGGGCAAAAAGGGGTACTATTGGATGAAAGGGATTCTTTTGGGGTTAAGTGATTATTTACATAACGATAAATCTGGAACATGGTCAACAGCATATATGTCATAATGAAAAAAGCCTTTGTTGCCGTATCAAGAAAAGGACATTATATGAAAATCCTCCAAGTCTGCCCACGCTATTACCCTTACATAGGGGGCGTTGAAGAACATGTTAGAAACATTAGTGAACGTTTGGCTAAAAAGCATGAAGTAGTTGTTTGCTCAACGGATTCTTCGGGTAAGCTTCCCTCAATTGAGTATATTAATGGAGTAGAGAATCGTCGTTTTCATTCTTTTGCACCTGGAGAATCTTATCACTTTTCTCTTTCTTTAAGAAGTTATTTGGAGAACCAATCAGACTATTTTGATATAATTCACGCTCATAGTTATCATGGCTTTCCTGCTTTTTTCGCTTCATTGTCGAGACATCGTAGTAATTTTGTTTTCACTCCACATTATCATGGGACAGGACATACGCTGGTAAGGTCCATTTTGCATATACCCTATCGTACGGTTGGGAAAGAAATTTTTTCTAAGGCAGATAAGATCGTCTGTGTTTCAGCTTCCGAAAAAGCGTTGGTTGAAAAGGATTTTAGTTCAGTCTCTAACAAAATTTGTGTGATACCCAACGGTGTTTCATTAGATGAATTTAAGAATTTTGCTAGAAACAAGAAAAATCACCGAACCATATTAACGGTTGGTAGATTGGAAAACTACAAGGGGATTCACCATCTGATCAAAGTGTTGCCTATAATGGATTCAGACATTATTTTGGAAATTGTCGGTAAAGGTCCATTTGAAACATTTCTCTTTAATCTTGTTAATGAATTAAATCTAAATAACCGTGTTTTCTTTTATAATGGTCTTCCTCGTAAAGACCTCTTGCAAAAATACTTTGATGCTGACGTATTTGCACTCTTGTCAGAACACGAAGCCTATGGTATCTGTATTGCTGAATCACTATGTGCCGGAACCCCCTGCGTAGTCAGCCCTACTTCTGCTTTAAACGAATGGATTGATAACAAAAATTGTTTCGGCATAACTTTGCCTGTTAATCTAAACAATTTGAAAAACATGATTGATCTTGCGATGAGATCAAGAGTCGAAAATGCAAGCAAAGTTTTAGATTGGTCAGACGTTGTTGGAAAACTAGTAAGTTTGTATGAAGAGCTATCGGGTTAGAGCAGATGTTGATGCAATGAATGTTCTATTTCTTAGTGAAGTATATCCGCCGCATGGAAGTGGCGCTGAATTAGCGACTCAATATTATGCGGAGCTTTTGAGTCAAAATCAAATCAATGTTACCATTTTAACAAATAGATTTGATGGTGAACTCTCTTTTGAAAAACGGCAAAATCTTACAATTCACAGGTTAGCTATGTTTGGTGACAGTGGATCAATTAAATATTCTATTCTAAAACGTCCAGATGTCTTATTTTCCAACACTTTTTCCAAGCTACTAAATTGGGCCGATATTGTTTATGTTCCTCGATTTTGGTTTTCCGCAATTTTATTTGCAAAAGCACGCGGAAAACGTGTTATAGCTCATTTGCATGATTACATACCCATATGCTCCTTATCCAGCATTCATAACGAAAAGAGAAATGAGTTTTGTAAAGGAAGCAAGTTTTCATGCCCTGGATGCATTTACTGTTTTGAGAACGTTCGAGGAAGGAGTATTAAAGAAATTTTGTCTTCTATTTTTCTTAATTCAAGTATTGGTCAATACTTTCCAAAAATTATTCAATTTGCTGATGCCGTAATATGCGTTTCTGAAGCCCAGAAAAAATTAATCGTAGAAAAATTACCTTCCCTTCATGATAAAATACGAGTAATATACAATCCCTTTCCAAAATTTTCTGAAGATACTGAATTAGGTAACGACTTTGGCTATTTTGGCGGAACAGATCCATTGAAAGGTTTTAGCGTTTTGCTTGATTCTATGATATATCTTAACAGCCGATCGGATCAAATAAAAATTCATGCAACAAAAATCCAGAGTGCCAACAATGATTTTAATAAGAAACTTAATAAAATTGGTTTTTTGACGCATGGAAAGCTCCAGAAGAAAGAGTTTGAAAGCATCTACGCGCAAGTTAAAGGAGTTCTTATCCCATCGATATGGCCTGAACCTTGGCCCTACGTTGTTGTTGAAGCCCTTGTAAGGGGGCGTATGGTTGTTGGTTCTGAAATCGGCGGTATTCCTGAGCAGGTAAAAGGTTGTAAAGGCGCATATTTAACCAAGGCTGGTAGTTTTAGAGCTTTAGCCAGCTCAATTGAATTTGTTAATAATCTTTCGCAAGCAGAAATTTTCGAATTGGGAAAGCAAAATAGAGATACTTTTCTAAGAAAATTTAATAACGATTCAAGTGTAAGTGACTTTATACATGTTTGTGAAAATTTGAAAAATAGTCAAAGTAATGTAATTTTAAAAAACTAAATGGAGAAATCAAATTTGGATAAAATTGGAGTTTGTATAGTCGGTTGCGGTGCTGTCGCTGAAGGCCATCTGAAAGCTTGGAGAAAAGTAGCAGATTCAAAAGTTCTTTGCGTTGTAGATCTAAATGATTCCTTAGCCAAAAAAACAGCGGATAACTGGAAAATTACAAACCACTTCACAAAACTATCAGATGCACTATCTTTGAATGAATTGAATGTTGTAGACATCGCTACTCCCCCGCAAGTTCATGCACCTTTAGCCATTGAGGCTATGGAAGCTGGCAAAAACGTTTTGATTGAAAAACCAATGACTATGACTTTGAAGGATGCCCAAAAAGTTGTTGATTGTTATCACAAATCAGGAGTTAAAGCTGCCGTATTGCATAATTGGTTATTCGATCAACCAGTCCTAGCGGCTAAAGCAATGGTTAAGGAAGGACGCATTGGGAAAGTTTTCGGAATGGAAGTTGAAGCTCTGCAGACGAAAGAAGATTCTATGGCTTCGGACCAACATCATTGGGTTCATAGCCTTCAAGGAGGTCGATTTAGCGAGATGCTGGCTCATCCAATTTATCTTCTACGCGAATTTCTAGGCAAAGAAATAGAAGTGGAGCATATTTTTACATCAAAAATCGGAAGCTATCCATGGATGAAGTCGGATGAGATTACTGCTACTTTTAGTTCCAACGGAAAGATCGGTAGAGCATATGCTTCATTTAACTCTCCACAAGAAATAATTAATATCAATTTGTACGGAGAGAAAGGCATCATAAATTTGGATCTCTTTAATTTCACTGTTCGCTTAAGAATGAAAAGGAAAGCGGCACGCTTTGAGAAAGGCGTTGATTCATTGGTACAGGCTGATCAATTGATCAAATGTGTAGCAGGAAACAGTTTCAAAATCGCATGCAATCGTTGGCTTACTGGTCATGATTCCTACATAAAGTTTTACTCTGATTATCTTTTGAAAAACGACAAGCCGCCAGTGTCGATTGAAGATGGTTTTGAAGTAGTAAACTTGTTGGATAAAATGTGCGAAAATATCGTAGCTGAAGAAAATTTGCGAGCAAAAAAATAATATCCATTTTTTTCTCAAATCATTCTTTAAAATTCCGGGGTGTCTGACAAGATTTCCAAAGCTTACTCTTCTTTTTTCCAAAACTTTGCACTGCCTATCTACGACATTGCTAGGGGAACTTCTAGATTCAAGTATTCTCGTATTCTGAATTCGTGTCAATGGTTACCTGAGCGAGAGATTGAACTTCTTCAAGCAAAAAATCTTCGAACGATGTATAAGCATGCTTTTGAATCTGTTCCCTACTATAATCGCCTCCTTAAATCAAGAGGATTAAATTCGGATAGCGTTCAATCGGTAGAAGATTTACAGAAGCTTCCAATTTTAACAAAAGCTGATTTACGAAATCATTACAGTGAGCTCATCTCTCGAACCTATCCACGTCGCAACCTTCTGAAGCAAACAAGCGGCGGAACAGGTGACCAAATTCGTTTTCTTGTCACAAAAGAACAGTTAAGTTGGGAAATATCAGCTGAGTATAGGGCATACAGTTGGGCGAATTACCATATCGGCGATCGCTGCTTAACATTTTGGGGATCACCAATAGATATAACTAAGCAAAGAAGGTTCGTAAATCGTGTTGCCAAAAACTTCGAAAGGATTTTGATAGCTAACACCTACATCGTCACAGATAAGGTTCTGGAAAATTATGCAGAAACTATGGAAAAGTTTCGTCCAGATATAATTAGAGGATATTCAAGTTCTGTGTATTTAATGGCAAAATATTTGAATAAACGAGGCTTAAGGCAAGTTCTTCCTCGTGCGGTAATTACTTCTGCTGAAAGTCTAGATAGGTTCCAAAGAGAAACGATTGAGAAAGCATTTGGCTGTCCAGTTTTTGACTATTATGGAAGTAGAGAAGTGGGTTCGATGGCTGCTGAATGCGAGAAGCATAATGGTTACCATGTAAGTGCCGAAAATGTGGTAATGGAATACGTAAAAAATGGGGAAAATGTTTCGTCTGGTGAAGAGGGGGAAATTATAGTGACTAATTTACGTAATTTTGGTATGCCATTTATACGGTATGCCATTGGAGATGTTGGAAAGCCCTCTACCGAAGTTTGCAGTTGCGGCCGCGGGTTGCCTCTTATGGCTTCAATCGAAGGACGCATATCCCAATTTATGGCTGTTTATGATAAACAATCTGGACGGGTTATTCCTGTAAGTTCTGCGGCACCCGGGCCATTAAGCATGGTTCTTATGAATGTTCCAATAGAGCGATATCAGATAGTGCAGGAAAGTCTAAGTCACTTAACGATAAAAGCTGTAAAAGGAAAAGGGTACTTGCAGAAACATTCAGATTATGTTATCAATAGTTTAAGAAATATTTTTGGTGATGATCTAGATATAGACTTTGAATTCTTGGATGATCTTCCACCATTACCTAGCGGAAAACGATCGGTATTCATCTCTAAAATTGATTCCTTCTGACCAGTCAACGTAGCAGTTTTTAATGAGCATCACATGCTGCAAAGATATAAAAACAATATCAAGATTTATTATTTTAGCGATAACTCGATATAATAGGCAGGCGTAGAGTATGAAATATAGAATAGCAATCGTTCGCCGTGAAAGCATTAGCAGCGTTGATGGTGTTAATCGATTCATCTTTAATCTTGCAGACGGCCTAAGTGCAATAGGCCACGAGGTATTCTTGGTTTCATACTCTCGTTATGGCATTTTTTCTCCGGACATAGATGTTAGAGCTTTTTTTGGATTGGAAGGAAACGCGAAAATATATTCGTTAACAGACTATTCTAATTCTATTCAATGGGCTAAAATTGCTCTGTCATGGCTGACTGTTGGGTCGCGATTCTTAAAAGACCTTGATTTAGATGCAATAATCGTCAATGGAATAACTCCTTTAACAAATAAAAAACTAAGAATCTCTGTAAATCATGGAATAAGAACGGAAGATGGCGAAAGTTGGAAAACCATTCAAAATCAAATGCGTTTACGAACTGGACGATTTCTTTATAAACAATTTTCTGATCATCGTGTATGTATTTCAAAAGCACTTCAAGAACAATTTCAGGAATTTATAGGTCTGAGAAGCACCGTTATTCCGCTTCCAGTTAAGCTTCATTTTTTTAATAACCTGCCTGCTGATAAAAGAGAAAATTCAATTCTTCATGTTGGAACCAGACCCGGCAAGAACCCCGAGGTATCCATTAAGGCAGTCAAATTTTTGACGGAAAAAATGAAAATTGATGCGAAGCTTACAATCGCCGGTTCAAGAACCAGCTTCATTGATAAAATAGCTGCCAAGTATTCTGACATGGGCGATAGACTGAATTTTGTTTTCGATGCAGATAGAAATAAAATGTGTGATCTCTTGCAGCATTCAAGAGCTCTCCTGTTGCCCTCATACTATGAGGGTACTCCGTACTCTGTTATCGAGTCTTTTGCAAGCGGGCTTCCCGTTGTAGTTTCACATGCAGTTCCCGAAGAAATGGTAGTCGACGGATTCAACGGTTATCGAGTAAAAGGTTTCGAACCATCAGATTATGCGGCCAAATTAGCATCTCTATTATCATATCCCAATAATTGGATAAACATAAGTAAAAATTCTTTTAAAAGTGCTCAATATTATTCTTATATAAATGTAGCAAAGAAGTATGAACATGAAATTTCAGATTTCTCTTAAAAATTTTAAAAAAACATACGTTTACTAGGTTTTCTAAAGAAATCTGTATACTTTGTCAGGAAAAATTTTAGAATTTACCAGAGGTCGAACGCTTGTTATTACTTAAAAAAATAATAGATCTTATCTGGGGTGCAAAATGACAATGTACTCTGAGCTTTTTGGAAATATAGTAGTTCCAATATATGACATTGTCAGAGGTACTTCTAGATATAGATGTTCAAGAATTCTGGACAAAACTCAGTATTTATCATTTGAAGAAATAAAGCGTCTGCAAACTACTAATCTTAGATTTCTGTTGAATCATGCCTATGAGACTGTTCCATATTACCATCGTATATTCCGAGAAAGACAATTAACTCCAACAGATATACGAACGGTTGAGGATTTAGAGAAACTACCTATTTTGCGAAAATCCGATATTAGGAAAAACTTTTCTGAGTTAATTTCCAGAAATTTCGATGGCGGTCGTTTAATTCCATACTCAACTGGAGGAACAGGTTCTCCACTCCGTTTCTATATAACTAAGGAAAGCATGAGTTGGGAAATTGCAGCTGAGTTCAGGGCATACAGTTGGGGTGGATACAAGCCTGGTGACTCGTGCTTTTTGTTGTGGGGTTCTCGAAGGGACCTGAAAAAAAATGTTGCTCGAAAAATGTCGGCATTTATTGAAAGAAGAGTAACATGTGATCCATTTGTTTTATCCGATTCCGTCCTGGAAAATGCTTCAAGAATATTAAGAAGAATTAGTCCAAGCGTAATTAGGGGTTACGCCACGCCTGTTTATGTTTTATCAAAATATTTAATCAAAAATGGCATATCTATTAGTCCCAAAGTGGTCATCACCAGTGCTGAGCTTCTATCTAGCGATATGAGAAAAACAATTTCTGAAGCATTCCAATGCCCAGTTTTCGATTTCTACGGATCACGCGAAATCGGTGCCATTGCTTCAGAATGCGAAAAACATACAGGTTATCATATAAGTTCTGAGAATCTTGTTGTGGAATTCATCAAAGATGGTGAAATTGTACATTCAGAGGAAGGTCAAATATTACTAACTAATTTGCGCAATTATGGTATGCCTCTTATTAGGTATCAAAATGGGGATGTGGGAGAACCATCAGCAGAAAGCTGCACTTGCGGAAGGGAATTGCCGTTAATGAAGTCAATTAAGGGAAGAGTGAGCCAGTATTTAGCGACTCGCGATCCAAATACTGGAAAGATAGTTCCGGTTGAAGCTTCAGTCATCATGGATCATTTCATGACTCTTCTGAAGACTCCTCCAGAGACTTATCGAATTGTTCAAGAGGAACTAAATAGACTTGTGCTATATTTTGTACGTGGTGGCAGTTACTCGGAAGAAACAACGGTGATAATAACGAGAGAATTGCAAAACATTTTCGGAATCGATACCAAGATCGAGGTCAGGTTCGTTGATGTTCTTGCCCCTTTACAAAGTGGAAAAAGGACTCCCGTATTTTCGACCCTCAACACTTTCGAAAATTGACTTAAGAAAGCACTCAAAATATGTTCAACAAAATATTCTTTCTCGCGAAAAGTTATCTGGGCTTTCAACTCAATTTGGCAATTTTACATTAAGATCCAATTCCCGACAATGAGCTTTTTTATCTCAGCAAGTATAAACTGTTCACATTGAGATTTCATCAAAACTCGAGCAAAACGTTTTTTTCGAAAGAATTCAAGCTTAATCCGGTTGGGATCGATTAGAAAACAAATGTTTTGGAGGCAATATTGTTCGGATTTTGTTGAGTGTAGGTGTTCTGATTGCTAAGAAACAATAAAATTCAGACTTTGATCCTCTTTTGTTTCTTGGTTGCGTTTGCACTACTTATATTAACTTATTCGGTTACCAAAATTAGTTTTCAGGGTAGTTTAAGCCAATATACAACTTCCTACAGTTTAGCCTCACATTTACCATCTTTCTTTTGGATCGCTTTAGAAATTCTCTCTCTATTGTTCATTTTCTCCTTTTTTAAAAGCTTCAAAAAATCATCATTTCTAATTACTCTCATAATGCTTGTAAGCATGTTTTCGATTTTAATAGTTTTATTCGGCACTCCCTTTTTAGTCGAATCAAATCCGCGTTTAGCTGACAGCTGGGATCATGGAAAAACTGCTTTAGGAATCGTTGAAAATGCAAGATTAACGCCGCAAACGTTGCAGTACCAGAGTTACCCCGGTGCATTTCTAGATTTATCCATGATCTCATTGGAAACCGGCATCAATCTCGTGATTTTACTTCATTTTCTTCCTTTGTTTTTAATAATAACTTTTTTTGTAGCACTGCTTGTTTTTCTCAAGAATTTATTAAAGGATTTCAAAATCGCGATTTTAGCAGTTTTAATCTTCGGAATATCAGCCTATGATTTAGCTTTTATTTTTTCCCCGGAAATATTTGGGTGGATATATCTCTTTTTATTTCTTGCAGTCTTAATAAAACAAATTCCT
>Ga0182021_10012339_pt1 | contig 10146 bp, 6 predicted proteins | sample 612E3MmetaG_FD_120493 | JGI IMG/M metagenome (GOLD analysis project Ga0182021, IMG submission 120493) | Permafrost microbial communities from Stordalen Mire, Sweden - 612E3M metaG (Illumina Assembly) | ecosystem: Environmental > Terrestrial > Soil > Wetlands > Permafrost | place: Sweden... | reverse complement strand
ATTCCCCGACATCGACACCTTGCCGTCGGTTATGCTGACCTTCAGTTTATCATCGACATAAGGCTGGAGCCCGAGAATGTTCACGGATTTAACGTTGATGCCGAGATCGGCCGAGAGCGGATCAACGCCTATGGGACCGGCAACGGTAATCATACCCGTTTTGTTCAGGCGCAGTGAGAGCGATATATCGGCTTTCGCCTTCTTCTCCGTGGAAATATGGCTTCCTTTCAGAGACAGGCCGCTGATTTCGAACCGGCCTTCCCTGGGAGGCACGGCGTCGAAGAACTGTATTTTCCCATCCTCGACCATTAGATCGTCGATCTTCAGGATCAGCGGCGTCTCATCCTTTTTCTTGACTTCCTTCTGCGGAGAGATGAGCGAGAGCAGATTCAACTTTCCCGCTTTGTTCCGCCGGATAATCACTTCCGGCGACGATACGGCAATTTTGGAGAAGTGGTAGACGGATGTTAAAGGCTCCAGCGAGGCTGCGGACACCTGAAGCGTGGGGATACGCAGCAGGCGCTGCTTTCCCTCCTCGTCAACAACAATATCTTTTAGTGTCGTATCTCCTTTGATGGTAATGGATGGTTTCTTGTCCCGGTTCTGAATGAAAGAAATACTCGTCTTCGTGCTCAGCAGTCCTGACAACATTTTGAAATTCATTTTGAAAGGCACGTAGGAGAGATAATAAGGGATGTTAAGATCTTTGATGTCGATATCAAAGGTGGATTCCCTGGAATCCGCAAACGGCTTAGTCTTCCCCTGGAGTGTATAAATGCCGCCGTTGATGTTTGCCGAAAGATATGGTGCAACATATTCATCTGTGTAGTAAGCCATATTGGAGATAAACGGAACGCTGATGTTTATTTCTCTGACCTTATGCGCGGTCTTCTTCGGACCATCCCAGAAGTCGACTGACCCATTCTCTATGTGGATGCTGTTCAATGAAAATTGCAGTGGCTGCGATTTCTTTTCGGTGGCTCCATCCCCCTGGGGGATCAGATCCGAGAAGTTGTAAGAGCCGTCGTCACGGCGCGTCACCCGGATGACGGGATTTGTGAGCCTGATTTCCTTAAGGATCAGGGCCCTGCGAAAAAGGGAGAGTGTGTCGATGTTTAGAACAAGTCTGTCTAAGCCGATAAAAGTGTCGGAGGCCCCAGGCTCTTTGACCTGGAGGGAATCGAGGGTCACGGTAAGTATCAGGGGATTTATGCTTATCTGCTTGAGCGCCACTTCGCGATGAAGGTTTTCTGAAAGAGTTTTGACAAGAAAAGATTTCAGGAAGGGGGGAAGAGCGAAATACGCCGCAATGACGATTGCCACGAGTACGGCAACGATGGACAAAATGACTTTGCTTGCGCGACCCATATCAGCCTCCCATCCGCTCATGTGTCGTCAAAGCGTATATAGACATTCTTTCAAGTCTGAGGCAAGGCTTAATCTTTCGCCAGTCGCCGGCCCCGCCAGATCATGTAGATGGCAGGATAGATGATCAGTTCAAGGATGGTGGACGTAATCACACCGCCGACCATGGGCGCAGCGATCCGCTTCATCACATCGGCGCCCGTGCCATGGCTGAACATGATGGGGATGAGCCCTGCAAGAATGACGCTTACCGTCATGACCTTGGGACGGATTCTTTTCACGGCGCCGTACATGATGGCATCTTTCAGATCGACCGTATTTTTCAGCTTCCCTTCTTTTATCCTTTTCTCATAGGCGAGGTCGAGATAGAGGAGCATCACCACGCCCGTCTCCGCATCGAGGCCGGCAAGGGCGATGATGCCGACCCACACGGCGATGCTCATGTTATAATTGAGAAGATAAAGAAGCCAGAACGACCCGACGAGGGAAAAGGGAACGGCAAGAAGGACGATCGCCGTCTTCGTGACTGATTTCGTGTTGAAGTAGATCAGGACAAAAATTATGAAGAGTGTGAGCGGAATGACGAGTTTCAGCCTCTCATGGGTCTTAATCAGATATTCATATTCGCCGCTCCAGGCAAGGCGATAACCGTCGAGGATTTTCAAGGAGGCCACTTTCTTCCTGGCCTCCTCGACGTAGCCGCCGATGTTCCCTCCTGAGTAATCTATGTAGACATACGAGGTCAGTAGTCCCTCCTCACTTTTTATAGCTGTCGCACCCTTGACAATTTTGATATCAGTAAGTTCCCCGAGGGGCACACGGAAGGAACCCGGTGTACTTGACGGGGCCGGCATGCCCGGAACCGGCGCGGCAGCAGGACGGCTCGCCATCATCACAGGGACCAGCACGCGCCTTAGCTTTTCCACGTCATTTCGCAGGTCCCGTGCATAGCGGACATTTACTGGGTAGCGCGCCCTTCCCTCTATGGTAGTAGTCAGGTTCATCCCCCCGATGGCCGCCTGGATCACCTCCCCGACATCGTCCACAGTAAGGCCGTACCGCGCGATCTCCTCCTTGCGCACGACGATATCCAGGAAATAGCCCGTCGTGACTCTCTCCGCATAGACGCTCCGTGTCCCCGGGACTTCCCTGAGGTGATGCTCCAAAGCGAGACCTATTTTTTCTATCTCTTCCAGGTTGGGCCCGAGAATCTTGATCCCCACGGGAGTCCTGATCCCTGTGGCAAGCATGTCTATGCGGGCCTTAATCGGCATGGTGAAAGAATTGGAAACACCCGGTATGGACAATGCGTCATTCATCTCGTTCTTTATCTTCTCCACGTCCATCCCCTTGCGCCACTCCGCTTCGGGCCTCAGGTTGATCACCGTCTCGAACATCTCGAGGGGCGCGGGGTCCGTCGCGGTCTCGGCCCGGCCGGCCTTCCCGAAGACCTGGGCGACCTCCGGAATCTTCATGAGGATCTTGTCCTGCATCTGTAACAATTTGGAGACCTCGGAGATGGACGCCCCGGGCATGGTCACCGGCATGTAAAAAAGGGACCCCTCGTAAAGGGGCGGCATAAATTCCGAACCCAGTTTCATGTAAGGATAAATAGTAGCAACCAGAATTATGACGGCAATTATAATAACTGTCTTCTTGAACCTGAGGGCGAGTACGGCAACAGGCTCATAAATCTTGTGCAGGACGATACTGATGGGATTTCTATCTTCATGTCTTATCTTCCCGCGAACAAAGATTGTCATCAATACGGGCGTCAGCGTGATCGCGAGGAATGACGAGAAGAGCATGGCAAATGTTTTCGTATATGCGAGCGGTTTGAAGAGCCTCCCTGCCTGCGCCTGTAAGGTGAAGACAGGCAGGAAGCCCACCGTAATCACAAGGAGTGAAAAGAAGAGAGAGGGACCGACTTCCTTGGCAGCCTCGATGATCACATCCATCCTGTTTCCTTGTCTGCCCTGGGCTTCCCATTCTTCCAGCTTCTTGTGGGAGTTTTCCACCATGATGATCGAGGCGTCAACCATGGCGCCGATGGCGATGGCGATACCGCTGAGACTCATGATATTTGACGTGACCCCGAGATAGTACATGCAGATAAATGACATGATGATAGCAACAGGCAGGGTGAGGATCACCACAAGGGCGCTGGGCAAATGGAAAAGGAAGATAATACATACCACGCTCACGGCGACGGCCAGCTTTATGATTTCATCTTTAAGGGTGTCTATAGAGCGCTTGATCAGGTCCGACCTGTCATAGGTGGTGACAATCTTAACACCCTTGGGGAGACTGGGTATGATATCTTTCTCCAGCTTTTCTTTCACTCGTTCTATCACATTGAGGACATTCTCACCGAAGCGGACGACGACAATGCCGCCCGCGACCTCTCCCCTGCCGTCCAACTCTGCAAGACCCCGCCTGATTTCCGGTCCGAACTGAACACTCGCCACATCCTTCAAGAAGATCGGGGTTCCCGCGTTATCCGTGCCCAGGGAAACATCTTCCAGGTCCTTGAGGTTCTTGATGTACCCACGGCCTCTAACCATGTATTCGACACCAGACAACTCCAGGACCCTGCCTTCCACGTCCCGATTGCTCTTCCGGATTACTTCCAGCACTTTGGTGATCGGGATATTGTAGGCGGCGAGGCGGTTCGGGTCAATGGTTACCTGGTACTGCTTCACAAACCCGCCAACGCTCGCGACCTGCGAAACGCCGGGAACGCTTTCCAGCGCCAGTTTGAGCGAATAATCCTGGATCGAGCGGAGTTCGGAAAGATCATGCGCACCCGTCTCATCAACGACGGCATAGGAAAAGCCCCATCCGAGACTCGTCGCATCCGGACCAAGCACGGGGTTCACGTCAGCGGGAATCTTGTTTTTGACGGCCTGAAGATACTCCAGCACTCGGCTTCTCGCCCAGTAGATATCCGTCCCCTCCTTGAAAATGACATAGATGAACGAACTGCCAAGATAGGAAAAACCCCTGACTGCTTGCACCTGAGGCGCAGCGAGCAGGGTGGATGAAATCGGATACGTAATCTGGTCTTCCACAAGGTCGGGGCTCCGGCCTGTCCATTCCGTATAGATGATGACCTGGGTATCACTCAGGTCCGGGATGGCATCGAGCGGCGCGTTTTTCAGCGCCCAGTAACCCCACGCAATGGAAATAAACATAATGAGAAAAATGATAAACTTATTGCGTGCGCTGTATTCAATGATTCTGGCAATCATATGATTACTTTCAATTCTGATCTATGGCTTGCGTAAGGGTTTGACGCCCTTGAGCTGGGCTTCGGAATCAATCAGGAAATTGGCCGATGACACAACCTTCTCGCCGCTTTTCAAGCCCCGCAGGACTTCCACGGCGCCGTCCGCACGGAGGCCGACCTGAATCGCACGGGGTTCGTAAACGCCGTTCCCCCGGTCTACATAGACCACCTGTTCGACGCCGGTATCGATCACCGCCGATTCCGGGACGACAAGCTTTCTACCGAGACTGATCCTGATTTCCACATTCGTAAACATCTGTGGCTTAAACTCACCTTTCGGATTTTGCAGTGTCAGTCGGACCTTCGCCGTTCTCGTATCCGCTGAGATGGTGGGATAGATATAATCAATCCGTGAAACCATTGCCCTGCCCGGAAAATAACTTAGAGAGATGCGGGCCTGCTGACCTACCCGCACAAAGGGTAATTCATATTCATAAATATCAGCGACTATCCAGAGTGTGGAGAGGTCGGCTATATCGAAGAGTTTTTCCCCCGGCATTACCTTCATCCCTTGAATGGCCGCTTTCTGCGTAACGAACCCGCTTACCGGACTGTAAAGGGTTAAAGTGCGGACGGGCTTCCCTGTCTCCTCAATTCTATTGATCTGTTCTTCGGAGATGTCCCAGAGCCGCAGCCTCTCTCTGGCCGCAGCCAGTGTGGCCTTTGCATCCTTCGTAATCATGTCCCGTAATTCGGATACGGGTTCGGAGGTCGTTCGTGTCTTTGACGAGTCCTGCCCCGACTGCGCGGCGCCGGACCGATCCGCAGGGGCGGTTTGCTTCACTGTCCATTTCAATATGCTGAGGTACTCCTGCTGGGTCGCCAGAAGCTCCGGTGAGTAAATCTCCGCCAGTGGCTCCCCTTTCCTGACGTAACGGCCTGTGTAATCCACGTAGAGCTTCTCGATCCAGCCCTCGACCTTGGTGTTGATGGTGGCCAGCTTCTTTTCGTCTGCCTCTATCCTTCCCACCGTTCGTATGACCTTCTGCATGGGCTTTGCGACGACCTTGAACGTCTTAACGCCGATGAGTTGCTGCTGTTCGGAAGATATCTCAATCTGAGGAACTTCCTCTGCCGCTTCTTCCTGCTGGGCCTCGGGCTTGATCGTCTTCGCTTTCTCTGTTGCTACAGGCTTCTGAGTAGAATGTCCCGCATGGCCCTGGGCCAGGAGCTGTGTGGAAAAGATGGTCCCCGAAAGCAAAAAGACTGCTGCCGCACTCACGATCATCAACATTGTAAATGTATTTCGCTTCCTCATCTGCCCGCTCCTCCCGGCGATGAAGCCGGTCCTTCCATAATGGCGTGCAGTCGCGCAATCGCTTTTTCCCTTTCTACAAACTGGCTCCAGTAAAGTATCTCGTAATCAAGAAGGGTCTTCAGTCTCGTAATCACCACTATTGCTTCCGTCCTCCCGGTCGCATATCCGGACAGGGCCAACTCGACGTCCTGAGAGTTCTTGGGGATCAAACCGTTCTTGTAAAGGTCCATGAGCTTTTCCGATGATCTGATCATGGAGAAATTATCCTGTATGGCTGCTGCTATCATCAGCTTGACAGCCTCCAGTTCCTGTTTCGCCTGCGCGAGGGACGCCTTTGCCTCAAGGACTGCCGGTTCCTGTTTTGTTTTGTAATATAGGGGGATGTTCACTGTCGCCAGTGCACTCCACATATCTTTAAAATCCCCGGATCGGTTGAAGTAGCCGGCGGTTATGCTAAAATCGGGGTAGTACTCCTTCTGGGCTATCAGGATTTTGGTGTCTGCCGCTTCGATCATTCTTGTCCTGGACCTGACCTCCGGCGAGCGCTGATCGGCCATCTGCAAGGCCTCATCAAGGGTGATTGTGAATGGCGCATAGATCGGTTCGATGGGTCTTCCCAGGGGAGTCCCCCTCCCGCGTCCTATTGCGGCCCGGAGCATGGCCTCCTGAGACCGTATCTTCTGGTTGAACATCTCCTCTTTTTCGAGGAGCATGTATTTTTCTGTCTGCGCCATGAGGACCTCCTGCTGCATCGCCTTCCCGGCTGCGTAGCGGGCAAGTGTGAGGTCCTCAGTCCGGGTGAACAGGTCTCGCTTGTCCTTCAGAAGATCGATATTTTTGTAGGCCAGGAAGAGATCGTAGTAAAGTTCCTTGACCCTCGCTGCCGTCTTGAGCTTCAGGAGTTCATGCATGGCCTCCAGGCTTTGACTGTCACGCTCTGCCATGTCCCCCTTCAAGGCACGCTTGCCGGGAAAGAGAAACTGCTGCGATGCGGAAAACATCCACTGGGAACCCTGTTCCTCACCATAGGTGTACCGGTTAAAGCCCTCGTTCTGATAACCGAATGAAAACAGCGGATCAGGGAGGCTCTTCGACTGGGGTATGCGGTATTTGGCAGCCTCGATCTTCGCCTGTGAAGCCCTGATGTCCGGATTGTTTGTCAATGCTTCGTCAATCAGGTCGGAGAGCTTGAGGTCTTGCGCCGAGGCCGGAGTCCCCAAAAGTAACATCACCAGAGCAAAGATTACCGTTTGCCAAGCCTTAGCTGACGTCCACATTAAATTTTACCGACTGCGTCTTTCCGGCGCGCGTGATTTTGACATTGATGTTCCAGGCGCCTGACATGGAAAAGTCAATGGTCGCCATATATTTCTTGTTCTTTGTGTCCGTCTTAGTTTTGTAATTCATGGCCGGCATCCCGGGCATGGCAGGCATGGAGTATTCGACGATGACCGCCGCATCAACGACATCAGTGCCGACGGTATCCTGCACACTTATTTCCATATTATTCTTGCCGGTAATCGGAGGATTCTTGTCCATTACTACGTGAACCGTATAGCTGCCGACTTTCTTTGTCACCTCATAATTCTTGGCATAGGCAAGCCCCGATGCTAAGAACAGAATCGCCAATATTACTGTCACCTTTTTCATAGATTCCTCCCTCATCATTAAACTTGTTTTTTGTACTCATATCTTTCCAAATACATATTTACGGCACCGATAGTTTTACGATGACATTTTCATCGCCTTCGCCGGATTGACCTTCGCATTTCTGACGCTGATAAATGATTTTAGCCTCTCGGCAACAATAGGCAATGTCCTACCATAACTTAGGATTATGTATTATGATATTTTATAATGGAGTGAATTACGATCAGGGATATCCTGATTTGTGGCTTCGAAAATCCTTACTAACAGGAAGCGGCCGGTTCTAATGACCCATCATCCATTTCTAGATGATTATCCTTATCCACCTACTTGGCAAACTCGATCTGATCGCCCACCCGTACCTCGCCGCCAATCAAGACTTTCGCAAAGATCCCCTCACGGGGCATGACACAGTCACCGACTGCATAAAAGATGTTGCAACGTTCGTGACAGACCTTGCCGATTTGTGTGACTTCGAGAATGCATTCGCTTCCCACTTTGAGACGCGTGCCAACGGGAAGAGCGGGCAGATCGATACCCTCTGTGGTCAGATTTTCGGCAAAGTCACCATACTGCACATCGAGACCCTTCGCTCTGATCTTTTCGATGCTTTCTCTTGCGAGCAGACTGACCTGCCGGATCCAGGTGCCAACGTGGGCGTCATCCTTCAAACCATGGGCCACCAGCAACAGTCCGCAACCGATATTATGTTTTTTTTCACCCTTCGCCTGGGAAATATTTACGGACAAAACCTTACCCTGCATTTCTTTCATCCTTCTAAATTCTCCACCCATTCCGAAATTATTTTTTTCATCTTACCAGATAATTCTCCAATCGCCCAATCTTAAATCACTCAGTACGAATATCGTCACTCTCATTCTTCTTTGGCAATTCCTTTCTCCAAGACAAAAACAGCATTCAATGCCAGTAGATTCGGCCAGAAATTAACGATTCTCTTTTCTCCCAGATAATGGGCTTCTATGATCCGGATATTTTTTTCCGCGCAATAATCCCTGAAATCATCAATGCTCAAGAAACGTACATTGGGCGTATCAAACCAGAGATAGGGAAGCGACTTCGTGATCGGCGACTTCCCCCGGAAGAAAAGCATGAATCGGGATCGGAGGAAAGCGAAGTTGGGAAACCCTACAATGACTTTGCTCCCGATGCGCAGGGCTTCCTGGATGACGAAGTCGACGTTCTTAACCTCCTGCATGCTCTGATTCAGAATCACATAGTCAAAACAATTATCCGGATATTCACGCAGGCTGTGTTCAATATCATCGTGAAAAACGCTTAATCCCTTTTTGACACATTCCTGAATGGCCTTATCGTCGAGCTCGATGCCCTGGGCCCGAACCTGTTTATCCCTGACAAGGGGATAGAGAAGATCGCCTTCGCCGCATCCCAGGTCAAGTACCCGGGACCTGGGTTTGATGACAGAATAAATTATGCTGTGATCGAGGCGGATATCGTCAGATGCCATGATCACTCACCACCAGATAACCGTTGAACGTCTTGTCGAGAAAAGGTTTTATCAGGGTTGTCTGCTCTTCCACTTCCACCAGAAAGGCATCATGGCCATACGTGGTGCCAAGCTCGCAGTATGTTGCGTCCACACGCTTCCTTTTTAACAACCGTACTATCTCCTGCGACTGATGGGGCGGATAGAGCCAGTCCGACTTAAAAGAAATGATCAGGAAGCGCGTATCGATTGCTTTTCCGCCGGGTATCAATTTGCCTCCGGACAGATCAAAGTAATCAATCGCCTTCGTGATATAGAGATAGGAATTCGCATCGAAGCGCTTCACAAAGTTTGCACCTCGGTAATGCAGATAGCCTTCCACCTCAAAATCGGCGTCAAATCCGAAACTGAAACGCCCGCTCGTGAGCCGCCGGGAAAACTTCTCCTCCATGGATTGATCGCTCATGAAGGTGATATGACCGATCATGCGCGCCACTGCCAGCCCTTTTTCCGGCTGGCCATATTCATAGTAATTACCCTCACGCCACGCCGGATCAGCCATGATGGACTGTCTTACCACCTCGTTGAAGGCAATCTGCTGGGGAGAGTGCTTAAGAGTCGTGGCAATGGGGATGGCCGACCTCACCCTTTCGGGGTAAGAGGCAACCCACTGGAGTGCCTGCATGCCGCCCATGGAGCCGCCCGTCACGCACAGCAGTTTGTCGATTCCGAGAAAATCAATCAGATGCCGCTGGGCATGGACCATGTCGGCAACAGTTATAAACGGAAAGTCCAGGGCATAAGGCTTACCGGTAGCCGAGTTTATCGAAGAGGGACCAGTCGAACCTTTGCAGCCTCCAATGACGTTCGAGCAGATCACAAAATACCTGTCCGTATCAAAGGCCTTTCCCGGCCCGATCATATCATCCCACCAGCCTTTATTGTCCTGGCCACTGTGAACGCCCGCTGCATGGGCATCTCCGGAAAGGGCGTGCAGAGCCAATATTGCGTTCGTCTTCTCGTTGTTCAACTTTCCGTAGGTTTCATAAGCGATGGTGATCGGTCCCAGTTTCTCCCCGCTTTCAAGCTTATGTTCCTTGCCCGGTCCGGCATAGGTATAGT
>Ga0182021_10012338_pt1 | contig 10146 bp, 4 predicted proteins | sample 612E3MmetaG_FD_120493 | JGI IMG/M metagenome (GOLD analysis project Ga0182021, IMG submission 120493) | Permafrost microbial communities from Stordalen Mire, Sweden - 612E3M metaG (Illumina Assembly) | ecosystem: Environmental > Terrestrial > Soil > Wetlands > Permafrost | place: Sweden... | reverse complement strand
TGGTCTTTCCCTTCCAGGTGATGTCGCTCAATTCCGCGCCGTAGCGCGAGCCGCGGCAGTTGTCGCACGGCAGATAGGTGTCGGGCATGAACGCCATCTCCAGCCGGATGCGGCCTGCGCCCTCGCAGGTCGGGCAGCGCCCGCCGGTCGTGTTGAACGAGAAGCGCGAGGCGGTGTAGCCGCGGATCTTCGCCTCAGGCAGCGACGCGAAGAACTGGCGGATAAGATCGAAAATGCCGAGGTAGGTCGCCGGCGTGGAGCGCGGCGTCTTGCCGATCGGCGATTGATCGACCTCGATCACGGAGCGGAAGCCGTTCGCGGAGCGAAGCTCCGCAAACGGCAGTTGTGAGCTTGCCCGACGAGGCGGGTTGAGAGCACCTCGGTTCGTCGTAGGCAGCGAGCTTGCTCGCGCGGTTTGTCCGGGCGCGAGCAAGCTCGCTGACCTACGAAATACGGAATTTTCGGAAACCCAGCCCGTGGCTTTCACGAACTCACGACCGGAAACGCGCGCCTTCTTTTGTTTGATCGCGTAGGCAACGGCGGGGCCGAGCAAATCGCGGAAGAGCGTCGATTTGCCAGCGCCACTGGGCCCGGCCACCATGATGAGCCGCCCGAGCGGCAGAAGCAGATCGAAACCGCGCAGATTGCGGAACCGGGCGCCTTTCAGTTCGAGGCAACTATAGCCCGGGTCGTTGACCCGGGCCACGGTTCTGCCGGGGTCGGCGACCCCGGCTACAGTGCGCCCTCGGGCGTCGGCGAGCGACACCCCGACCGACCGGTATTCTCCCCGCAGCGGGTGGCTGATCCCTTTGGTCAAAAACAGCCCCGTCAGCGATTGGTCGCACTTTCGAATCTCCTCCGGTGTGCCGCTGGCCAGCAACTCACCGCCGTGCACGCCGGCGCCGGGGCCGAGGTCGATGATATGGTCGGCGCGCGCCATCATCTCGTCGTCGTGCTCGACGACGAGGAGCGTGTTGCCCTTGTCGCGCAGCGCTTCGAGCATCGCGATGAGCCGGTCGTTGTCGCGGGCATGCAGGCCGATGCTGGGCTCGTCGAGCACGTAGAGCACGCCGGCGAGATTGGTGCCGAGCTGGGCCGCGAGCCGGATGCGTTGCGCCTCGCCGCCGGAAAGCGTGTCGGTGGGCCGTTCCATCGCGAGATAGCCGAGTCCCACGTGCCCGAGGAATTTCAGCCGCTCCTCAATCTGTGGCACGATGTCCTGCGTGATGATCCGGCCGCGCGCATCGAGATCGAGCTGGTGCAATCGGGCAAGCAGTTCGCCGGGGGTGGACTGGAGCAGCTCGGGCAGCGAGAGCGGCGGCTGCCGGCCGCGGAGATGCAGCTTCACCGCGCGCACGATGCGGTTGAGCCGTGCGCCGTGGCAATCAGGACAGGGAACGGATTTTTGATTTTCGATTTCGGATTTAAGATTGGCGGCAAGATCGGCGATCTCGACAGGCAACTCGTTCTCGCTGTCGGATTCGGGCTTCAGCATCCAATCGTAAATCCGGCCGTGTCCGCGGCATGTGGGGCACCAGCCGCGTGGCGAGTTGTGGGAAAAATGCTTCGGATCGAGCTCGGGAAACGATTCGCCGCTCTCGATGTCGGTGCGTGTGGTCGAGAACCACGAAAGAATTTCGCCGCCCGGCAACAGCAGAAAGCACGACCCTTTGCCGATCCTTAACGCCTCCTCAAGATAGCTTTCCGCTCTCCGCTTTCCGTTCTCCGCTTTTCGGAGGCCGGCCGGTGGGGCGTTCCGGGTTCCGAGTTCCGGGTTCCGAGTTCCGGATTTCGAGTGTCGAGTTTCGGATTCCTTGTTTCGGATTGGCAGGCTGTCGGCCTGCGGCCCCGGTACGAGTTTCGGATTTCGGATTTTCAAATCCGCCACCACGACCTCAATGTCGTGTTCCTTGTAGCGGTCGAGTTTCACGAACGCCTCGACGGCGAGGAGGCGGCCGTCGGCGCGCATGAGCGGGTAGCCCTGCGCGGCAATCCAGGTGGCGATGGGCTGATGGTGGCCCTTGCGTCCGCGGACCAGCGGAGCACACAGATAGAGATGCTTCGCTTTTCTCGCCTTGGGTGAAGCGAGCACGCGAGCGAGCAGGCGCTTGAGCTGGCCGACCGAAAGTGGCGTGACCGGGCGGTCGGTATCGGGATGATGCTGCACACCGAGCTTGGCGTAGAGCAGGCGCAGGTATTGGGCGACCTCCGTGATCGTGGCGACAGTCGATTTGCGGGAACCGCGCGTCACGCGCTGCTCGATGGCCACGGTGGGCGGAATGCCGCTCACCCGGTCGAGGGCGGGCCGGGCCAGCTGCTCCACGAACTGCCGCGCGTACGGCGACATCGACTCCATGAAGCGCCGCTGGCCCTCGGCAAACACGATATCGAAGGCGAGGGTCGATTTGCCCGAGCCGGAGACGCCCGTGACGACATTGAGCTGCCGGTGCGGGATGGTGAGCGAGAGGTTTTTCAGGTTGTTCTCGCGCGCCCCGAGAACCATGAGCGAAGGATCACTAGTTTCGGATTCCGGGTTCCGGGTTTCGGGTTTGAGAGCGAAGCCGTCGGATGCCTCCGCAACGGCCAACCCTTGATTGTAACCTAATGGATTACAATCAGCGACCCGCCCGAGCGGCATGTCACTTAATAGGTGACATGCGGCTTTGGTCATGGGGGACGACGCGGACGGAATGTCACTTAATAGGTGACATTCGGTCAGGGCGGCACGGAGGAAGGGGGAGGTGGCGGTGGCGGCGCGGGCGATTTCCTCGGGTGGACCTTCGGCGACGACACGACCGCCGGCGGCGCCGGCCTCGGGGCCGATCTCCAGAATCCAATCGGCGGATTTGAGCACGTCGAGGTTGTGCTCGATGACGACGACGCTGTGGCCGCGGTCGACGAGTTGCTGGAGCACGCCGAGGAGTCGCTTCACGTCGTGGCGATGCAGGCCGGTCGTCGGCTCGTCCAGCAGCAGCAAAGCTCCGGCTGGACGAGCCGAAGATAGTTCCGGGTTCCGGGTTTCGGGTTCCGGGTTGGGGACGGAGAGTTTAGAGCTGGCGAACTCGGAACTCGGAACCCGGAACTCGGAACTCCCGCCCGTTAGCTCTCCGAGGTAGCGGACGAGTTTGAGGCGCTGGGCTTCGCCACCGCTGAGGGTGTTGAGCGGCTGGCCGAGGGTGAGGTAGCCGAGTCCGACGGCTTCGAGCGCGGCGAGGCGGCGCTGGATGGCAGGGTGCGCGGCGAAGAGCGGCAGGGCGTCGTCGATGCTCGTATTCAGCAGATCGGAGACGGAGCGGCCTTGCCATTGGATGGCGAGGACCTCGGGCTTGAAGCGGCGGCTGTCGCAGACGGGACACGGGACAAAGACGTCGGAGAGGAATTGCATCTCGACGCGTTCGTAGCCGAGACCCTGGCAGTGGTCGCAGCGACCGTCGCCGCTGTTGAAGGAAAAACTCGATGCGCTGAAGCCGGCGGCCTGCGCGGCGGGGGTGGAGGCAAATAGCTCTCGAATGAGTTCCCACGCCTCGGAGTAGAGCGCGGGGTTGGAGCGCGGCGTGCGCGAGAGCGGCGACTGGTCGACCAGCACGATCTCAGAAAAGGCAAGGTCGCTCTCGATTTTCTCGATGGCAGCGGGATCTTCAGTGAGTTGTTGACGCTGGGTCAGGAGGCCCTGGTAAACGACGTTGTCGAGCAGAGTTGATTTGCCGGAGCCGGAGACGCCGCTCAGGCAGACGAAGCGCTGGAGAGGGATGCGAAAGGAAAGGCTGGCGAGGTTGTGCTTCGTGACATTGGTGAAGCGAAGCCAGGGGGTGGGGCCAATTTTCGATTTTGGATTTTGGATTTTCAATTCTAGATCCAACGCGGAAACCGGGCGGCGGTGGGCGGGGGGATCGACGCGCTGGCGGCCGGAGAAATAGGCGCCGGTGATGCTCTGCGGGGCGCGTAGCAAGTCGTCGACGTTGCCCTGAAAAACGATGTGGCCGCCGCGGGCGCCGGGCTCGGGGCCAATTTCGACGACGTGATCGGCCGCGCGGATCATCGCCTCGTCGTGCTCGACAACGATCACGGTGTTGCCGGCGTCGGTGAGCGTGCGGACGATGCCGATGAGCCGGTCGATGTCGCGCGAATGCAGGCCGACGCTCGGTTCGTCGAGGACGAAGAGCGTGTCGACGAGCGACGTGCCGAGGCAGGAAGTGAGGTTTACCCGCTCGACTTCGCCCCCAGAGAGAGTCCGCGAGGAGCGGTCGAGAGTGAGATAGCCGAGGCCAACCTGCTCGAGGTAGCGGAGGCGGGCCAGCATCGATTCGTAGGCCAGATCGGCGCTGTGCGCTTCTGGTTTCGGATTACGAGTTCCGGGTTCCGAGTCTTGGGTTTTGAGTTTTGGGTTTTGAGTCAGCAGCGCGAGTAGTTCGCTGACGGGGAGGGCGTAGAGCCCGGGCAGCGTACGCCCCTGCCAGCGCCAGCAGAGCGCCTCGGGCTGGAGACGTGTGCCGCGGCAGTCGGGGCAGGGATTGTAGGCGCGGTAGCGGGAGAGAAACACCCGCACATGCATCTTGTAGGTGTTCTTTTCGAGCCAGCGGAAGAAGCCCTTTACGCCGTACCAATAGCGCGGCCACGTCTTGCCGTTCTCCTCGCCATAGCCCGGCTCGCCGTCGATGACGAAAGTTTTCTGCTCGGACGTGAGTTCGGCGAACGGGACGTTGGTTGGGATCTTTTTCCGCTTCGCGAAGACCTCAAGGTCGTCCTTGGAGCCCGAGTAGACTTCGCCCTCCCAGCATTTGAGCGCGCCGTCGTCGATGGAGAGCGACTGGTCGGGAATGGCGAGGCGGTAGTCGATCTCGATCACGCGGCCGAAACCGTGGCACTTCGGGCACGCGCCGAGGGGCGAGTTGAAGGAAAACAATGCAGGCGTGGCGGGGCGAAACGTGCGGCCGGTTTTCGGTGAATGCAGGCCGCGTGAATAATGGCCATTTTCCGGGAAGCCGCCTGCGGCGGTTTCGCGGAAAATGAAAACCTGGCCCTGGCCGAAATGTAGGGCGGTTTCGACGGCTTCGAGAAAGCGCGGCTGGTTTTCGGGCAAGATTGTGAGGCGGTCTTGGGCGACGAAGAGGGCAGCCAGAGAAAGCGGAGAGCGGGAAGCGGAGAGCGGAGAGTTGTCGGACAACAGGGCGTCGATGCGGTGGGCGGTGAGCGTAGTGGTGGCTGAAATCGCGGAAGCGGAGTCCACTCGCTGGTGCTCGCGGCCACGGGAAAAATCGGCGGAAGCGGCATCCACTTGCTCACGCTCGTGGCTACCAGGAGTGGGGACGAGCACGCGAACGTAGGATTGGTTGCGAAGGTTTTGGAGAATTTCGCTCCAGGTGAGGTTGGCGGGCTTTGCGATTTTGAAGGCGACAACGACGATCTGGCCAAGCTGTGCAGCGGCGGTCTTGGTCCAAATCGTCTGTGGGTTGTCGTCCTCGACCCTCTCGCCGGTCGCGGGGTCGAAGCATTCGGCCACGTGGCTGAACCACACCTTGGCGAAATCGGTGAGTTCCGTCATCGTGCCCACGGTCGAACGCGAGGTCTTGACCGTGTTGGTTTGGGCGATGGCAATCGACGGCCGGATGTTCTCGATCGAGTCGACGGCGGGCTTGTGGAGCAGTTCGAGGAACTGGCGGGTGTAGGCGCTGAAGGTCTCGACGTAGCGGCGCTGGCCCTCGGCATGGAGGGTGTCGAAAACCAGCGAACTTTTGCCCGTGCCGCTCAGTCCGGTGACGGCGATGTAGCGACCGAGCGGCAGATCGAGGTCGAACCCCTGCAGGTTGTTTTGGCGCACGCCGCGCAGGCAGATACACTCGGGGCGGGACGACGAAGGATGCGAAGCGGCAGAAACCACACGCTTTACGAAGAGCAGCGGACGGGAAAACTCAACTGCGCGCCGCCGCTTGCGCGGCGACCATCAGCCGGGCGCCGGCAGTGACCACGGTCTGGGCGATGGCCGCATCGGGCCGGCAATCGGTCACGATGGTAAGACGCGGGTCGAAGCTGGTCGTGAGGGCGAGGGCTTTCCGGCCAAATTTGCTGTGATCGAGAGCGAAGATAGTACGCTCGGCGGCGGAGATCATTTTGCGCTGGGCCGCGACCACGAGCGCGTTGTGATTCCAGACGCCGGCTTCGGTGATGCCGGCGCCGCCCAGGATCGCGAGGTCGGCGTGCATCTGGCTGAGGACCAGCTCGCACTGCGGTCCGACCATCACGCCGAGGCGGCTGTGGATGCTGCCCCCGGTGACGATGGTTTCGAGCGAACCGATTTCGCCGAAGAGCCCGGCGATGGGGAGCGAATTGGTGATGACCTGCAGGCGTTTGTTCACGAGCAGGCGGGCCACGGCGTAGGTGGAGGTGCCGCCGTCGAGGAAAATCGTCATGCCGGGCTGCACCTGCTCGGCGACGGCCAGCGCGATGGCGTACTTTTCCTCCGCCATGCGTTCGTCGCGGGCGATGAAATCGAATTCCTTTTCGACCTCGTCGGTCCCCACGAGGGAGGCGCCGCCGTGGTGGCGGCGCAGCACGCCCTTGGCCTCGAGTTCGTCGAGCGCGCGCCGCACGGTTGAGAGCGAAATCGAAAACTTGGCCGCGAGCGTGTGCAGATCGGAATACTTGTGCTCGCGGATGTGTTGTTCGATGAGGTCGAGGCGCTGCTTGTTGGTCATGGGGTGGGAGCGGGGACGAGCTTGGAGAACAATTCGAGATAGGCAACCACTTGGCGGGAGCGATCGAACGTGGCGCGGGCGTAGGCTTGAGCGCGGTCGCTGCGGGCCTGGCGGGCGGCGGAATCCTCGCGCGCCAAGGCGGTGAGGCGGGCGCGGAACGCGGCCGGGTCGTCCCGCGGGATCACGAAGCCGGTGTCGCCGGGTACGAAACACTCGGCAATGCCCTGGGCGTGGTAGGCGACGACGGGCAGGCCGTGCGCCTGGGCTTCGATGAGAAAGTTGGAGAGCGACTCGCTGCCAGAGGCGTGGACGGCGATATCGGCCGCGGCGTAGACTGGAGTGGGGTCGCGCTGCCAGCCGAGGAACTTGATCCGACCGGCGGCGGGGTTCGGCGACCCCGCCCTACAGTCGGTGGCGAAGCGTTCGCAGGCGGCGCGTTCCGAGCCGTCGCCGGCAAACCAGAGCTGCCAGTCAAGATCGAGGGGCAGGCCGGTGGCGATTTCGATCAGGGCGCGCTGGTTTTTCTCCCGGCGAAACATCGCCACGCAAAGCAGCACGGAGGTGGCAGGGTTGGCACCGTACTGGGCGCGCAGCGCGGTATTGCGGGTCGGCAGCGGAACGGTTTCCCGTTCCGCAACGGAAGCGGAAGCGCTTCCGCTACGGACTGCGGTCGCCGGAAAAACAAGCGAGTTGTAAATGACGGAAATCCGTTCGGCGGGAAGACCATGTTGCGAGATCAGCTTTTCCTTGGCCTCGCGGCAGTTGGCGACGATGTGACGGACGCGCCGCAACGAGCGGCGGAAAAGCCACGGCAGGGCTTTGCCGGTGCGCATCGTGGCGACGACGGCGGTGCGCGGCAGGCGCGCTTGCAGCCGGCCGCCGTAGCAGTTGGCCATGCGGCCCATGCAGAGCAGCACGTCGGGCGCGAGCGCACGGATCGTGCGGACCAGCCCTGGCGCAAACCAGTCGAGCCCGGTGTCGAACGGCTGCAAAGCGCGGCGTTCCACGCCGGCTGCCGAGGTGGCCAGAGCTCCGCCCGGCCGAAAAGTCAGCAGCGTCGTCCGGTGGCCCGCGGCGGCAAAGGCCTGTGTCAGCAGGAGCGACTGGCGCTCGGTGCCGCCGCTGCGGAGAAAATCTTGGAGGACGACAATATTCATGGCTCGCCTTGGAGGCGTTGCGGGTGTTGGGCTTTTAGATCAATGAATCGCTCATTGTTCAACCTGCTCTTACGTTGGCTCATCCTCGCGCTCGGTGTAATGTTGGCCGCGAGCATCGTGCCCGGCATCAAATATGCCGACGGCGGCACGCTGCTGTGGGTCGTTTTGTTGCTGAGCTTTTTCAATGCCGTGCTCCGGCCGGTGCTGCTGTTGTTTACTCTGCCGTTTATCATCCTGTCGCTCGGTTTCGGCGTCCTCGTGGTCAACGCGCTGCTGTTTTATTTCGTGGGGAAAATTGTCGATGGCTTTACCGTGGCGAGTTTTTGGTCGGCCTTGGGCGGCTCGATCATCGTCAGCGTGACCAATCTGGTGATGAATAGCGTGCTGGGTTCTCCCCGCCGGCGGACGGTGGCGCCGCCGCCGCCCAAACGAGACGATGTGATCGATATTTAGCCCGGGAAGGGCGCGGTAATGGTACAGTTCGAAAAACTGTAGCGGCGGTCTATGACCGCCGTGCCGAGAAAAAACCGGCGGTCATAGACCGCCGCTACAGCGAACTTGGCTACTATCGGACGGTCGCGGTCAGGTTGACCGCGCTACGGTCGAGGCGACAGTCCGAAGAGGTGCGAGCTCCGCGCGGTTTTGCATGTTTCAATTTGACCGTTCCCCCGGGTGGAACGACGGTTGCGTTGAACTACACCTTCTCATGGCCGAAAACACCGAATACGACCTGATTGTCATTGGCGGCGGCCCGGCGGGCTACGCGGGCGCGATTCGCGCCGGTCAGCTCGGCAAGAAAGTCGCCTGTATCGAGATGGAGCGGGCGGGCGGCACGTGCCTGAATTGGGGCTGCATCCCAACCAAGGCGCTTTTGAAGAGCGCCGAGCTCTATCAGAAAATGAAAAAGGCCGAGGTGTATGGCCTCAGCGCGAAGGAAGTGACCTTCGATTTCGCCAAGGTGATGGAGCGTTCGCGCACCGTGTCCGGCCAGATGGCCAAGGGCGTCGAGTTTCTGTTTAAGAAAAACAAGGTCGATTACCTGGTCGGCAAGGCGCAGGTGAGCGCTCCGGGCATGGTTTCGCTGACCGAGGGCGCGCTCAAAGGGAAGTTCTATCGCGCGAAAAACATCCTCATCGCGACCGGCTGCAAGATGCGGCGCATTCCCGGGCTGGAATGCGACGGTGTGCGGGTGATGACATCGCGGGAGGCGCTCGCCGGCAAAACCCTGCCGAAATCGATCATCGTCGTCGGGGCCGGCGCGATCGGCGTCGAGTTCTCCTATTTCTACAACGCGCTCGGCACGAAAGTGACGCTGGTCGAAATGTTGCCGCAGGTGCTGCCGATCGAAGACGAGGAAGTTTCCCGCACGCTGCACCGGGCGCTCGAAAAACAGGGTATCGCGATTCACGTGGGTACGACCTGCGAAAACTTCCGCGTCGGCCCCGGCGGCGTGAAGGTGGACCTCGTCGCCGGCGACAAGAGGACCGAAGTCGAGGCCGAGGTGCTGTTGTCGGCCATCGGCGTCGTGGCCAATCTCGACGGCGTACTCGCCCCCGGCGTGAAGCCGGAGCTCGAACGCAATTACCTCAAGGTCGGAGCCGATTACCAGACCAGCATCAAAGGCATATATGCCGCGGGCGACATCATCGGCCCGCCGTGGCTGGCGCACATCGCGACCTTCGAGGCGGTGAACGCCGTCAACGGCATGTTCGGTCACGGCCAGCCGAGGCGGGTCCAGAATTTTCCCGGCTGCACCTACTGCCAGCCGCAGGTGGCCAGCACCGGCCTCACCGAGAAGGCGGCCAAGGAAAAGGGCCTCGCCATTAAGGTGGGCAAATTCCCCTTCACCGCATCGGGCAAGGCAGTGGCGTCGGCCGAGAGCGAAGGTTTTGTGAAGGTGATTTCCGACGCGAAGACCGGCGAAATCTACGGGGCGCACATCATCGGTAGCGAAGCTACCGAGCTGATCGCCGAATACGGGCTCGCCATGGCGTTGGAGGCCACGGTCGACGACGTCCATCAGACGATCCACGCCCATCCGACGTTGAGCGAAGCCTTGATGGAAGCAGCCGCCGCCACGTCGGGGGAGGCGATTCACATCTAGCGCGTTTTCGGGAAAACTTAGTTTTCCCGAAAACGTCTTGAACTTCCGGGGACGAGCCGAGAGCGTACTGGGGAAAGCGTGCTGCTAGTTTGCGCCTGTAGCACAATGGATAGTGTGCCGGCCTCCGAAGCCGGTGATCCGGGTTCGACTCCCGGCGGGCGTACCAGCCTTCGCTCCCGCGTTGCGGGAGGCT
>Ga0182021_10012337_pt1 | contig 10146 bp, 3 predicted proteins | sample 612E3MmetaG_FD_120493 | JGI IMG/M metagenome (GOLD analysis project Ga0182021, IMG submission 120493) | Permafrost microbial communities from Stordalen Mire, Sweden - 612E3M metaG (Illumina Assembly) | ecosystem: Environmental > Terrestrial > Soil > Wetlands > Permafrost | place: Sweden... | reverse complement strand
GGTGGTCTCCTGGAATGAGGCGGCCGAGATAAAGCTGTCTGTCGAGAGCGAGGCCTTCGTGATGCCAAGAAGCAGCGGCCGGCCTTTCGCCGGTTGTCCGCCGTTTGACTCAACGCGATCGTTCTCCTCGTAGAAGCGGAACTTATCGACCTGTTCGTCGAGAAGGAATTCCGTGTCGCCGACGTCCTCCACTTTGATCCAGCGCATCATCTGTCTCACGATTACTTCGATGTGCTTGTCGTTGATGTTTACGCCCTGCAGCCTGTAAACCTCCTGGATTTCGTTCACCAGGTAGCTCTGCAGTTCCTTCTCACCCAAGACACGCAAAATGTCGTGCGGATTGCGCGGCCCGTCCATCAAGGCTTCGCCGGCCTTTACATACTCGCCCTCCTGCACGTTGATGTGAACTCCGCGAGGCAGCAGGTACTCTTTTAGGATCCCCCCCTCGTTGTTCACCTCTATCTTCCGCTGGCCGCGGACCAGGCCGCCATATTTGACGAAGCCGTCGATTTCCGTGATGACGGCAGTCTCTTTGGGCTTACGCGCCTCGAAGAGTTCCACGATGCGCGGCAGACCACCGGTGATGTCCTTCGTCTTGCGGGTTTCCCTCGGGATCTTGGATAGAATGCTTCCCGGAAAAACTGCCTCGCCGTCCGTCACCCAGAGGTGAGCCTTGGAAGGAAGCAAATAGCTCTTGACCACCTTGCCCTTCTCGTTCTTGATCAGGATCTGAGGCTGGTACTTTTCTTCCGCCGACTCGGTGATGACTTGCCGCACAAGGCCGGTGTTTTCGTCGCGCTCCTCCTTCACCGTCACGCCATCGATGATGTCTTTGAATGCGGCGGCGCCTCCAAATTCAGTCAAGATCGCGAATGAATATGGATCCCATTCAACCAGAATCTGGCCCGGCTTGATCTTCTGCCCTTCCTTGACCTTCAAAATAGCGCCGTAGGCGACGGAGTAGCGTTCCTTCTCGCGTCCGGCCTCGTCGGCGATGATGAGCGTCCCGTTCCTGTTCATGACCACGAGGTTCTGGTCGCGATTAGTCACGTGCTGGATGTTGAGGAACTTCACGATGCCTTCGTTCTTTGCTTCTTCCGTGGACGCCTCGTGAGTTCTACTGGCGGTGCCTCCGATATGGAACGTTCTCATGGTGAGCTGCGTGCCCGGCTCGCCGATCGACTGAGCAGCGATGACTCCCACCGCTTCTCCCATGTCCACCAGGTTTCCCGTGGCAAGATTGCGCCCGTAACACTTTACGCAAACGCCACGCTTAGCCTTGCAGGTCAGCACGGAGCGGATCTTTATCTTTTCGATGCCGGCCGACTGAATGTCGCCGGCCAGAGTTTCCGTAATCTCCTGGTTGATGTCGACGATCTGCTCGCCGGTAAGCGGATCCTTCACGTTTTCGAGAGCGACACGGCCGACGATGCGGTCGCGCAAGGACTCGATGATCTCACCGCCCTCGATGATCGAGGTTACGTAGATGCCATCGAGCGTCTCGCAGTCATCGAGGGATATGATGACATCCTGGGCCACGTCCACGAGCCGGCGTGTGAGGTACCCTGAGTCCGCCGTCTTTAATGCAGTATCCGCCAAACCTTTGCGGGCGCCGTGCGTCGAGATGAAATACTGCAACACGGTGAGCCCTTCGCGGAAGTTCGCGGTGATCGGTGTCTCGATGATCTCACCAGATGGCTTGGCCATCAGACCGCGCATTCCCGCCAGCTGGCGGATCTGCTGTTTACTGCCGCGGGCGCCGGAGTCGGCCATGATAAAGATCGGGTTGAATTCCTCCCCTTTCTCATCCTGCTGAGCCATTTCGCGGAACATCTCGTCGGAGACTTTTTCCGTCACATCCGACCAGATGTCGATGATCTTGTTGTAACGCTCGCCGTCGGTAATCGCGCCGTCCTGGTACTGTTTCTCGACTTCGATCACGCTGTCGTTTGCCGCATCCACCAGCTCGGTTTTATTGTCGGGCACGATGAGGTCCTCGATGCCGATCGAAATGCCGGCCTTGGTGGCGTGCAGGAATCCAAGGTCCTTCAAGTCGTCGAGCATCCGAACCGTGGTCTCGAGCCCATAATGCAGGTAGCAATAATTGACCAACTGCTGCAATCCCTTTCTCTTCATCAGACCGTTAATGAAGGGCATGGGCTTGGGCAGGATCGAGTTGAAGATCAGCCGCCCTATCGTGGTGTTTATGAACTCGTTGTGCACCTCGCGGACGTCCGCGCGCATGACCCCCTGATCGTCATATTGCGTGGTAAGGTCCATCAACAGGCCGCTAAAGCGGTACCGGATAGGGGTAAGCCGTTCCACCATGGTATTGTCAAGCGCGAACATGGCTTCATCGAATGAACCGAAGATGCGGCCTTCTCCCTTGGTTCCCTTCTTCACCTTGGTCAGGTAATAGCAACCCAGCACGATATCCTGGCTGGGGATGGCGATGGGCTGGCCGTTAGCCGGCGAGAGAATGTTCTGAGTGCTCAACATCAGCACCGAGGCCTCGATCTGCGCTTCCGGCGACAGCGGAATGTGCACGGCCATCTGATCGCCGTCGAAGTCCGCGTTAAAAGCGGTGCAAACAAGCGGTGGAATCTTGATCGCCTTGCCTTCGACCAGGACCGGTTCGAATGCCTGAATGCCTAGACGATGCAGAGTCGGCGCCCGGTTGAGGAGAACCGGGTGATCCTGAATCACTTCCTCGAGAATGTCCCAAACCACTGGCTCCTGCCGTTCGACCATTTCCTTGGCGCTTTTGATGGTAGCAGCGTGTCCTTCTTTTTCAAGCCGGTTGTAAATGAAAGGCTTGAAGAGTTCGAGGGCCATCTTCTTGGGCAGTCCGCACTGGTGCAGCTTCAGTTCAGGTCCCACCACAATCACGGAGCGGCCCGAGTAGTCGACGCGCTTTCCGAGCAGGTTCTGGCGGAAACGGCCGGATTTACCCTTGAGCGTGTCGCTGAGCGACTTAAGCGGCCGGTTGTTGGCGCCGCGCAGCACTCGACCGCGGCGGCCGTTGTCGAACATGGCGTCGACCGCCTCCTGCAACATGCGTTTCTCATTGCGGATGATGACCTCGGGCGCGCGCAACTCCATCAGTTTCTTCAAGCGGTTGTTGCGATTGATGACGCGCCGATAGAGGTCGTTCAGATCCGAAGTAGCAAACCGGCCACCGTCAAGTGGCACCAGCGGGCGCAGCTCGGGTGGAATCACCGGGATTACATCCAGAATCATCCACTCCGGCTTGTTCCCTGATTTGCGGAAGGCCTCAACGACCTTCAGGCGCTTCGAAAATTTGATGCGCTTCAGTTGGGAGGTTTCCGTCTTCATGGCGGTGCGAAGCTCGTCTGACAGCTCCTCGACGTCAACTCGTTTCAGGAGCTCCTTGATTGCCTCGGCGCCCATCATGGCCCGGAATTTGCCCGAAAAGTCCTGCATGGTAGCGCGGTACTTTTCCTCCGTCAGCAGCTCCTTCTCTTTGAGCGGAGCCTCGCCCGGATCGATCACGACATAGGCCTCGAAATAGAGCACGCGTTCCAGGTCCCGGAGACTGATATCCAACAGATGGCCTATGCGGCTCGGCAGGCCCTTGAAAAACCAGACATGGGAGCAAGGGGAAGCCAGCTCGATGTGCCCGAGTCGCTCGCGCCGCACTTTGGACAAGGTGACTTCCACACCGCACTTGTCGCAGGTCACGCCGCGATATTTCATGCGTTTGTACTTGCCGCAAAGGCACTCCCAGTCTGTGACCGGGCCGAATATGCGGGCACAAAACAGGCCGTCTTTTTCGGGCTTGAAGGTGCGGTAATTAATGGTCTCCGGCTTGGTCACTTCGCCGTGGGACCACGCCCGGATTTTTTCGGGCGAGGCCAGACTGATGCGAATGCTGTCGAAGTCGTTGCTCAGATCTGACTTTTCCATTGCGTCTTTGAAACTTCTCAATGTTGCTCCCCCCTAGTAATAGAGGTTCAAATTCACCAAATCCGTTCTCAAATGCCATTTCCGACACCGGGTCCCAATCCGGCATCCCATGACGCTACACGCGTCATTCCTCACTCCGCGGGCAGGGGTTCCGCGCGACGGGCCTTCTGCTTCTGGATCAGCTCCACGTCAAGGCAAAGGCTCTGCAACTCACGGATCAGCACGTTGAATGATTCAGGAATTCCCGGTACAAAGTGGGATTCACCTTTTACGATGGCTTCATAAATCTTGGTTCTACCCTGGATGTCATCAGACTTGGCAGTCAGGAGTTCCTGGAGGATATTGGCGGCGCCATAAGCTTCCAGAGCCCACACTTCCATTTCTCCGAATCTCTGGCCGCCGAACTGGGCCTTGCCGCCCAGAGGCTGTTGAGTAATGAGCGAATACGGTCCGATGCTGCGCGCGTGAATCTTGTCGTCGACGAGATGCGAGAGTTTCAGCATGTAGATATATCCGACGGTCACTTTTTGATCGAATCGCTCCCCGGTCATGCCGTCGAAAAGGTCGATCTTGCCGCTAGCCGGAAGGCCGGCGCGCCGCAACATCTCTTTGATTTCCATTTCCGAGGCTCCGTCAAAGACAGGAGTCGAAAAATACAGCCCGAGCGATCTTGCCGCCCAGCCGAGGTGGGTTTCGAGGATCTGCCCCACATTCATGCGTGAAGGCACGCCCAAGGGGTTGAGCACGATCTCCACCGGAGTTCCATCCGGGAGGTAGGGCATGTCTTCTTCAGGCAGAATGCGCGCGATGACGCCCTTGTTGCCGTGGCGCCCAGCCATCTTGTCGCCCACGGAAAGCTTGCGCTTCATGGCGACATAGACCTTGACCATTTTGATTACGCCGGGCGGCAGTTCGTCGCCGCGGCGCAGCTTGGCGAGCTGTTCTTCGTGCAGCGTCTTGAGTATCTGGATCTGCTTGTCGGTTTTCTCTTCCAGCCGCTTGATATCCTCGACGACCTTGCCTTCCTTCTCACTCTTGAAATCATTCTTGATCTTGTTCAGTTCCGTCGAACTGAGTCCAACAAGCATCGAGCGCGTGAGTTTCGTCTTCGCCCGCAGCACGACGTCCCCGGACCGGCTGGTGACGTCTTCTATCAGGATCTCGCCTGCCAGGATGTCGATCAACTGCTTGGTGCGTTCCTCTTTGATGATGCGGATCTCGTCGTTGAGATCCTTTTCCATTTTTTCCACCTGCTCCGCTTCGATCGCCTTGGCGCGCTCGTCCTTGGGCACACCCTTGCGGGAGAAGATCTTTACATCGACGATCGTCCCTTCTATGCCCGGAGGCGTGACCAGGGAAGCGTCTCGCACTTCGCCGGCCTTTTCACCGAAGATCGCGCGCAACAGCTTCTCCTCGGGCGACAGCTGCGTTTCCCCCTTGGGAGTAACCTTGCCGACGAGAACGTCGCCCGGACGCACCTTGGCGCCGATCCGGATGATGCCGCTCTCGTCGAGATCGCGCAGTGAGGCGTCGCTGACGTTCGGAATATCGCGCGTGATTTCCTCCGGCCCCAGCTTAGTGTCACGCGCCTCGATTTCCAGCTCCTCGATATGAATCGAGGTGTAGCTGTCTTCCTTGACCAGTTTTTCGCTGACCAGGATGGCGTCCTCGAAGTTGTACCCACGCCAGGGCATGAAAGCTACAAGGACGTTGCGGCCGAGCGCCAGCTCACCCTTGTCCGTGCACGGACCGTCCCCCAGCACCTGTCCCTTGATCACACGCTCGCCCCTATTGACGAGAGGCACCTGGTTGATGCAGGTGTTTTGATTGGATCGCTTGAATTTTGTCAGCGAGTAAATGTCGACACCGGCATCGCGGGCACTCTTGCCGTTTTCGCTATCGCCTTCGACTCTCACGATAATACGCGTGGCATCAACGCTGTCGACAAACCCGGTCCGCTTGCAGATCACCACCGCGCCGGAATCCTTGGCGGTGATGTACTCCATGCCTGTGCCGATGTAAGGAGCCTCGGCACGCAGCAGGGGCACGGCCTGGCGCTGCATGTTGGAACCCATGAGAGCCCGGTTGGCATCGTCGTGTTCCAGAAACGGGATGAGACTGGCAGCCACGCTTACGAGCTGCTTCGGAGAGACGTCGATGTACTCCACCTGATCCCGCGGAACGAGCACGAAGTTCCCGGCAATTCGCGCGTTGACTCGATCCTCCGTCATCTCGCCGTTCTTATCCAACTCGACGTTTGCCTGCGCAATCGTGTACTTCTCCGCCTCCCATGCTGTCTGGTAAAAGGAGAACGGTTCGAACTGCGACGGCCTTTTTGAGGCCGCTTCGCAACGTCGGTTCTCCTTCTCGGCAACGTCGCGTTCCACCTGCTCGCTGACTTTGAAGTGACAATCGCCCGGAAAGACGACCTGAACGAAATCCAGCACTCTGCCGTTCTTCACTTTTCGGTAGGGTGACTCGATGAAGCCGTAGTCGTTAATGCGGGCATAGCAGCTCAGGGAGGAAATCAAGCCGATGTTGGGTCCTTCCGGAGTCTCGATCGGACAGATGCGCCCGTAATGGGTCGGGTGCACGTCGCGCACCTCAAACCCGGCCCGCTCGCGGCTCAATCCGCCCGGCCCCAGAGCCGAAAGGCGGCGCTTGTGGGTGATCTCCGAAAGCGGATTGGTCTGATCCATGAACTGAGAAAGCTGGCTGCTGCCGAAGAACTCGCGGATCGATGCCATGACCGGCTTGGCATTGATCAGGTCATGGGGCATTGCCGTGGTCATTTCCTGATGCACGGACATCTTTTCCTTGATGGCCCGTTCCATACGCACCAAGCCGATGCGAAACTGGTTTTCGAGCAGCTCGCCGACCGCCCGCACCCGGCGGTTGCCGAGATGATCGATATCGTCCACGCTGCCTACATTTTTGGGCAGCTTGAGGGCGTAGCGGATGACAGAATAGAAATCTTCCGCGATGAGCGTGCGCTGGTCCAGCGATGTGTTCAGATCGAGCTTGATGTTGAACTTGAGGCGGCCGACTTTCGAGAAATCGTACTTGCGGGGATCATAGAACATCCCTTCAAAAAGCGCCGTGGCTGTCTCGATCGTGGGCGGGTCGCCGGGGCGCTGTTTGCGGTAGATCTCGATGAGCGCCTCTTCCTGCGACTTGATGTGGTCTTTTTTGAGCGTCTGCGACATGGTGACACCGGTGTCTTCCTTCTCGGGGAAAAACACCTCGACCGTCTGGATGCCGGCCTCACTCAGATTGTTGATAATCTGCGAAGTCACGTCGGCGTTGGGTTCAAGAAGGACCTCGCCGGTCTCAGTATTGATCACCTCGGACAACGACAGTGCCCCCTCGAGTCCGTCCTGGTCCATGCTGATTTCGGCCACACCTGCCTTGACCATCTGATTGAACAGTCCTGCCGTGATCTTCTTGCCTTTTGCCACGAGGAGCGTCTTGCCTGCAGCGTCCCGGATCTCCTCGGCTGCCCTGGTGCCGATCAAATCGCGCCCAAGGCTTCGATACAGGTTTTTCTCTTCCCAGTGAATCTTGACGGGTTGGTAAAAGGTGCGCAGGATCTCGGAGTCGCCCTGCTTGGGTTCTTTGATCCCTGACTTTTGGAGTTCCTCTTCCCTGGTTTTCGTCAGGCCGAGCGCGCGTACGAAAGTCGACGCCAGGAATTTACGCTTGCGGTCGATGCGGACATACAGGATGTTTTTGGCATCGTACTCGAATTCCACCCAGGAACCGCGATACGGGATGATCTTGGCCAGAATGAAAGTCCGGCCGGCATTGGATTCGAAAAAGACGCCGGGAGAGCGGTGCAACTGGCTTACGATCACCCGCTCGGTGCCATTGATGATGAAGGTCCCATTCTCGGTCATCAGAGGGATGTCGCCGAAATAGACCTCCTGCTCCTTGATGTCACGAATGCTGCGCCCCTCCCCTTCATTCTTGTCCCACACTACCAGGCGCACGGTCACTTTCAAGGGCACCGCGAAGGTCATGCCGCGTTCCTGGCATTCCTCCACCGTGTACTTCACGTTGAGTTCGACGGCGCCGCCGCAGAATTCGCAACGCGTATTTTCAATTTCGTTCCTGGCGCCACAATGCCTGCAGTCGCTGCCCTCGGGGTTGTAAGGGCTGTTGATGATGGTCTTGCCGCACTCCTCGCAATTGGCGCGAAGGTAATCGAGTCCCTTCAAGTTTCCGCATTTGCACTGCCAGTTGCCGATAGAGTATTCGACGAATTCAAGGGACGAAGTCCCGCGGAAATCGTTAATCGGAAAGACCGAGTTGAACACGGCCTGCAGCCCTACGTCTTCCCGCTCAGAGGGAAGCACATCCATTTGCAGGAAACGATGGTAGGATTTCCTCTGGACTTCAATCAAATTCGGAATCGGGATGCTGGTGTGAATCTTGGCAAAATCCATGCGGTCCCGATAGACGTTGGCGGTGGTGATATTGGTCATCGATTGATTTACCTCGACGTACTTGTTTGACTTTCCATATTCCGTTTGTGATGCCGTGGTACGGAAATGCGGGGCAGCAGAGGAATCCCGTTGACAAGGATCGCCGTCCGGTCTTTCGCTTCTGCTTTCACGGAAATGAAGGCGGAGGGTATGGACCTTGATTTCTGCCTTCTACTGTTACTTATCCGCGGCACAGTGACCTCGCACTGCAGTGCTGAGTTCTAAGTGCTTGAGTGCTGAGTGGCAAGTCCTGGGAGATGCGATTTCCTTCGACACTCAGGTCCCAGCACTCAGCACTTCCTGGAGAAAGAGCAGAAACAAGTCGGATGCTACTTGATCTCTACGGTGGCGCCTGCATCTTCGAACTTCTTCTTGATTGCTTCGGCTTCTTCTTTGTTGACGCCCTCTTTTATGGGCTTGGGCGCACCTTCCACGAGGTCCTTCGCTTCCTTCAACCCCAGGCTGGTCACTTCGCGCACCGCTTTGATCACATTGATCTTTTTATCGCCAATGGCTGCCAGGACGACGGAGAATTCGGTCTTCTCCTCAACCACGGGCTTGGCTTCGCCTCCCACGGCCGCGCCAGCCATGGCCATCGGCATCGCCGCAGCAGCTGTGATGCCGTACTTTTCCTCGAGACCCTTTACCAGATCCGAGATCTCCAGCATCGTGGCCTGATCAATCCATGCCATAACATCGTTCTTCGTGATTGCCATCTTCGTTTACTCCCTTGAGGATTGGTAGAAATGGATAGCTAAAAGTTTCCAGGGCTCCTACTTCTGAACCTGCTTCAACACCAGGGCCAAATCCCTGGCGGGAGCCTTCAGGACGCCTGCGAGCCTCTGTAAAGGCGCCTTAAGGAGGAATACCAGTTTGCTCAGCAATACCTCGCGCGAGGGTAGCGAGGCGATTGCCTGGATTTCTGACACGGGCACGACCTTGCCATCGATCAGAGCTCCTTTAAAACGGAAGTTTGGGTTGGACTTGGCGATCTCGGTCAGAAGTTTTGCCATTCCGACCACATCACGCTTGTGAAACGCCACCGCGGTCGGCCCCTCCAGATAGGGACCTACGTGCTCCAGCCCATGCTCTTTGGCGGCCCGGAGCGCAAGGGTGTTTTTCACGACGACGTAGGTTCCGTCGAACTCGCGGATTTTCCGGCGCAACTCAGTCGCGTCGACGACCTTCAGTCCACGGTAATCGATCAGAAACAGATTGCTGACCGTGTGCAACTGTTCCCCGAGTGATTCCACTACCTGCTGCTTCTCTGATCTGTTCATAAACTTTACGAGACCTTCAATCGTTGTGGGAGCTTCCGAATGGATCGCTCCAATTTTACTGATCCCACTTCCCGATTCGCATTCCCGCGCATCGCGGTCAAGCGAGCAATTCTGTCGGGTCCTCGCTAGGCTCGAGACTCCAGTGATGTCTCATCGATCCAGATGCCCGGGCTCATCGTTGAGGATATCGAAACACTCCTCACATATTTCCCCTTGCTGCTCGCCGGTTTCGCCCTGACGACGGCATCGATGAGCGCCTTGGCATTCTCAAAGAGGCTTTTCTCGTCAAATTGGATCTTGCCGCAAGGCGCATGTACGATTCCCGTTTTGTCGACGCGAAATTCGACCTTGCCGGCCTTAATCTCCTTGATAGCCTTGGATACCTCGAATGTCACAGTGCCTGTTTTGGGGTTCGGCATCAATCCACGGGGGCCCAGCACCTTGCCCAGTTTGCC
>Ga0182021_10012336_pt1 | contig 10147 bp, 9 predicted proteins | sample 612E3MmetaG_FD_120493 | JGI IMG/M metagenome (GOLD analysis project Ga0182021, IMG submission 120493) | Permafrost microbial communities from Stordalen Mire, Sweden - 612E3M metaG (Illumina Assembly) | ecosystem: Environmental > Terrestrial > Soil > Wetlands > Permafrost | place: Sweden... | reverse complement strand
TGGTTTCGGTTAGAGATAAAAGAGCGAATGCAGAAAAAACGGTAAATAAATAAAAAACAAGCGTTTTGTAGTATGCTTAAGCTTAAATACATAACCAACAAATATTTGGGCAAGGGGAGAAATCAAAAATGGCGAAAAAATTAACAGTAGCATTAGTTGCCATCATGCTTATAGTAGGCTTTGGAATCGGCTTAATCGCAAGTCCTTTGATTATAGCGCAGAACAACTCGGGCGGAACAGACAGCGTATGGAACAACATTGAGAAAACGGGCGTTATCCGCGTCGGCACAGACCCAAGCTGGCCACCATACCAAGAGCTTGATGCTAACAACAAAATCGTAGGGTTCGAAGTTGACTTAGCAAACGCATGCGCAGCAAAATTAAACTTGACAATCGATTGGGTAAACTCAAACTTTGACAGCATCATCTCATCAGTTCAAAACGGTCAACTCGACATGGGTGTCAGCGGCTTTTCAATCACACCAGCTAGACTAGCACAGGTATCGTTCACTATACCTCACAGCGTTTCTCAGTCACAAGTAATCATGCTCAAAAGCACCATGGACAAATACCACCTAACAAACACAACCATTACTTCGCTTTCGCAGCTCAAAGACTTAGGCATTGTTGTTGGAACACAAACTGGCGAAGTTGAACAACAACAACTTCAAGACGCAGGTGTACAAAGCAAAGCATGGACAGACTCGACATCAGCCGTCCTAGATATGACCAGCTCAAACCCAAGTGTACAAGCAGTATATGCTGAAACACCAGTCACCAATGCTTGGATAGACCAATACGCATCATCCAACATTCAAGTCGTCTATAGCCACCCATACTACCCAGTCGCTTTCGTAGTTGCAAAAGGCTCACACACACTATTGGACAAAATGAACGGCGCACTGGCGGAATTGATCGCCGACGGCACAGTAGATAGCCTGAAAACACAATGGCACGCAGAAACGTGATAAGTATTGGTGTTTGACTGGAATCACCTAATCTTCCTGTTGGAAGGAGTTCCATTAACTCTTTCCATTTCTCTAATTTCTTTTCTAGTAGGCATAGCAATAGGCTTGCCGTTAGCGTTTACCAGAGTTTACGAAAAAGAAATTTCCTTTGTCGTAGATATCTATGAAAAGGTCTTCAGGGGCATCCCTGAAATTGTTTTGATGCTTCTATTCTTTTTTGGCTTAGGGCCATTCTTTCCAACTCCATTTAATAATGCCTTCTTTGTCGTATGCTTCGTGCTGGGCTTAAGAAGCGCCGCAAACCAATCACAAATTTATAGAGGAGCAATCCGAGGCATCGGAGACGAACAGATGATTGCCGGCACATCTGTTGGTTTATCTAAATGGCGTTCGATTTGGCACATTATGGTCCCACAGGTTTTCACGTTCTCCACTGCGGGATTAGGCAGCGAATATGCGTTGCTCATAAAAGACTCAGCATATGTTTACGTTTTAGCCTTGCTTGATGTAACAAGGCGAGCGGATCAACTAAGATTTAGCACTGGCGACTATACCTGGTACATTATAGCAGCCATCATTTACATAGCGTTAACATTCCCCATTGCGTTCTCTCTCGATAAATGGGGAAACAGAAGGAAGAAAAAAATAGGATTGTAGAAAAATGACAGATTATGTAATGGAAGCAAAACATGTCTTCAAAACATATCGGATAAAAGGTGAAAAGAAAGGAGACGTAAAAGTAGTTGACGCAGTTAAAGATGTCTCACTGCAAATCCGTAAGGGAGACATTAAGCTGATTTTTGGCCCCAGCGGTTCAGGAAAAAGCACTTTTCTACGTTGCATGGCCATGCTAGACATTCCAGATAGTGGCGAAATCTGGCTTGGCGACGAATGTTTAACTAAACCAGGCGTCGATTTGAACAAGGCTCGTGCTAGAATCGGTTTTGTTTTCCAGCATATTTACTTGTTTAAGCACCTTACGGCTATAGGTAACGTTGAGTTGGCGCTAAGGCAAGTTCTCAAAATGCCAAAAGAAGATGCCCGTAAACGAGCAATGGCTGCCTTAGAGGAAGTGAAAGTTACTGACTGCATTAACAAGTATCCAGCTCAATTATCAGGCGGTCAGGCACAGAGAGTAGGCATAGCCCGAGCAATAGCACGTCAACCAGACATCATACTTCTTGATGAACCAACCTCCGCCCTAGATCCAGAGCTTACCGGCGAAGTGATCGATACCTTGCGTGATTTAGCCCATGAAGGAACAACAATGCTTATCGTAAGTCATGAAATGCCATTCGCTCAAGAAGTCGCTGAGGAAATGATATTCTACGACGAAGGACACATCATCGAAACAGGGCCGCCTTCGCTGTTTTTTAATGCTCCAAATACAGACCGCGCTAAACAATTCATGACAAGAATAATCAACAGAACAACAAGGTAAAAATAAATGACTTATTGGCTAACAGACCCCCGAACCTGGACTTGGATCCTTCAAGGATTGTCGGCGACAGTAGCGATTACTCTGTTCGGCGTCTGTCTTGGCCTATTACTGGGAACACTTCTAGCCATCGGCGACCTTTACGGCGGAAAAGTTTCCAAAGGAATAATTTCAGTTTACGTTGAATTCTTCAGGGGAAGCCCGCTGTTTGTTCAGGTATTCATAGCCGTTTATGCGGTGCCCGCCCTGTTTAACATACGAATTGATCACAATTTTTTGGCCTTTTTGGTTTTCGGATTAAACAGTGCTGGTTACCAGAAAGGCTACGTGAAAGGAGCAATGCAAACTGTACTTGATGACCAAATGACAGCAGGTCTATCAGTGGGCATGTCAAAATGGCAGACTCTTCGCCACGTAATCCTGCCGCAAGCATACCGAATAGTCATCCCTGCCTGGACAAATGAGTTCTGTTCCTTAACAAAAAGCTCCTCGGTGTTAGCTTACGTAGGCATATCTTTCTTTGCCTCTGGTATTTCTGACTTAACATCCGTGGGCATTGCAGTATCATACCAGCAATTCGTTATTCTTCCAGTTTGGATTGTAATTGGTTTGATTTATCTGGCTTGGATAACTGGGTTCTCCAAAATCATGGATACAATCTACGAGAAAAAGAAAATACCCGGCATAGATCTGGAAATACAGTCTTAAAAAAAGGCGTTTAGTCTTTTAGTTTTTTGATTAGCCACGCCATGTTCTTGCCCAACGTTTCCATAGTCTCCATGCCTTCTGTGTCTTTTTCTACGTCGCCTTTTGATAAGCCTATGCCCACATTCCAATAGGAGGAGCCTGGCACAATCATTTGACTAATGAGGAAAAAATGGTTTATCGCATCGAAAGTTGGGATTCCACCCGCACGCCGCACCGCCACCACAGCAGCGCCGACTTTACGCTTAAACAAGTCCCCGTTTGCTTTGCCCACAAACCCTGCTCGGTCGATAAGCGCTTTCATTTCGCTGGTCATCATCGAAAAGTATGTTGGGGAACCGAGGATTATGCCGTCTGCAGCATGCATCTTTTCAATGTATAGGTTGACGTTGTCGTTCACAATTTTGCATTGTTTGTTCTGGACTTTTCGGCAGGTTCCGCATGCGGTGCAGCCATGGATTTGTTGTCCTGCAAGTTGGATAAACTCTGTTTCTATGCCTTCGCTTTCCAAAACTTGTAAAACCCGTCGAATCAATATAGATGTGTTTCCGTCTTTTCTTGCGCTTCCGTTAATAGCAACAACCTTCATCAAATCACCATTACAAATTAATTGCCCTTGAGATAAAGAAATAACATTACCCTTGATTTTTCTTTCTATACCGCAGATAAACAAGCACTGCTGTAACAGTAAGTAATGCTACGGCAACTCCGATGGCAGTCGTTTCAAAGGGAAATTGTGTAGCAGGAACGGGCGGTTTGGCTGGGCTCAGAATTAATGGGTATCGGTCCTGGTTTAATACATCAATTCTGTAATATGTGTCGCCGATTCCGTCGTGGTCTGTGTCGGTTCCGTTGTAGTTGCTCCAATAATTCCCGACTTTGCCGTTGTCCCAAGAATGGATGGGTTCACTGAAATTGTACACTTTGCAGACACAGCCAGTCAGCTGGTAAGTATTGTTGATGAAACTGTTATCGCTAATATCTATGTCAGTAGGTATGTTGGATGCGCTACCGTTTACTTGTGTAAAACCAAAGAAAAGTCCCATTTCGTTATCAAAAATATAGTTTTTAGTTATCGTGTTCGCAGAACCTGAAAGTAAAATACCGACCAAGTTTCCAGAGACCGCATTACCCAGTAAGGTGTTGTGTGTTGTGCGAATGTAGACTCCAACTTCAAAGTTGTCAACGTTTAGATTCTTTATTGTTAAGCCATCCACAGTCTTGTCGCAATCTAACCCGATAATGTAGGGCGGTAGAGTGGTGTTTGGGCCTGTTCCTAATAATTGTTCTCTTTTTTTCTCTTCTTCGGTGAGCGACCCAATTACTGAATAGCCAGCGCCGTCAACAGTAACGTTACTTTTCTGGATAAGAATAGGGTCGTGAACGTTACCTGTGAAAGTGTATACATCGCCGTCTCGCTGGATTGGAACGTTGGATGGACTTATGGAACCGTCTGGCTGGATGAAAATTGTTGTTATTGAGTCCGCGGAAGATGCAGTGTGTACAAACATCGGAATTGTTAAACTCAACAGAAAAAGGATCGTCACACATGCTTTTTTCATCAACAAGCTTCCTACTCTCCTTTAATGCTGTCAGATTTAATTAACCAATTCCTCGATTTACAAACCGTTTTTCCTGAAAACTTGAATTGTAAGCAACCCTCACTTGGGCACATCTCTACACAACGTAAACAATAGATACATTGCGAAGTTGCCAAATCACCGCTTTGCCCTTCATAAACATTAGTGACTTGAGTTGGGCAAACCCGTTTGCAAATGCCGCATTTGGTGCATTTTCCCTCAACTTTGTTCAGTCGTACACCTGAGACCCATTTGAACGGTGGAAAACGATTAAAAAGCGCAATTAAGCCGCCTAGCGGGCAGATTCTGCACCATGAACGGCGGAAAAAGAAGGCTGCAGCAGTGACTATTGCAAGTATTATTAGGTTTGTTGATGTTATGAATTGCCCCAGTTGCCAGAACTGTCCAGTCGTGTTCTGAGTAATCCACTGTGGCTTCATTAACCCAATGCTTGCATCCACTAATATGCAGAGGGGCTTCATTGGGCATACTTGGCAGAACGGCGCTGAATAGAAAGTGTAGACTGATCCGCCTCTTTGGGTGCCACTTACTAGTTGGGTTCCAGTGATAGCTTGGGAACCAAAAACAACACTTACAATGATGAGGAGCGCCAAGATAACGTAGGCTAACTGATGGAAACGAGTGTTAAACCTGTCTGAGAAGCTTCGATGCTTAATTTTCAATGCTTTCCGCAGACGTGAAGTTAAATCCACGTATAAGCCGAAGGGGCATACCCACCCGCAGAAGAATCTTCCCAGAAGCACAGCTGCTAATATGATTACTCCGAAAACTATGGCTAATCTTGCCAAGCCCGTTGAGTCATAGTGTACACCCCAGCCGGGGCCAACGGTGAAGAATGGGTAAATGTACGCTTGAATCTGCCAGAGTGCACAGGTCATGGTTCTTCCGCAAGGGTAGAAACAGCCAAAAAAGGGTGCAGGAAGCCCGTCAGGCATGCTGACGCCAAGCACGTTGGTTGAAATGTTAATTTCATGAGGAGCAATCTCTGCGTTAGGTGAAAGATACCCCCAATGATCAATGAATGTGCCAAAGAAAATAAGAAGCAACAAAACTATCTGGACAAGCAATCGAAGGGAACTAATTTTTCTTGTTTTGTTTCTAATCCCAAACAAACCTACAACTATGCCTAAAGCTAATATCACCAAGCCTGCTTCGATGACTTCATAATTAGGCTTATAGACTGAAGGTACACTCGAGGTCGGAGAAGGTGCACCGGGATTAACTGGATCAGTAACTTCAGCGTATGTTCTATCAGAAATATGGCCATCGATGGCGAATATATTCCAGTAACCAGCAGTGTCAAGTTTCTGTGTTAATGAAAAATTCCCTGTTATTGGGTCAGTTAAAACGAAGCGATCAATGTAGGTGTAGTCTGGTCTTGCAAAAGCTATTCTTACAGTTTTATTTTCTTCTGCAGGACACACCTGTCCACTGATAGTAACGGTTTCGTTGACGTTTAACTGTGTTCGGTCAATGTTTGAGGTTATGCATGGACCAAAACAAGGGCTGGCAGGTTCAATGTATTGTACACTTAGAATACACACAGCGATGAAGAGTGCAATTGAAACGCATAGAATGCTTCGCTGTTTAATACCCAACCACACCCAAGAATCCTCATATAAATTCTATATTCATATATCTTTGCAAAAAACCGCTAACTTCTTAACCTAACTTTTTTCCGATCAACCAATCCGACTGCCCCAAAAGTCTGGATACTAGTAAAAATTTGATTTTTTATTTTTAAAGTCTGGTTTTAGCTAGTCTAAGTGGTACGCTTCTTCGCCGTGTTGACTCATATCCAAGCCTTCATCTTCCTCTTTAGGACTTACACGCAACGGTGAAAACACATCCACCAACCGCAACAACAAATAAGAGCCAACGAACGCAAACGCCGCTACGACCACTACTGCGAGTGCTTGGATGCCCAGTTGCGCAGGGTTGCCATAAAACAAGCCATTCACATCAGCGATGGAGTTAACGGCAACAGTTGCGAATAAACCGACAGATAGCGCGCCGATGATACCGCCTATTCCATGGCAAGCGAAAACATCAAGTGTGTCGTCGATTTTGGATCTGCCTGCACGCCAGTTCGCTACCAAGTTTGAAATTATACCTGCAGCTAATCCGATAATTACTGCTGCTGTGAAATTAACGTAGCCCGCAGCCGCTGTGACTGCTGCCATACCACAAACTGCGCCTACGGAGATGCCAATTGCTGAAGGCTTCCCTTTGATTACCCAATCCAAAATCATCCAGCTTACAGCCGCCGCGGCCGCTGCCAAGTTCGTGGCAACAACAGCTGAAACCGCAATGCTGTCGGCTGCCAATGCGCTGCCACCGTTGAAGCCAAACCAGCCAAACCACAATAGGCCTGCACCTAAAATCACATATGGGATGTTTGTGGGCTTAAACTCAGTACCAATAGCTGTTGCACCGCCGTCTTTGTGGTCTAAAGCTTTCATTTGGTCTTTCCAATAAACGCAGCCCTTGCGTCTACCAACAATAAGCGCTGCAGCCAAAGCTGACAACCCAGCAGCAACATGCACAACTATGCCGCCCGCAAAATCCCATGCACCCAAAACGTGCAGCCAACCGTTAACGTTCCAAAGCCAATGAGCGATTGGCGAGTAAATTACTGTCGACCACAAAACAACGAATATCAGTAATGATTTGAATCGGATTCTTTCTGCACAGGCACCTATTATTAAGGCGGGTGTGATTGCGGCGAATTTTAGTTGGAAGGCGAAGAATAGGATTTCTGGGATGCCTGAAGCGTAAGTTGAGTTAACTTGGTTTACTGTTATGCCGTTTAAGCCTACAAGCGAGAGGTTTCCGATTACGCCGCCGATGCTGGGTCCAAAAACGAGGCTGTATCCCCAAAAGAACCATACAAGGCTGACGACGGCGAATATGGCGATGCATTGGACGAGTGTGGAGACAAGGTTTTTTCTGCGGACTAAGCCTCCGTAGAAGAAGGCCAAAGCTGGGGTCATCAGCATAACTAGTGCTGTTGACGTTAGAACCCATGCAACGTCCGCTGGATTGTAAGACATCTCTTCCCCGTCTCTATGCTTAGTTACTCCCCTTTTTTGTTAGAACAAATATTTAAACTATGCATTCGCATCGAATAAAAGGCTAAATATTGATAAATGTCCAATCAGCCGCTTGATAGCGGTATATATGAACGGTAATTTCTCATAGGTGACCAGATAATCGGAAAATTGTCCAAAAAAACTGAGGCTAAAGAATAACTTGTCCAAACTAGACTGCAGCTGAAACAACGAAACTAAAAAAGTTAAATTAACAAAAAAGGAAAAAATGGAGCGGGAAACGCTCTAATCTAGCTGGTAGGCTTCTTCGCCGTGTTCGCTTAGGTCTAAGCCTGCATCTTCTGCTTCTGGGCTGACCCTTAGAGGCGAGAACAGGTTGACCGCTTTAAGCAACAGCCAGGAACCGACGAACGAGAACGGCACCACTACACCGACAGCTAATAACTGCGCGAGGAATTGATGGACGTTTCCGTATATCAGGCCGGTTGCGCCTATAGATGCGAATATACCTGTGCCGATTGCACCCCATATGCCGCCGACGCCGTGACACGCAAAGACATCCAATGTGTCATCGATTCGTGATCTGCCTGCTCTCCAACTGGCTACGAGGTTAGAGATTACGCCGCCTAAGAAGCCCATCACTATCGCAGCCATAGGGGTAACAAAGCCTGCAGCGGGTGTGATAACGACTAAACCGACGACTGCGCCAACTGCCATGCCGACTGCGGATGGTTTGCCTTTGAGGAGCCAATCCATGAGCATCCAGCTGACTGCGGCTGCTGCTGCGGCTAAATTTGTGACGACGAGAGCTGAGACTGCAAGGTCGTTTGCTGCCAATGCACTGCCTGCGTTAAATCCGAACCAGCCAAACCACAGCAAAGCTGCGCCCAATAGAACATATGGGATGTTTGTTGGTTTGAACTCCACTCTTTCTTTTTGGTCGATTTCTTTCATGTGTTGTTTCCAGGGAACTGCGCATCCTTTGCGTCTGCCAATGACGAGTGCCGCTGCAAGAGCTGAGACACCTGCGGATATGTGGACGACTAATCCGCCTGCGAAATCAATAGCGCCTACGCCTTTGAGCCAGCCGTCAGGGTTCCATACCCAATGTGCAATCGGGACGTAGATTAGCGTTGACCACAGGAGAATGAAAATTAGCAATGAACGAAAGCGAACTCTTTCAGCGCATGAACCGATGATTAGGGCGGGGGTGATTGCTGCGAACTTTAGCTGAAACGCGAAGAAGAGAAGTGTGGGTATGGTTGCGGCTAGAGCTGGGTTGATATCATGTATGCCCACGCCGTTTAACCCTGCGAGGGACAGATTCCCTATTATGCCGTGATAGCTGGGGCCAAAAGCCATGCTGTAGCCCCACAACGCCCAAGTGAGACTGATTACAGCAAATATGATAAAGCATTGAGCAATCGTGGAAACTAGGTTTTTTTTTCGCACTAAGCCGCCGTAAAAGAAGCCTAGCGCAGGGGTCATGAGCATTACTAAGGCAGTTGCTGTTATAATCCAAGCTACATCTCCTGAGTTTGAAGTTAAAGTTGTTACGCTCATTTCATTACACCATTTAACATATGTTTAATTATTAGTTTATTGAATGTGCAAATATCCCACACAACTATTTAAAACTATCCACATGCTTCATAAATCTGAGTATTAATGAATTATTGTCTAAAAATCTCTATTTAATCCATGTGTTTGTTTACTCCAGCATTCTAAAATAAAATAAAAATAAAAAGACATCCAAAAAAACCGCCATTTAATAAGCAAACATCCACACAACCCAAAGCGCCCTAAATTCACTCCAAATCCACTTCCTTAGAACCATCATTCTTAGGGTGGTCAAAAACAGGAATGCACATAGCAAAAAACGCGTGTTTATCTGACAATTTGTTGGATAAAACAGCTTTCTTGTCTAAGTAAACTTGTTCAATCAGAAATCTGGTAGCATCACAAACATATAGTTTTTCATAACAATTATGAACAAGTATTAACTATACTTATATTTAACTGAACATTTAGTTATCAAAAATAAATCTTGGTGAATATATTGAAAAAAGTAGTTGTACCCTCATTGAACAATTCTGCTAAATACATTACCGAATTCATCGACAAAAGCAAAAAAGGACACCACAGCACCTATCAAAAAAGAATCATGGAGGACGAAGCAAAGTGAGTAGTGAACAAACCCAATCCACCCCCCAAATGAAGAAAACTCTAAGCCTAACAGGGTTAACCATCAACGCCATGGCTCTAATAGCCCCTGGAGCCTTTCTATGGCTAAACTATCAAGCCCAAGCAGCACAGGTAGATCCATCCGGAGCCTCAACAGCCCCAGACATATGGTTCGGTCTCCTAATTGCCTTAATATTGTCA
>Ga0182021_10012335_pt1 | contig 10147 bp, 11 predicted proteins | sample 612E3MmetaG_FD_120493 | JGI IMG/M metagenome (GOLD analysis project Ga0182021, IMG submission 120493) | Permafrost microbial communities from Stordalen Mire, Sweden - 612E3M metaG (Illumina Assembly) | ecosystem: Environmental > Terrestrial > Soil > Wetlands > Permafrost | place: Sweden... | reverse complement strand
GAGCGATAGCGAGACGGCGAGCGGAAACGTACTCCTGTACGTTGGAGCGAACCGGCGCAGCTAGCGCGAAGCCATCGGCCGGTTATGAGATGAGTTCTAGAGCGGTTGCCGCTCGGGCCCTGCGGAGCTACATCCGTCAGCGAAGGACGCGCGTGAGCGTCCGTACCTTCGCCATGCCTGCCCCAAGTCCCCCAAGTCCGCTGAGACAGCGGGCCTTCCGCGCCATCTGGATCGCGGCTGTATTCTCCTACGTCGGCACGTGGGTGCAGGACGTGGGCGAGAGCTGGCTCATGCTCTCGATGACGAAGAGCCCGCTGCTCGTCGCCATGCTGACGACCAGCTTCACGTTGCCGTACACGGCGCTGACGCTCCCTGCAGGCGCGCTCTCGGACCGGTCGGACCGCCGCACCCTCCTCCTCGGCTCGCACACGTTCCTGGCCCTCGTGGCCTTCACGCTCGCGATCCTCACGTGGGGCCACGTGATGCATCCCTACGTGCTGCTCCTCGCGAGCGTGGGCCTCGGAATGGGCTCGGCGGTGTCCGGCCCGCCGTGGCAGACCCTCGTGCCCGAGCTGGTTCCGCGGCGGCAGACCGCCGAGGCCATCACCCTCAACTCCATCGCGTTCAACATCGCGCGCGCGACCGGTCCTGCCCTCGGCGGCTTCTTGATCGGCCTGTGGGGCGCGGGCTGGGCGTTCTTCCTGAACGCGGTGAGCTTCCTCGCCGTGGCGTGGGTCATCTGGCGCTACCCCGAAGTGCGGCGCGCGTCGGAGGCTCTGCGCGAGGTTCCGGCCCACGCCAAGGGCGAATCGCTCCTGGCATCGATGCGCTCGCCCTTCCGCATCCTGCTCAACTCGCACAGGCTCCCGCCGGTGTTCCTCGCGCTCGCCGCGTTCTCGCTGGCCGCTGCGTCGTCGGCGTCCATCCTCCCCGCGTTCGCGAAGCACGGGCTCGACGCCACGGCGACCGGCTACGGCACGCTCCTCGCCGCCATGGGCCTCGGGGCGATCAGCGGCGGCCTCGTGGCCAAGCGCGCCCGCGCGCTCCTCGGCCCGCGCGTGGTGATCGCCGCGGCGATGTTGCTCTACGGCGTCTCCACCCTGGCCGCGAGCGCGGCGCATAGCGTGGCGACGGCGACGTTCTTCTTCTTCCCGCTGGGCATGGGCTGGCTCATGGCCCTCTCCACGCTGAACGCGCTCTGCCAGCTGCTGGCCCCGTCCTGGGTGAAATCCCGCCTTCTGGCGCTCTACCAGATGACCTTCATGGTCCTCTGGTCGATCGGCGCCAGCTGCGGAGGCCTGCTCGCCGAGCACTACGCCGAGCGCGCCTCCATGGTCGCCGGCGCCATCGGCACCCTGGCCGCCGGAGCGCTGGTGGTGATGCTGAAGCTCCCCGACACCGAGCGCGAGCTCACGGGAGAAGTCACGCCGACGCCGGTGCCCGTGCGCTCTTCGGTGTAGTCCACATCGGCGATGTGACGGGCCCTCCGTCGCGTTTCGTGCGAGATTGGCACACGCATGGAAACGTGGATGGCGAGCTGGCTCGAGGAGAAGTACGGAGACGCTGCGCGCGACGCGGGCCGCGTGCAAATCGAGGACTTCGGCGAGCTGCCGCTCGCGGGCGAGGTCGCCGTGTGGCATCCGCTCGACGATCTGTACGCGGCCCCGCGACTCGCGCTCGATTCGCCGCCTCGCGTTCGGGCGATTTCGGTGGGCGACGAGCTGGCCGGCTACGTCCTCGGCCTCTCGGGTGAAGCGGCGACCTGGCGCGAGCTCGGCGACGCCTCGACCGACACCGATCGCTTCTTCCTCGTTCAAGTCGACCAATCCGAGCGCGTCATCGACTGGCTCAACGAGGACCCCAGCGGGTTCGAGGCGCTCGGGGGCGACGACGCCGTGCAGCCGGTCCTGCGCGAAGACGGCGCTCGCGTGGTCGTGATTGCGTCTCCCGATGGCAACGCACGCATACGTGCGGGATACACGGATCTCGGGCGGCTCGCCGTCGTGGTCATCGACGTCTCGTGAGGCGGGAGCGTCACGGACGGTGTGAGGAGCTCACGTCAGCCGCGAAAATCTCCGCTTCGACGCCGGAAGATCCACCCCCAGCGCGATCGCCGACACGAGCCCCGCGAGCAACGCCCACGGCACCATCCCCGCCACGAGCAGCGGCGCCTGCGGCCGCGGGCCCGGCAGCATCGTGACGCCGACGCCCACGGCCACCTGCGCGATGGCGATCCACTGGTAGAGCCGCAGCTTGCGGCGCACGGGCGTCTGCGTCTCGCCGCGGTACTCCTCTTCCACGAACCGCGCGAACCCGCCGAGCACCATGTAGACGCCCGAGATCAACGGCCAGGGCACACGTAGCGCGTGGAGTCGGCCCACGACGAGCGCGATGAAGACGTTGCCGAGGATCGAGTAGAGCGGGGTCGGGTGCACCGGTTGGCCGGCGAAGGGCGAGAGTCGAACCACCCGCGAGCGCGCGTGCACGTAGCGAATCCCCACGCGGTCGGAGGAGGGCGCCCCGTGGCAGCAGCCCTGCACCAGACACCGGAGCCGCCCCAGCGCCTGCACCCACGGGGCCGCGACCGATGAGGCGCCCAGCACGACCCACGGGCTCAGCCCGAACAGCGGCGCGGCGAACGCGGCGAGCACGATGCCGAGGACGCCTCCATAGTAGCCGTACGGGCGAAGGAGCGCAGGCGACCCCTCGATGTACTGCGCCCAGAGGCCCGCGCCGATGAGGCCGCCGAGCCACGCGAAGAACGCGGCGGCGATCGAGCCGGACAGATGGGCCACGAGCCCCACACCGACGGCGCTCGCGAGGCCCGCGTACACGCCGTGCGAGATGACCCGCACCGGCCCGAACCGCCACTCGCGCCACGAGTTGGCGAGGTGCTCGGTGGCGCGCCGCATCCCTTCCCACACCTCCTCCCACCGCAGGACGAGCAGCGCCACCACGAGCCCCGCCGCGACGTCGGCGAGCGAGTGCATGCCCGTGAGCACGCACGACGCGGCAACGGCCATCGCCCAAACCATGCAGACTGCACGCATCTTGGGCCAGCGTCGCGCGAACGTCGACGCCGCCAGGAACGCCCACACCACGTGGTACGAGGGGAGCGCGCCCGCGGGCGAGTCCTGGGCGCGCTCGAAGAGCAGCGCCTGCCCGAGCACCGAGGCCGACACGAAGGGCCGCGGCGGCACGATGAACGGCACGAAGAAGAAGACGGGAAAAATCAGCGCCAGAGACACCCACGCGCGAAGGACGTAGCGCCGCAGCTCACGTGCGCTCCGGGGTGCCCACGAGGCCAGGATCGCGGCGACGTAGGTGCTCGCGTAGAACGGGTACGACGCGAGGACGACCGGCCAGGTACGCTCGAACGCGAAGTACGTCTCGATCCCGTCGCGCGGCGCGCCGAGCAAGGTGACCAGCTCGTAGAGCGCACAGAAGGGCCCCACGGTGACGAGCGTGGCGGAGATTCGCTCCGCGACGGTGGGGGTGCGCGAGGCGTCCTCCGGCGACGAGAGCCACGCGCGAGGGCGCGCGCCGAAGCGGTGCTCGAGATCGGGCAGCTCGTAGCCCCACAGGAGCGCCGAGCTCCCCAGGGCCACGAAGGGCGTCAGCACCCAGAGGCCGGACGGCGAGCGCGAGGCCATCGAGACGCCGAGCACGACGAAGGTGAAGCCGACGTAGATCGGATGCGGGAGGACGGCGTACACCCCCCGCGTGACGAGCTGCTTGGGAGGATAGGCGTTCATCGGGAGACCGCGCCCGTGCACCCAGAGCGCGTGCCACGCGAGAACGATCGCGAGCACGCCGACCCCGATGCAGGCGCCGGCGAGCCACGGCGTGCCGTAGACCGGCAAGGTCAGGCGAGCGTCGAGGACGCGCGCCCACAGGACGAGGATCGCCGGAAGGACGACGACGAAGAGCGCCCCGTAGAGCAGCCTGCCGATCATGACGGCACGCGCACGGTCTACCCCTCGCCGCCGGCGACGATCACGCTCTCCTCGAGGGGGCGGCGACGTACGCGCGCCGACGCGGGCTGCGCCCACCCGAAGCGCATGAGCAGCGCGATGCGCGCGTCGTGCTCGAGGTTGGGAAATGCGGCCCGAAACGTCGGGAGAAGCTCCTCGACCTTGCTGCGACGCTCGGCCTCCAGGAGCTCGACCGGGCCGCCCGCGGCCTGACCGCCCTCGGTGTCGGGGAGCGTGTCGCGACCGATGTCCAGCAGCGCCGAGTCGCTCGGGCGAGCGGCCATCGCCGCGAGCGACATCATCGCGGTCAAGGGCTGCGCGACGAGCCCGCGCCGCGTCAGCGCCAGCCACGCGCGCTGCATCGCGCGCCCCACCACGGCGTCGGTCATCGGATCCGAGCCTCGCGCCGTGATGACGCACAGGCCCGACGCGCTCTCGACGAGACGCCGCACCCGCGCCCCCATCTTCCTGGACTCGGCCATGACCATGCGCGGCTCGAGCGCCTTGCGAAGCCCCGACAGCGTCATGCGCTCGGTCGTCGAGAGCTCCAGGCTCCCGATCGACAGACCCTGGGTAACCTCCTCGCGATCGCGCACGTCGAAGCGAATGGCGCGGAGCGTCTCCTCGCGAAGGTGCGGCTCGGCGAAGTAGAGCGTCTCGCCCTCTTCCATGAGGGGCGCCAGCGCGCGCACGCGCTCTCGTCCGAACCAGTGGGTCCGCGTCAGATCGAGCGGAGGGGTCGCCTCGCGGAGCCAGAGGAACGTCGCGTCGTCCACGGCGCGGCCGTCGTAAAGGCGGCGGTTGGTCGCACGCCGCAACCGCGCCTTGTCGGGCTCGTTCTCGCGCTTCGGATCCGAGACGGTGATCGTCACGAGCGCGCCTGGGCGCGGCTCGTGATGGCGCACGCTGGCGCCCATCCGCGAGGCACACAGCAGCGCGTTCTCCAGCGCGGCGCCCACGCCGATGCGCGCCGTCTGGCCACCGGGCGAGCGATCCCGCTCGGGATCGACGGCGAAGGAAATGGTCTCTCCGTCGACGAAGAACAGCCACGGCTGGATGTTGTCGTGGGACGGAGCCGTGCGAGCAGCGTCGAGGATCTGCTCGATGTGTGGCGGGAGGGGCTCCATGCCGGGGAGGGTACGGCCTGGGGCTGCCGCTGGGAAGGTTGCGCGCTGGGCCTACCTCAGCCGAACAAACCTCCCCCGCCGCGTGCGGGATCGTTGAAGCGCGCCTCCTTTCTGCGAGCCTCCAGCTCGGCGGTGTAGGCGATCTCCTCGCGCTCCCACCGGGCCTTTTGTAGATTCCACTCGCGAAGGTCTTCGGCTTCCTCGGGGCTCGGCTGCCCGCCCCGGGCCTCGCGCGCCTTCACGTACTGCGCCGCGACGAGCAGCTCGCCGCCATCGAACCAGAGGCCATGCTTCGAGCAAGCGTCGACGACCTGCGTCGTGTGCGCCGCGAAGCGAAAGCGATCCATCTCCTTGGCGCACACCGGGCAGGGGACGAGCTTCATGAGACCGGCGGCGGAGGGTCCCAACCCCGGCGGCGGCGGCACGAGCTGACCCAGGACCGAGGGAATGCCGTGCGTCACGATCTCGAGGAGCCCGGCCCAGTCGAACGCGGTCACGAACGCGCCGCTGCAGCGCTCGCAGCGGAGGATCGTCCCGCCGTCGAAGCCCAGAGGGACGAGGCCGCGCGCGCACCGAGGACACGCCACCGAGAGCTCGGCGCCGCGTAGCCCCGGTTCGGGAGCGTCGGCTCCGCAGCGGACGCAATGCGACGTCGGGTTCTCCACGTCACCGCAGCACAAGCAGCGGAGCAGCGGAGCTGGAGCCAACGATGTTCGGTACGGCGTCTCGGTCATGTTCGCCTCGTCATGCAAGTGAAGTGAATGCGAGCTACTTCGCGCTCATCCCTACGGGGCCCAGCGCGAAGTACGCGAGGGCCACGACGAGCAGCATCACGACGGCGATGAGGCCGTAGTTGATCTTCACGGCCGCCGTGCTCCAGCCGTCGCCGTAGAACTTCCCCTTGGAGCGAACGCGCAGCTTTCGCTGGACCTCCCTCAGCATGGGCTTCTCGGGCGCGGGAGTCGACTCCGGCGCCATGGCGCGCTTGAGGAGCGAGCGCATGGCGTCGTCCTCCTGCTCGTCCATCTCCGGGAGCTCCTCCTGGTCGGCCCCCTCGGGGGACTTCTCGTCCGTCGTCACTTGATCTTCTCCCCGAGCTCGCGCTCGACCAGCTCTTTCAACTGCGCGCGCGCGCGGAAAATTCGGCTCTTCACGGTGCCCGGCGGAAGGCCGGTGATCTCGCCAATCTCCTCGTAGCTCAGCTCCTCCACATCGCGTAGCACGAGGCATTGGCGAAAGCTGTCCTCCACCTGGAGGATGGCGCGCTGGACGATGAGCTCCACCTGCTTGCCGGCCACCATCTCGTCGGGGCGCTCGACCTGACCGACGTTGGCGCGGCGCGCCTCGCCCAGGGGCACGCGCTCGGCCACCTCCTCGAGCTCGTCCTGCTCGCCCGAATGACGCACGCGGTTGTACTTGGCGCGGTTCTTACAGAGGTTGATGGCGATCCGATAAATCCACGTCGAGAGCTTCGAGTCCCCGCGGAAGTTTCCGATGGCCTTGAAGACCTGCACGAAGACTTCCTGCGCGAGATCCTCGGCCTCGGCCCGGTTGCCCAGCATGCGGAACACCAGGGCGAAGACGCGGCGCTCGTACGCCCGCACCAGCTCGTTGAACGCGCGCTCGTCACGCGCGACGAGCCGTTCGACCAGCTTCTGCTCGATCTCGTCCGGCGCCACGTCCGGCCATCCTGCCAGGATCTCGGGCGGATACGCAAAGTCCAAGTCCACGTCCGCGGTCCTGTCGCGGCCCATGCCCGAGCGGACAGGGATCCGCCCCGAAAGTTCCATGCGGTAGGCTGGCGGGACGTGAAGAGCAGCCTGACAGCCGACGCCCTGGCGATTGCGCGCTACCACATCGTGCTCGTGGCGATGACGGCGTGCGTGACCTTCGGGTGGATTTTCACCGGGAAATACCCCTTCGGCGTGGCCCTCGTGGTGGGCGTCGACTGGTTTCTCATCAACCTGATGAACCGGATCACCGACATCGCCGAGGACCTGAAGAACGGCATTCCCGGCACCGAGCGCGTCGCGCGGCAGAAGACGGCGCTGACCCTCCTCGCCGCGGCGCTCCTTCTGGGCTCTTTTGCCGTGACCACGTACCTGTGGCCCGCGCTCCTACCGTGGCGCATCGCCGTGCAGCTCGTCGGCCTTGGCTACAACTACCGGATCGTCCCTTCCCCCAAGGGTCTGAGCCGCTTCAAGGAGATGTACTTCTTCAAGAACTTCGGCTCGGCGGTGCTCTTCGTCCTCACGTGCTTTGCCTACCCGCTCGTGGCCAGCGACGTCTCGCGCATCGTCCCGTTCGGCACCGTCGTCGTGCTCGCGTGCTTCTTCGTCCCCTTCGAGCTGACCTACGAGATCCTCTACGATCTGCGCGATCTCGAGGGCGACCGCGCCGAGGGCGTGCCCACGTACCCCGTCGTCCACGGGCCGGTGCGGGCGCGGCAGCTCATCGACGCGCTGCTCGCCCTGTCGTGCCTCGTCCTCGTCGCAGGTTTTGCCATGCGGCTCGTCGGAGTGCGCGAGCTGCTCATGCTCTTCGCGCCGGCCGCGCAGCTCTTCTTCTATCGACCGCGCTACCGGCGCGGGCTGACCACGCCCGACTGCGTATGGCTCACGCACCTGGGCTCGGCCCAGCTCGTGCTTTTTCTCATCGGGACGGCGCTGTGGCTGCGCGCGGGGCTGCCCGCGAACGTATTTCGGTGACCACCAGGTACGGCACCGCGATCATTGCGGTATGCAACCATAGCCACGGATCGCCCGGCGCCGTCCACACGAGGAGCGTGAAGAAGAGCAGCGCGGCGATCACGCGCGGGAGCCACACCCGCGGCGTCATCATCGTGCCCCGTCGCCGCGCCCTCACCGCAGCGAACAGGAAGACCAGCGTCGCTGCGCCCAGGATCGCGAACCCCCCGTGCCCGAGCTCGCCCCGCAGCGCCCAGCGAAAGAACCCCCACCACGTGAGCAGGATCAGCGCGTGCGCCACCAGGGGACCCGTGACCACGGCGAGCCCGCGCCGCCTCGGCGCCAGCGCCCCCAGGGCGAAGTAGCCCCAGCCCAGGATGCCGAGGACCGGCACGCCCAGGTGCCCGGGCTCGGCCCAGTGCCAGAGCCCCGCGCGCGCGGCGATCACTTCGACGAGGGACGCGTCGAACGCGACGAGGGCTGCCGCGGCCCATGGTCCCACAGTGGGCCACAGCGCGCGGCTCACGTCGCGCGCCGAGAGGATGACCACCGGCCAGATCATCGGCACGAGGACGGGCACCAGATGCAGATGCCCGTGCCAGGCGTCCGAGTACGCGTAGAAGCGGTAGAGGCCCACGCAGCTCTCTTCGCCGAGCCACGAGGCGACGGCGAGGATTCCGTACTCGGCGAGGAGCGGCCTCCATGGGTGCACACGCGCCATCGCGACCAGGGCCAGGGCCACGATGAGGGTCGAGAGCACCTCGAAGAGGGCGATGGGCATCAGCGCGCGAGGAGGACGAGGACACCGATCCCGAGGAGGATCCGGTAGACGCCGAAGGGCTCGAGCCCTCGCCGCGTCAGGTAGCGGAGAAACAGCGCGACGACGGCCCAGGCGACGAAGAAGGACACGACGAGCCCGATGGCGAGGGCGACCCCACCGGCGCCCTCGATCAGCTCCTTGCGCTCCTTGTAGGCGGAGTACAGCGTCGCGGCCCCGAGGGTGGGAAGACCGAGGAGAAAGGAGAACTCGGCCGAGGTGCGGCGCGAGAGCCCCGCCATGCGGCCCGCGACGATGGTGCACATGGAGCGCGAAGCGCCCGGAAAGAGCGCGAAGCACTGTCCGATGCCGATCTTGAACGCGCGCAGAGGGGTCACGGCCTCGAGGCCGTCGGCGCCTTCCACGTGGCGTGCCGCCTGGATGCGTTCGGCGGCGATCATGAGCACGCCGCCGACGATGAGCGCGATGGCCACAGGCACCGGCTTGAAGAGCGCGTGCTTCACCAGCTTTCCGATGGCGAGGCCGAGGACCGCCAGGGGAAGAAAGCCCACGGTCAGCGCGACGAGGAGCTGCATCGACTTCGGATCGCGCGTGAACAGGCCGCGCGCGCGCGCGAGGAGCAAGTCGCGGTACTGCACGACGATGGCGAGGATGGCGCCGAACTGGATCACGATCTCGAACGAGCCCGCCTCGCGATGCAGGAACTTCGAGAGGAGGATCAAGTGCCCCGTGGACGACACGGGCAAGTACTCGGTCACGCCCTCGACGACGCCGTACAGAAACGCCAGCCACGGGCTCAAGAGTCGCTCCTCATGCTGCGCGCGAGCTCTCGCTGTCGAGCGCCGTGAGCAGCTCGTCCAGGGCCGAGCTGACGGTGCCGGCCAGGCGCCGCGGGACGGCGCGCGTGTCGCCGAGCAGATCGCGCAGGCGCGTGGCCACGTTCTTCAGCGCCGCCGCGTCCTTCTTCTTCTGCTCCGCCTCGTCGATGGGGAAGACCACGCTCTTGTACTCGCGCGCCACGGTGGGCAGCGGCAGGACGTCGTCGAGCACCTTCTTGCGAATGTCGGAGACCACGCCCTCGGGCGCGTCCTCGCGCTCCTCGGCCCGCCGCAGAAAATCGACGGCCTGGTACGACGGGATCGAGTGCTCGACGCCGTCGCGCTCGAGGACCTGCGGCGCGCTGCGCTTCAGGAACGCATACGAGCCGGTCAGCTTCTCCACCGTGTCGGCGCGGAGCTTCAGCTCCTTCTGCGCGTACTCCTCGACGGTCTGGTAGCCCCACCGCTGCCACGTGCCGCGCTTGCGAACGTGCGTCAGCGCCTCGGCCAGCTCGATCCAGCTGGCCTTGAAGCGGCGCGTGCGCGCGAGCAGCTCGGCGCGCTCGGGATCGTTCTGGTGCGCTTCCTCGGCGGCGGCGAGCTCGGAGTCGACCTTGGTCTTCATCGGGGACCCTCGATTAGAAGGGCCAGGGCCGGAGGGCAAGAGCCACGGCGCCTTTACTTCGGCGGCCGGCTTCCCGAGAGGTCCTGCGTCGACGTGCAGGCGTTGAGCACCCCGCAATCGGCGCTGCCGTTGGTCTTC
>Ga0182021_10012334_pt1 | contig 10147 bp, 5 predicted proteins | sample 612E3MmetaG_FD_120493 | JGI IMG/M metagenome (GOLD analysis project Ga0182021, IMG submission 120493) | Permafrost microbial communities from Stordalen Mire, Sweden - 612E3M metaG (Illumina Assembly) | ecosystem: Environmental > Terrestrial > Soil > Wetlands > Permafrost | place: Sweden... | reverse complement strand
TGCTACTACGAAGTATAAACGGGACTTCATCCAATTGTTTGAAATGCCATAATTCTTTTGACGTTCAGAAAAAGATGATTGACGGGAATTCTTCTTATGATGAATACACGATCGGGAATGAACCGCCAAAGATAATGGCATACGTACCTTTGGTTCTTAACGGCGACAAATGGATATTTGCGATATCAACTTTTCTTCCGGAAGTAACATCAAGTTTAAGGGATAAATTTTCACTTTTCTTCGGATTAGGTATACTGATACTTGTTGTTATACTTTCATTGGGGGCGCTATTATATTTTCAGACGGTAAAGAAGGTACGTGCGGAAGAGTCCAACAGGCATATGGAGCAGAGGCAGAATTTTCTGGATCAGCTTGGACAGGCGGCAAAGCTTGCATCGATCGGGGAGTTGGTGGATAGTGTGGCGCATGAGATCAACACTCCGCTTGGAATAATTTCGTCGCACATAGACGCATTAAAACTTCAGAAGGATTACCCGGAAAAGTTCAGCGAGGACCTGGAGGTAATTAAGAACCAGACGAAGAGAATTAATAATTACACAAAAAGTCTGCTGAATTATTCGCAAAGGATACCATTTAATCCGAAGCCAGAGAAGCTGACAGTTTTAATTGATGAATGTTTATTCCTGTTAAATCCATTATTCCATTCGAAGAAAATAAGGATAACAAAAACTTATCAGCATGGTTTGCCGCCGGTTGATATTGACAAGGGGCAGATTGAGCAGGTATTCATAAATTTATTTAATAATGCGGCAGATGCTATAGGAAGCAACGGAGAAATAAGAATTGATGTGTTTATTGAAGAGAGAAATATCAGCATAGTAAACATGGGGGAAATTAAATACGCCGCTATTACAATAACAGATACCGGATGCGGGATAAGACCTGAGGATATTAATAATATATTTGAGACTTTCTATACGACAAAGCAAGAAGGCAAGGGGACGGGGTTAGGGTTACCGATTTCGAAAGCGATTATTTTGCGTCATAAAGGGAAAATCGAAGTTTACAGTGAACCGGAAAAGTTTACTACGTTCAGAATATTTCTTCCAGTTAATAATAAAGGAGAGAACGCATGAACCGAAAGACAAAAATATTAGTCATTGACGATGAAGAAGATATGCTGAGAGGATTCGGGAAATTACTTGAAGCGCAGGGGCATAAAGCATATCCGGCATCGAATGCGGCGGCGGCTGTAAAGATACTTGAGGAGGAAGAGATAGATATTGTTTTTACTGATCTGCTAATGCCTGATATTGACGGGCTCCAGGTTTTGGAGCTTGTGCAGAAATATAATCCATCGATCCCGGTAATAATATTTTCGGCTTACGGGACTGTGGACAGAGCAGTGATTGCGATGAAAGCAGGGGCATTTGATTTTATAGAGAAGCCATTTGACGCAGAGAGAGTAACTCTTGTAATACAGAAAGCATTGAACCATTTGAGTCTTTACAGGGAGCGGAATAATCTTTTGAGTCAGCTTGAGGAGAAGTTCAAGTTTGATAATATTATCGGGGTAAGTCCTGAGATACGGAAGATATTTGAGATGGTGGAGAATGTTTCAAAATCGGAGGCGAATATTCTGCTGACAGGAGAAAGCGGAACGGGGAAAGAACTTGTTGCAAGGAGCATCCACGCACACAGCGGGAGAAAGACGAGTCCTTTTGTTCCGGTAAACTGCGGAGCTTTCCCGGAGAACTTATTTGAGGCGGAGATTTTCGGATATGAGAAGGGGGCGTTTACCGGGGCGAACAAAAGAAAAATAGGGCTGCTGGAATATGCGAACGGTGGGACATTTTTTATGGATGAAGTCTGCGAACTGCCGATGCCGCTGCAAACGAAATTATTAAGAGCGATACAGGATAAGCAGATAAGGCACCTCGGGGGGAATGAATTAATACAGGTAGATGTGAGAATAATTTCCGCTACCAATGAAAGTATAGAGAAGGCATTATCATGCCAGAAACTGAGAGAGGACCTTTATTACAGGCTTAATGTAATTAATATTCATCTTCCGCCGCTGCGGGAAAGGAAGGGGGACATACGTCTGCTTGCAGAAGTTTTTCTTAAGAAGTTTGCGGCAAAAATGAAAAAGGATATTACCGGGTTTGCTGTGGATGTGCTTGAATATTTTGAAAATTATAAATGGCCGGGAAATATAAGGGAGCTTGAGAATGTTGTAGAGCGTGCGGTTACACTTTCGAAGGGGAAGAAAATAACGATAGCGGAGCTGCCGACATATCTTTTTCCTGAAGCCATGGCAGCAATCTCATTTGATAAGATAAAATTTACGGATGCGCGGCAGAATGCAGTTGAGGATGTTGAGAAGAAGTATCTGCTTCATTTGCTTCAGAAGCATAAGGGGAATATTACGAAGATGGCTGAGGAGGCGGGGATGACGAGGAGGAATATACACAGACTGTTGCATAATCATAATATTAATACGAATGACTGGAGGAGTTAAAGGAAGCCGTTAGCATAAACTAACGGCTTTAATACATTCAGATTATTAAATAACTACTTTGTTAAGATCATCTTTTTAGTAGAGATAAAGTTATTTGATCTTAACTGGTAGATATAAACACCGCTTGCTAGTTTGTTAGCATTGAAATTAGCACTGTACTTTCCTTCACTTTTAAATTCATTTACAAGGGTTAGGATTTGCCTACCTAGTATATCATAAATTATCAAAGAAACATATCCAGCTTTTGGCAGTTGGTAATTTATTTTAGTAGAAGGATTGAATGGATTCGGGTAATTCTGTGATAACCCATAAGTAGTTGGAATATTATTAACTGCTAAATCCTTTCCCAATATTTCCTTACCACTAAAAGGATCTCCTAGACTTTCTATCAACATTTGCACTTCAATATCCTTTGAATTTATTCCTTTAATTTCTGACATAATTTTGGAAGCTGTAGTTGGATCATTCTTTATGTACAGGTAAGCAAATAGTTTTTCGAATCTTGCACTAATCCCATCGTATCCTGACGGATCAGTTTTAACAACATTATCATAAGCAATTATAGCATCATCAAATTGATTGTTTTTTAGGTAAATATCACCCAATATTTTTTTTATTTCCGGATAATGCTTTTTATCACTTGTACTTAAACTGACCAAATAATCTTCTATTTCAGTTTTTGTATACTTGTAGTTTATGCGCGCAAGTTGTGAAAGGGCAATTCGAACAAATTGATCCTTACTAATTAAATCCTTGTAGAAAGCAATAGCATCATTTATTCTATTTTGTTTTTCTAACAATAATCCTGTATAAGGACTAAAATTTGAGCTAGAGTCACTATTAGTTGACTTACTCAACTGATTCACTACTTCAGAATTAAAGTTTGGTTTAACTTTGGCTAAATTTTGAATATCCCAGGGATCAGTGGATAAATAATCGTCCAAATCTGCCACATAAGATGTACTATCAATATCCAAGATACCTAAACCTCCTCCCCACCAATTAAAGCCTGCTTCGATATAACTCTCCTCCCAACACCATAAATCAAGCTCAGTATTATTATGAATACTATTATACATGCCTATCTCATCCCAATAACTTCCGGCAAAAACGGTTGAACCATATGCAACAGTTAATCCCTTTTTATTATTTGTTAAAAGATTGTTGGGATATGGAGTGTTACCAAAATTATCCAAAAAATTAGAAAATGAACCTCCGCCAATATAAATACCATAATCGAAACCACTTACAATATTATTTCCTATATTTGGGTATGAACTACTTTGAATCCAGATTCCCTGATCATGGTGATAATTATTATTTAATTTAGAAATTGTATTCCCAGTAATAGCCAGTGTACTATAATATGGTGAAGTGGATAAGCACCAAATACCATGTCTAATTGGATCATATATATTATTGTGTATTATTTGAGGTGATGAATTTCTAATATATATCCCGTCTTGATTAGAATACAGAATAGAACAATCTTGAATCGTAATGTCAGCACCATTTAGACATTGGATTTCAGTGCCATTATTACAATGAACATTTTTAAACATTGAACCCGAAGAACCTGAACCCTCGAAGATAATTGAGCCTCCATTAATTGTTGAAATACCTGATTCAATACCAGATGTTAATGTTCCAAAGATATATAAAGTGTCATCGGAATTCATATCTAGTACTGATCCTTGATGTAATTTCAGAGTGTAGCCAATTGGTATAGTAAGATTTGTACCACAATTAATCTGACCATAAACAACCAGTGAATCTCCGCTATTAAAATTTAAAATTGTACCTGATGGAATGGTAAGTGTTATACCGGAAGGAACGGTAATATTACCATTGATATTCCATGTTCCTGCACATAGGTTAACATTTTCTGTTATGTTATAATCATTTATTAAAAAGTCTACTTTCACAACCCCGTTTTCCGTTCTTAGATTTTTTACAGAGAACCCAGAGGTAATATTTTGTGAGTAATTTTGGGCATCAGAATTATTATACCAATTAGAATTAGGGTTAGAATAAAAAGTAAAATTATTTCCATCCCCAGGGGAATAAAATATTGAAGCGCTTCCCTGGTCCCTTCCATAATATGGTCCTGCAATTTCAACTCCGTTTACCATCTTCCTTATTTCAAGACTATCCCTTCCTGTCAGTGAATTCTGTACTCCGGTATTAATTACATTAGTGGGTGTTTCATTCCAAATATACTTACCGTGTGCACATTCAAGGTCAATTTCTGCATATCGCCAGTCCTCATAGTTTTTGGTATTATTTGTATGCCAGATTAGTAGATCACCAGTTGTTCTGTTCTTGAAAGGCCAATTAGCATAATATTGGTTATAATCTTTATGAAAAGTTATGTAGAATCGTTCATTAGGGATACTTCCAGAGGGAAGATTACCCGGAGCAAAAAGGAAGCCCGTCTGAGTAGATTGAAAATCCTGAAGTGTTACTGTACTATTTGAAGTTATATTGACAGGAGTATACCATGCGCTGTTATAACCATAAGCATTTCTGAAAAACGGGTTATATAATGATGGCACACCCATAAACCCACCTGCACACATTACATCAAACCCTCCAACATTGTAATAACCAAAGTTAGTTATTCCACTATGGTTCATGTCAAGAAAACCAAATAAATCATGGCCTGTTTCATGATAAAAAACAGCAATGTATATCTGCGGTCCAGAACCTCTTGATTGCCTTCTTACTCTTACGTGGATTCTCTGCCCATAAGAATCCGTATCATTTGATAAATAGTCGATACAATCATAAACAACGCCCCCGCTTTTGGGACCAATGGATGTAAAATTGACATAAACAATATTATCATTGTCGGTATCAAAATCCCTGAAATTATAGACTGAGTCAGCTTTTGCTAAAACACCATAAATATTCCTTATAGAATGAACATGATCACAGTCTCCACTGAATGTTACTGTGTCAGGAAAGGGCATCTCAAAAGCGTGAGTTGAGTCCTTTTTTAAGATAGTATACTGATAATTAAGGTTACCAAATGTAGCGTCATTGAAGAAGCCATGAAGTTGATTCATTCCATCATAGAACCATGAAGGAAGGGTTGTGTTAACCCCATTATCCATTGCTACCAAAACGATTTCATTATATGTAGAATTGTTTTGAATCGCACTATTAACTCCAACATTAACGGAATGGAAAAGATTTGTATCCACATATTCTGAAAATTCAAACTGCTGGCAATAAACAGAAACGGAAAGTAGAAGTAACATAAGAATAGATTTCATGTAACCTCCTAAATATTGTTTAATGATAATTTGTTGAAGAATGCTTCCTTATTTTAAAAGGAGCATTTTTTTTGTACTGTAATAAGTACCTGATTTTAGCTGGTAGAAATATACGCCACTTGATATCCTGGTGACGTTTATTTTCTCTTCATAACTACCTCTTTCTTTAACACCATCTGTTAAAGTCGTTATCTCCCTGCCAAGTAAGTTGTAAAGTTTTAATGTTACCTTTGATCTTTTGGGTATTTCATATTTTATTGTTGTGACAGGATTAAATGGATTAGGATAATTTTGATAAAGATTAAAACCATCAATTACGGATTCCTCATGTTCCTTTACATCCACAGGATTTCCATTCTCATCTATTAGGAGATGGCTTACATAAATATCCGGATTAGCTGTTGAATCTTCCCTTGCAACATCCCGGTTCGATGTAAAATATAAAGTTTTCCCATCCGGTGAAATCCAGGGATATTGATCCCATCCACCTATTGCACCGTACCACCCAGAAATAACAAATCCATGAGAATTAATATTTAGTTCATAGGTATTCCCCCAATGGTGCAATAAAGTATCCCAATATGTTACGAATAAATCTGACTGAATCGTATCAAAATCAGAAATTATATATTCACTTAAGTATGCTTTTCTTTTATCCTGGGTTATACTTAATCCTCTTATACGTCCAATTCCAAAAGGATTGTTATAATTTGAACTATCTACTATTCTCCAGATTTTGGTTGAATCCTTTACATAAATGCAGAGACCTTCTGGTGCCCAAACGTTATTTATTATATACATTGTATCTTTATTATATTCATACGCAAAATATTCTCCATTTGAAGAATTTATCTCAGGACCCATATTCTGTGAAGGTCCCCAGTCATGGAGAGTATCATTATAATCACTGTACCATAAATCCCAATTTCCATAGCCTCCCCAACGACAAAAATAAAGTCTTTTCCCATCTTTACTTAATGATGTGTTTCTAATTGGGTCCCCATTGTTTATATTACCATTTAACCTTAAAGGTGAACTCCATATAGAATCTGTTTTTTGGGATGTATAAATAGCATCATTCTTGAAATAATATATGGTTTTAGCATCATTTGTTAATGAAGCTTCACTTTCATATTCGTAAGGTTTTGAGAAAGAATCTACTCTGACGGGTTTGCTCCATTTTTCAATAGAAGGAGGGAAATGCTGACTGAAAAGAAAGGAAGAAAAGGAAACAAGAATTAAAAATATTCCTATAAACATTTTCATATTAAATCCTACTGAACTAAAATTTCAGAAAACAAAATACAATTAGGTATGAGATCAATACATTTTTGAATACTGAAACAGACTTTCTCCCAAGAAGTATACGGAAATTTTCTGATGCTTGTTTTTCCGGCTAAATGATCAGAGGTCAAATTGAAACTAGATAGGAGAAGAATCTGAAGGATTAAGGATATAGGAACAGATGAGGGAAAACTTATTTTCATTTTTTATACGAAAATAATTAATCTGTTTTTTTTAATGTATGGAATACTTTCATCAATATCAATAATTATTTCAGTAATTGATATATTCTGTCCAATGTAAATTCAATCCAGTATTAATGTTGTAATATTTTCCTGTTTTGGAAGGATTATAAGCTAATAGAAATGTAATCCCCTACGTTCAGTTTTTATGTTGTCCAAACCAATTTACTGGTTAAAGTGGGACATTTGAATTCACAGTGGGACATTAATGTCTCACTTTTCTAAATCTTCAGAATAAAAAGCTTCGTTTAGATTCGCTTTTCGCACTTTTCGATTAACAAATCTGTTGGTATAAGATTAGTATATAATTCTGCGCAAGATATTGTCTTACGGATATTTTATAGAACCGTGAGGCGATAATTGTAAACACAGCAGACATTAATTACAATATCGGATACACAGGATGAGCGATAAAATTCAGACCAGAAGATCATTTATTACATCAATATTAACACTCGGAGCGGCGGGGCTTTCGGCTTCGATCATTTATCCAATCATAAAATATTTAACACCACCCAAGCAGAGAGAGGTTGAGGTTTCGAGCGTATCGGCGGGGAAGATTAAAGATATTGAGAACGATTCTTTTAAGATTGTCCGATTCGGAAACAAACCTGTTATATTGATAAGAACGGATAAGGGAGATTTCAAAGCACTTTCTGCACAATGCACTCATCTTGACTGCACGGTACAATATAAAAAGAGCGAAGGGGTGATATGGTGTGCTTGCCATAACGGCAAATATGATCTGAACGGAAGAAACATTTCGGGACCTCCGCCAAGACCATTGGACCCATACATGGTGAAGATTAAAGGGGAAGAAGTATTCATTTCTAAAAAGGCATAACATTGAAGAAATATTTTAGGCAGACTTACAAATGGATGGATGAGCGACTTGATCTTACGAGCCTATCGCATTTTATTGAGAAGAAATATGTACCGGTGCATGCACACTCGATATGGTATTATTTCGGAGGGGTATCGCTTTTCTTTTTTATAATTCAGGTGCTGACGGGAATCCTGCTTTTATTTTATTATAAAGGGAGTGCTGACCTAGCGTTTGAGAGCATACAATTTATTATGTCCAAAGTTGCGTTCGGCTGGCTGATAAGGTCGATACATGCATGGGCGGCGAACTTATTTATACTTTCGGTTTTTATACACATGTTCAGCGTGTTTTTTGAAAAAGCATACAGAAGACCGAGGGAGCTTACGTGGGTAACTGGAGTATTTCTTTTTTTCATGACATTAACATTTGGATTCAGCGGATATTTATTACCGTGGAACAAGCTGGCATTTTTTGCAACGAAAGTAGGAACCGACATTGCGGGAAATGTTCCATTTGTAGGGGAAATAATGAAAGGGTTTTTACGCGGAGGGGATGATGTAACGGGGGCAACGCTCTCGAGGTTCTTCGGATTTCATGTCGCTTTATTTCCCGGAATCTTTACAATACTATTGGTGATACACATTTTAATGGTTCAACGCCAGGGCATGAGTGAGCCGATGGAATTAGAAGGGACACCGGAAGAGACAAAGAAGTCAATGCCTTTCTTCCCGAATTTCATGCTGCGTGATCTTTTATTATGGCTAATAGTTTTAAATGTGCTGGCGATATTAGCAGTATTCTTTCCAGCCGATCTTGGAGAAAAAGCTGATCCTTTTTCATCAGCACCTGCGGGAATTAAACCGGAATGGTATTTTCTATTTATGTTTCAAACATTGAAGTACATACCGGCAAAGATATTTATTATGGATGGCGAACTGTTAGGGATTGTTCTTTTTGGATTAGCAGGATTGCTTTGGGTGGTTGTTCCATTCTGGGATATCCAGAGCAGTAAAGGATTAAGGAACAAGAAAATAAATTATATCGGATTATTTGCAGTGGGCTTTATTATAATATTAACAATACTGGGGTGGGTATCATGAAAAAGATGTTATTGTTAACCATTCCAATTTTCTTCTTTTATTTTAATCCAGCGATTGTATTTGCGGCAGACGATCAATGCTATGCATGCCACAGCGCATTGGAAGATAAAGAGTCAAAATTATTTAAGGAAGATATTCATTTTAAGAAAGGGATATCTTGCAGCGGGTGTCATGGCGGAGATAAGAGTTCGGAAGATAATGAAGTTGCAATGAGCAAGGAGAAGGGATATATAGGAATTCCCAAAGGGAACCAGATAACAGAAGTATGCGCAAAGTGCCATGCGAGTGAGAAGATGATGAGGAGCTTTGGTTCGAAACTTCCTGTAAATCAATATAATAATTTGATAAACAGCGTACACGGGAAATCATCGACGGTAAGTTCCACGAGGATTGTCCAATGCACAACATGTCATACTGCACACGGAATAAAATCTGTAAAGGATCCCCTCTCCCCTGTTTATGCGACTAACATTCCGAAGACGTGCTCAAACTGTCATGGGGATGCAGCTTATATGAGGACATACAATCCATCATTAGCGGTTGACCAGTATACAAAATATTTAACAAGCGTTCACGGGACGCTTAATTCGAAAGGTGATCCCAAACCTGCGCAATGCGCAAGCTGTCACGGGAGTCATGATATAAAACCGGTTAAGGATATAAAATCAAAAGTATATCCTGTGAATATTCCCAACACATGTTCGAAGTGCCATTCGGACAAGGAATACATGGCACAGTATAAAATACCGACAGACCAGTTTGAGAAATACGCGCGCAGTGTGCACGGGAAGGCGTTGTTAGAGAAGAATGATCCGGGCGCACCAGCATGCAACAGCTGTCATGGCAACCATGGAGCGGCACCTCCGGGAGTGGAGTCAATTTCGCAGGTATGCGGAACATGTCATGCTTTGAATGCGGAATTGTTTGCCGGAAGT
>Ga0182021_10012333_pt1 | contig 10147 bp, 7 predicted proteins | sample 612E3MmetaG_FD_120493 | JGI IMG/M metagenome (GOLD analysis project Ga0182021, IMG submission 120493) | Permafrost microbial communities from Stordalen Mire, Sweden - 612E3M metaG (Illumina Assembly) | ecosystem: Environmental > Terrestrial > Soil > Wetlands > Permafrost | place: Sweden... | reverse complement strand
CGACGGCTTGCTTTTTTTGCTGTAATATTTGCCCATGGTTTACAAGTAGAATTGCAAAAATAGGAATTTTAGCCCAACCCTCCTCAGCTTATCCTTCGATGAATTTTGACAGTATCACAAAGTCCGTCACACTCAACTGTTCTGCTCGTTTATCGAGCAATGCCTGGATTCCGGGCAAAGCCGGTTTTCCCGCCGGCATCATTCCTTTTAATGCATTCCGTAACGTCTTCCTGCGTTGATTGAATGCAGTTTTAACCGTTAAAAAAAAGAGTTCTTCGTTGCAATCGAGCGCTGCTACAGTGTTTCTCTTTAAGCGGATAACGGCCGATTTGACTCTCGGAGGCGGATAAAAAACCGATTCATTCACAGTGAACAGCAACTCGATATCGAACCATGCTTTCAGCAGGACACTCAGGATGCCATATTTTTTAGAACCCGGGGGCGAAGCGATGCGCTCGGCCACTTCTTTCTGAAACATGCCGATGACCTCCGGAACCGAATTCCTGTATTCAAGCACGCGAAACAGGATCTGGGTGGAAATGTTGTATGGAAAGTTGCCGATCACCGCGAACGGAGCAGGGATAACAGAAAGGTCCGCTTTCAGGAAGTCCTTTTCTACCAGTTTGCCGGATATCGCCGGGTATTGCTGTTGAAGATAGATTACTGCCTCACTGTCGATCTCAAAAAAAAACGAATTCAGTCCGGGTTTTTCAAGCAGGTATTTAGAGAGGATCCCCATACCCGGACCGACTTCTATAACATGGGTAATTTCCCCCGATAGGCAGCCGATTATCTTCCGGGCAATATTTTCATCACGGAGGAAATGCTGGCCCAGGTGTTTTTTCGGTCGTAGCATCTTAAAATCCCTTATCTCCCCGCAATGACCGGAACCGTTTCCGCGCTTCCGGCACGTATATGCTGCCTGGATATTTGCTCATTAATGATTCATAATAAGTCATTCCCTTCGCTGCATCTTTGACTTCTTCTTCGTTCATGCGTGCGCGAAGGAACAATGCCTGGTCGGCGAGAACATCATCTGCATAAGATTTTACAATGGTTCCCAGGAGGGTATCCGCCTCCCCGAATTTCCCTTCTTTCATAAAGATCCGGGCCTTTGCCATGTACATGTGAGGAAAGATTGAATGATCCTTGAAAGCAAGGGCAATCGAATCCAGTGTTTTCAGGGCATCTTCATCACGATTCCGGTATTCAAGAAGATCGGCATGGGAATAATATCCCAACGCGATGGTGTTACTGTCGATATCAAAATGTTCGCTGATAAGGAGCGACAGGGCCATGGCATCATTGGCAATGAGCTTGGAAGTGGAAGCTTTCAGAATATCCAGCTGCGACTGCGCCCATTTGAACTCGCCGATATAATAAGAAAGTTTTGCATTTTTAAACTTGGCGGCTTCCCCGATCTCATCATTCTTGAAATCCATATAAACCTGCTGGTATAACAAAGTAGCTTCCCAAACATTGTCTGAAAACAGGTAAATATCCGCCAATTCAAGCTTTACCTGGGACTTTAGCTTCAGGTCGAAATCGTTCCTTTCCACAATTTTCGACAACACCCCGATGGCTGCTTCATTTTTTCCAAGAAAAAAAGCATCCAGGTGAGCCAGGTTTTTCGTGAGGATCACAGATTGAACGCGGTTCTCCGTGATGGAGATCTCCGTTTCGAATTCTTTTTCCAGTTCAGTCAATGATTTTTGTGATGGATTGGGATGTGAAATCATCTGGGTGAACCGTGTATTCAGCAGTTCGGTGCGACTTTCATCATAAAAGGGGTACTCTTTCCCTTTCGACACCAGGTATTTATAGGCTTCGATCGCCGATGCATATTCCTGGTTTGAGATTGCCATGCTTGCCAATTGAAAGACCCTGCCGCCGTCTTCCTTCAATCGCCGGTCGAGCGATCTGGCCTGGATCAGGGCGAGTTCAAAATCTTTTTGCTGAACGGAATACCACCAGAGCATTTCTGAATAATAGGTCTTATCGGGTTCCTTCTGGGACTTCTCGAGGAGGTATTTACGGAACAATTCATTCTTTGAATTATCGGGGTCATTTCCCAGGTCAAATTGCAGGCGGTCTTCGATGGTAGTCAGATACGACCGGTTAAGTTCCAACATGTTAAAATATTCTTCCAGCGCTTTTTTGAATTCCCCTGTTCTCTCATAGATCATCGCAAGTTCAAATCCGAAAGGATATGAATTATTAAGGAGCTGGCGTCCTTTCAGGTAAACCTTTTCGGCGTAGTCAGTTTCATTCCGGATGATGAAGGCATTGGCAAGATCGAAGATTTGCTGCTGGTTGGGCTCCAGTTTGCGGATGGATTCCTCGTAAATCTTTTTTGCTTTCTCAGGATCGCCTTTGCGGTAAGCGATGTACCCCAGATCGACAAGGTACTTCAGCGCATCCTTATCATTTTTTTGTGCCGTTTTTACCAGTTTTTCTGCTTTGCTGTAATCCTGGTTCTCAACCAGGCAGTAAAAATAATAGGTATAGATGTAAGAAGACGGTTTCAGTGCATACAGCCGTTCATAAACCTCAGCGGCCTTGGCATATTCCTTATCCTGGAAGAACTGCATGGCAACCTGTTCATCATTGTTATCCGTGGCATTCGTCTGGAAAGGCAGCACGGGAGCAGCGGTGACCGGATGGTCCTGGGCAAAGCAGTGAAAAGTGAAAAATGAAAAGTAAAAAGTGAAAAGGATAAAGAATACTGTTTGCCTGTTCATACCGAGTATTATTGCAATTTCAAACGGTTGATGGCGATCCATGCCATGAGACCCATTCCTGTTTGGAGGCAGTTTTCATCCACATCGAATGTATTTGTATGAAGATTGGAAACGATGCCTTTTTGTTCATTCCTGATCCCAAGCCGGTAGAGACAGGAAGGCACTTCCTTGGCAAAGTAGGCAAAATCTTCCGATGTCATGCGCGCATCAATTTCAACAACGTTTTTTTCTCCGAGATAGTCTATTGACCATTCACGGATTTTGGAGGTCAGCTGCACATCATTTTCGAGGAAGGGATAACCGTGTGCGATCCTCACTTCGCAGCTTCCGCCCATGGCTGTGGCAATCGAAGAGGACATGTGGATGATCTTTTCGTGAATGGATTTCCGCCAGGATTCATCATACGTCCTGATGGTGCCTTCGATGGAAACCTTGTCGGGAATTATGTTCGTTCGTCCTTCCCCCGAAATTTTCCCGAAAGAAACCACGGTCGGGATGATGGGATTTGCATTCCGGCTGACAATCTGCTGCAACGCCACGATGATATGGGATGCAATCAGGATGGGATCGACCAGCTGTTCGGGTGTTGCCGCATGGCCGCCTTTGCCTTTTACAGTCAGGAAGATTTCATCTGTGGAAGCCATATAAGGACCGGCTTTCAGCCCGATCTTTCCCACATCCACCGTATTGATCACATGTTGCCCGATGACAGATACGGGTTCCGGGTTCTTCAGCACACCTTCGCGGATCATGCGGATGGCGCCTCCGGGATAGGTTTCCTCGGAAGGCTGAAAAATCAGTTTCACGCTTCCTTCAAACCGTTCCCTGACCCGGTTCAGTATCCGGGCTGTTCCCAGCAGGCTTGCCATGTGAACATCATGGCCACAGGCATGCATTTTTGCCGGAGCCATGGATTTGTATTCAACTGCATTCTCTTCATGGATCGGCAGCGCATCCATGTCGGCCCGCAGGGCAATGTTTTTCGATTCAGGATTGATGCCATTGATAATGCCGACAATCCCTGTTTCCGCTACGCCTTTGACATAGGTAATCCCGTATTCATCGAGTTTCTTGCATATGAATTCAGCTGTTTTGAATTCCTGGCAGGAGAGTTCGGGATGCTGGTGAAGGTGGCGGCGAATCCCGCGTACCTCTTCGAAATATTCGGAAGAAAGAAGTTTTACCTGGTCCTTTAGATTATTCATAACCGAAAGCCGTTTGAATATCCAAAGGTATTACTTTTATCCTGATTTTCTTAACCACAATAAGCACATCAGGACACATCAGGATGAATCAGGTGAAGATGATTCCATGATCGCAAAATGGATAAATCAATTTCAAATATGCACGCGTCAAGGACACGCGCGATAGCGGGTACACATACAATGTATGAACCCATTACCAAACTTCCCTTTACAAACTTTATGAACTTTATAACTTTATGAACTAAAGCGGAATGTTCCCATGCTTTTTCGGCGGATTGGTTTTGCTCTTATTCTGGGTCAATTCAAGTGCCTGGATGAGTTTCAGCCGGGTGTGCTTTGGGTAGATGATCTCATCGACATATCCCAGTTCTGCGGCTTTATATGGACTGGCAAAGGTTTTCCGGTAGTCATCAACGGCCGCGGTCCGCTCCTCCTCGCCGAGTCTCCCTTTGTGAATGATATTTACTGCACCTTCAGGACCCATGACAGCAATTTCACCGGTTGGATAGACAAAGTTCACATCGGCTCCGATATGTTTGCTTGACATTACATCATAGGCTCCCCCATATGCTTTACGGGTGATCAGTGTAATTTTCGGAACCGTTGCTTCAGAGAAAGCATAGAGCAATTTCGCGCCGTGTTTGATAATACCTCCAAATTCCTGGTTCGTTCCCGGAAGGAACCCGGGAACATCCACAAAGGTGATCAGCGGGATGTTGAAACAATCACAGAACCGCACAAAACGGGCAGCTTTGACAGAGGAGTTGATATCAAGAACACCGGCCAGGTAATTTGGCTGATTGGCAACGATACCCACGGGTTTACCACCCAAACGGGCAAAACCGGTCAGGATATTCATAGCATAATGAGGCGCTACTTCAAAGAAGTTATGGTTATCCGCAACGGTGGTGATAATATCTTTCATATTGTATGGTTTGTTCGGATCAGCCGGAACAACGGACTGAAGTTTTTCATCCACACGCATGATATCATCCGTACAAGGTTTTGTCGGGGGATCTTCCATATTATTTGATGGCAGGAAGCTCATCAGTTCACGGATCATCATGAGTGCCTGTTCATCGTTCTCGGCAGCAAAATGAGCTACCCCGCTTTTGGAGTTGTGCGTCATTGCGCCCCCCAGTTCATCCATTGTCACCTCTTCATGGGTCACTGTTTTTATGACTTCCGGTCCGGTGACAAACATGTAACTCGTATCTTTCACCATGAAGATAAAGTCGGTCATAGCAGGCGAATAGACGGCCCCCCCGGCACAGGGCCCGAGAATTGCGGAAATCTGCGGGATCACGCCGGAAGCCATGACATTCCGGTAAAAGATGTCGGCATAACCGGCAAGACTCTCAACTCCTTCCTGGATTCGTGCACCCCCTGAATCGTTAAGTCCGATCACAGGAGCGCCAACTTTCATCGCGGTATCCATGACCTTCATCACCTTATCCGCGCTGGCCCGGCTCATAGTACCCCCAAATACGGTAAAATCCTGGGCAAAGACGAACACCAGGCGGCCCTCAATCTTTCCATAACCTGTCACCATACCATCTCCCAGCACTTTGTTCTTGCTCATGCCAAAATCATGGCAGCGATGGGTTACCATTTTATCCATCTCAACAAACGAGTTCGGATCAAGCAACATCGTGATCCGCTCCCTGGCAGTTTTCCTGCCCGCTTTGTGTTGTTTTGCAATTTTATCCATTCCCCCGCCCAACTCAGCAAGGTTATTTTTCTCTTCGAATTCTTTGTATTGTTCTTCTGAAGTCTGCATAGACAAATAATTTCAAATTACTGACAATTTTTTTGATAAGGAGCAGGAGTTGTCATTCCGTGCGAAGCGAAGGAACGCATTTTATTATTCCAGTTTGATCATAACCTGATGTGCATTCACCGTATCCCCTTCTTTTACGAGGATCTCTCTTACAACCCGGTCCGCCGAAGCCTTGAACTCACTCTGCATCTTCATGGCTTCAACCACAATCAATGTTTGTCCTGAAGTCACGTGCTCACCAATCGATACGGGGATCTTGACAACCTTCCCCGGCATCGGTGAAGAGATATCATTTTCACCTTCCTGTTCTGCTCCCTGCAAGCGGTTGTGAAGGTATTTTGTTTCGGCATCGATGATTTCTGCATTGAATGAGCGGGCAAATGTGTTCACAATATATTCTTTGCCTGATGCTCCTTCTATCAGTTCAACATTGTACGATTGCCCGTTGTAAAGGATCGAATAAACGCCCTTCTCAACCATCACCACATCCAGTTCATATTTCCGGTCATCCACAGCAAGAAGCACCTTGCTTCCTGCCCTGTTCAGCAGTTCGATGCGTGCCGTGCGGTGTTCCAGCTTAATTTCATATGCCATAGGTTATTGACTTTTATAATCGTAACACACTTCTTTTGCGGCCGAAATCCTTCCATGTGGAGGCAAATTCCTCCGTAAATTTCTGGGGCTGGACCTTTTCGATCTTATCGAGATAATCGATAAAACAAGCAATCATCGCCATATCTTCACATTCGGTTCCGCACAATTTGGAAGCAAAAAGCCGGTCGGCATTCATTTCAATAAAATGGGTGTTGTATTTCCCCCCGATGAAATCGGGAACATCCATGATTCTTTCCAGGAATTTAATATTGGTCTTTACCCCGGTGATCTTATATTCATAAAGGGCCCTGCGCATACGGGCGATGGATTCGGGCCGGGTTTTTCCCCAGGAGATAAGCTTTGAGATCAGCGGATCATAATGCATCGGGATTTCGTAACCTTCATAAACATACCCGTCGTACCTTACTCCCAGTCCGAGCGGAACGGTGATATGCGTTACGGTGCCTGGCTGGGGCATGAAGTTATGATCGGTATCTTCCGCATAGATCCTGCACTGGATGGCGTGGCCATCTTGCCGGAGATCTTCCTGCTTTAAGGTCAGCGGGAGACCATTTGCGATGTTGATCTGTTCTTTCACAAGATCAACACCCACTACCCTTTCGGTGATCGGATGTTCAACCTGCAAGCGGGTATTCATTTCCAGGAAATAATACTCCAGGGCGTCACTTACAATGAATTCAATGGTACCTGCCCCTTCATAATTCACGGCTTTTGCTGCGGCAATCGCGAATTTCCCCATCTCATCCCGCAGTTCAGGCGTCATCAGAGGAGAGGGCGTTTCCTCAATGACCTTCTGGTGACGCCGCTGGATCGAACATTCACGTTCGAACAGATGGATCACATTTCCCTGGCGGTCGGCCAGGATCTGGAATTCGATATGGTGAGGCGATTCAATGTATTTTTCGATGTAAACGGAATCATTGCCGAAGGCATTCATCGCGTCCGACTTTGCCATGCGAAATGAAGTGAGCATTTCATTGTGGTCACGAACCAGCCGCATTCCTTTCCCGCCCCCACCGGCCGAGGCTTTGATCATCAGGGGATATCCGATCTGCCCGGCGACTTCCAGGGCCATCTTTTCATCCGTGATCTTTTCTGTGGTGCCGGGAACGACCGGTACACCTGCTTTTGTCATGGTTTGCCTGGCCGTGATTTTATCCCCCATGGTGGCAATGCAATATCCGGAAGGTCCGATAAAAATGATCCCTTCCTGCTTGCAGCGATCCGAAAAAGAGGCATTCTCCGATAAAAAACCATAGCCGGGGTGAATGGCATCAGCTCCTGATTTCTTTGCCGCATCAATGATGTTATCAATATTTAAATAACTTTCTCTCGAAGGCGCAGGGCCGATGTAATAAGCCTCATCAGCATACCTTACATGCATGGCTTTACGGTCGGCTTCTGAATAAACACCTACCGTTACCAATCCCAATTCCCGGCATGACCGCATTACACGGATCGCAATTTCACCACGATTTGCTACGAGTACTTTCCTGATCATACATTCATCATTTGACAATTTACTTTGTGAACAGATTCACAATCAATCGGTTAATTATGATATAAAGAACGAAATTAAAGATATATGTTAAACCTACAAAAATAAATATGTTAATGTTTTATAAAAAGCCTGAAAGCACAGGAATAATATTCATATTTACAATTTACCTGAATTCCGGTTTACGATTTAAGTTATGATTTAATAATTTCCGATTATTGAATTTGTAAATGCCAATCGTCAATCTGAAAATTCAATCGTAAATCGAAAATCGTCCATTCGTAAATTATATTGTTCCCGATTTTTCCGATATTTGCTGAAAAAGAAAAAGATGAAGGCTCCCCTGTATCTGTTATTCTTTTTCCTCTTGGTCAGCGTTTTCTCCTGTCGGAACGCTGAACAGAAGCAGACATCAGGAAACGGAAAAGTGTCCGCTACCCCCGCAAAGAAACCGACTGCCCTGGATACGCTGCTTTCTGATCTGGAAATCCTGAAAAAGGACACCTCCCTGCGGCATGCTTCCCTGTCCTATGTCATCAACGATTACAGTACGGGCAAACCCATCCCGGTCACCAGCTCCAATGCAGATATGAGCCTGGTTCCTGCCTCGGTCATGAAAGTCCTGACAACAGCTGCTGCACTGGAAATATTGGGAGAAGGCAGGTCATTCCGGACCTCTCTCCAGTACGACGGAAAAATCGAAAACCGTATCCTGAAAGGAAACCTCTATATCAAAGGGGGTGGTGATCCCACCTTTGGTTCTGTGGCCACCCTTGACCGCTGGGGAAAAGCCGTCAGGGACCTGGGCATCGATTCCATTACCGGCAGCGTGATCGGAGATCCTACGGTATTCAGCCATTTTACCATCCCTTCTACCTGGACATGGGGCGAACTCCTTCTTCCCTATTGTGCTCCGGCCAGTGGCTTGACCTATACCGGAAATGTTTTCCAGGCGAAGGGAACCAGGGCAAAAAAAGGAAAATACAAACCGGGAGGACAGGATGTTCAGCCGGAGATCCCGGGACTTGAAGTGGAAAACAATATTGAAGATGCCGAGGATGCGCCGTCAGAAACCTTTCTGCAGGGCAATCCCACCGCATTGAGTATGTCGATCCAGGGGACAGTTGAAAAAGGGAACGGATTTTTCCCTTACAGCGGTGTCATCCCCGATCCTGCGCTGGCGGTCGCGAATGAATTGAAGAAAAAACTGATAGCGTTGGGGGTGCGGGTTGGCGGTCCGGCTGTAAACATCGAGAATGCTGATTCTACTGTCGTTTCCACTTTGCAGAAAGTCCGGAAAGAAATTGCTGCCGCCTATTCGCCTTCCGTTGCGGTACTGGTCACACTCACGAACCTCCACAGCAATAATCTTTTTGCCGAACACCTGAGCAAGCAGATCGGGTTGTCGAAATACCACAGCGGCCATTCCGAATCCGGGTGCAAGGCGGTTCTGCAATTCTGGAAATCGAAAGGGATCGATACGGAAGGCATGTTTCTCTATGATGGCTGCGGCGTTTCGCGGTACGATGGCATTACTTCACGGCAGTTGGCCGACATGCTATTTTACATGACCACCTCCCCTGCTTTTCCCACATTTTACAATTCCCTTCCTCTTGCCGGTGTATCCGGGACACTTGCCAAATACATGAAAGGAACGAAGGCGGAAGGTAATCTGCGTGCAAAAACCGGCAGCATTTCCCGTGTGAAAAGCTATACCGGGTATGTCCGCACCGTTTCAGGGAAACGATTTATTTTTTCGATCCTTGTCAACAACTTTACCTGCAGCGGTCCGGAGATGGTGAAAAAACTGGAAAAGATCATGGTTGATATGGCGTGTGTAAAATGAACCGAATCCTCATTATTCTTTTTATTCTCTTGTTTTCTGCCTCTCTGCCGTCATGCAGACAACGATGGGATAAGAAACAGGCTTTGATAAAAACCGATTCCACGGCCCTACGGCTCAGCGAAAAAGCCAGGCATGATTCCTTGTCTGTGGAAATGAATCAGTTTCTCAATGATCCCTGTTTCAAGGGTGCCATTGTAGGTTATACGATTTACGATTTCACCAAAGGATTGCCAAAACTGGTCTTCGAGCACAATGCTGCACTCGGGATGGTTCCGGCATCCACCTTGAAGATACTCACCACGGCAGCTGCACTGGAGATCTTCGGCGAACCCATTTATCAGGAAGTCACCATCACCAATCTTAACAGTATCAATTGGCGTGCAAACCGTTTGTTGCAGAAGATCGGCCAGGAAAAATACGGCAAGTACGATCTCCTTCACGGATCACAGGCAGTAATGGAAT
>Ga0182021_10012330_pt1 | contig 10149 bp, 10 predicted proteins | sample 612E3MmetaG_FD_120493 | JGI IMG/M metagenome (GOLD analysis project Ga0182021, IMG submission 120493) | Permafrost microbial communities from Stordalen Mire, Sweden - 612E3M metaG (Illumina Assembly) | ecosystem: Environmental > Terrestrial > Soil > Wetlands > Permafrost | place: Sweden... | reverse complement strand
TTGCTCAAAATTGGAGCGGCTCATGGCGGCAGGAGAAATAGTTACGCTGCCGGAGTCGGCATTCGACTGAGGCTGGGCAGTTGCAGTTGGTGGAGTGGTGGATTTCCCAGCTATTACAGCGGCAACAGACTGCGTGGTAGGGATAACGAAGGGTACGGATGACATGGTACATCTCCTTGTTTCAAACATGAAGGTCAGCACATTCAGACGAAATACCGCTGAAATTTCGCAGCCTCGTTTGATTGCCGCAGTTTTGTTTAGCGACTCGCCAACATTCTCACCGCACCAGGCGAGCTCGGAGGGAGAAGACTGGTAGTTTCAACAATATCACGATCTAATAGCCTTGCAACCTATCAACTCTGATAGGTACGAAGGTACCTCGGTGAGACAGGCAGTACACATGTATGTTGCACCAATTAAGCCGAATTTCAGATGGCATGATCTTCGGCACCCCGGCCTGCTCAGACAGCCTTTTCAGCCAACCTCCATAGTCCGCTTAGACACCGAAAGCTGAAAGCCGCAGTGCGCCTATGAAGTTCCGTTCATGGCACACAAGAGACAGTTAACCCCGCATTTTTTGTGTACCGCGAATGGCTGCTTTATGTGAAGATTTGGGACTGGTATCGCGTCTGCTCTTTCCTTCGGCTGGCAACGCGCCTCGCCGTGATGTTATCATCGTCCCGCCGCAATCATGATCGGCACAATGCAACCGCCTCTCCGTGGGCGGTTTTGGGAGAAGACAAGAGTGGTAGTAAAACGGACTAACAAACAACGATTTTCAGGCCGGAAATTCGAGCGCCTGCCAGACTCGACAAGTTCGCTTGTGAAGATGATCAACAAGGCTATGGGTTCGGATGAAAGGCTTGTTGAACTGGCAGAGAAGATCGATTACCGCTACCAGCATCTATGGGCGGTCTATAAAGGCTACCGAAAACTTCCGTTGGAACCAATGATCAATCTTTGCAAGCTGCTGGGCATCGATGAAGGAAAAGCTGCCAGACTCTATCTGGAACAGCCAGAACCAACAAAATCAGAATACGACAGGAAGAAAGCCAGCTAATTGGCGTCCAGCATCACACCAAGACACCATCGCACTGATGGTCTTTTTTTTCGTTAACGCATACGCTGTTCTCGATCACGCCTCTTCTGATCCTCATCATCGATCTCAATCCCGGCGTCGGCCTCGCGCAGGGAGCGTAGATGTTCCTGCTGCTCCTCGACGCGGGCTTTCGGGTTAGCCTCACTCAATCGTCCTTCTTGGCCATGCTCTGTCCGTCGCATGCCTTGATCGCTGTCGGCTCCGCTGTCGTCCAGGTGAAGCTGTACATCGCGTTGCAGTAGCATTTGACCTGATCTTGCGTTTGGAACCACATGGATTTCGGACATCTTGCGCACACCACCTCTGAGCTGGGGCGGAATTTCTCCTCGATCGCCATCAATGTCTTGCTTGTCGTTTTCGGTGGAAGCGTCTTGGTACTGCTGGTACTGGTCTCGTTCATAGTCATTTCCTTTCGTTGGTTGATGGACTTCTGCTACAAGTATTGCGGATTGCTCTTTGCGGAACTCGTTGAAAAGCTCCCGGTTCGGTTTGGCGAAGGTCAGATCCAGCGCTGCGCGGTCAAACTGCAGCTTGTCGTTGATCTTGTCGATCAATGCCAGGTCACCGATCTCCCGCGCCTGAGCTTTGGCAGCGCGGGCAGACTGCGTTAAAGCCTTGGTGTCGGCGCGGTGCTGCGCTTCCCTTACCTTGATCCAGGAGGCGAACTCAACGCGTTCCCGAACGGTTGCCGGGGCTTGTTTCTCGGCATACACCCCCTTCAACTGCTCACGGTAGGTTTCGCGCAAGAACGGCATGGCCTGCGTCTGGTAATCCATGTGCATTTCTTGGGTCATGAACTGGATGGCGTCAAGTTCGCGCGAGCCGGCGCGAATGAGGTTTTTGTCGGTGATCTGGTACAAGTCCGTGTCGCGGCCAGTGGCGTTCTCAACCCGGATCAGCAACTGAGCCAGATCGATTTCGCTCTTGAGCTGCTTGATATTGGTCTTCAGGGCTTCCTTGGCGATCACAGATTCCATGTTGTGATCCTTGATCAACTGCTCGACCACGCTCCCGGTGATGGTCTTTTCTTCTTCGGTGCCGGTGAACTGCTTGATACCGGACTGAGAGAACTTCCGGTTCATGGTCTCGAAAACGTCGGCGTCGGCGGGATTTTCAACACCCTTTGGCGAGAAGTGCTCGCGACTGGCGAACATCTGCACGTCGCCCTTGTGGCGGGTCATGCTGACATACACGTCGTTGGCCGTCATGCCCTTGTGCGAGAGTACATAAGCACGATCGACGGTCATGCCTTGAGACTTGTTGATCGTGACCGCATAGCCATAATCGACATCGACTACCGACCCGGACGGCATTACGACTTCCTTGTCGTTCATCTCAAGAATGATGTCCTCGCCGCGAACACCTTTCACCTTCGCCATCGTCCCATTTCGGGCACCAGACTCATAGTGGCGCGCGGTGAACATGATCCTGTCGCCCTTCCGCAGTTCCAGCCGGTGTCCTGACGTATTCGTAAGGCAGGCGCTATCGCCCTCGATCAAGCCCTCATCGATCATGTCTTCTCTTATCAGGACATTCAGTTCGGCACGTTCGGCATTGGTCTTGCAAATCACGATGCCGCTACCTTGAAGATGGCGATCAGCTTTGACGCGTGCGGCAAGTGCATCAATGGCGTCGAGCTGGTCGGCATGAATTTGAACATGCCCCTGCCCCATATATTCGGTCATGCCCGCCATATCGTGCTTTGCCAGCAGCATCGATGCCTGCCGCTGCCATTCAACCTTCTGCCGCATGATTTCGGTCAACTCTGTCACGCCGACGATATTGGAAATATTGGCAAACGCATCGCCGAACGACACGGCCTGAACCTGCTTTGCATCACCCACCAGCCGAACCCTGCAGCCGTATTTTTCCGCATAGCTCATCACCTTGATTATCTGTTCAGATCCGACCATGCCAGCCTCATCGATGACGATGATCGACTTCTTGTTCAGCTTCAACTTGCCGGACTCGACCCGGCTGATGAAGCTGTGCAGTGTGCCCGACTTGATGCCGCTATCACGCTCCAGGTCTTGCGCAGTTTTGCCTTGCAGGATCGCGCCATGAACCTCGTACCCGGCATCCTCAGCGGCCTCGCGTAAACGGGCAAGCACGTAGCTCTTGCCGGTGCCCGCAGCGCCGTTCACGACCTTGATACGATCGCCGCTGCACAGGTCCTGGAAAGCCTGCTTTTGTCCTGGGTTCATCGTCTGGGACAGACTGGCCGGGGCATAGATGTCTACCCCCTTCTCGCCCTTGAGCTTCGTGGCAATCGCCACGATTCTGTCTTCCATGTCCTTGATGCGGCGGCTGGTATATCGCTCCTGCACGCCCTCCCCGACCAGCACCATGTTTTCGTTGCGCAGGACGGCTTCGAGTGCCTTGTCATAGGACTCGGAACTATCCGTAATTTCCAGCAAGCGGTTCTCCAGCTCGGCCTTGGCGAATGAGGATTGATGATGTGTCAGCGCATCCAGAACTTCGCGTATTGCGCCATCGTCACCCTGGATAATGAGTCGCCCCACCTCAAGGTCTTCAGCGATTTGAGCGGCGGTAATCCGGTTCAGTCGTGTCGAAGTTGGCACCACCTTAAACTCGTTGTCTTTGTAGACTTCGCCGCGCTCCAGTTTGTCGAGAACATCCTTCTTCTGGTCGCGGGTCATGTGACGGTATAGCTCTTTGTAGAGCTTGTCCGAAGTACTGATATAGCGTATCTCGCGAGCGCGAATCTCGTGCCAGTCGCACAGCATCTGCTTGCGCGCGATTTGCGCGGTACTGCTGTGCGATGGCGGCGTAGGTTCGAGATATTTCTTCTCACCAGATCGCTCAAAGTATGCCCGTTTAGCTTTGGCAGATTTCTCAATAAACTTGCGATCAAAGACCGGGTCATTGAGGCGTATCGACTTCGCATCGCCACCCTGTTTTATCTTGAGATACGGTCTGCCTTTCTGCCGTCCAACACTCACCTCGCCGAACTCGGCGCAGAGCTTTTTGAAATCATCGCAATCGGTGATGCCGCGCTCTATTACCTGCTGCATGATCTTCGTCGGGACGGATTCGGTACGCTTTGCGAAATCAGAACGTTCGGCTGTTTTATCCCGCGCAAGGCGAGCTTCCTGACTGCCGTTCAGCCGGGGATTGTCTTTCGGCGATGCCAGTCCGTATTTCTCGTTTATGTATTCCTGGAATGCATCGACATACTCCATCGTTGAGTGCTTGTCACCGTAGTGCGCTAACAACAATTCAAGAGGATTGGCACGCTTCCCGGTTAGCAAATTGACTGTTGGGATTCCGGTATGAAAATGGGTGAAGCGATCAGTTGCCTCACCCTTGGTATCTATGTAATTGATCTTAGGAAGATGCGCTTCTGTGTAGATATATAGCTCGTCTTCTTTGTAGGCACTCCCGAAGAATTCGCGGCATTCTTTCTCAATCGCCTGCAGCGTCTCGATGGGGATATAGTCTTCCTTGAAACTGAACGTAATGTGCTTGTATCGTTCGACACCCGGCTTGCGATCCATCACGTCGACAATAGTTTCAAACATTGCAAGATCGCCATGCAGAAACACGCGCTCATCAATCATGTCGCGCGAATAATTCCGGCCAAGTTTCAGACCTTTTTCCAGGTATTCGCCGAACCCGGATTCGCCGCCGCCGATCTCAAAAATAGCCATGATTCACCTCAAATCGTCTTCATCACGACGCGTGCGTTCTCGTTCAATTCGTGCAGCTCATCGAGGGCGGTTTTGTAGTCGCGCTCGGACAGCTCCCCCGCCTTTCGGCCAAGATTCAGGTGGCGGGCAAGTTGATTGATGTTGTTACCCTGTTTCGCCAAGAGGTGAATGATCTGCTGGGTGGCCGGATGAAGTTTTCGCACATGGACGGGACGCCTGGGGGGCTGAACAATTGTCTGATTCTCAATGACGGCTGTCCGGAAAAACGCGCTGGCCGTCATGCCAGACTGCATGACCTTTTTGTCCCATACATCGGCATCCGGTTCTGACAATCGGAAATGCCGGACAGCCGTCATCACCTGATCGTCATCACCACCGTTACCCTTTTTCTTTGCCATGTCACGCCTCACTGTTCAGTCTGTCTGCCCGAACCCCGGAAGGGGTAAGGGGGTTTCCGTTCTGCCCACCAGGGCAGAGCGGCGGTTCCAAGGCGGAGCCTTGGGCACAGGATTGGATACGCGCAGCGTATACAATCTCTCGTGCCTCTGATTCTTGCGTACATTAGGTATGCATGACAAAAATAATTTCATAAAACACCATAAATATCAACTAATTAGCAATTCATTAGCATTTAATTAGCAATCCGATAGCGTTTTGTACTACTCGAATTAGCACCGAATTAGCCTTTGGTTAGTTCTCTGTACTGAACACTGCTTGACATTTTATACCCACGGTGGATATTATGCAAAAAAAGGAGCTTGTATGACAGGAAAAACTGAAATTCCAGAGAGCATTCCAACGATTCAGGAAGCCGTCCAGGTCATGGCTGAGTCGTTTGCCGGAAACAGACTGAACAAGACGCAACAGATCAGGGATGCATTCGACGACATCGTGGCGCTCCAGGAGCGCGGCATTACGCTGACTGAAGTCGTGAACGGCATAAACGAGGCTGGCGTGGAGATTTCCCTGAGCCATTTCAGAAACATCATGTCCAGGATTAGGGTGCAGCGTGAAAAAAAACAGAAGCGGGGAATAGCGAAACCGGCACCGGCAGCTCCAGCAGTCGGAGTAGAAAAACCTTCAATTCTGCATCAGGTAGAAGGGACTCAAGAGTCACGTCCTAATCCTTCCAGCTTCAAGGAAATTCGGAAGAAATCTGAGGCCGAGCAAGACAAGTATTTTTGAATTAGACGATTTTGAATTTGTTGTTTTTTTTAACCTTGCAATACCAGTATGGATAGATTAATCGCAGTTCAACCAAGTAGAAAAGGAGCAATACAATGAAAGCAGCAGTTTTGAATTACACAGGCACCGTCGGCAAGACAACCATCGCAGCCCACATGCTCGCACCGCGAATGAACGCCCCCGTCATTGCCATCGAATCGATTAACGAGACCGCAGCTACCGCAGGCGTCGAGGTCGATAAGATCCGTGGCGACAAGTTTAAGGAAATCTTCAAAAAAATGATGGAAGTTCCTGATGCCGTCATCGACATCGGCGCTTCTAATGTCGAGGATTTCTTGACCGGAATGACCAAGTTTGAAGACTCCCATCTGGAGATCGACTACTACATCGTCCCGGTAACATCCGGCACAAAAGAGCAACGCGAGACGATGAATATCATCGACGTTCTGAGCGAATTCGGCATTCCTGCCGACCGCATCCGCGTGATCTTCAATCGCGTCGAATCTGATGCAGAAGAAGAGTTCGCTCCCATCTTCACTTACGCGAAAAAGACCGGCAAATGCACCGTCAACCCGGCTGCGTCCATCTTCGAGAACGAGCTGTTTGATTTGCTCGCCATCAAGAAAATGACGGTCTCTGCGCTTCTCGCCGATGACACAGACTACCGCGCCAAGAATCGTGAAGAAAAAGACACCAAGTTGCGCAGCCAGTATCAGGACATGCACATCATGAAATCGCTGGCGAAGTCGGTAAATCGCAACCTGGACGAAGTCTTTGCAGCAACGTTTCAATAATTACGGAGAACGATCATGGCAGATCCCAAGACCAAAATGGATGTGATGTACAACCATGTGCTCGAAGAGGTGGGCGACCTCATTGATCGCATCGAACTGGTCAAAGAGGATCTGTCCTCTGTCGATGGCCGTCTGAAAACGACAATCGACGAATACGCCAAGCTCGCTGTGGGTGAAGTTACCGCCGGGGTCACAGCGGATGCGATGCGCCAGTTGTCCAAAACGGCAGCGGAAACGCTTCTACACATCCGCAAGGCCAGATCGTTGAATGACGAGAACGAGCCACAGGAAGAGTTCTCACTGAGGGGCGCAATCGTCACCACCTTCGCCGCGATCTTGCTCATCTGCATCGGCGTTGGAATTGGTTTTATTGCTCACCCTTACCTTGCCAGACTTTTGGCCTGATCGGTGCGCCTACCGGCGCGTTTTCAACCCCATCCCGCTATGCGGGCAACCCCCTCCCCTCGCTGCATCCACTGCCACCCAGCCCTCAGGCTGGCGTATGGCATTGGAACTGACGGCGCTCGCGCGCCTGCAAAACCGACATGAAATAAACAGGGGATTTTTGATGAAAATGCTTGCTCGTTATCTCCACGGTGGATAGTATACAAATAAGCAGTTTTTACGTAGAGCTTGTTATGACACAAAACAACCAAAACTCTGAAACCCTCCAAGACGAACAACGCAAAGCAGTCGCCACTCAAATTGAGCGCGAGTTCAATATGAGTCCGCGCACAAAAGATAATTCCTGGGGAAAATACAAAATCCTGCTTGTTCCGGGTGAACTGTCAGAAGAAGGGCAGGAGCTGAATAAAGAATTTGAGCAAGCAAGGCAAAATGCCGCACTTGAGACGAAGGCGAAGGCGGAGTTGAACGCGACTTTTGGAGATGAAGATGTAAGTTTCGTTGCTCCAATAACGGAGGTTCCAAAACAGACTCGCGTGCGCGCATTCAAACCTCGGGAGTATTTGCCGTTCAAGCGCTGCGTCCGCGTTTTTGACCCTGATGAAATTGCGCAGGTAAAGGCTTCACTAAAGAACATAGAGCGGGATGCTAGAACCAGGCTTGAGCCGGTATTGAAGAATGCAGAGAACCACGCCGGCTACCGGTCTATCCCAGATTTTAAGGGAAATGAACTGTCCAAGTTGCGTTCGCCGTTCCGCAATTTTACGGAGGTGCTAAATCATTTCTCCGGCGAAATGGCCGTGGCCGGCGCGGGCAAGCCAGAATCCTTTCGCATTACTCCGGTTCTCTTGGATGGTGCACCAGGAGTCGGTAAAACTGCATTTGCGATGGCTTTTGCAAATATGCTCGGTTTGCCATTCGTCAAGATGTCAGCAGGCGGAATGCAGCACGCAGCGGTATTGGCTGGAACTGCCCAGCATTGGGGTAACTCGCAACCCGGTGGCGTGTTCAACCTACTATCGAAATCTGATAGTGCTGCCGCTGTTCTGTTAATCGACGAGGTGGACAAACTTAGCAATTGGACGGGGTACAGCCTCCTGCCAGCCCTTCTTGAACTACTTGAACCCGAGTCGAGTTCAAAGTATGTCGACGAGAGCTTGCGCCTCACATTCGACGCTTCTCGTTTGATTGTGCTGATGACATCTAACAGTACGCAACACATGGATTTGGCACTCGTATCCAGGTGCCAGGTATTCACTATCGATCTGCCGGACGTTGACCAAAAAATGCTTGTTGCTCGGGAAGCGCACGACAAGACCAATAAGTCGATGCCAGCACGGAACAGGCTGGATCTCGACGTGGACGCGCTGCGCAGGCTGGCAGAGAACGACATCGACATCAGAACGCTTCTAATGTCGGTTCGGAACGGCTGGGCACGGGCGATCGAGAATGGAAGCAAGATCGTGGTACCGGAAATGCCCCGGAAGATTGAGAAGAAAAATCAAATTGGCTTTATGAAAGGTTCATAGATGATGAGCAGATTTTTTACAAGCGATCAACACTTTGGTCACTCAAATATTCTGAAATACGAGGCTGAAAAGCGCGTTGATGTGCACGGTCGCCCTTTCAAAACTATCGATCAGATGAATGACTATTTGGTCGATTGCTGGAACGCGGATGTTGCCGAGGTTGATGAGGTTTATTGCCTGGGCGACTTCAGCTTCAAGCTGAATACGATGCATGAGATCCTGCCATTTTTGAATGGTAAGAAGATCCTGATCGTTGGGAATCATGATCCATTCTTCAAGCGCATGGTCACCGGCAAGGTCGATGAGGCACGCGCGATGGCACTGGAAGCGGGATTTAGCGAAATCCATATGCAACTCGGACTTGAATTGCCAGGGATTGGCCTGGTGCAGTTGGCACACTTTCCGTATGAGCCGGATGACTTAACCGTGTTACCAGACTTTGAGTTGCGATATTTGGAACACCAACCCAAGGTCGGAAAGGAAAAGTTTCTGCTCCATGGGCATGTGCATTCCGAATGGAGAGAGCGTGCGTATCCAAGAAAGCCATGGATGATGAACGTTGGTGTTGATCTATGGGGGATGCGTCCGGTGTCGGAGAAGTTGGTTGTGGAATTTCTGCAATACAACATGGAAGGCCGCGCGAAGCCTTGACTGAGTGGCTCCAACGGAAGGAGAAAGACCAATGACTGACGAATACTTCAAGGAAGTCGTAGACGCCCTCCACAAGCTCGGACTCGAATCTGGCGATCTCGGCTATGCCTTTTGGGATAAGCGAATTGACGAATTGAAGGTTATGCGGGAGCAATCGCAGAAATTTGAGACTTTTACTGGCGGGAAAAAATGAACAAGAGCATCAACGTATTTTTCGACACCGAATTCACGGACATCAACCCGATGAAAACCCCTGCCCTGATCAGTATCGGGCTGGTGGCACCTGATGGCCGCGAGTTTTATGCAGAGCTGATCGATACCTATACGAGGGACATGTGCTCGGCCTTCGTGATCAAGAACGTCTTGCCATTGCTGGATGATGGTGACTGCCGGTTGTTCGTGGTGCAGCTCGCGGTCAGGTTGAAGGATTGGATTGAAAGTCTTGGTGATGAAAAAGTGATCTTGCATAGCGACTCACCATCGCATGACTGGCCTCTTATCGCCAACGTCTTCAATGAGTACGGCTGGCCTGCAAACCTGCTCCGCAAGTGTGAAGAGATCAGCTTTGAAAGCTCAATCCATTTGCATCGCTTCAAGGTCGGCCAGATGAATTTCTGGAAGGCCAATGGTACTCGTCGGCATCACGCTTTAGTGGATGCGCGGAGTCATCAATTTGCTTGGAAGCAAGCAACCAGAAGAGGATTTTGAATATGCTGATTTTTCTTGATACGGAGTTTACGGATTTCATCGACTGCGAGCTGGTGTCCATCGGCATGGTTTCTGAGGATGGTCAGCATGAGTTTTACGCGGAGCGA
>Ga0182021_10012329_pt1 | contig 10149 bp, 8 predicted proteins | sample 612E3MmetaG_FD_120493 | JGI IMG/M metagenome (GOLD analysis project Ga0182021, IMG submission 120493) | Permafrost microbial communities from Stordalen Mire, Sweden - 612E3M metaG (Illumina Assembly) | ecosystem: Environmental > Terrestrial > Soil > Wetlands > Permafrost | place: Sweden... | reverse complement strand
TGTTGGAGTGGTTCTTGACAGAGCAGATTCTGACAGTGGCTAGCAAAATGAATCTACCAAATGTAAGCTAGTCATGAACAATCTACCAAGGTCTGCCAAAACCTGGCTCCATAGAGGAAAGCAGGTCTTTTTGGTTTAAGCTATTGCTCAGAACACAAAAATATAAAAAATAACTATTGAATAAGACTATTTCTTTGCCCTTCCGCCCGTGGAAGGCCTTTGCCCTTGAAGCTTACCCTGATCGCTGCCAGTTTCGGACTGAAAAATTAGCCCTCAGTCAAGAAAAGAAATTACACAATAACTTGAGCCTTTTTTCTTTCTGTCCCTGTTTGTTCTGACTCGATATCCCCGCCCAAAAGTAAATCCAGCCACGAATTAGAAGCGGAATCCGTGTTTTTAAAGCTGTAGGAGGACTCTTTATGCACTGAAAAGGCGGTGCTTGCGGAGATTTTCGGTTCATGTCCTTGATTTAGAAGTACTATCGCTTCATCGTTTGTGATTCCGAATGGGAGAAAATCTTTGTGAAAACTTTCAACATGTAGCCGTACCATAGATATGGCTTCATCTCTGCTACCTAAAATTTCAAAACTATACCCGCAGGGACATTGACCTTTTAGCTTCCTTCCCAAACCCACCCTCTCCTCGATCGACTCCAAGATAGATATATAATCAAAAATGAGATATTAACTTCTGTGACTGCGTAAGCCCAATCACAACGTGTGGAAAAGTTAGTCCAAGCCGAGCCAACCAAAGTCTTCCATAAACTGGAGGGTGTAGTAGGAAGAAGGTCTTCTGGTTTAAGCTAATCATCACAACATATAAAAAACAAAATAATAAAATCAAATCTATTTACCCTATACCCTCCCGTCCGCGGAAGACCTTATAACGCCGCTATATTTACGGAAAATCACTCGCGACTGAGCACGCATGGCAAAACCATAATGACTCTTGGAAGCGAACAGTTAGGTTACGCAATGAAACTAAAGCCAGAATTCAAATGGTTCCAACCCGAGGAATTCAAAGTTTTGTGGAGGCATCAGATTGAACACACAGCAGCGCCAACAATCAGAGAACCAGAGCCTGAAGTAATCTTTGAGACTTTTGAAGACCAAAGGCCTTCGCCAAATATGGAGGATAAGAAGGAAGAGGCAGTATAATTTATTCACTAAAAAATATATTCTGACGATTAGCAATTTCTCATCAGACCTACCTCCCTTCTTCTATACCCCTCCGAAACTTGAAAGCTATTGGCTACCGCAAGAAAACCTGCAGAGGCGATTAAATACCGCTCATAGCATATTTTTTTAGAGGAAAAAGAATGCTCAGCAAAATGGAACAAGAATTTCTCCGGGATCCGGCTAGTTTTGACTCAAACTATCAACGTTCTTTGCGTTATCGCTTGAAAGTCAAAGCAGAAAAAATGCGGGAAGAACTTTCTTTGCTAAATGCTACGGAGAACTGCAGCAGCGCTACTGAATTCTGCAGCGGTAATCAATGCCCATATCAAGTCATTTCAATAAATCAGGGGCGAGTTGGAGCCTTCGGCGGGATTTGGACCCGCGACCATTACCTTACCAAGGTAACGCCCCACCGGGCTAGGCTACGAAGGCAAACTATTTTCTCTTGAAACAACTGCGCTATTAAATAAAGAGCTTACGGTTAACCAAAATTTTCTGAACCGTATTAGTTACAAAATAGAGCTGAAACACGAAAGCTTGAGGGGTAAATAAATATTAAAGGATGCAGAGTTATTGTCAACCTGAAGGTTCTGCAGGGGTCTCCAAGCCAGGTCAACGGAGTAGGGCTTAGGACCCTATCGCGTAGGCGTTCGTGGGTTCGAATCCCACCCCCTGCACTAGTATGGTCAAATTGACCGAGGGTTTACGAAGAGCGAATAAGTGATAGACTTTTCGTTTTCTAAAGATATTGCTATTGAATGTCATAGACGCAATCAAAGCCTTTGAGTTTGGATGTGTTTTTTGTGTCCTTGTCAAGTGCATTGACTTCCTTAACAGCTTTTGCTGCCCACTTTCTTTGCTTCTCTGCAGCTTTTTTGCTTTTTCTCCGCTTCTTCTTAGTTCTATTTGTGATGACAAGTGATTTTCACAATTCACGATTTGTTATTCCCTGTTGAGTGGCTGTATTGATCTTTTTGCTTTTCTAGCTTTATTTTAAAAAAAATTTTGCATTTGCTGTAGACTTAGACAGCCGTTTGGATTTGATTGAATCAAGCAAGCGATATATTTAAATTGTCTTTCAATTGCTGTCTCAAAGAAGTCACGGTTGGAGAATGTTATGAAAAGTAAGGCATGGAAATTTTTTGCTATATTATCCGTCATGATTTTTGCTTTGTCAATGACAGTTAATGTGGCTCACGCGATTACTGAACTTTCTATACCCCCTGCTATAGCGGTGGGGAAAAATCCCAATTACGTTGTTTATGATTCAGGAAAGAACGAACTATTTACTCCGAACATGGGCGACAATACTGTTTCAGTAATTTTGGACAGTGGGGCTGTCATGGCAACCATACCTGTAGGAACTTATCCTGCAGCAGCAGCTTATGATGCTGGTAAAAGCGAGGTTTTCGTAGCTAACGAAGTGGGGCAAGGTCAGCAAGGCACTGTCTCAGTAATCTCAGACAGCGACAATTCCGTAGTAGCTACTATAAACGTGGGACAAGACCCGGAAGGCATAGTTTATGATTCTTCTAAGGGCGAGATATTCGTAGCTAACACAAACTATAATCCGGGGAGCACCACCCCATGTACAGTTTCAGTTATATCAGATAGTGACAATACCGTCGTTGCGACGATCACTGTAGGTGTCGCTCCCACAGGCATGACATATGATTCTGGGAAAGGAGAGATTTTCGTGTCCAATCAGGATAGTGGCACTCTTTCAGTCATATCGGATGGTACCAACAAGGTGGTTGCAACAATATCCATTGACAATGCAGCCGGTGAACCCCGAGGCATTACTTACGATTTAGCTAAGAATGAAATTTTCGTAACCAGTGGGGACACTGGGAACGCGTACGTAGTATCAGACAAGAGCAATTCTGTGGTCGCAACGATTAACCTAAGCGGGTATTATGCAAATCTTAACAGCGGAGTTTATGATCCTGCCAGAACCGAAGTGGCACTAGCCGGTGACGCTGCTGTCGTTTTAATAAATGATCAAAACAACGACCCTGTAGCATGGATACCCTTAACTCAGTTACCGGTAAGCCAAGAAGATTTTGGGCCCTTAGCAAATGGCGTAGCTTATGATTCAAGCAACGGATACCTATACACAGCCAACTCCGGCTACTCCACGGTCTCAGTCATATCAAATTTCACTGGCGTGTCAGTATCCTCAGCAACTTCCTCTCCTTTAACGACATCACCGTCAACTTCAAACTCTTCATCAAATTACCTCATATTCGTTATTATCGGTGTCGTGCTTGTGTTAGTTGTTATTGTCGTAGTGATCTTCCTAAAGTTTGGTCATCGTAAAGCACCCTCAAGCGGAGTAACAGGAAGTCCTGATGTATCAACTGGTTCCACTTCCCAGGCAAGCCCAGCAATAACCAAAGATCAGAAAAATGAAAGCAGCTTAGAAGATTCAACCGAAGCAAACTCAAAAATTTCCAACGTTACGACGCCATCACCAAGCCCTCAGACCCAACAAGATCAAACACAAGTTACTCAAACCATTCAGCAAAGTCAACAGAGACCACTTGGACAACAAAGTAGGCGAGCAGATAGATTTTATCGACTTGTCAGCACGTTTCAGCAGAAAGGAGCCACCAGCCCAGAAAAAGCTTTAACCGCCGAACAACTAGGTTTGCCTCGCCAATTTGAAGAATTCATGGAAAACCGCGAAGGGCAAACAAGAGTTTTCAAAGAAATTAACGGGAAATACTATCTCGATAAGGAAGCCCTTGAACAAATGAGAACGCAAATGGCAAACAGAAAAACGTTTAGACAGCGGTAAAACAACCATTCGGAGCAATTAAGGACATCATCAAGTTAGAAACCCTTCCAAGTGCTTCTGAGATTTCGTTGAATGTGTTTTGGAGGATGAGACTTCTGATTTTAGTTCTTGAATTGCCGTCTCCTTTTTGCTGATTTCTTAATAGGGCTTCGACGTTCTCGTTCTTTTTCCGCAAGATCTTATTTTTGGTCTAAAAGTTATTTTGAATGTTTTCGTTTTCTTATAGGGGTAACCTGTTATTTTGAATTCTTGCCAAGCGGTCAACAATAGTTACAATTAATCGGCCTTTTAAGAAAAAGAGGGCTGCATGCGATATCTCCACTCTGTTAGAGGTTCGAATCCCACCTCTGCACTTTTATAAATAAAACTATTGGGCGTGCGTGCTAAAAGAAGATGTTTTGAGCTTTATTGTGTTACCTCTTGCGTTTCCTGAACCAAACTAACAAACCAGTAAGCTAAGTAGAGTTTAGACGGCAAAAGATTGATTAACTTAACAATATCGCGTTTGCACATACTTATATTATACTTTTGGTTTTGTTTTAGGTTCAGAAGACACGAACCATGAAACGTTTTATAGTCAACTCAAAGGTACCTCAAATCCAGCTTAACAGGCTTACCTGCATTATGGGCACAACCAACATCTTTGAAAGAACTGGGATTAAAGATGTCTATTTGAAAACCTGCTATTGTTGCGCTCCTGAGTCGAATGCTGACGTGGAAAAAGCCCTCATCGAGTTTGAAGCCCCATCCAAAGAGGTTCTGGAAGCGGCACTTCAGCAGATTAACTTCCCCGCTGACTCGATAGTTGAAGTCACCAAAGTCGAGGTCGGCAAGAACTAAAATCGTTTCTAACTCGAACAAGTACTTTGACAAAACCTCGGATCAGCCGCTTAACTGTTTTGGCTATCAAAGCGACAATATGAGATTGGAACATAGCATACATTGCTATTAGGAACTTCAATCAGATTCCAAGGTTCTACGAAGATTCAATGTTCGTTCTTGTCTTCAAAAATGATCAGGTTGTATTTTTAACGTAAACAATCGTAACCTTGCAGTAACTTTCAGATGGTTGGGTTCAGCTGGGGTGAATTAAAACTTAATCCCCAAACTCAAATCCACTTTCTTTCTCTCTATTAATTAGACACATCTCACAGAGACAAAGAGAAATAGAGACACACATCACACATAGAAACACACATACATAATGCTTAAAATCTTTTTAAACAGAATAAGGGAACGAGGCGTAAAAACTTGAATAAAGGCCGGCTTTATGAAGAATTAATTCCAATTGAACAATTATCTTATAAAGGGTATAATACTCCTGAACTTGTAAATGCAAAAATAAAACAAATTTTAGATGAAGTCAAAAAAGAAATGCCGCCTTTCATCGAAAAATGGTTAATAAAGAAAACGAACCTGATTGGAAAGCAACCTGTGAAGCTATGGACAAAAGAAATGTAGCAAGAGAAAAGTGGTTTATTAAATGGTTTGGTGAATAGAATTTAAGCCGTTTAAGGTTAGTCTCAGAAATTGTCGGAAAATAAAACACCCCTAGGTTGTATACCACCTAACCTTCAGAAAGGTCGTTTGTGTGTGGGATTAAAATTTAATTCAACATTCTGGGTATCATTTTAGACGTGCGTGGGGTTATGCTTTTTGAAGAGTTTTGATGAGCTTGTTTACTTCGAAACCTTTTGACTTTGCGTATTCTATTAATTGTGAGTACAGCTCGTCATCTATTTGTGGGGTTCTGCTCAATATCCAAAGATACTTGAGGTTTGGTGTACCTACAACAGAGTAATCGTAATCATTTCCCAATTTTATAATCCAATAATCACCATAGAATGGCCAGAAGAAAGTTACTTTGAGTTTTGCGTTAGAGTTCTTATCAACTACTTTTGTTTTGCCTTTTGCCTGTTTTATCTTGCCATTTTTTATAGATTGGTTGAGCACTGATATGTTGCCATCTTTTAATAATGTGTAGATGGCAGTGGTTTCATTACAGCCTTCTTCAAATTTTGCGGGAAGGTGTGCAATCTCATACCATTTGCCTAAATATTTTTCCAACTCAACATGCGGTACAACTTCAAGTGACACGCAAATCACTCTGTAACTCCAAAGCGTAGCATTAGTTTAAGGCTTTTGTGGTAGCTGGGGCTTAACAGTCACACACACTTAATTCTGTAAATGGCAATTTAACAATAGAGACGAAAAAACAATGAAGACGGCATTTAAAAATCACTACAATAGCTTTGATTGCTATTCTATCAACGTTGGCAGTTTTTGCTGTTTCAACTCAAGTTCCAGTTAAAGTTCTTGGTTCGTCAGATACTTATGCAATTTTGGCTGAAACAGCCATTACCAATACTGGTACAACTTCGATTACAGGGAATGTTGGAATAAGTCCAGATGGTGCTTCATCAATAACAGGGTTAACATTAACAGAAGACTCTTCACTTAAGTTTTGGACATCACATTTTTTTTAACTGGAGAGGTATATTCTGCTAATAATGCACCTCCAACTCCAACTGTATTAACTACTGCTGTTGCTGATATGACAAACGCATATACCGTTCTGGATGGACTAACTACACCTGCTCCTACACCATTTCCAACAACTCTCAATGGCAATACACTTGTAGCTGGAATCTACAAAACGGCTTCAAATGTAGTAATATCTGGAGAAATAACCCTCAGAGGATCCGCAAGTGCAACATGGGTATTCCAGATAGCGGGAACTCTAACAGTTCACGCTGGAGTGCAAATTATCTTGAGCGGCGGAGCATTGGCAAGCAACGTTTACTAGGTAGTCGCTGGAGATACTACACTCGAAGCAGGTTCTATCATGATAGGAAACATTCTTGATGCATCATATATTGCAATGCAATCTGAAGAATCAATAACTGGTAGACTATTATCACAAACTGCAGTCACTTTAATCGGTAACACTATCTCAGAACCAGCTGTAACAATTATAACACCAACTCCAATACCAAGTCCAACATCAGTTCCAACTCCACGACCAACTTTCCCTCCACGACCTACACCAAATCCAACTCCAACACCAAGTCCAACATCAGTTCCAACTCCACGACCAACTTTCCCTCCACGACCTACACCCCATCCAATTCCAACAACAAGTCCAACACCAACTCATGTTCCATGTCCAACACCAACTCATGCACCATATCCAACGCAGAAGCCATGTCGTTAAATTGCATAGCAAAGATGTTCAAATCTCCATATTTCCCTTTTTAGTGAATGGCAAAATTCGTAAGTCGCCGCTTTTGTATTTGGGCTATTTCTACGCTGTGCAGATTTTAGACTTATTCTTTGGGTATTAGTGAGGGGCACAGATTTCCCTTCAACGCACCCCTTTACGGTTATTTTTTGTGTAATTGTAATAGAGAGATGAGGCAAGGGATTAGAGAGATATAATTAAGAGTGGGAAAGGTTTGGTTAAGGGTTTGAGTAGTTAGTGTTAGCGTAGTGCGTGTTAGGCATGTTAGAGTGTAGGAAGACTTAAGGGGGAAAAAGATTAAATTTTAATCTACCAAAATACCTCAAGGATAAGAAGCGCTTAATCATTTGGTTCCATCAAACCCACCTCAGTATATATGTCAAACTTCCATCTTCTACGAAAAAACAGAAAACATGCGTTAACTGAACAAGCTGCTCCATGGAAAGAACGAATGGAAAAAGTTTTCCAATTATTCGCAATTTAGACAGTTACCAGTTGAAACAGCTTTTATTTCGTTTGAGTAGCAACTGGGATTGTAATTGGAGTGGAGTGGGATATGGCGGAACAACGTAATAATCAGTCAGAGTTTAGTTTCGAATTGGAGGAATTAAGTTCAAAGTTTGCAGGATTGAAAGAGCCTGTAAAGAAAGTCTAAGCATGTTTTCATAAGCGGTTTTCAAGGAAGACAGGCTAACGCTCTCTATCTGAGATGGGAAAGAATGTCAAGCATTAGCTGTTTGAATTGATGTGCCTAAACCACGTTGGAGCACGTCAACGCTGTAATGGAGTAAACTTTTCACTGCACTTATTCTATTTCTTGGCACTCGGGCAACACCTTGAGTTAATCCGTATAAAGAAAGAAATATCATGGTTATGAGAGAAGATTTTGAATAAACCAATATTCTTAAAACAAAAAGAGGCAATTCTAACGTTCCATTATTCAACAACCGACTAAAGGTCATCATACCCCTTCTTGGATTATCTCTTGCTAAAAAAGTCAAAGGGTTGCTTATTATCTGTTTAGTATTCAAAAGGGGAAATGTTCAAATTTCTTTATTAGGCTTGAGTTGTTAGAAATTCATTTAGTGACCGTGTTACTTTTTTCCGTTTGTATGATTGAATTTGCTTAGCACGATTTGGAATATGACTATAGCTGCATAGAACGCGTACGAGAGTATTAGTTTAGGTCGGTGAACTGCGTATTTTAGATCGCTTACCATGAATTCAATATGTTTTCGGGTTGTCCACACTTCGTCTGGTCGAAAATGGATGCAGTAAGGTTCATAAACTCCTATAACTTTGTAGCCTTTTTTTTCGATCCAATCTTTAATGTATCCATCTTCGTATGTGTGCAGTTTATAGGGTATTTTGATGTCTTCAACTGTTGTTCGTCGAATTAACGTGTCGTGGGTGCCGCCTCTTTTTTCGAATATTTTCATCGTAATTCTTTCAAACAGCCAAAGCAATTTTTTGCTTTTTATTAATACAGACCAAATTTCTATTCCCCAAATTGCACCAATGTTATTATTTACTAGTTTTTCCGCTTGGGCGAACCAGTTTTTCGACAGGAGAACGTCGCTGTCCACAAAAATAAACCAGTCACTTTTTACCAACTGAATTGCTTTCTGCCTTGCGGTGCCTCTGGTGCCTTTTTCCTGGACAAATGTAACATTTCCATATTTTTCTTGGAACTCTTTCACTATGTCCATTGTATTGTCTGTAGAGTAACCGTCAATGATAATTAGGTTTTTTACTGGTATGTTCTTGTAAACAGAATTGATGCATTCTCTTAGCATTCGTCCACTGTTCATAGTGAGAATTGCGACGTCGACAACAGACATATAATCTACCTATAGTCGATGGTTTTTGTCTTGGTTGAATATGTTAGTTTCGGGGTTTTGTGTTGGCGTTGTTATGGGTTGAATCTGTAATTGGTTTTTCAAATTTGTTCTCCTCATAGGCAAAGCATTTTTAATATCCCATTAAGCCGCAGCATCGAGAGCATATGGGAAAAACACCGTCATCGCAGCTTTTTAGGGCTCGTCTGAATTTGCGGTGTTTTTCATTATTGTATATTTCGAGGATGCTTGATTCCTTAATGTTTCCTGTCACGAAGTCTGGAAAATCTCTGCATGTTACTGTGTCTCCGTTTGGCATTACATCCAATTGGAACCATGGTGAAACACAATGTTTGTATCCGAAGAAGTTTTCGGGTTCCATATAATACGTGCTGATTTGTTCTGGTTTGAGGTCAGGTACAAAGAGAACAGGCATGCCAGATTTTTTTGATTTTATTTTTTGTACCTGTTCAGCAATTCTGGCCACATCCATTTTTGTTGTGTCGCGTACATAGCCTTTCCATGCGAAAGGTGTTATGCCTAACTTTTCTTCTGCTATCTTTGTGTGTTTTTGCCCGATCCATTCTCTGGTAAACCATGAGTAGTAAACTGTCATGCCATCAGGGCCTAACTTTTCTGCTTCTTTTACCGTATCAAGTAATGAATTCTCGTTGTTCTTGGAGATTGTTGTTAAGACAAAAATAGCAGGTTTATTCTTTTTTTTCTGTTTCTTTAGTTTTTGAATTGCCGATATTCCTCTAATTGTTGCATCTAATGCACCAGGAACGCCTCGGCATTTGTCATGAATTTCTCTAGGGCCATCGAATGAGACGCAAATCATATCCCATCCGTTTTCAACAATAGTTTCAGCGTTTTTCTCCAAGCAAGATCCATTTGTAACAATCTGAACCGTTAAGCCTTTTTGTTTCATGTAATTAACAAGAGGAACCAACGGTTCGTAGAGGAATGGCTCTCCACCTGTTATGTAAACGTGAACTTTTTTCGGGGCAACTTCATCTATTACTTTCTTGTAAACTTCTAATGGAACTTCTCCCGTAACTTTTGGAGTATCTTCTCGGGCATTGTATCCAT
>Ga0182021_10012328_pt1 | contig 10150 bp, 7 predicted proteins | sample 612E3MmetaG_FD_120493 | JGI IMG/M metagenome (GOLD analysis project Ga0182021, IMG submission 120493) | Permafrost microbial communities from Stordalen Mire, Sweden - 612E3M metaG (Illumina Assembly) | ecosystem: Environmental > Terrestrial > Soil > Wetlands > Permafrost | place: Sweden... | reverse complement strand
CAAATACATTAATCAATTGTTTGGTATAGTTTTATAATGTTAGTACATTTTCCTTGAATATTTTGATTTTTATTCATTACTCATAGATTTACATGCTTATTTTGAAATTTTTGCAACGGAACCGCTTCCAGAATACATGATTAGAAGAGACTAAAAAAGTTAACCTTGCAACAGCCAAAATAAAATTTGTATGAAAATCAAGTTGTTACGAGCACAAAATTGCAAGGACAGGGTACTAATTATTTTCCACACTCACAAAGTAATAATTGCATCTTGTTTGTTTTATAACGTTTTTATTCAAATTCCAAGCAACAACCTGTAGATAAAAAATGTTGGAGGTTTTCAAAATTTCCATTTAATTTTTGTAGATCTGTACTCTTCTAGAGATAAAAATAGCAACATATTAGCGTCTATTGTTACAATGATTTTAATAAAACATATGTATTTCTTGGAATTAAAGCAATAAATATCTTCTTAATACTAGCTAAAATGGCAAAAAATACACTGATTTTATTACAAAAACTATGTATCAGTGAAAACAATGAAGACAAAGCTTTGGAAGTATAATCATTTACTCCGCGTCTTTTTTTCATATTGAAAGAAAAGGATGGAGAACCAGTTATATTTTACAGAACTTTCGGTACACTGGCAAAATTAGTGTGTGTAATCAATAATTTTTACTGTATCGCCAAGTTTCTTAACGATAGAGTCTTTCATTGCTTGTGCATGAGGACATGGGAAACCTATAGGAGTGCCCTTAAATATGCAAGAAGCCAACACAATTGTGTCTGACCCCCTTTTTACCATTTCTGCAGCTCTTGTTATAGCTTTTTTACCTGGACAACCACCACAAGTATTGATACCTATTACTTCAATGTCTTCTGTAATTCCATCAAAAGCCAGTTTCTTTTCTTTCATTACCTTTAAACAAGCAGTAGCAGGACACATATCTTTTGTTTGGATACATCTGATTAAGCCAACTTTCATAAAACGTTCTCCGTTACATTTTTTACAAATATCAATCATTGCCTGTTCTGCATAAATACTTCCATGCAATAAATTAATAGCTTTTTGCGGTTGTCATTTTTTCGATGTCTGAAGCTTCCGAAGAGCTGCAGAAAATCAAAACTATTTTGCAGGAATAGAATACGCTTTAATAAAGTCATTACGAATAATTTATAGAGAAAATGAAACAGTTAAACAGTCTTGACTATATTAAAAACTCATATAAAGCGCGAATTTCTCAGATAGCTGAGGAAAGGAAAACTGGAAAGAAAATAGTTGGTACTTTTTGTCTGTTCGTGCCTGATGAGATAATCTTTGCTGCAGGTTCTGATCGTATAATACTTTGCGGGGGTAAAAATGAAACTATGTCGATAGCAGAACAATATTTACCTAGGAATATCTGCCCGCTTGTCAAGTCTTCTTTTGGTTCGATTGTTAATAACAGTTGTTCGGGTGTAAAGTCCTGCTCTCACTTCGGCATGATAGACATGATCGTCGCCGAAAATACCTGCGATAGTAAGAAAAAAATGTACGAGTTATTGGGGGATTATGTTTCAACCTATGTGATCGACCTTCCGCAAAGACCCGACAGCTCAGATGCCCTAAATTATTTTTTGAGAGAGCTTGATAAATTTAAAGACGCCATGGAACAGCTTACAGGCAATAAGGTAACCGTTGAACAATTACAGAAGGAAATAACGTCCTTAAACGAGACTAGACAGTTGCTTCACAGGCTCTATGACTTAAGAAAAATGGATCCCCCATCCATCAATGGTGTCGATGTGTTGAAGGTCATGCAAAAGCAGTATTTCTTATCTCCGGATCAATTAAAGGAAACCCTTCGCATGCTTATTAGGGAAGTAGAGCAATTTAAGGTTGACTGGGTGCACAAGCCCAGGAGAATGATTTCCGGCTGTCCGATGCCAGGCGGCAACACAAAAGTGCCGGAAATCATCGAAAGTAAAGGTGGAGTAATCGTTGCGGAAGAAAGTTGTACGGGTACAAGGTCATTCTGGGATCTAGTAGATGAAAATAAGGATCCAATGCTGGCTTTGGCAGAACGCTACATCAAAATACCCTGTTCCTGTATGAGTCCAAATAACCGGCGCATCGATAACATCTTGGAACTTGCGAGAGAGTTTAAAGTCGATGGTGTAGTGTACTATACCTTGCAATTCTGCCATGGCTACAATATTGAGAAATATAAAGTACAGCAGGCGCTGAAGAAAAAAGGAATGCCTGTGCTCGCAATCGAAACTGACTACAGCGACTCTGATATAGAGCAGATAGAACTTCGTGTAGATGCTTTCATGGAGATGCTATCATGATCTCAGTAGGAATCTATTCTGGCTCGGCCACCACGAAAGCAGTCCTTATTAACTGCAATCATATTGTTGCCCAAGTTATATTGCCAACAGCCTTCGATTTTTTAGCAGCTTCGGAGAAAGCGTACAAAAATGTGCTTGCCAATTCTGGAATTGCCGAAGAAGATATAAATATAGTGTCTGCAACGGGATATGGCAGGAACAGCATAAAATTTGCCGATGGAACAATTAGTGAGATTACCGCTCATGGTATGGGCGTTTATTACCTATACCCAGATGTTAATGGGATTATCGACATCGGAGGTCAGGATAGTAAGGTTATCTCAGTGAATGATGGCAAAGTAACCGATTTTTTAATGAACGATAAGTGCGCAGCTGGCACAGGCAAATTTTTAGAGTACACCGCGAGAGCTCTTGAAGTGCCTATAGAGGAATTTGGTCTCTTGGCACTAAGCTCAAAAAAACCAGCTAGCATATCAAGTATGTGTACTGTCTTCGCAGAGTCCGAGGCTATATCACTAAGAGCTAGAGGGTTTAAGAAGGAAGATATCGCAGCAGGACTCATCGAAAGCGTTTCTAGAAGAGTTGCTGGCATGGCCCGACAAGCAGGATTAAAACAAAACGTGGCTTTTGTGGGCGGTGTAGCGAAAAACATTGGTATTAAGATAGCATTGGAAAAAGAGTTGGGAATATCACTCTACGTCCCCCCCAACCCGCAGATTACGGGAGCACTGGGAGCTGCGTTAATCAATCGTGAACTAAAATAAACATTATTATATAAGGAATATATCTTTTTCTTTCACCGCAAAAAATAAATTTATCGTTTTTACTTATGTAGAAGTTTTCATACAAACCTATGCATCACTGAAAACAATAGAAACATAACTTTGTTAGCATAACTATTGGCTCATGGGGTTTATTACAGTTCAAAAAGTCATTACCTTCTAATTGATTATTGTTTTAATCAATTACTAAATATCAATGAATTGATTCCAAGTCCTATAAGGATCAAGCCACCTAAAATTTCGGCTTCATTTCCAAAGAAATGACCTAACCTGTATCCTATGATCGCTCCACAAAAAACCAGCATAAACGTTACACACCCCACAATGAGCGCAGGTTCAAGAATAGGCACTTTGAGAAATGCAAGACTTATTCCTACAAAAAAGGCATATATACTTGTTGCAAATGCCAGCATAAGAAGTACCGAATAAAGCCGAGAAAAATGAGGAATGAGGAATGACCGAGGCTGCAGTAAGAACTGAATCAACTGTATCATCTAAACTGCTCGTAACCAGCATGGACTGCCCAGATTGCGCAGTCAAAATGGAAAAAACCGTTAAACGTATGCACGGAGTTATAAACGCTACCGTTGTGTACCCAGCCGGCAGACTTAATGTCGAATATGATTCAAAAAAAACCGAGATTACTCAAATAATAGACAAGATTAAAAAATTAGGTTATGAGGCGCACGAGGATAATCAAAAAATACCAAATCCTTCTCAAACCACTGATTTTTGCATCATCGGAATGGACTGTGCTGATTGTGGAGCTAAGTTGGAAAAACGTATATCCAAAGTCCCTGGAGTAGAGGCTGCCCACGTCAATCTCAGCACTTCCAAAATGACAGTAATCCATAGTGGGCCAATGGCAGAAATCCTATCAACTATTGAAAAAATGGGTTACTCGGGGAAAGTGGATGAGGGACTGAGAATAAAAAACAAACCAGCTAGTTTCTGGAAATCTAATCAGTACGCCAAACCCACAGTCATTTCTTTCATTATGTTGGTCTTGGGGTTTATTGCTGGAAAACTTGAAGCACCGGAATTAGCAGTTAATGGGATATTCGTGACTGGGATTGTTCTAGGCGGCTTTCTACCAGCCAAAAACGGCATTTCCGTACTTATTAATGCTTTGGAATTTGACATGAATATTTTGATGGCCATAGCGGTCATCGGTGCGTCTGCGATCGGCAGATTTGAAGAAGCTGCAACGGTTGTATTTCTATTCTCTTTCGGAAATTCTCTGCAGGGCTATACTCTCGATAAAACAAGAAATTCCATTCGGGCTTTAATGAAGCTTACACCAAATGAGGCTTTGGTCAGGCGAAGAACTACGGAAGTGACGCTGCCAGTAGAACAAATCGTAGTTGGGGATATTGTTATCGTTCATCCTGGAGAAAGAATTGCTATGGATGGTAAAGTATCCACTGGTTACTCTACGGTGAATGAAGCTCCGATAACAGGAGAGTTCATTCCGGTTGAAAAGCAGCTCGGGGATGAGATATATGCGGGAACGATCAATGAACGCGGCTCGCTTGAAGTCGAAGTCACCAAACTGGTTAAGGATAATACGATATCCAGAATTATTAGTATGGTTGAGGAAGCTCAGGGGCAGCGGGCACCATCTCAACAATTTGTCGAAAAGTTTGCGAAATATTACACCCCCGTTGTTATAGTATTGGCTGTTCTGGTTGCTACGGTACCATCGCTGGCTTTCGGACAGCCATTCGAGAAATGGTTTTATGAGGCCATGGCTATGCTATTGGTAGGATGCCCCTGTGCACTGGTGATATCTACACCTGTTTCCCTTGTGTCCGCGATCAGCAACGCGGCGAAAAATGGCGTACTCATTAAAGGAGGTAGGTACCTGGAGGAAGTCGGGAGTTTGTCAGTAGTCGCCTTTGACAAAACCGGTACCCTTACTGAAGGAAAGCCCCACGTAACGGACCTCATTCCTACTGATGGCATACCTGATAAGGAATTTTTAGCTATAGCATTGGCAATTGAAAGTCGATCAGAACATTCTCTAGCCGAGGCAATTGTAAAATATGCAAAAGAACGTGGAGCCGAAATCTCCAATATATCAGCATTTGAAGCAGTAACTGGAAAAGGTGCCAAAGCAGTGGTTAAAGGCAAGATTTATCAAATCGGTAATTCTAGATTCTTCACTGAACAAGCAATAGATGTGAAACGTGTAGAAGATGAAGTTTTCCGTCTGCAGAACGAAGGGAAAACTGTAATGATGCTAGGAGATGATGAACGCATTTTGGGTCTCATAGCTGTGGTAGATGTATTGCGGGAAAATTCCGGGCAGGCTATCAATAAGCTGAAAAAAGCCGGTATTAAAAAAGTCATTATGCTTACTGGAGATAATGAAAACACTGCCCATGCCATCGCCACAAAAGCAGGGGTCGATGATTTCCGAGCAGATTTGTTGCCGGAAGACAAGGTAGATGCGGTTAAGAGCCTTCTGACTGAGTATAATAAGGTAGCTATGGTGGGAGACGGCGTCAACGATGCTCCGGCCTTGGCAATATCCACAGTCGGTATTTCAATGGGAGCTGCAGGCACTGATATAGCATTGGAAACCGCTGATATAGTCTTGATGGCTGATGACCTGACAAAACTGACCTACGCGATTAAATTGAGCCGAAAAACACTAGGTGTTATCAAACAAAACATTGCTTTTTCCTTGATAGTCAAAGGATTAATTTTTCTACTGGTCATCCCAGGATGGCTGACATTGTGGTTGGCAGTTGCAGGAGATATGGGAATCTCGCTTCTGGTTATTCTTAATGGAATGCGATTATTGAGAATGAAACATGAGGACTAAGAAATTAAGAAGGAAGAAAAAATGGAGATTTTAAAGGTTATAGGCGTGGGTATAAGTTGAAGCGTTTTTGAATGAAATATTCTGTTAGAAGTTGCACGAATTTGCATGGGAATGCTAAAAAATAGAATTTATCTTTTTGCTGATGCAGAAGGTTTCATACAAAACATGCCTATCTTAGGATTAAGATAATTCAAATTTTTTAACCAAAACTACGCCCCTGTTCAATTATTTTATCATGGATGCTCTAATTTATGCAAATGTTTCAATGCTTCTGTATTATCCGGGTTAAGTTCTATTGCTTTCTTATAATCAAAGATTGCTTCTGCCGCATCGCCTTTAGGGTTCCGTTGCAAAAAATCTGGCTCCCGTGCAAAATCAGAAAAAACCTTCACAATTAGGAAAGTTAATCATTTTCATTAGAAAGAAAATGACACATAAAGGTTAAAATTATGGTGTCAAAATGCAGAAATATTTTTTTTGCAACGGAACCTTTGATACAATGGGCAGAGAAGCGGGATAATCTACATCAGAAAATGTGCAATTCCATCTGCCACAGTACAAGTTGTCCTTCAAAGCAAACTGTACGACAGAAGAATCAGTAATTACTTAATGAGCTAATCCCAAAACTCAAAATGAGTTTATTTGATCTTGTATTTTTGAGTGACCAATCAAGTTTCTGATCACAAAATTAATCCTGAAAAATTTAAATGGTAACGAATGAAACGGGTTTTGAGATCAGCTCGAAAATAGTGAGATATTATGGGTAGTATAGAAATCTTTGAAAAGCATGCACAAGAGTACGACGAATGGTTTGACAAGAACAAACCGGTCTATGAATCAGAGATTCTGGCCTTAAAAGATCTCATCCCCAGAGAAGGTACAGGTTTAGAGATTGGGGTTGGAACGGGAAGATTCGCCACTCTGCTGGGCATAAAGATTGGGGTAGAGCCTGCAAAAACGATGGCAGACATGGCGCGACAAAGAGGCATCGACGTTTATGAAGCAAGGGCTGAAGCGCTTCCTTTTGATGATGAATCCTTTGATTTCGTGTTGATGGTAACCGTTATGTGTTTCCTGGGAAATCCACTTCAAGCTCTGGAAGAGATTAAGAGAGTTCTTAAGCCAGGGGGTCATATTGTCATTGGGATAATCGACCTGGATAGTCCTTCTGGCAAAGATTATGAAAGAAAAAAGATGACAAGCACGTTCTATAAATATGCTAATTTTCACTCTTCAGAGCAGGTTTTAAATTGGTTGACAAGCTTAGATTTTGGTCATCTCATCGTCCATCAGACCGTCTTCAAAAGTCCGGAACAAATTGATGCTGTAGAACCCTTTAAAAATGGCCATGGTAAGGGAGCTTTGGTAGCCATCGCTGCAAAAAAAGAGTTTGAAAGTGAGAAAATTGAGTATATTTAGTGAGTCTACTCATTACCTATCTCTTCGCTAGGTCACCATGCTCATGAAGAAGGGGTTCTGTTTGTGGTAGGGTTCTTGGGGCCAACAGCTCAGTACAAGGGACTATGAACGCAAATATAATTATGCCCAAATTGTCCACTATATAAACAACCCACCTGTGGCCATTGAGTTGTGATCAGGTTGGAAGGAAAAACGGTATATGTGACAAACAGTGGCGATAACTTCATCTCTGTAATTGATCCATTACACAATGTATACACAGTGTCTAATGTAGGAACTAGTCCTGTAGAAATCTGACCGCATATTAATATTCGCTTTGCACATATTGTAATATTGGTGAGTGGATGACAGATTTATCAAAATGGTGGGCTGGCTCAATATTAAATCTTGCAGATTTTTATGGTAGTAATATAAAAGATGGTCTTTCCATAGCACAGATTCAAAAAAATGCTGAAAAATTTGGTAAAAATATATTTACCGAACTTAAACCTGCCAGCACTTTTTCTCTTCTAATTGAAGGACTTAAATCACCCATGATGATACTTCTTCTTTCCATAGCAGTAGTATCCCTGATATTCTCCAAACCTTTAGAAGCTACAGTAATGGTTTTTGTCGTTCTGGCTTATATTTTCATAGAATTAATTAATAAGGCAAGAACTGATCGAACCCTCAAGCAGCTGAAAGCGTTAACACAGCCAAAATCAATTGTCATCAGAATAGGAAAAAACAGGAAATAGCATCATCTGAGCTTGTGGCAGGGGATCTTGTTGTTTTATCCTCAGGAGTTCGTGTTCCTGCCGATGGTCGAATTATTGAAAGTAGGGGCCTGCTGGTTGATGAATCCGCATTAACCGGTGAATCAAATCCAGTAAGGAAAAGTGCTGATTCTAGGGTTTTGGAAGAAGCTTCAATTCAAGACAGAACCAACTCTGTTTTTTCAGGTACTGTCATTCTTGATGGAGAAGGAACTGTGCTTGCAACTGCTGTTGGAGAGGAAAGTGAGTTTGGCAAAATTGCCAAGGAAGCACAGGCAGCAAAAAAAGAAAAAACTGATCTTCAAGCTGCAATGGTAAGTTTGGCTAAAATTCTTGCAATCGTTGCAATTGCAGTTAGTTTTATAGTTCCAAGCATAGGAGTCTTGAGAGGTCTTGATTTTCAGCAAATGGTTGTTACCTGGTTAGCTTTGACATTCCTGATGGTTCCAGGACAACCACCAATTATAATTACAATGTCACTTGCACTTGCTTCTTTTGAACTTGCAAAAAAAAATATTGTAACAAAACGATTGAGAGGTACGGAAACACTTGGTTCTGTAACTGTTATAGTAACAGACAAAACCGGAACAATAACAGAAAACAAAATAAGCCTTGAAAAATTTTATTCTGCTGATGGAGATGAAGTCGAACAATCATTCGAAAAATCCACGATAAAGGAAAAAATATTTTTATCGCTCCCGGAGTATTCTAGAGACCCAACAGATAAAGCAGTTTTGGAAGCAATTGGTGAAATGCAGGGAGTACAAAATCCACCTTATTCATTCACCGGTTTTGCGAGAGGTCAGCCATGGCGTGTACTTGTATATAAAAAAGATAATCTTTTTGTCCATGCAATAGCAGGAAAACCGGAGACACTTATTAACGGTTCAAATCTTCCCAAAAATAAAAAGGAAAAATTACTCAGGATTTTAGAAAAAGAAACATCTGTTGGAAAACGTGTGGTTGCTTATGCTACATGCATTTTGGATAAACCAGAAACTGAAACGCTGAAAGATCTAGATTTCGTTGCTCTTTCGATATTGACAGATCCGGTTCGTGAGGGTGTAAAAGAAGCTATAACTTTACTTGAATCTGCTGGAGTGAAAACTTTTATTGTTACTGGAGATCACCCAGCTACTGCTAAAATAGTTGCAGAAAAAGTAGGATTAAGCGGAGAGGTAATAACCGGTGAACAGGTCGAGCACCTGAAAGACGAAGAGCTCAAAGAAATAGTAAAGAAAACGAGGGTATTTGCACGTGTTACTCCACTCCAGAAACTTCAAATAATAAAGGTTTTACAGAGCAATAGAGAAAAAGTTGCCATGATTGGTGACGGAATTAATGATGCTGCTGCAATAAAATCTGCAGATGTAGGCATAGCGATGGGAAAAATAGGTACTGACCTGGCAAAAGAAAGTGCCGACCTTGTGCTAACTGATGATAGTTATGTCCATATCCCTGATGCAATAGCAATTGGCAGAAAATCTCTGGACAATTTTCTAAAAGGGATTACATACTATCTTACTGCAAAAGCGATACTTCTTTCTATTTTTATAATTCCTCTCATATTTGGAATTCCTTTCCCTCTTACACCGATTCATATAATTATAATTGAACTGCTAATGGATCTTGCTTCTTCAACCATATTTGTTACGGAACAGGAGGAGCCTGATGTGCTCCAGCGTATGCCAGAAAACGTACAAGAGTACTTTAATTTAATTCTGTTGAAAAACATTTTTGTAAATGGAATTGGACTTGCAGCAGGGATAACTGCTCTTTATATCTTCTTATATTTCCAGACAGGTAATGTTGTTCTGTCACAGACTGCAGTATTTTCTACTTGGCTGCTTGGACACATCTGCCTTGCACTTAATCTAAAGCAAAGATGGCTTCCTCTCATGAAACAGGGACTTTTTTCAAATCGCTTTGCATCATTATGGCTTGCAGGAATGATTATATTGACTATAATAATGACAAATGTTCCCTTTGTTTTCCTATATTTAAAGACCACCTATCTGTCCTTCAAGATAT
>Ga0182021_10012326_pt1 | contig 10151 bp, 12 predicted proteins | sample 612E3MmetaG_FD_120493 | JGI IMG/M metagenome (GOLD analysis project Ga0182021, IMG submission 120493) | Permafrost microbial communities from Stordalen Mire, Sweden - 612E3M metaG (Illumina Assembly) | ecosystem: Environmental > Terrestrial > Soil > Wetlands > Permafrost | place: Sweden... | reverse complement strand
TTAAAGCTCATCGATTTCGATTAACCGGCGGCGGCGCCTTGCATGCCCCACTGCTTGCTGTGGGGTGCGTCGCCGCCGTTTGACTCCATGAATAGATATAGAAACGCAAAATAGCCCGTATAATGTTTTGGCCTGTAAGCTGAAAGTAAAAAATGGTGAGTGGTTACTTACGGATTTGATGTACTGATTTAACGCCAAGTCTGTCTAGCCTGAAACTCCTTTCGGTCTGATCTTTTTGCCCCCACAAATCGGGCAATATCCCACAAATCGTTTGTCGCGTGCGTCAATAGAAAACGTTGCACCACAGCCGCGGCATCGTTCCTCTATGCTACCTTCGGCCCTTGATTCTGCCCTTGATGCTCGTATGTTCTTGACATTCGGCCAAGGGTGGGGCAATCCTGGAAATTTAGCATGATGCAGATGTAACAGGATTGTAAGCAATTCTTCCCTTTCTCCGTCACGCCTCCACGCAACGTCGGTGCTTCCACATGAAGGGCAGCGCCTACAATCGGGTATAGCCGTGTAAAATTCGCATTGACAGGAACCGCAAAGATATGTGTCATGGTGAATGTCACCACACGTCCAACAAACAGGATACTCCTGCTCTTCTATGAACTTAATTGCGTAAGCCTTCCGTTCTGATTTTACAATGTCAGGACTTAGGACTTTGACCACTGATCTCGGATCAATGGGTTCTGCATTACTGTCTAGCCCTTTGGTCAGATCTTGGATTAATTGGCTCACTGATCGCAGATTACCGTATTTCTTGATAGCAGCCGTTCGCAGAAACTTGATAGTCTCAGGATCTAAGCTTAACTCAATTCTCTCTTTGGACACATTACCCAGATGGGTACCTATCCGTATTAACTTTTCTCAAGCTTATCGTGCCGCCCTTACGTCCTAACTCGACCCGGATCTTGCCATCTGCCTCAAGCCCATCGATTACAGGATCAAGCAGCCTAATTTGTGTGTGCAATCGAGAGGCCAAACGGTCACGCCTCACCTTACCGGCATTGGCTTGAAGCATTGCCAGAACAGCCGCAGAAGCTACAGCCTTGGAGTCGTTACTTGATGCCATGATCCTTAAGATAGGGTTCTGGTTTCTTATGTAACTTTCGTTACCTATAGACGATGTTTTCTTATGTAACGAGTCGCCTGATAATGGCTGAACAACTTGTTCATTTACCGGGTACGTGGTTGGCCTCCTTCATAGATAGCGATTAATTCAAAATATAAATCAAAACAAAATCAAAACGTTAATACACTCAAAAGTAAAGATGACAAAGTGCAAAGTAAGATCAAGAAGTTTTCGCTTCTTGAAATAGCTATTAAAAGCCTTAATGAACAGATTTGTACGTCTTAATCGTAACCTGCGGGTAATGAACAAAGTGTTCAGCCGATAGCAAGAGACGCACACAGATATCAGTAGGCTCTTTATCGCCTCCTTAATTTTGACCCTGGACAGCCTGGACAGCAATTTATAAATTCTGCCTTATCTGGCCTCATCCAGGCTGCTTTTTTCATAGCTCTGCGTACTACCATGTTGGCCGGTCTTACGCCTTCATCGCCATCTATGATATCCATAGCCTGATCTATCCTGATCTCGCTCCGTGACTCAAGCTTTTCAAGGAGCAGCCTTGCCCTGTGGTCGTTTCTAGTATCTGCTGCTCCGGGTTTTCTCGTTCCCGACAGCTTGCTTTTGGCAGCATCTACCAAGGGCTGCAACTCTCTGATGGCCTCAAGGTAGGTTTTGGTGCCTTTGTTCAGGTAATGCCGTAGCTCATCCGGTCTTACCCTCAGCTCCCTTGCGATGTCACGATCACCAGAATCAACGGCCTGATGGTCTAGGGAGGGGCCGAGGAAATTCATGGAAAAGCTTTCCAGCAGATCGAAAACTTGTTTAGGATCTGAGATTGCCACGCTCGCTTTAAGCTGCCTGATCTCTTCGGCCATCGCCTTGATTTTTTCATCTCGTCGGGCAATCTCTTCTTTGGTTGGCTTGCCCTCTGGCGCAATCTCTTGAAGAATATCCCTTGGCCGCTGCTCAGGATCGGCTCTAGTAAGCTCTAGTGCAGTCCTAAAGCCTTCTGGCGATACATCGCCTACGCGGCGTTTTCGGGAAAAGTCCAGATAGTCCTGATAGTTCAGATACAACCTCTTATGGTCTTTTGAAGACGATACATCGTCTTCAGGTGGGAACCCGGCCATCAGATACCGCCCTCCTTGCTCCTTGGTGCTTCCAAGCTGCGATCTTCTCTTCCTGAGAGGTGATTGTATCCCTGACCGGTGAAACCTTGGGCCTTGGGGCCTAGGACAGCTTCAGCTAACGAGAAGATAGGATAGTCTAACACCTCAAACCTCCTGAAAATTCGAAAAAGTGACCACTAATTAATGCCTTTATTGGCTTTTTCTTTTGGCCCGATACCAAAAGTTTTATAGCTTCGCTAGCTTTATTTGGCGTTATCGCAAATGCGATCATTTTGTAGCTCCGTAATCCCTATCGGGTGGGCTTCAAACACCCGATAGGAAAACTATTAATCCTTCATAATTTCAGCTTATTTTCATCAATCGTTATTAAATGTTTTTGAAAAATGCTATGCTGAAAATTGATTTTGATGACAAAGGGAAAGAGGAAAGATGCGCCGAAGGCAAGAAGATGAATCCCTCGGCGCGATGGCTGCTCTGCTTTTTGGGTTTTATGAAGATTTCTTAGTCTCTTACTCATCTGGTAACAATCAAAGCGCCTCGACTTCCCGAGTTAAGATCATGAGCGCGTCCCATGTCGGTTTAAGGGCGGCATTGGCTGCTTGTGCTGCCTCCTTCTCGGCCCTGAGCTTATCTTCAATGCTCTTGTAACCCGGCTCGTTGCAGATGTCACTGACGAACCAATTTGTACGGAGTCTGGACGGCTCACTCGCGCCCTCGCCTCTTGTTAACTTGAACTGACCCCATGCCTTGATCGGTGCGCCCTGGATGATGTCGTGATTGTCTTGTACCTGTTGCTGAAGTCCTGTAAAGTTCTTGACACCGGCCTCTGCGTAGGCTTCATTGAACGAATTCGCGATCTCTTCTAATCGCGATGCCTTAGCCTCGACTGCGGCAATCTCGGCGTTAAGGAGGCCGAGCTTTTCAGGGTCACTCACTTCGAAAACGCCCGCGCCGGTTATCTTGCCGAATTTCATGGTGCTACTTCTAAGAGTCTCAAGCTGATCGTTCAAGCTTCGACGCTTAAATTCTATGTCGTCGTCTATAGTCAATTTTATCACCTTTATTTTATTTGTCCTGAAGCATATTGCTCAAGAATTCTGGTGCGGTTCGCAGCATACTCGTTTAGGCTCATGCTGCCAACCTCGCGTCTTGAGAAGATTTTGCCTTCTGGACTGTTTATTGCTTCTTTTTTATAATTTGTTGAACATTGGCAACCATCACGACCGTGAGCTATAGGCTTGCCGTTGCTGAAATTAGCATTAATCGGGACTTCCTCGCCGTCCATGCCCTTGCAGCATGAACCTGCTTGCCAAACTTTTGTGTTCAACCCGGTATCCTTCGCGATTTCCAAGTTCTCCATCTCTTTTGATTGGTGAGTCTCTGAATCGAAGATCAAGCCGAGCTTTTCAGGGTCCAGGCCGGAAGATTTCATAGCTGCCAAGAATTTTGCTTTGTCTTGGAAGTTTAGAGCTAAGGCAAGTCGAATTTGACCTTTCGTTTTTTCTGGCAGATTTACGCCGGATAGGCCATGCCGTAAAAAATGTTTTAATCCTGGTGGTGGTGCCATCTCAACTCCTTTATACACACTTTTTTATATCAATCAGTAAATCGTCGTGGCCGAGTTTGCCCTGCTCTCCTTCTATGGCTGTGAGTCGGTAACCATATTGTTCGGCCAAAAACGGCAGCATCGACCGCAATTTTTTATCAATCTCCGCTTCGGAGAGATCCTTGAAACGGTTATGGTCGCCGTTGGTGGTGGTCTTGATTTCCAGCAGGCTCTTTTCCGTTTGGCCGAGGTGATGCCGCCCCATCCAAATCAACATAGTTGTATCTGCGGCGATGTATTTATGTCGAACATTGGTATGAGCGCCCTCATGCAATGGGTCCGAACGGTCGCAGTAAGGACAGCTCTCCCTGAACTCGCCCTCCGAGATCTTCCCACAGTCCCGACAGATGGTTTGGTAGTGGTCGATTGACATCCGGTACTGCGCAATGTGAAGAGCTATCTTAGCTTCGTTGTACCCTCCTTGGATGGCTTTCTGAAGCTCTGCATCGCGTTTCTTTCGTCTACTGAATGCTTCGGGCGAGTACCCTAAAACCTCTTTGGCTATGATTTTTTGAGGGACTAGCCGCCGCGCTAAATATGCAATTTTTGCGTACTGTTCTTGGGTTATTTTGCGCTGTTTTCGTGACATAATTCTTCCCTAGGCCGGGTTTCGATTGATTTAATCGGCCTATTTCGTTATCAGGCGACCAAACGCCTCTTGATCTAATCAAGCCAAATTTAGCCGATTTTGGTCGAATTTGGCCTAATTTTCTGGTTTTTCGTCCGTTTTTTCCGTGTTTATGATTTTATAATGGGGTCCTTATTTTGATCTTCACAAGAACCGTCATACAACTTTTTTTGATAGTTCGATGTGACAAACCTTAGCCTAGATTTTGTCACCTTTGGCACCTTGTCGGCTTGCAGGATCAGGCGATGGACCTTTGTCATGATGCCTTTACAGATTTTTTAGACCTGAATCGAGCAAAGACCGGGCAACATCTGAGATCGTTTCACCTCTCGAAATGGCAGCTTTTTCAAGGCAAAAACGAGTTTCTTGCGTGATTGCGACAATCACCTTTGACCCGAACCTTTGAACCGGTGGCATAACCCAACTCCGGTATTATGATATGATATACAGGCATAAATAGATTTTTATATATCGTTCTTAATTTATTGACAAGGACAATTGAACCGGCCAATAATGATTATTTTAGCTTTATGAAATCAAAATAGAGAAAAAGCACATACTAGCGAAATAGTTACATGGCAAAAAAATTTAAGTTATGTCTCCTTTATCTTCCCAATATACAACAGATTTGGGTTTATTTGAGACTGCATTCTTATATACAGGCTTTTTAGGCTTTTCATCATCGATTAAAATACCTCTTGCCTTTAGCCTTGATTTTGTACCTCGATACGTTGAAAGACTTTCACAGTCGTAATCCTCATCATATCCAAGACCTAATAACACTGGATTAACGAATTCATCCATGAAAGCGACAGATACACTTAAACCAGCACCTCTTAAGGCTTTGATAGCTTCAAGCTGATAAGGTTGAAAAGAGCCTATAGCGCCTGTGAGCTGTTCGAATTTTAGGGGTGAATCTGCCTTTATGCAAACCCTAAAGACGGCATTATCGCAGCCCTCAAGGATGTCTATAAGCCTTTTATCGTAACCTAACATAGTTGCATTTGTTTCAATTATGATCTTCTCAGAACGTGGTACAGATTTTATAATATCTGCTATATGTTCTGTGGATTCTTTGCCTAAAAACGGTTCGCTGCCGCTGATTCTGTATTTATGGCAGTCATGGCTTTTACCTAGACTCTTAAGCCTCTCCGCAACTTCTTCAGAGGAAAAATAATCTAAGTATTTCGCTTCTTCTGGATTCTCATTCTTAAAGTAATTCCAACAGTAAGCACATAAAAAATTACAGCCAACAGCATCAGCCGTACATATTCCACCATAAAACAAGGCATACCTAAATCTGTAATACCTTCTACTGTTACCACGCATAACGATTTTTTGAACTTTTTGTGATCTTAAAATAGGATCAAAAGGGAGAGGGAGCATTAGACCACGCCCTTACTTTTATGAGCTGCCATAAGCTCAAGGACGTTAATACTTGTATTCGATCCCTCAAGCTTCCTTTTAGCCTTAACAACCTTGAAGGCTTCTTCTCGTTGCCAACGTGGTAACGCTAAAAACTGTTCTTCAACGCTCATATCTTAAGTCACCCTATCGATATCTGACTGTTCTTCTGGCAAAGCAAAGGATAGTCCTTTCTTCAAAATCGTTGTCTCGTAACCACCTTTGCGGTGTTTTGGCCCGCGTTTTTTGGGCTTAACAACTTCTGGTTTTGGCCCCATGCCCATGTTCACCATGTTCATATATACGATATATGTCCTATATATATTGTATGGTATGGCAATAACTCTTATATACTTTATATCGCTTATTTATCCTATATGGAAGATAGAATAACGGTTAGCATCTATAGAGCGGATAAAGAAAGGTTGAAAAAATACTATACCGATCCTGATTTGAGCTATGCAGATGTGGTTAGGGATGTGTTGGATATGCTAGAATCCAAGGACCTCAAGCCAGCTCACAGGGAGATCAAGGACCCTGGCCCTGTCGGTGAAGCTGCTTCACCAACAGAATCAGGTGAAACCTCAAAGGAAGTAGCCGTAAAGATAGCCAAGGCACCACCTACAGGTAAGAAGAATCCAGGCGGTAAGAAAGTCCCGATTAGCGACGAGATCAAGGCTGAGGTACGAAAGAGAAAGCTGGAAGAGCCTGGATTGTCCAACAGACAGATAGCTTTTCAGGTTGGGATATCTCCGGCAATGGCCAATAAGATCCTGAGCGTTAAGGAAGAGAGTAAGGATTAGGTGAGTACGTAGGTGTAGGTGTAGGGGTGTGTACGTGGGTGTGTCGGTGAAGTTGTCCAGGTCTACCTTATAGACTATTCCTTTTTCGTCGTCGTTCTTGTAGGCTCTTTCTTTGTTGCGTGTGCTTTTGCTGCTTTTTGGGTGGAACGGAGCTGTGACGGTGCGCCTCTCAAGGCCGAGGCCGGCCAAGCGACGACGAGTTGACGGTAGACCCGGCGAGCCGTGACCAAAGGCTAACAGGATTGTAACCCTAGAGCCTCAGCCTTGATCTCTCGGGCCTTCTGCCTCGCTGTCTCGGCATCGATCATTTTGGTACTGCCAAGATGGACACCAGAAGAGGTAAAGGCTAGAGATACCGTTCTGGAACGGGGAGAACGAAATGGATCAAAACCAAACTGATAATTCAGAACCTATCAGCACAGAAGGGAAAAAGCAATTATGTTACGAGGTAATCAAAGAAACCTATGATTTTACCCTCGCGCGCATGGATGGTTGGGATACAAAGGCAAACAATTTATGTATCATCGCGGGAGTATTAATAGGTCTATATTTAGGATTTGGCAAAGGTATTCTTGATTCTATTGACAAAACTAAAGTTATATCCGTGAATTTATATTTTTTTGATGGCGTAAAATATTATAATTTGATGCTATATATACTACTCATTGGTCTTGCTTTATTACTTGCCTCGATTGGTCTAGCATTATTCGGCTACAGGGGATATCCTGTGCAGGCAGCTCCAGATTCCACTTATTTTTATGAACATTATGCTACAAACGAGGTATGTACAAAAAGTAATATATTGGACGTTCTTTCTACAGTATTAGTAGAGACCAATAAAACAAATACGCGTAGTGCCGCAGATAAGGGTTATATCATTACATGGAGTTTAATCATGCTATTGGCAGGATCAGTCGTGTTTGTTATATTCGTGTTCTTCGCATTAATATCTACAAGGACGTAGATTAAAATGAATGAGAAATCATCAAGTGTCCGAGTCGAAACCAAATCTCGGACAGAGACGCAGCGAACCTGTGAGTGCATACCCCAAAAGGTGGACCGGGGACTAATTTACGAGATTAGAAAAGACCAAAAATCGAAGTGAAAACACGGATAACCCGAGCTGTTGCCCTCCCGCGCTGGCCTTTGGGCGCACCTCAAGGCCGGTGCGGACCGAGCGACGACGATTAAGTTGTAGACCAGGAGAGCCTGCCGCCCCTGGATGGCCGGGGAGCGTGGTGCGATTGGCCTCTTCCTGACCAGGTGGTAAGGCTGGCGTGATCTTCTTGATCACGGAGACATCTAAGGCAATTCCTGTTGAGATCCTGGATTAAAATCGATTTTACGGGCTAGCTTCCTTCAACAATCTTGATCTCTTCTTCAGTCAGCCCATAAAGCTCGTAAACCAGCTTATCGATCTGCTTATCTGTGGCTTCGATCTGACGTTGGAGAAGTGTTTGCTCCTGGTTTGTTCTAGCTTTTGCTAGCTGCTTGTGCAGAGAAAGCATTGAATCAACTAGGTCAACTATACGGTCGTGTCTAGTTTTATCATCGGGATCTGAGAAGTCAATTATACGAATAGGGATTTTCTCCATGAAAATAGTGCGTAGTTCCAGTCGTCCTCGCTTTTCTGGATCACCAAGAACAGAACATATATGTTTCAAATAAAACCATGTTAGACCGGCATTCAATATTCCAAGTAGATATCGGTCTCTTCCTGGTATAAAAAACAATTTATTATTTGTATAAATGGCGTTTTCGTCCATTGTAAACTTGGGCGCAATGGATATTTCTGGATAAATTATCTTTGGCTTCTTAAACTCTTCATAATATTCACATGCCCGAAGCTCCCACCAATATTCTCCTTTATCGAGCCGCGCCTTTGCCTTATCTGAAAATGGTTCTAAATGTTCCGCGATCGCAGGGTAATTGTCTTTGAGCCAGTCAAGTACATCCCAAGTTCGCCCGGATTTTACCCGTGTCCAACCTTTGGGCATTGCTATCACGTACTTGTCGCTTTCGGGTGGCTGGTAACGCTTTACATCCCGACCGATTAGAAAAGGCTTGATGATATCCGCACTCTTTGGGTCTTTGTCAATGAGCTTTTCCTTTGTCTCAGCATCTATGACAAAAGCCTCGTTAAGTCCTGTTAATATTCCTCGATAGATCTTTCCGTCCACATACTGCCCCAGAGATCTTCCGGCATGCTCTATTTTTTTAAGAATGAGAAGCTCATTTTCTGTTGCTAACGTCCAGTTATCACCCTCTATTGCATGACCATCCAGGCTGTAGCCAATAGAATCTACCTCACTTTCCAAAGAGGCAAAATCTAACCGTTTAATTGGAGCATATATGAATTTTTGTTCGGTAGTGGGAGAATTTTTGGTTAAGACTATGGCCGGAAAAGTAGAGGCATTTTGGAATACAGGAAGTTCTCCAAAATCAATTATCTGTGTTAGAGTTGTTTGCTCTGCAATAAAGTGTCGAAGAGTCGTACCATAGTTCGCTTTCATCCACTTGTTCGAGATGATCATTCCAAAAAGGCCGCCTGGTCGTAGTAGTCTATGCGACCGTTCAATGAAGTAAGCGTAAAGGTCAGCAGTTCCCTGGTAGACCTTATAATGAGTTTGGAAATAGCCCTTAATGTTGCCAAGTATCTCCTGCCTGACGTATGGCGGATTGCCGATGATAATATGAAACCCACCAGCAGCCATGATCTCAGGGAACTGTGTTTCCCAATTGAACGGCCTGATCAGACTGTAGACTATATCGTTTAGCTCGATATCGGTATCCACAAGAGAGTTGCCGCACTTTATGTTGTTACTTAGATCTGGCAATGCCCTCTCTCCGGCGGACCACCTTTTAAGCGTCTGAACTTCTTCGCCGCTTTCGTCTTCCAGAACTTTCAGGAGCAGCGACAGCTTTGTGACCTCGACCGCCTGTTGGTCGATGTCCACGCCATAGATGTTGTTCAGAAGTATCCGCTTTCTCTCGGCTAGGGTAAGCTTCCACGCCCCGTTACCTGACTTGTAAATTGGCAGGTTCACGGCTGCCATTCTGGCCTTGGCTTTCTTCGATCTTGCCGGTTCGATTGTGGGCAGCAGTTTGGTGATCTCGGATGATGTTAACGGCGTTTTGGCATCAAGCAAAGGTCCAAGGTGTGACGACCACCAATCCAAATGCCAGGCAAGCAGCCTTCTATAAGCACCGAGAAGAAAAGCACCGGAACCACAAGCTAGGTCGAGAATTCTTAATATTTCGACCTCTTTGGGAGTTTTACCTATCAGCCATTTGCCCACCGTGTTCTCGACCAAGTAGTTCACGATGAATGAAGGTGTGTAAACAACACCCCCTGCCTTCTTGACCTCCGGTTTAGGCTCAATCTTAGCAGTGTGGCCGCCTTCGGTGAGTCTGATGACATCGCCAAGGAACAATTCGTAGACTTGACCAAGGATCTCTGGCGGGATGATATCGAACCGATAGGGGTTTGGCGGATAGAGGC
>Ga0182021_10012325_pt1 | contig 10151 bp, 10 predicted proteins | sample 612E3MmetaG_FD_120493 | JGI IMG/M metagenome (GOLD analysis project Ga0182021, IMG submission 120493) | Permafrost microbial communities from Stordalen Mire, Sweden - 612E3M metaG (Illumina Assembly) | ecosystem: Environmental > Terrestrial > Soil > Wetlands > Permafrost | place: Sweden... | reverse complement strand
GCTGGGCCAATGCCGTCGGGTTGGCGGGGGTCGGCATGTGTGCGTTGAAAGTCCTGATACGGGCTAATCGTGGACTCTACACCACCGCCCCCGCGTTCGGATCGTCCGGGTCGGTCGGCTTGGCCGCAGAGGCCTTGATGAGGTCCTCGCGCTTGACGCCCAGCCACATCGCAATGGCTGCGGCAACGAACACCGACGAGTAGATGCCGAACAGAATGCCGATGGTCAGCGCGATGGCAAATCCGTGCAGCGTGGGTCCACCGAACAACAGCATCGACAGCACCATCATCTGCGTGCAGCCGTGCGTGATGATCGTGCGGCTCATCGTGCTGGTGATCGCGTGGTCGATGACCTCGTGCGTGTTCATCTTGCGGAAACGGCGAAATGCCTCGCGTATCCGGTCGAAGATCACCACCGACTCGTTGACCGAGTAGCCCAGCACCGCCAGCACCGCCGCCAGCACGGTCAGGTTGAATTCCCACTGGAAGAACGAGAAGAATCCCAGGATGATGATCACGTCGTGCAGGTTGGCCACGATCGCCGCGATCGCAAACTTCCATTCAAACCGGATGGCCAGGTAGATCATGATGCCCACCACGACGCAGGCCAACGCCTTCGCCCCGTCCACGGCGAGTTCACGACCCACCTGGGGACCGACAAACTCGACGCTTTGCAGCTTCACCGGCTCCAGGGCGCCTACCGTGCACGCCGGTCGCGTGGACACCTCGCCCTTGTCGCTGGTCACTTCACGCGTGCCGACCGCGCCGCCCTCGGCCTTGCACAGCGTGTCGAACACCGCGGCAACGACGTCGGACTGCTTGACGCCGGCCGACGCCGGCAATCGGATGATGACGTCGCGCGAGCTGCCGAAGTTCTGGACCTGCAGATCGCCGAATTTCAACTTGTCCACGTTGTCGCGGATCTTGTCGACTTCAGCCGTCTGGGCGTAGGTCGCCTGCATGACGATGCCGCCGGTGAATTCGATCGAGAAATGCAGCCCCCGAGTGGCCAGGAAGAACACCGCGGCCAGGAAGGTGACCAACGAGATGGCGTTGAACACCAGCGCATGCCGCATGAACGGGATGTCGCGACGAATTCGAAAGAACTCCATGGGAAACCTCGGTGTGCGAGTGAGCGGCGCGCGTTACGGCGCAGCCGGAGGGTCAGCCTGCGGCTTCCAGACCTGACCGATGGACACGCCTTTGAGCTTCTTCTGACGGCCGTACCACAGGTTCACCAGCTCTCTGGAGAACACGACCGAGGAAAACATCGACGTCAGGATGCCCAGGCAGTGCACGACGGCAAAACCCCGAATCGGCCCCGAACCGAACGCCAGCAGCGCCAGGCCGGCGATCAACGTGGTGACGTTGGAGTCGAGAATGGTCGCAAACGCGCGTTCGTACCCGTTGTGGATGGCCATTTGCGGTGTGGCCCCGCCACGCAATTCCTCGCGCACGCGCTCGTTGATCAGCACGTTCGAGTCGATGGCCATGCCCAGTGTCAGGGCGATGGCCGCGATGCCAGGCAGCGACAGCGTGGCCTGCAGCATCGACAGCACCGCCAGCAGCAGCAGCAGGTTGAAGCCCAGCGCCAACGTGGAAATCACGCCGAACAACTGGTAGTACAGGCACATGAACAGCGCAATGGCCGCAAAGCCGTACAGCACGCTGTGAAATCCCTTGACGATGTTGTCGGCACCCAGACTGGGGCCGATCGTCTTTTCCTCGATGACGTCCATCGGCGCGGCCAGGGATCCCGCGCGCAGCAGCAACGACGTGTCGTTTGCTTCGCTGGCCGTCATGCGCCCCGAGATCTGAAAGTGCGACCCGAGTTCGCCACGGATCACCGGCGCGGTCACGACTTCGCCCTTGCCCTTCTCGAACAGCAAGATCGCCATGCGCTTGCCGATGTTGTCCCGGGACACGTCCTTCATGATCGCCGCGCCCTTGGCATCCACCGTCAGGTTCACCACCGGCTCGTGCGTCTGGCCGTCAAATCCAGGTTGGGCGTCGGTCAAGTTGTCACCCGTGAGCACCACGTCGCGTTTGACGATCAGCGGACCGCCGTCCCGATCCGTGTAGCGCTCGGTGCCGAACGGCACCGGGCCGGTGCCGGTGGTCGCCGCGATGGCCTCCGCGCTGGTGTCCACCATGCGCAGCTCCAACGTCGCGGTACGCCCGATGATGTCCTTGGCCTTGGCCGTGTCCTGCACGCCGGGCAGTTGCACCACCACGCGGTCCGCGCCCTGGCGCTGGATGACCGGCTCGGCCACGCCCAGCTCGTTGACGCGGTTGTGCAGCGTCGTGATGTTCTGCGTGATGGCCGTGTCCTGCACCCGCTTGGCGGCATCCGGCTTGAGCGTGCCGCTGAGCTTGACGTCGGTGCCATCGGGCGTGTCGACCCATTGCAGGTCGGGCAGCTGGTCGGCCAACAGGTTGCGTGCCGTGTTCAACGTGTCCCGGTCCCGGAACCGGATGTCCACCGTGTAGCCGTCTCGCGTCACCCCCGCGTGACGCAGGTTCTTGTCGCGCAGCAGCGTGCGTATGTCGCCGATCAGCGCGTCGGCCTTCTTGGTCAGCGCCGACTTCATGTCGACCTGCATCAGGAAATAGACCCCTCCGCGCAGGTCCAACCCCAGGAACATCGGCAACGCGCGCAGTGAGGTCAGCCAAGCCGGCGAGCGCGACAGCAGGTTCAGCGCGACGATGTAGCTCGGATTGGCGGCGTCCGGATTGAGTGCTGCCGAGATGGCGTCCTTGGCCTTGCGCTGCGCATCTAGATCTCCGAAGCGGGCCTTGACGGAATTGCCTTCGAATTGTACGAAATCGGGCTTCAACCCGGCTGCATTCAGGATCTGCTGAACGCGCCCGGCCATCGCGCCGTCGAGCTTGAGCGTGGCCTTGCCGCTGCTCACTTGAACCGCCGGTGCCTCGCCGAACAGGTTCGGGAACGTATAGATGAGCCCGACGAGCAAAGCGGCCAGCAGCAGCGCGTATTTCCAGGCGGGGTAACGGTTCATCGGATCATTCCTCGCGGGTCGAGCCCGCAACGCCGGCGTGCCGCCGTCCCGCAGTGGCTGCGAAACACGTGCGGCACAGTCTGGGCGAACTACTTCAACGTGCCCTTGGGCAACACCTGCAAGACTGCGCTGCGCTGGACCTGAACTTCCACGCCGTTGGCGACCTCGATCGTCAGGAAGCTCTCGCCCATCTTCGAAATTCGGCCGAGCAGCCCGCCCGTCGTCACGATCTCGTCACCCTTGGCCAGCGCGTCGATCATCGCCTTGGCTTCCTTTTGCCGCTTCATCTGCGGTCGGATCATCACGAAGTACAGAACCACGAACATCAGCACCAGCGGCAGCATGCTGCCCAGGCTGCCGAACGGGGAATCAGTGGCGGCGGGGGCCGCGGGCGCCACTTGCGCGAAGGCTTCGGAGATGAACACGTGGAATTCCTTTGTGGGGCCAGGCACGGTGCCGGCGGCAAAACCAGTCGATTGTAAGTCGGCGTGCGCGGCTATGGGTCCGGTCCCGCGGGCCGCGGCGAATCCGCCGTTGCGCGCGAACAGCCATCCGCACCCGCCCAGAGGCCGGCGGACCGCGGCACCCCGAAAACCCTTGACCCGGCACCAAGGCGCCGGGTTTAACCTTGCAGGTCTCGAACCGGACACTGGCCCCATGCCGCACGCCGCCCTTGCCTGCCCCGATCCGCCTGCGCCGTCGATGCGGCCGACCATGCCCCAGCTGTGCCACGAGGCGGGGGGGACCCGAGGCTTGCTGCGCCTGGACGAACGAGACGGGCTGATGGCGCAGCCGCCACGAACGCGCGCCGGTGACCGCTGCTTCAGCCGGAAGGACGTCGCCCGGTTGCTGGCCATCCGCCAGCTGAAGGATGTCGGCGACACACTCAAGGAGATCGCAGCGTTGCTGGACGAGCACCGCCAGCGCGAACTGGACCCGCAGCGGCTGCGTTCGTTGGCCCGCGCGCAGCTCGGGGTGATCGATGCCCGCATCGCCCGCGGGGTCGCGTCATGATCCGGCGACGCACCTGGCTGATCGCCGGCGCCGGCACCGCGGGCGCCCTGATCTTGGGGTGGACGGCCGCGCCGCCGCGCCAGCGCCTGACCACCGCGCAGCCCTTGCCCGCGGCGAGCGGTCAATTCGCGCTCAACGGCTGGGTCGAGGTCGGTGCGGACAACCGCGTCACGGTGGTCATGTGCAAGTCCGAAATGGGTCAGGGCACCCACACGGGCCTGGCCCAGGTGCTGGCCGAGGAGCTCGACGCCGACTGGTCGCAAGTGCGCATCGTGATGTCACCGATCGACAAGATCTACAACAACCTGGCCACCACCGTCGACGGGCTGCCGTTTCATCCCGACGACGACGGCCTGCTCAAGCAGGCGGCCGGCTGGCTCACCGCAAAGACCATGCGGGAGATCGGGGTGATGGTCACCGGGGGATCCTCGAGCCTGAAGGATCTGTGGGAGCCCATGCGTCAGGCCGGCGCGTCGGCCCGCGCGATGTTGATCGCCGCGGCGGCGGCGCGGTGGTCGGTGCCCGTGGCGGAGTGCTCTGCTGCCCATGGACGCGTGCAGCATGTCGCCGGACGCTCGGCGAGCTATGGCGAACTCGCCGGGGACGCGTCGCGCCAGCCGCTGTACGGCCATGCCCCGCTGAAGAAGATCGAAGCCTTCGGGCTGGTGGGGCAACCCGTGCGCCGGCTGGAGGCCGCCTCGAAGCTGGACGGCAGCGCGCGTTTCGGCATCGACGTCCTGCCGCCGGGTCTTCAGTACGCCAGCGTGACGATGTGCCCGACGCTGGGCGGCAAGGTCTCGGGCCTCGACGCCACGGCTGCCCTCGCACTGCCTGGCGTCAAGAAGGTCTTGCGTGTCGATGGCTACCAGGGCGGCACGGCGGGCGTGGCGGCCATCGCCGATACCCCTTACCGTGCCATGCGCGCACTGCGCACGGTCAAGATCGAGTGGGACCACGGCGCGAGCGCCCAGATTCAAAGCGACGACGTGATGCGTCAATTGACGCAGACGCTGGATCACGACAGCGGCTTTGCCTACTTCCATCATGGCGACGCCCCGGCGGCGCTGAAGTCCGCCGCCAAAGTGATCGTGGCCGAATACCGCGCGCCCTACCTGGCGCATGCGACGATGGAGCCGATGAACTGCACCGTACAGTTCAAGGACGGGCATGCCACCGTGTGGGTGTCCACGCAGGTGCCCGGCGTCGCACGCGCCGCGGTGGCGCGCGCGCTGGGCATCGAGGCCGATCACGTCGACATTCAGGTGCAGTGGCTCGGCGGCGGATTCGGCCGGCGGCTGGAGGCGGACTACGTTGCCCAGGCAGCCGCCATCGCACGCGAGGCCGATGGTGCACCGGTGCAGACCATCTGGTCGCGCGAGCAGGACATCACCCACGATTTCTACCGACCCGCGTGCGCGTCCCGTTTCCAGGCCGGATTCGACGCCAGCGGCCAGCTCGTCGCCTGGCTCAACACCTCGGCCGGACAGGCCATCGTTCCCCAGGTTCTGGCGCGCAGTTTCGGGCTGCCCGGCGCCGGTCCCGACAAGACCACGTCCGAGGGCGCCTTCGACCAGCCGTACGAGTGGCCGGCGGCACGCATCGGCCACGCCGCGGTCGAGCTGCCCGTACCGGTGGGCTTTTGGCGCAGCGTCGGTCATTCGCACCAGGCGTTCTTCACCGAGTGTTTCATCGACGAGGCAGCCGCTGCGGTCGGTCAGGACCCGATCGCCTGGCGGCTGTCCCTGCTCAAGCACCACCCCCGCCATGCCCAGGTACTGCAACGGGTGGCCGAGCTCTCGGGATGGGATTCGCCGCTGGCCGCCGCGCCCGACGGCGCGCGCCAGGCGCGCGGCGTGGCCCTGCACCAGTCGTTCGGCTCCGTGGTCGCCCAGGTCGCCGAGGTGTCGATCGGCGCCGACCGGACCATCCGCGTGCATCGCGTCGTCTGCGTCATCGACTGTGGCATCGCGGTCAATCCGAACCTGATCCGCCAGCAGGTGGAAAGTGCCATCGTCTACGGACTGTCGGCGGCGCTGTATGGCCAGATCGATATCCGCCATGGGCAGGTGCAGCAAAGCAACTTTCACGACTACCCGGCGCTGCGCATCCAGGACTGTCCGGCGATCGAAACCGAGATCATCGCCAGCCAGCGCCCGCCCGAGGGCGTCGGCGAGCCCGGGACGCCGCCGATTGCACCGGCGCTGGCCAACGCGCTGTTCGCGCTGACCGGCAAGCGCTTGCGCGCCCTGCCACTGCGACTGAATTGACCTCACGAGGCCTGTGCATGCCCATCTTGAAGATCAACGGCCAAGACCGCACGGTCCAGTCGGAGCCGGACACCCCGCTGTTGTGGGTCCTGCGCGGCGAACTGCAGCTCACCGGCACCAAGTTCGGCTGTGGCATGGCGCTGTGCGGGGCCTGCACCATCCATCTCGACGGCGAACCCGTACGGTCCTGCGTGACACCGCTGTCGGCACTCGGTTCGCGCGAAATCACCACCATCGAGGGCCTGTCGGGACCTGAAGCGTCGGCGCTGCGGGCCGCCTGGATTGACGCGGACGTCGTGCAATGCGGCTACTGCCAGAGCGGCCAGCTGATGTCGGCCACCGCGCTGCTCAAGCACACGCCGCAACCCACCGACGCACAGATCGATGCGGCCATGTCGGGCAATCTGTGCCGCTGCGGAACCTACCCAAGGCTGCGCCGGGCCATCCACGCAGCCGCCGGCCAGGCCGCGACCTGACCGCCCGCGGCGCAGCGCCGCCAGGCCTGCGCGCGGCAGGGCGTGGCGGTGAACTTGCCCCAGCCAGCGGCGACGGGTACGATGACCGCGCCGGGTCGGCCGACGCTGCGCGTCGCCACGCACGGACCGGCCCGCTTTCGAAAGAACCACGATGCGTCCACTCCTGATGCTCTTCGCGCTGGTGTTCGCGGCGCTGGCCACAGCCGCCGCGCCGCCGTACGACGAGGCGGCGGATGCCAAGGCCGCCGTGCAGCAGGCGCTGGGCGCCGCCCAGGCCGACCAACGGCCGGTGCTGGTCATCTTTGGTGCCAATTGGTGCGAGGACTGCCGCGCGCTCGATGTGGCGCTCAAGCACGGCAAGAATGCCGATCAGATCGCCCACTCGTTCACCGTCGTCAAGGTGGACGTCGGCAACTTCAATCGCAATTTGGACCTGGTGCGCAGCTACGGCAATCCGATCAAGAAGGGCATCCCGGCAGCCGTGGTGCTGTCGCCGGACAATCAGGTCCTGTACGCCACGCGGGCCGGGGAGCTGGCCGACGCGCGACGCCTGAGCGACAACGGCATCTTCGACTTTTTCCAAGGCGTCGTTCGCTCGACGGCACACCCCTGAAGGGCACAGCGCACGCGATCGACGTCAGCCCCTGCGAAAGGAAGACGACATGATGACCATGAATCGACGTCAATGGACCACCAGGCTGGCAGGCGCTGCGCTGGCCGCCGCCGTGGTGCCGCGGGGTGCTTGGGGGCAGTCTCAGCCCAGGGCGACCCGTCCGTCGGTCGTCGTTCAGGTGAGCGATGCCGATCCCGCGAAGTGGAGCCTGACACTGAACAACCTGCGCAATCTGCAGGCCGAACTCGGCGCCGACGCCACCGACGTCGAGCTGGTCGTGTACGGGCCGGGCATCGGCATGCTGAAAGCGGACTCGCCGGTCGGTGCGCGCGTTGCCAGCGCCCTGCAGGCCGGCGTCAAGGTATCGGCCTGCCAGAACACGATGCAGGCACTCAAGCTCACCGCCACCGATATGCTGCCCGACATCGGCTACGTGCCGTCCGGCGTCGGCGAAATCGTTCGCCGACAGCAGCAGGGCTGGTCGTACCTGCGGCCCTGAGGCGCGGCGCACGCGCGCTGACGCGCAGCGCCGGCGCACCGGCGTCAGTGCCGCGCACCGGGTTTGCGTCGCCCGATCGCACGACGGCCGCCGACGGGGGCGGCCGCCGCCGTGACGATAACCGTGGCAAGCGCGCACGAATTCACGGCGCCAGCGTCGGCCGACGAGCCCCGGCACGAAGGCTGCTTCGAACGTTGCGGACAATCGTGTGTCTGCCACGACGCTGAAACTCGACATGTGCCAGTTGTTCGCCCTGAGTTGCAATGTGCCCAGCGCCGTCAATTTCGCGTTCACCGGGTTTTCTGCGCGCGGCGGCGACACCGGCGAGCATGCCGACGGGTTCGGCGTGGCTTTTCACGACGATGCCGCGTGCCGGCTGTTCATCGACGAAGGACGCGCGAGCGATTCGGCACTGGCGGCTTTCCTGCGCCGCCATCCGATCCATGCGCGCACCGTGCTGGCGCACATTCGCAAGGCGACGCAGGGCCCGGTACAGCTGTCCAACAGCCACCCGTTCGTGCGCGAGTGGCAGGGCCGCCACTGGTCGTTCTGTCACAACGGCGATTTGCAGGGTTTTCGTCCGCGGCTCAACGGCCCGTTCCAGCCGGTGGGCGACACCGACAGCGAGCGGGCATTTTGCTGGATGCTGCAGGAATTGCGCCGGCGCTTTCGCGCCCGCCATTCGCCTCACTGGCAACAAGTGGCACCGGTCCTGGCTGAGCTGGCCGATCGCGTGGCCGAGCACGGCCGCTTCAACTTCCTGCTGTCCGACGGCGTGGCTCTCTACGCCCGGGCCTGTACCCGGCTGCACTGGTTGACGCGCCAGCACCCGTTCCCCACGGCGCATCTCGTTGACCACGATCTGCACCTGGACCTGAGCGTGGCCAACGCGGCCGGCGACCGGATGGTGCTGGTGGCCACGGAGCCGCTGACCCGCAACGAAACCTGGGTCCCATTTGAACGCGGCGACCTGCGCGTGTTCGTCGCCGGGCAGACCGCGTGGTCACGTTCCACAGCCGCGCCGAGCGGTGCCCGAGACGGCCAGCTCGCATCGCGCGGCGACTCGACCGCCGCGTGGCCGCGCAGCCTGGCGCCGTCCATGTGAGCGGGATGCGCGACGAGCCCTGCCATCCATGACGGGGCGACGGGTCAAGACGCGCCCGATCGGTACACCGCACGCCGGGACGGTCCCAGTGAGTCGCGCTGGCGCGATGACACCGCGTCACGTCGCGCCACCCGACGGGCCGACGCGCTGGGCACGACAGGCGAGCTCCCGAAGCCGCCCGCCCCGATGACGGAACCGGCGCGCGTTCGGCTGAACGGCCAGTCGTCGAACACCGCGACGCGCTGACCCGAGGGTCATTCCGTGACCGGCGCGCGGCATTTCGTCCCGCGCCCCGGTCATCTCGTCGGCGGGCGCTGGCGCGCATCGTCGCGCGCGCTAAGCTGTGCGCCTGTCCCGATCTCACGGAGAGTTGCCATGTCTGTCAGCGATGAACTGAGCCGTCTGGGCACCTTGCACCAGCAAGGTGTCTTGTCCGACGCGGAGTTCGTGCGTGCCAAGGCACGGGTCATCGACGACGGCGCTCAAACGGTGGCGCCGCCGTTGGCGTTCGCCCGCCTCAACGCGTTTCGGCGCGCTCGCGCCGACCGCTGGATCGGCGGCGTGTGCGCCGGCATGTCCGTGGCCAGCGGACTGGCCGCCTGGTTTTGGCGCCTGACGTTCACGCTGCTGGTTCTGTGCGGCGGTACGGGTGCGCTGTTGTATCTGCTGCTGTGGATCCTCGTGCCGACGGAGAATGAGCCGGCATCGATGCGCGGCCCCTCGGCGTCAACGTCCTGAGCAAAGGGCCTGGAGGTGGCGCGCCGCGACGTGCGGCTCAGTCAGGCGCCGGCGAATCGGCGCGCGGCACGGTCGCCGGCAGCACGACGCCACGCGCGCAACTGCGAGCCAACGTGCGCCAGCAGTCCGTCGCAGGCGTCTTCGACAAGATCGAGCACGCGTTCAAACCCGTCGGCGGACCCGTAGCAGGGGTCCGGCACGTCCGAGCCGCTGTGCACGCGGCAGTAGGCCATCAGGCGCGCCAGTTTGTGGGCCTGCGCCGGCGGGCACCGCTCGGTGACGCAGTCCAAGTTGTCACCGTCCATCGTCAGCAGCAAGTCGACCCGCTCGAAGTCGCGTCGGTTCAAGGCGCGTGCCCGCAGATCACTCAAATCGTACCCGCGGCATCGGGCATGGCGCTGGCTGCGCGGATCCGGTGCG
>Ga0182021_10012324_pt1 | contig 10151 bp, 12 predicted proteins | sample 612E3MmetaG_FD_120493 | JGI IMG/M metagenome (GOLD analysis project Ga0182021, IMG submission 120493) | Permafrost microbial communities from Stordalen Mire, Sweden - 612E3M metaG (Illumina Assembly) | ecosystem: Environmental > Terrestrial > Soil > Wetlands > Permafrost | place: Sweden... | reverse complement strand
GAATGGGTTGGTGGAAAACCATCCGGTCAATGGCGACGGTAACTGTCCGGTGTGCCGCATGGCGGGTGGAGGCCAGGGCTCCCGCTTCGTCCACGAGTTTCATAATCCAGCCGCCATGTATATTACCCTGGCTGTTGGCGTGTTCCGGCTGCATCATCTGGGCCAGCTGGATGCGAGAAGTTCGCATGGGTTTGGGTTTATGGGAGTGTTCCATCAATCGAGGTCCTGGCGGAATTCACCACCGTCCATGGTATGCAGACGTTCCGGTTCTTCAAGTAAAACATCCTCCACGCCAAAACGAAGGTCCGCCATCATTGGGGCAAGAGGAATGGTTGCAGGTATAGATAAGCGCTGCGGAGGGGGTGGGGGTAATTTCCGTGGTTTAAGCGAGGCGGTAAATCGTTTACGAATAATACGTGGTTCAGCGGTTAATTCACCCACATAATAGCCTAAAATCGAATAGACCTGCCGTTCGGCGGTCACCCAGCCGATCCATTCACCAAGGCGGTTGAACAGATATGGGTAAACGAGAAAGGCTTCCGCATCGCCACGGGATGTATAAACGGGGATAACAGAAAATCGAGATTGGTTATTCATTTTCCTTTACCTTGTCCACATCATTATACGTCCAATATCGATTGACAAAAAAATTCCAAAGCATGACAACCCCGACTGCTACGGCCAGGGTGAGGTTTTTCCCCAGAAAATCTGCAGAAACGAGGCCGTGCCAGGTTGGAGATTTAAACAACTGCCTCATGGGTGGTTCAAGGAAATGAAGGATCGGAAGACGTATGGCAAGCCCGGCAACATTGACGATGAAAAACATGGTCAGTTGCCTGGTGATCGGCCGTGAGCGGGAATCCGGGTATGTCCAGTAACGGTTCCAGAAGAAATTACTTACGATGGCGCAGATGAAGGAAATCGTGCCAGCCCAAATGAGAGCCATTCCAAATAGCTTTGAAAACAAGTTCATGATCCCAAAATCCACCACCGCTCCAATTATCCCCACCGCCATAAACTTCAAGAAACGGTTCCGCTCCCTGGGATCTTTGATTAAACCAGTCATGCAATTCCCAACTTTTGCTTGTAATAGGCTATTGTCTGGATAAGACCATCTTCCAGGTTGACTTTTGGTTCCCAGCCAAGAAGTGAACGAGCGCGCGTGATATCTGGGCAGCGACGTTGTGGATCATTGCCCAGGCGGTTTTCAGGTTGGTATTCTAATCCAGACTTGTTACCTGTAAGGCAGTTGATAGTTCTGGCAAAATCTAGGATGGTTGTCTCGGTGGGGTTGCCAATGTTAACTGGTAAATGTTCATCAGAAAGAAGCAGGCGATAAATGCCCTCCACCAAGTCATCAACAAAGCAGAAAGAGCGAGTTTGCAGACCATCGCCATATATACTGAGCGGCTCAAGGCGTATAGCTTGCTGGATCAGATTTGGAACGACGCGCCCATCATCCAAACGCATGCGTGGCCCGTAAGTATTAAATATTCGCACAATGCGTGTATCCGTGCTTTTAGAACGGAAATATGCCATGATGGCCGCTTCAGAGAAGCGCTTTGCCTCATCATACATCGATCGTAGGCCGATCGAGTCGACGTGACCCCAATATTTCTCGGATTGGGGATGCTCTAAGGGATCGCCATAGATTTCGGACGTTGAAGCAAATAGGTAGCGGGCATTATTTTGACGTGCTAGGTCCAGCGAGTTAAAAGTTCCGATTGAACCGACCTTCAAGGTCTCGACAGGGAGATTGGGATACCCGAATGGAGATTTAGGATTGGGACTGGCAGGGGAAGCAAAATGCAGGACCGCATCCAGCTTGCCGTCAACATGGATGGGTTCGGTCACATCGTGCCGGATGAACGAAAAATGTTTGTCCTGGATCAACTGGGTCAAGTTTTCGCGCCTGCCGGTGACAAAATTGTCCATTCCGATTACTTCATGACCTTCGGCCAGTAAGCGATCACATAGATGAGAGCCGAGGAAACCGGCGGCACCAGTAAGAAGAATGCGCATTAGGAATGTCTCCTGATCATAAAATGAAAGCTAAGAAGAACAGAGTTGAAGATTTGAACCTGGTATATCCCAATCATGTACCTGATCATTTCCAATCTATTTTGCTGGTTAACCCGTCACCAGTAACCTGTTGAGATTGACCAGAAGACGCATCGATAATCCAGAGGTTCCCTTCATAGACGGCGGCAATATAATCAGAATCCGTATCAAGTGATTGCGGCGCCCATACGGGGGTCTGAGGTTGAAGACCGGTCTGGCCTTCTGCTGGAAATAAAGAGCGCACATTCGTCCCATCGCCATTCATAATGTCCAATGTATAGCGGCTTGTTGCAGATTGAGCTGGAAAGATGGCTTGTAAGAATGCCACCAGATATGTGGATCCGGTATCTGTCTGTCGAAGGGGGGAAACGAATGGATTGGCGAACATGCCGGACTGCTGGATGAGAGGGGTATCATTATTGGATGAGAGCGAGATAACATCGAGATTAAAATTGGGTGATTCTTCAGGACTGACCAAGCCTGTTGGGGCGGCATGGGTGACCAGGTATAAATTTTTATTATCAGTTCCCCAGGCCAACCCTGGAATCCAGGCCCAGTCGCCATGCGTGTTCAAGGCGGTTATGCTCAACAACGGAGTCAGTTCTGACTTAGGGATATCCACCAGACCCACCCCATCGGGACGGGAATATGCCAGGCTGTTACCATCGGGAGACCAGGCAAAGGACATGCCCCACCAGCCATATATTCCACCTGCATTGGTTTCAATTACGTCAATCTTCTTTCCCGGTTTTCCGTTCTCAAACGACAGGAAATGAAGGTCATTGTTGGCCTGCCAGCCTGGGGCGGTAGCCCGGGGTTCGACAGTGGAATAGCTGATCACGTAGGACGAACCCGGTTGCCAGGCAGCAAAGTTAGGTACATTCGAAATACCAAGCTTAACCGGTATCGGAGGTTGATCGCTAGTGTTGACCACCCATAAAGTATTTGTTTCCTTATCTGGCGTTAGCGTTGACTTGCGGGAGAAGAGCAACCATTTCCCATCTGGTGAAAGCGAGAAGATGCGGCCATCCAGGTCGCCTGTTGTGACCAGAGGATAGCGGTTGGAGGTGGTATCGACCATTACCCAGGCATTACCGCTGGTCAGGTAGGCAAGTTTCCCAGGAATCGGTAATGGAGCGAATGGAGACTGGACGCCGATCATTACAATTTCGGGCAGGGCATCTTGTAGAATTGTATCTGAAACAACAGAATTCCCTGTTTCAACGCCATTCTCATAAACATGACGAATGGTCTCTTCTCGTAGACCATTCTCGCCAGCTTGGACCAGTCGGGTCTCCCCGGATGGCAGCGATTCATTATGAAGTTCCTGACGTACATATGGAATGATAACCTGCCTGGTTTCGAATTCCTCCCGTACGCGAGTAACTGTAATGGTCAACCCGCTTGAGACGATAGTGTATAAAGGAGGATCGACGCGATCTGTCTGGGAAAGTGTGATACCAGAGTCGTTCAGGGCCTGTTGGACGGTGCTTCCTGAGACCAATGCAACCTGTTTGCTGGTTCCATCAACAATTACGCTGACTGTTTCAGTGGTTTGCCGGGACTGAGCTGTGCAGGCTGTCAATAGAATAAAAAGCAAAAGCAAGAAATATGTTTTCTTCTTCATAAATGGTTACTGGTATAATCCAAAAACTAATTAATCTGTCCGATGATCGTCATTTTGCCGTTGGCAATATTAATACTATCCAGCCGAAAACCAGTGGCGACCGGACCAAGCGCGCTGGTGTAGGCTTCCTTAATAGCGGTAGTAATGACATCCAGAAATCCAGCTGGAACGGGAAGTGGCCCAAAATTAGCAGATGAGAGGTCGATTTGAAGTTGACCTCGATCATCCACTCCGGCGGTCAGGATAACTCCAGCGGTGGCCTCAAAATATCCCTCGTGAGCAGTACCATAAAGCTGGATCTGTCCTTCCTGAAGATATACTTGAAGGTTGGATAGGATCGGCTGGGTCTGGGTTTGAAGCTGGGAGGTCAGGTACGAGGTTAATTGTGTCTCGGTGATGTTCAAGGTTATTTGCCCGGAAGTGGATACCGCCGAAACTGCAGCTTCCAATGTTGATCGAAGTTCGCCTACTGCTTCAGTCGAGATTGGGATGGCTGGTGTCGGATAAGCCGGCCCGCCGATATTGACTGTGCATGCCAGGATGCCCAGAGTCAAAACACTGACACCTGTAATCAGCGAGTTTTTACGATTGACCATGATGCCTTTGATTGAATGCGATAAACCGGTTAAGCTGGTTAAGGTAAATGACCATAATAACTGATGACGATGGGAGTTATTATAGCATGAGCGAATCTAAAAATCTGGATATACTGAACATCCCTGCTGCCTTGGAAGCTCTTCTCTTTGTGTCTGCCGAGTCAGTGACACCTTTCCAACTGGGATCGGTACTGGAAATTTCCACTTCGGCTGTGGAGCAGGGTCTTGAACAACTCGAGCGGGAATTACAATGGCGTGGTTTGCGCTTGCAGCGGAACAATGGGCGGGTTCAATTAACCACTTCACCAGATTGCGCGGAGATCGTGGAACGGTTCCTGGGACTGGAGGTTACCACCCGCTTGAGCCGGGCTGCCCTGGAAACCTTGGCAATAGTCGCATATCAGCAACCGGTTTCTCGACCGCAAATCGAGGCGATACGTGGTGTGAGCAGCGACGGAGTTATGAAATCATTACTTGGCAAGGGGTTGGTTCAGGAAGTTGGACGGGCTGAAGGACCAGGCCGTCCCATCCTTTATGGTACTAGCTCAGATTTCCTCCAACATTTCGGGTTAAATACACTAACAGAACTACCCCCACTCAACCTGACGGATAAAGAGAGCAACAGTGATAGTCACGATGAAATGCTCAAAGGTTAAATAACAGGTCCTTCTTTATGAAAAGAATGCAAGATGATTTTTACAATGTCGGCAGTGAAAGGGTGAAATGAAGGAACGATTACAAAAAATCCTGGCGCGGGCTGGATATGGTTCCCGTCGGAGTTGTGAAGAAATCATAGCTGCCGGTCGGGTACGGGTGTATGGTCAAATTGTAGGTTTGGGTGACAAGGCTGACGCAAAGCTGGATCAAATCACGGTGGATGGAAGGCCGTTGCGGGCAGCGGAAGCCCCTACCTATGTGATTCTATATAAGCCGCGCGGTGTGATCACGACTGTATCTGATCCGGGTGAACGGCCGGCGGTACGTGATCTGGTCCCCATTACAGGCAATCTCTTCCCGGTTGGACGTCTGGACTTCGACTCGGAAGGTTTACTATTAATGACGAACGATGGTGACCTGACTAACAGGTTGACCCATCCTCGTTTCGAACACGAAAAAGAATACCATGTGCTGGTAGCGAACCATCCATATGAAGAGCAATTGGCCAAATGGAAAAGGGGATTGGTACTTGAAGATGGTTTTAAAACCGGTCCAGCTGAGGTGCACATAATCTCCAGACAGGGCAAAGGAACCTGGTTGAAGGTCGTTATCAAGGAAGGGCATAAACGACAGATCCGGGAAATGGGTAAACAGACAGGCTTGCCTGTGGTGCGTATTATCCGGGTTCGGATGGGGACGCTGCTGCTGGGTAATCTAAAACCAAAGGAGTGGCGTTACCTGACTCCACAGGAAGTAGCGGCATTAAAAGCACCATCTGGCGTGAAAAAAACAAAACCTGTTGCCAGCAAACCAAGGATCCATCACGATCCGATAAGGAGATGAAGCATGTCACGCAGGCAACAAACTAAAAGAAGTGCCAGGCAGGCTGCGCGTGCCAGAAAGAGATTAATTACACGGATAATTGGTTACATTATGGTTGTGCTGGTCGTTGCGGTGATCGTTTTCGTGATTTATTCAACCCATAGGGGATCCACCACTTCCAACCAGAGCCCGACCGGGTCCAATTCGATCCTGACACTCGGAGGTCCCACCCCCGTATTGATCGGTACGAAACAATATGCATCTGCACCCCCGATGATAATCGATGTATCCACGCAGTATTTTGCAACGGTTCAAATGGAGAAAGGCGGACAGTTCGTCATCCAACTTTACCCCGATAAGGCACCGATAACCGTGAATAGTTTTGTTTTCCTTGCGGAGCAGGGCTTCTTTGATGGTGTTACTTTCCACCGGGTTCTGGCAGGTTTTATGGCCCAGGGCGGCGACCCAACTGGTACTGGAAATGGTGGACCCGGGTATAAATTTGTAAACGAGAGCAATGATCTGAACTTTGATAAAGCCGGCGTTGTCGCCATGGCAAACGCCGGGCGAGACACAAACGGCAGCCAGTTCTTCATCACCTTTGGACCCGCAGGTCTGTCGGAGAACGACTATACAATATTTGGACAGGTGATCAGCGGAATGGACGTCGTTAATAATATTACACTTCGCGACCCCACCCAGAACCCCGGTTTTACAGGGGATATAATTAAAAGCATTACCATTACGACAAAGTAAAGAAAATTCAAACGAGATTCCTTATCCAACAAAACAGGGACCGGTCTCGATGACGATCCCTTGTTATTAAGACAAATTCCTTAGTTAACCCTCTCCAGGGAACGGGCTATTATTCAATCAAGATTGCTAGGCTAGTTCTTGTTCACTCTTCCAGGATGATGATCTTGTTCAGTTTTATTGCAGGAGAGTTTGGATTCATCGGATCACGTGGGGGGATGGAAAGCAGAACATCCATACCTGAGATTACCTGACCAAACACGCTGTGCTTCCCGTTAAGATGAGGGGTTGGTACATGGGTGATGAAGAATTGCGATCCATTCGTGTTCGGTCCAGCATTCGCCATCGAAAGAATTCCTGGCTGATCATGTTTTAGTGATGGGTGAAACTCATCAGCAAAACGATAACCAGGACCACCACGACCGGTACCCGTGGGGTCACCGCCCTGAGCCATGAAATCAGGGATGACCCGATGGAAGATCGTGCCATCATAAAACCCTTGTCGAGCCAAGAAAACGAAGTTGTTGACCGTCAGGGGCGTTTTGTCAGCAAATAGTTCCAGAACGATGTCCCCTTTCCCGGTGCTTAAGGTAGCCTTATATTTCTTTTTGGGATCCAGTCCCATTTCAGGTGGTTTATTCCATTGTTTGCTTGGCATATATTTCCTTTTTTGAACGAATGGGATGAAAAGAAGATCAATTGAGACTTCGGTATTACTGCCAAATTAGGCCAGCATGGTTTCAATTCGAGCCACGACCATGTCCAATGCAGCGGTATTGAACCCGCCCTCTGGAATAATGACATCCGCGTACCGTTTTGATGGCTCGACAAATTCCAGATGCATCGGTCGAACAGTGTTCAGGTACTGTTTGATGACCGATTCAGTGGTCCGTCCCCTTTCTGTGATGTCACGCTGCAGGCGGCGAATTAACCTGAGGTCAGAATCGGTATCGACGTATATTTTTACATCAAATAAGTCACGCAAGGAAGGTTCAGCGAAAATTAATATACCCTCAACGAGGATGACACCACGCGCTTGAACCGTGTAGGTCTTCGTGGTGCGGCTGTGATGGGAAAAATCGTAGATCGGTACTTCGACCGAACGACCATCCCGCAGGTCACGGATATGTTGAGTAAGCAGCTCAGAATCAAGGGAATTTGGGTGGTCAAAGTTGACCTCGATCCTCTGGGCAAGGGGCAACCCGCTCAAGTCCTTGTAGTAGGCATCATGTTGTAGGAAAGAGATCCGGTCGGGTCCTACGCGCTGCAATATAGCCTGGGCAACGGTCGTCTTTCCAGACCCCGACCCCCCGGCAATTCCGATGATAAGCGGGTTATGGGCAACCATGAAGCCGATTATACCCGTTCTTCTAATCCTAAAAGATAGAACAGGTGACAAAAGACACTTGATATTTGGAATAAAAATCAGTAAAGTGATGATAAGTCGGAAAATACCAAAAATTCAGCTAATTATGTATGAAAACGACATAACTGATCGTAAAATTGTCGAACTGCTCATGGGGGATGGTCGGATAAGCGCTGCTGAAATTACGCGGCGCATTGGTGGGGGTATATCGGAACGGGTCGTCCGCTATCGGATCGATCGGATGATCGAAGCGGGGGTGATCCAGATTCGACCCATTGTGAATCCTCAGGCCTTCGGTCTCACCACTCGTGCTGATGTTGTGCTGGAAGTAGACTCCGATGCGATCATGGACGTGGCAAAGGAAATAACCAGATATGATTGTGTTACCTATGTTGCCTGTTCCATCGGGGAAACGGACGTTTCTATACAGGTAGTTGGGAAAGACACAGCTGAGATTTATAATTTTGTCACCGGGATCATTGGAAAATTACCAGGGGTGCGCAAGACGACAACTTCTATAGTTCCGATTGTTTTAAAGGATGTCTACCAGTGGCACATACCCAGAGGATCTGGTTAAGATAAGGATATGATCTTGTTGTTTAGTGGCCTGAATATATCAACCAACACAAAGGAGAGGGCGCCATGTCAATGAATGGCATGTGGGAAAAAAGCAACAAATTACAAGCACGTGCCTCGAAGATCATGCCACTGGGGGTGAATTCGAATTTTCGTTTCTGGGGTGAAGGAATAACCCCCTACCTTAAGAAGGCAAAAGGCTGCTATCTGTGGGATGTAGATGGGAACAGGTATCTCGATTACCGCATGGCTTTTGGCCCGATCATCCTCGGTCACGCTTATGATGAGGTGAACGAAAAGGTAAAAGCTGAAATAGACCTTGGCACCCTGTCAGCGATGACTTATGAATTGGAAATCGAGACCGCAGAGAAGTTAATTGAGATGTGCCCTGGGGTGAGCATGGTCCGTTTTGCCTGCTCGGGCACTGAGGCGACCATGCATGCCATCCGGGTCGCCCGTGCATTCACAGGGCGTGAATGCATTATAAAATTTGAGGGGATGTACCACGGTTTCCAGGACTACACCTTATGGTCGACATACGCCCCGGTGGAAGTATATGGAAATTGCAATGATCCGATAGCAATCCCGGCCAGTTCTGGAATTCCCCGTTCCTTGAGTGAGCTTGTCATCACCTTACCATTCAATCGTCCTGACCTGTTGGAAAAAAGGCTTAATTCCATCGGTGAACGGGTAGCGGCGATTATCGTCGAGCCCTGCATGGGCAACTGTGGAGCGATCCTGCCTCACGAAGGCTTCCTTCAATTCATCCGTAAACAATGTGACCAGTTCGGGATCGTCATGATCCTGGACGAGGTTAAAACCGGTTTCAGAATTGCCAATGGAGGCGCACAGGAATACTACAACCTCAAACCGGACCTAGCGACATATGCCAAATCACTTTCAAATGGATATCCCTTAGCTGCATTCGGGGGGAAAAAAGAAATCATGTCCATCATCGGGCACGGAGTCGCCCAGGGCGGGACATTCACGAACAATAAACCCGGAGTTGCTGCAGCCTGGGCAACACTGACCATTCTTAAACGTGAACCCGTGATCAAGACGATCGAGAAGCGAGGCAAACGCCTAATGGATGGGATCGGCCAGATCTTTACTGAAGAAGGCATCCCCTTTTGCATGAATGGATATCCAGCCATGTTCTCGTTTGCCATAGGTGTGGAGAAGGTTTCCGATCAACGCACCTGGAACGAGAGTGATAAGGATTATTATCTTTCCTTGATTGAAGCAATGATTGAACGTGGAATAATGCCCGACCACGACCCAAGGGAGCCTTGGTTCCTGTGTTACTCCCATAGCGATGAGGACATTGATACCACCCTGACAGTTGTCCGCGAAACAGTCAAGGTTGTCAAACGATGAAAAAGTAGACCTGACAGATTTTTATATCTTCTGCCGGGTCATTTTTTTGGAGGCTGTTTGATGTCCAAACTTACTGCGCAAGAAATTGTAGACATGAACCGTGAATATACTTTTTTTTCCTGGTCGGTTCAGGGGCAGGTCAACCCGATCCCTGTTGAGAGGGCAAATGGAATTTATTTTTGGGATGCGGATGGAAAGCGATACATCGATTTCTCTTCTCAATTAATGAATACCAACATCGGTCATCAACATCCGAAGGTGGTCAGGGCAATTCAGGAGCAGGCGGCAAAGATCTGTTTTGTTCATCCGGGGAATG
>Ga0182021_10012322_pt1 | contig 10154 bp, 7 predicted proteins | sample 612E3MmetaG_FD_120493 | JGI IMG/M metagenome (GOLD analysis project Ga0182021, IMG submission 120493) | Permafrost microbial communities from Stordalen Mire, Sweden - 612E3M metaG (Illumina Assembly) | ecosystem: Environmental > Terrestrial > Soil > Wetlands > Permafrost | place: Sweden... | reverse complement strand
GGGGGCAATCATTCGGGTACGGACCAATGGCATGTAGATCGACGAGATGAAGATCTTTCGCGGACGCAGCTCGCAGGCGATGCTGCGCAACCAGACATCGAATCCGGCCTTGCTGCCCTGGTACGCTGACCACCTGGGCGCACCTGGCTGTCGGGCCGAGACAGTTGATACGTTGATGATGTGACCGCCCCCTTGTTCGATCATGCGCGGCAGGAGCGCCATGATGAGCGCGGCTGGACTGGAGAAATTGACGGCCAAAGAGCGCTCCAGATCGGTCCGCCCCCACGCATCGGCGATACGCCGCCGGATGGACTTGCCTGCGTTGGAAATCACCACATCGATGCGAGGATGTGCCGTCTGGATCCGGGCGGCCAGGTCCGCCATCTGGTCCGCATGATAGAGGTCGCCAGGATAGGCAAAGGCTTGTCCACCCCGCCCACGGATTTGTTCGACCAATTCCCCAAGCTTGTCCTTGGTTCGTGCCACGAGGATCACCGTGGCCCCGGCATCGGCGAGCAGATGAGACGTGGCCTCTCCAATCCCGTAGGAAGCGCCAGTGATGAGGACGGTCTTGCCTGCAACCGCCGAATGGAGACGTCTGGCGCTGGCACATCGAGGTGGCGAGAGCAGGATGCGGGAAAAGAGCGACACGGGTCGCCCAAAGGGTACTCTCAGGGCCCTAGAAAGTCACCGCGTCAGCCGGCGGCCTGTCGAGAGGAATTTCTACCAGGCGCGTCGGAGGGCGCATCAGAGGGGGACTCGAGTGAACGCGATTCCATGGCTGGTCTCAGGCTTCTGAGAAGAAGGCTGCGCGCTGACTGCCTGGCAAATGGGCAAGAGCGCAAGGCTCAGAAGTAGAAAGCCCACTGCGCTCAAAGGGCCCGATCGCAGCTCAACGGTGCCCACCGCCGTGGCCACCGCCAAAACTTCCATGTCCCCCAGAACCACTGCGCGAGCCACCGCCAAAGCCGCCATGCAATCCGCCGAAAGCGTGATGGCTGCTACCGGCAAAGCTGCGGAATCCGCCGGCATGATAGCTGGTACCGGCACCGCCACGATAGCTGCCACCGCCAACGCTGCCACGATGTCCGCCGAAAGCGCGATAGCCGCCAGCGCGCAGCCCGCCGCCGTAGCCACTCCCGACGCGATAGCCGCCGCCAATACCGTATCCACCGTGGAATCCGCCGCGATATCCGCCCCAACCATACCCGGCCCGGTACAGGCCAGCGTACCAGCCAAAGCCCGTTGGACCGCGGAGACCAAAGTAGGGATACGCCCCCCAGCCCCAAATCCAGGGTGCTGCCAGCCACGTCCATCCGTAAGCAGGGTAGTACACATAGGAATAGGGATAGGCGTCGCCGGCCGTGCCTTCGTACGTGTACTGCGCACCGTACGGCATCCAAACCCAACCATACTGACTGGTGTAGACCCACTGGCCCCCGGCCGCCGCCTGACTTACGGCTACGGGCTGCTGAACCTGAGGTGGCGCCTGGGACTGGACCGGCGGAGCTGGTGGCTGCAAGGGTGGCGCAGGTGGCTGTTGATTTGGCTCCGCTGTTGTCGGCTGAGCCGACTGCGGCAGACCCTCATCGGCTCGCGCAACGCCGAACCCTGCGAGTAAGAAACAAAGGCAGGCAGTCAAAATGGTCTTCATGACGGCACCTCAATATTGAACGACCGCGTGGTCATTGCTGCTTTACAACTCATCCAACGACAGCTTTTGCAATCCTTGAGCCAGATTGTTTCGGTACCGACAGACCCGGAACGTGCCGCGCGTTGGTGGTTCCAGTTCCCTTCAGTGGCGTGCCTGGCCCGCTGTGAAGTATCTTCACGGCTCCCTGAACCGCTGCGCCGACGTGCCAAAGAGTCAATAGCCGAGCGGCCTTCTTGCCCTGACGCCTGGTGGTGAGCGGTGGCGTCCAGCCCGCCGCTTGTTGAGGGCGGCGCTGGTTGACGTGGTGAACAGCATCGGCGATCTTCGGAGTCGTGGGTCAGCAGCAACCGGGCCATATCAGCCTCGGCGCACTCGTGGTGGCCATGTCTGCGTTTCTGGGGTGCTCTTCGACCCGACACGTTCCTCCGCCCGTCCTTCCGCCACCCGAGAACCCAGGGGACAAGTGCAGAGACTTTCTTGAAGATGGACCCACGGCGTCCTGCCCCGACGGCACGGAGTGCAGAGGCCTGATGAAGAAGCGAGGTCCTGACCGGCCCGCCGCTCGCTGCGAGCTTCTTCCCGGCCGCTGCACCGCGAGTGCAGACTGCAAGGCGGACGAGTTCTGCATCCGAAACACGTTGGCCATCGGGTACTGCGCCCCATCGCCGGCGGTCGCTAGCCCATTACGGGCCCAATAGCATACCCACGAACCAACGTCGATTTCATCGCTGATGTACTGGGGTGAATGTGGCATGGCCGGTCTCAGATTTCTGAGAACGCCCTGGTCGATAAGCGCACCAAGACGGCAAGATTGGTTCAACTACCTTCGCGCAGTCACCGGCACGTGGATTGCTTGGCCCATGTGCACAATGAACAAGATATCTGTGCGCGTCGCAGCCCTTCTAGCCGCTGCCATGGCAGGATTGGGGTGCAGCAACCACTCGGGTCTGCATCGCTCTGGCCAGGCGGACGCGAGGTACGAGGGAGGTGCGGCAGCGTGTGACGGCGAGGTGAGTGCCGGCTACTCTGATGCGGGAGGCGACTCCATAGGAGGATCATTGGACTCCGCCGGCGACGCCTCCATTTTCGGGAGCTGCATCACCGCCGATGACTGCCTCGCCGTGCTCGACTACCGCACGGGTTTTGAGTGTTGGTTGCCCAGCCCTGCTTCCCGGACGGATGTCAGTCGCGACCCTTGCCTCATCCCATGGAAGCCCAGTGCCGAGTGTACCACTCCGGCTCCGCCGCCCGGGTGCCCGAGCGGACTGCAGCCCGTGACCCACTCCTGTTTCGTGGTTCGCTGCGAGTTTCCAGTCTGTACCGAGGGCAGGTGCTCGATCAAGTTGGGCCTTGGCAGTCAGTGCGACACGGTGGATGCGGGCCCAAGCGATTGCGAGACCCTACGGGCCACCTATCTGAATGCACTCGCGGCCGCGCAGCAGTGCTACCTGCCACTGAACCCCACAGGATGCTGGGGACACTCGCCGGACGCCTGCGGCTGCGATGTGCCTTATGACGGCACCGGCCGTTGTGCGACTGCCGTTTCGTCCGCCTTCGCGGACTTGCAGAACGCCCACTGCCCATTCTCTTCCTGCGGAAAGACCTGCGTCGCCCCCACCGCCGGCGCCACGTGTGTCCCGGATGCCACGGGGACCACGGGCACCTGTGCATGGAAGTGAAGGCTACTGGAACGACAGGGAAGTCACGCAGAAGTCGAACGACCCAGCGGTGGCGCGCGAACTTGCCTGGAACTGGATGTTCGGTGTGTTGGGCGGGCCCGTCAGGGCCGTGCCAGTGGTCGGTGCCCAACACTTCGTGTTGAACGCGTTCCAGAGAATGGTCTGGCTGGCCATGGTCATCACGGCACAATAGGCCACGCCATTTACCAACACCTGCACGCGCATATCCGCTCCAGTGGGAAGGCTGCTGAGCTTGACGGTCACGCTCGATCCTGAAAGCTGAACCGGCACACTGGTGGTTCCCGCAGTTTGTGGCGACAGGTTGAATCCGAACCCAGCCCCCCAGACCGTGTAGCCGGGTGGATCCTGCGCGCCCACGGTGCCCGCCCCGCAGAGAGTGCCGGCCGACACGCACACGGACGACTTGCCTGTCGGGTCAGCGAAGCTGAAATCGTAGCCACTGTACGTCCCAACCGTACAAAAACCGCCTGGGCAAGAGATGCCGCCGGTGCTCTTGGGCACGGGTGTGCAGGTGGTCGTTGCCCCGCCTGTGGCAGACGTGGCGGTCGAGGTGCTCCCGCCCGATCCACCGGTCGCGCCTGCGCCCCCAGTTCCGCCGCTGCCTGCACCTCCGCCGCCTCCGCTGCCGGCGGCGCTGCTGGTGCCACCAGCGGAACCGGCCACGGCAGCGTCGGGGACGGCCGAGCCTCCGAGAGTCCCGGTGCCGCCCGTGCCGCCGCCCGCACCGCCGGCCTGCCCCGCCGTGCCACCGGAGCCGGCAACGCCCGCATCGGTGCTACCCGAACCTCCTCCGGTGCCGCCGGTTCCGCGGTCCAACGGGAGACTGACATCGGCAGAATACGGGACATCAATCGCGCGATCCGCAGACACAGCCGCATCCGTCCCTGAGCCCGCGTCAGCCACGACGCCTCCGGTCGCCCCGCCCGACCCCGCGGCCGACGTTCCGCCCGCAGTCGAGTGTCCACCCGCCCCGCCTATGCCACCCGTCGCGCTACTGCCTCCCGAGCCAGCGCTCGCGGCATCCGGTCCAACCGCTCCACCGCTGCCCCCGGTCGCGGTATCAGAGGACGCGCGGCCGCCCTGGCCACCAGTGCTCCCCTCCCAGTTTGGCGTGAGGTTCACACAGGCCGCAAACAGGAGGGTTGCGGCGACTGCTGGGGGAGCGGGCGTGAAAGAGCGCATGAAATTTCTCCTACTTCACAATCCACTTCCGTCGGCGATATCCCTGGCCGTTCTACCCATGATGCGTAATCGTACCTCCGCTGGAGCCGCTGTCCACCACAGCCGCGATGCCGCCACCCAGGTATGGGCGGCACAACCATCCGAACCGTCCGACAGCGACCCGCCTGCCGACGGTAAGGCGCCTGTCGCACCCAATCAAGCGCCGGAGGGAGAGATTCGCGGTACAGTCTCGACCGAGGACTGGATGAATCTTCCTCGCGCAGCGCTCTTGCCGAGAGCCATCTTCATCGTCGCAGCGGCGTCGCTCGGCGCTTGCTCATCGTCGTCCAAGCAGGCCGCCCCGAGCGCTTCGGGGGGCTCGACCGCAGACGGGGCGATCCCGGCCGATGTCGCGGCTCTGGTCGACGTGCTTTCGCCTCCCGAATCTGCCAATCCGCTCGACTCGGGAACGCCGAAGCCCTCGTCGGACTCCGCCGCTGCCCGCGCTCAAGACAGCGCGACCGCTCGCAACACGTCGCCCATTTGTAGCGACCTGCCGATCACAGGGGACCTGACTTCGAGCGCGCTGCCGGCGCCGCTCGCAGCGGGAGCCGACGTCTCCTTCCGGACGGACTGGTCCGGCATGCCCAGGGGCGGCGGGTACAACCGCACGCAGATCATGAACCCTTGCCGGATGCAGCCCGACGGCACCCAGACCGCGCACGGAATGCCTGCGGTGCGGGTGGAAGTCCGGCCGGGAGACGACCCGCTCGCGCTCGGCGCCAACTCGGAGCGCGCCGAGGTGCTGATCATGCAGGACGCGTCGGGGCCCATCTACGAGAGCGCGGCAAGCGGCACGCAGTACTACGCCACCAGCTACTACTTCCCCGCGACATGGGACGGGACTTTCCTGCGCGGCAATTCGAACAGCTGGTCCTACGTCATGCAGTTTCACGGCACGGGATCCGGACTTCCCGGCGGGCTGAGCGCCGGGCGGCACACGGCGTCCGGACCCCAGATCTACCAACTGCAGGGCGTGGGCCAGACATACGACCTGTCGAACGGCGGGATCGCGCTGGGTCAGTGGACCGACTTCATTTTCGGGTACACCTGGGCGGCGACCGCGACGGGCCACATCACAGTTTTTCGCAGGGACGAGGGACAGGCGAAGTTCACGCAGGTACTCGACGTTCCGAATGTCGTCACCATGCCGTCCGCGAGCGAGACGTACTACTGGAAGCAGGGCCTGTATCGCGGTGGCGACGTTGCCGGGCGTGCCGATGTCTTCTGGTTCGGGCCGACGGCACGGGCAGCGAGTTTCGCGGCGGTCGAGATGGCCGCTTTCGCGACGAGCAACGGCACCTGATCCTTAGCAGTTCAGTGCCGGCGCCGGAACTTCAAGTCTCGCTGGGCGGGACCACCAGGCGCCATTGGCCGACGGCAAGATCCCCGAGCGTGTAGTCGCCAAATCGCGACCGGTGCAGCCGGCGCACCTCGTGCCCGAAGTGGGCGAACATGCGTTTCACCTGGTGGAAGCGGCCCTCGGTGAGCGCCACCTCGACTTCCGCGCCCCCGCGATACACCAGCCGGGCGGGCGCGCAGGGTTTATGCTCTCCATCCAGAACTAGTGTGCCGCTGGCGAACTCCTGCACCAGGCGCGGCTCCGGTGCGCGGTCCAGGGTGGCTTTGTAGACCTTCTCGACATGGTGCTTCGGCGAGGTCAGTCGATGGACCAGCGCGAGGTCGTCGGTGACGAGCAGCACTCCTGTGGTGTCGCGGTCCAGACGGCCGACGGTTGTGACCACCGGGTTGCGCTGCAGCCAGCGCGACGGCAGCAGATCGTAGACCCGTCGACCCTCGCGCGGATCACGCGAACAGACGCAACCAGCAGGCTTGTGCAAGACCACTAAGATGCCGTCGGGAAACTCCAGCGGCGCGTCGTCAAGCCGGACGCTCGCAGGCGCGGCCCTTGTGCTGGGATCGTCCTGCACTACGCCGGCCACGGTCACGCGCCCGGCAGCGATCAGGCTGCGGGCGTCGCGGCGCGAGCAATAGCCGAGACTTGCAAGAATCTGGTCGAGGCGGCGAAGCGTATCCATGTCCGTTGTCGTTACAAGAACCGCGGTTCTAGCGGAGGGCACCCACCCGCTGAATCGTGGCCCCAAGATGGGCTGGGGCTGATATCATATCGCTCGCAAGGAGTCCCCATGAGGAAGATCAGGTTGAGCATCGGCATTCTCATCGCCGCGGGTCTGTTGGCGGTACCTGTTGCGTTCAGCCATTCCAATGGCCACGAGTCGCGCACGATCGCCGATTGCGAAAAGCTCCCCGGCACGCAGCAGGCGGGCGAGCGTGGTCAGTGCCTGAAGTGCGTCTCCCGTCCGATCAAGCACCACTACCACCCCGACTATCCGAACGGGCAGCGCTGCCGTCCCGACAACGGAAAGCCGTAGTTTTCCACGGTGAGGTGGGCCAGGACCCACGCGAGCGCGTGAACCACGGGCGGCGCTCGACCGAGACGCCAAAGCACAAAGCGTTTAAAGGCACGGCCCGCAGGGCGCGAAGAACTGACACCAGGCGGAGACCATGACTCAAACTTCCCAGCATCGGTGTTGGCTCCGAATTGGCTTGTCACTGGCTGTCGCGGTTGGCGCTATACGGTTTGGGGCAGCGGCGACACATTTTACTACTGGGCACAAGATGCATGGGCCGGGAGCACGGCGGGCCCCGGATGGGGCCTCAACTACAACGACGGCTACACCGGCCACGGCCGACCGAATCTCGTGGTCCGCTGCGTGAGGCAGTGACCTCGCGCTGACCCGGTTGCGTGCGGTTGCGCCTCCGCATGCAAGAACTATCCTGGCAGCGAAAAGAGTCATAGTCTCGCGTACCCGTACTGAGTTCAGCAAAGAGGCCAGACCATGCTCGTAGTCATCAGCGATCTGCACCTGAACGACGACTCGGCTGCGCCCGAGAACATCCACCCCGGCGCCTTCGCGATCTGGATCAAGGACGTGATTGCGCTGGCCCGGCAGAACAAGGCCCGCGAGCTGATCTTCGTCTACCTGGGCGACATGGTGGATCTGCTGCGAACCGAGTATTGGTTCTACCCCGCGCCTGGCGTTCCGCTTGGGGCGCAGGGCCGGGAGGACTTCCCGCTTGCGCATCGACCCTGGGGCATGCACGACATCAATCAGCACCCGGACCAGCTCTCGGAAGCTTGCCGGGCGCGCGCCCTGGCAATTCTGGAACGGATTTCCATTCAAGCCAGCGAGCAACTCGCGTACCTCCGCGGTGATACGGCAGGGATACAGGAGGAACTCGCGGCGCTCGGAATCCCAATCCAGCGCCTTTATCTGCCAGGCAACCACGATCGGCTGTTCTGGGTCGACGCTGCAGTTCGCCAGGAGATCCTCGGGGCTCTGGGCGCGACCATCGTGCCCGGAGAGCGTCCCTGGGAGCTGGCGTTGCCCGAGTACGGCGTATTGGCACGCCACGGGCATGAGTGGGATCCGTGGAACTTCGAGGCGTTCAAGAAAGGCCGCAGGCCGACAGATCTCAAGGCCGCGGACTACAAACTGGTGCCCCTCGGCGATCCGATCACGACCGAGTTGCTGGCGCGCCTGCCGTACGAGGTCTACCGCGCGCTGCCTCCGCCGCTTTCCGACGAGATTCGCGCCCACATCTATGAACAGCTCAGGTACGTCGAGGACGTGCAGCCTCTGCACCAGGCGTTGCATTGGGTCCTCATCCAACCAAACCGGTTGGCGGACGGATACGACCCCGCCACCCGCGACGCCATCGTTGCCACCCTGGGCACGGTGGCCAAGCAGGTGCTTGCCAGCTTCATGGAGATTCCGTTCGTCAACGCGTGGCTCAAGGCCCACGACAAGTGGAACATCAGGCTCGACGAGGCCGACAAGATCCAGGACATCTATCGACTATCGAAGGTCTTCGACATCAAGAACGTCTCCCGCGTGCTCGAGATGGCAAAGAAGCTCGGGCTCACGACCGGCGACGACGACGCCTCTCCTGCCGCCAAAGAACTCGGCGATCCTCCACGCGCTCGCTACTGCGTCTACGGCCACACTCACCAGTTCAGACACGTCCCCTTGGGCTGTACCGCGAATGGAGACGGCCTGGTCTACTTGAACTCGGGCACCTGGCGGCCTCGACTGGCGCAGACTCGTGACGAACGCGGCTTCGTCGGATTCAAGGAGATGACCTACCTGGTGTTCTACCGAGCCGACGAGGATCTTTCGTCGCGCCACCGCAAGGGTCTCAGCTACGAGCTATGGAACGGGATCATGCACAAATGATCGCTCCACCCCGGCTGGTCGGCCGTCTGCGCGCTCAGGACCCGCTACCCCCATGATGCCCGAGCTGGTGTTGTACGCTGAATAGAGCAATCAAGTGGCGCCGGAGTCCTATTCGTACAGCTCGGCGCTCGCGAGAGAGATGGTGCCATCGTATCCGCCGGCGATGAGCACCTTCCCGTCTGGCAGCACGGTCGCCGTGTGGGAGTTTCTTGCCACGTTCATGCTGCCACTGGCTGCGAATGTCCCGGCGACCACGTCGTATAGCTCCGCGCTCGCCAGGAAGTGGACGCCATCATATCCGCCAGTGATGAGCACTCCCCCGTCGGACAGCAGCGTTGCCCTGAGCACGGTCCTTGCCATGGACATGCTACCGGTGGCCGTGAAGGTCCCGGCGGCTGGGTCGTATAGCTCCGCGCTCGCCAGACGCGCACCAGACCCATGCCCGGATCCGCCCGCGATGAGCACCTTCCCGTTACCCAACAGCGTCGCTGCGTGATACGCCCTTGCCGCGCTCATGCTGCCGGTGACCGTGAACGTCCCCACCCCCGGATCGTATAGTTCCGCGCTCGGGCCATCAGATCCGCCCGCGATGAGCACCTTCCCGTTGCTCAGCAGCGTCGCCGTGTGAGCAAATCTTGCCACGGTCATGCTGTCAGTGGCTGTGAATACCCGGGCCGCGGGGTCATATAGCTCCGCGCTTGCCAGAGAGTTGGCGCCTTCGTATCCGCCGGCGATGAGCACCTTCCCGTTGCCCAACAGCGTCGCCAGGTGGTCACTCCTGGCCGCAGTCATGCTGCCGGTGGCCGTGAAGGTCCCGGTCGCTGAATCGTACAGTTCCGCACTGGCGAGTTCATCGCCGCCTAAACCGACCCCGCCAGCGACGAGCACTTTTCCGTCGGGCAGCATGGTCGCCGTGTGATACACCCTTTCCGCTGACATGTTGCCAGTGGCCGTGAATGTCCCGGTCGCTGGGTCGTATAGCTCTGCGCTCGCGATCGCAAAGTAGTCGCCGGGCCTCGTGGTGAATCCGCCGGCAATGAGCACCTTCCCGTTGCCCAACAGTGTAGCCGTGTGAGCATACCTTGCCACGGTCATGCTGCCCGTCGGAGCGAAGATCCCCTGCAACGCCGTGGCAACCGGCGCGTCGCCCCCACTCACACCAGTTCCAGAATCGCCGCTGTCGTCTGCGGCAGCCGCGTCGGGTGGACTGGTGTCTTCGGCATCGGCCGCGCCTCCATCGTCCTCGGTGGGCGCCGAGCACACGCACGCCGCGAACGTGCCTGCCGACGTGCACGTCTGTGCGCCGCGCTGGCCGTTGGT
>Ga0182021_10012320_pt1 | contig 10155 bp, 8 predicted proteins | sample 612E3MmetaG_FD_120493 | JGI IMG/M metagenome (GOLD analysis project Ga0182021, IMG submission 120493) | Permafrost microbial communities from Stordalen Mire, Sweden - 612E3M metaG (Illumina Assembly) | ecosystem: Environmental > Terrestrial > Soil > Wetlands > Permafrost | place: Sweden... | reverse complement strand
TATCAGAATTATCCAAATCCTTTCAATTCATCGACTAAAATAAAATTTGACACCCGAATCCTGCCATCTTCAGGAATTGGTGAAGTTAGAGGCGGAGATGTAAAAATAACTATATATAATATGCTTGGACAGGAGGTAAGCACCTTAGTCAATAAAATTATTCAGCCGGGAACATATGAAATCGGTTGGGATGGAAAAAATTCTCCTTCAGGAATTTACTTTTATCGTTTTACTATAACAGATCCAAATAGTGCGAATGTTGTATATGATAAGATTATGAAAATGGTGATGATAAAATGATCAGACAGAATTAAATAAAACAAGGAGTGCAAGACCCCTTCCTTCCCAAGGTTCACCGAGGGAAGGAGGGATAATAAATCTAATTTGCGATTGACCCGATTTACATATATATTAATTATTATTTTTTAGGTTATATTTATTCTTAATCGTATACTTAAAGGAGAATTTATGAAAAAAATAATTACTCTTTCAATATTACTTTTCATATCATTATTTTCCGGTTCTTTATATTCACAATCCGGTTGGGACTGGTTAAACCCTTTACCTGTAGGTGTTAATTTAACCAGTACTTATTTTATTAATTCACAAACGGGGTATTCAGTAGGTTGGAATGGTGTTATAATCAAAACAATAAATGGCGGAATAAACTGGGCTAAGCAAGAATCGAATTCAAATAAATTTTTAACTTCGGTTTTTTTCCCGAGCAATAATACAGGATATATTTCTGCTTATAATGATGCATCAGCATTAGCCCAAATCATAAAAACAACAAATAGTGGAACAAACTGGAATGTTACAAATTATCTCGGAAAATATTTTAATTGTTTATACTTTTTAAATGAAAATACAGGGTATGTAGGCGGTTCGGAGGGATTCAGTGGAGTTATATATAAAACAACAGATGGTGCCGGTTCATGGACACAACAATACAATTTTTATAATTACGAAATAAAGAGTATTTTCTTTGTTGACTCAAATAATGGATTTGCGGCAGGTAGATTTAATATATTTGCAAAGACAACTAATGGAGGGAATAATTGGGATACAGCGAGTATAGGTGGTCATTTTATATACGACTTTAATTCAATATTTTTTATTAATGACAGTTGCGGATTCCTCGCAGGTGCGACTGGTAAAATTTTCAGAACAACTAATCGGGGAATCAACTGGGTGGCTCTTAATACAAATACTACTACTGATTTATATTCGATTCATTTTTATGATTTAAATACCGGTTTCGCGGTTGGCGACCATGGATTAATATTACATACTACAAATTCGGGAAATAATTGGGATTCGACATTATGTTCAAACAGTTTATCATCAATCTCTTTAAGAAATAGTGATACCTCTTATTGCGTAGGGGGCCGTGGAATCGTAATCAAAACAACTAATGCAGGGGCTTCCTGGGAAACTCTGTCTTATCTTATGCCTGAGATAGCAGCCCGAAATCTTAATTCAATTTTTTTTACCAATCATTATGGTTATATAGCTACGGACAGCATTATACTCAAAACTAGCAACAACGGAAATAACTGGATTACTCTTTCATCAGGCAGCAACTATGTTTTCAAAACTGTTTATTTTTTAGATGATAATACCGGGTTTATATCTGGAGGATATACAATAGTTACCTTTCCCTTTGGTACACAAAAAATGGCAAAAATTTATAAGACAACTAACGGTGGTAATAATTGGATTTTGAAATTCGGTTTAAATCAGGAAACTAATCACTATACACAGATTTTTTTTACTTCCAGTAACGTCGGATGGGGAGCAGGTAACAGTTATGCTAGTAATGCAAATTTGTATACGGGTGGAATTATCAAAACAACAAATTCAGGAGAGAACTGGATTGGCCAGTCAGGAATAATTAACACATCGTTTTACTCTATTTTTTTTACTTCATCTGATTCAGGTTATGCCTGTGGCCATAAAATAGTAATAAAAACTACAAATAGCGGGACCTCTTGGTTTAATATAACACCGGATTCAACGATGGATTACTATTCGATATATTTTAATAATGCTTCTACAGGTTTTATAACTGCTGATAATGCAGTTTATAAAACAACTAATTACGGACTGAACTGGACAAAGCAAATTTTAAATAGTAATAATGCACTTGACCCTTATTCGATGAAATTTATTAATAATAATACAGGATATATCGTTGGTACATATTTAGGGGGCCATGGACAAGTTATGAAGACTACAAATGGAGGAAATAATTGGACATCAAATTTCTTTCCGACTCTATATGGATTTTATTTATTTGATTTATGGATAAAAAATATAGATACTGTTTATGTGATAGGAAACCATGGTTTAATTATGAAATCCACAAGTGGCGGAAATACAATTGGTATAATTTCAAATAATCAAAATATCCCGTCAGATTTTCATCTTTATCAAAATTACCCGAATCCCTTCAATCCTATTACTAAAATCTCGTTCGACTTATCAAAGGATAGCAAAGTAAAACTAATTATTTACGATATACTCGGAAGAGAAATAACAAGATTATTGGATAACGAATTCAAACGTTCAGGGAAGTATGTTGTAGACTTTAACGGAGCAAATCTAGCAAGTGGAGTGTATTTTTATAGGATTGAGACGGGAGATTTTATGAACGTTAAGAAGATGGTATTGATTAAATAAATAGGTATTTAATAAACAAGGGGTGCAAGACCCCTTGTTACATTAATTTTTGATACAAGCAAGGGGTCAGAGACCCCTTGTCTATTATTATTTCTTATCATCTACTACTTCGAAGTCGGCGTTTTCAACGTTGCCTTCTTCTTTCTTAGGTGGTTCTTGCTGTTGTCCGGCTCCGTTCGATTGTCCCTGGCTTTCGCCGGCTCCCGGCTGCTGACCGGCAGTTTGGGAATACATTTGGGACGAAGCTTCATTCCATGCGGCATTCAATCCGTCAAGTGAAGATTTTATTTCAGTTGTATTATTACCTTTCACTGCTTCCTTTAATCTGTCTATTGCTGCCTGTATCTTCGATTTATTATCAGCGCTCAGTTTTGCTTCGAATTCCTTCAGTTGATTTTCACTCTGGAATATCTGGGAATCTGCCTGGTTCTTCGTATCAATTTCTTCTTTCTTTCTTTTATCATCTGCTTCGTGTTCCTTTGCATCGTGTTTCATTTTTTCAATTTCCTGTTCAGTCAATCCTGACGAGTGCGTAATTTTTATATCCTGCTGTTTACCCGTTCCTAAATCTTTAGCTGCGACGTTCAAAATACCGTTTGCATCTATATCAAATGTTACTTCAATCTGCGGCGTACCTCTTCTTGCAGGTGGAATTCCATCGAGATGGAATCTACCGAGTGTCCGGTTATCTGATGCCATAGGTCTTTCACCCTGAAGTACGTGGATTTCAACAGATGGTTGATTATCCGATGCAGTGGAAAATACCTGCGATTTCTTTGTCGGAATAGTCGTATTCGCTTCGATTAATTTAGTCATTACACCGCCTAAGGTCTCTATTCCAAGAGAAAGTGGAGTAACATCAAGCAATAAGACATCTTTTACATCGCCGGTTAAAACACCACCCTGAATTGCGGCTCCGATTGCAACCACTTCATCCGGGTTTACGCTTTTATTAGGTTCTTTTCCAAATAACTTTTTAACGGTCTCCTGAACCATAGGAATCCTTGTAGAGCCTCCGACGAGTATTACCTCGTCTATTTCATTCATCTTGTAACCTGAGTCAGCTAATGCCTTTTTACAGGGTTCTATGGTCCTATCAACTAAGTCCTGAATGAGTGTTTCGAATTTAGCTCTAGTAATCGTTTCCAGCAAGAATTTGGGACCATCTGCGGTAGCTGTAATATATGGCAGATTTACCTCTGTTTGCATACTTGAAGAAAGAGATTTTTTTGCCTGTTCGGATGCTTCTTTTAATCTTTGTAATGCCATCGGATCTTTTCTAAGGTCAATTCCTTCTTTCTTTTTGAACTCATCGGCTAAATAATCCATTACTCTCTGGTCAAAATCATCACCGCCTAAATGCCCATCTCCATTCGTGGATTTTACTTCAAAAACTCCATCTCCGAGTTCGAGAATTGAAATATCAAATGTACCTCCGCCTAAGTCATAAACGGCTACTTTTTCATTCTTTTTCTTTTTGTCCAATCCGTACGCTAATGCTGCTGCTGTTGGTTCATTAATAATTCTTTTTACATCTAAACCTGCTATTTTACCTGCATCCTTTGTTGCCTGTCTTTGCGAATCATTAAAATATGCCGGAACAGTGATAACAGCTTCGGTTACCGGTTGACCAAGATAATCTTCTGCCGTTTTTTTCATTTTTTGCAAAATCATAGCTGATATTTCCGGTGGTGAATAAACACGCTTTTGATTAGTTGCTTTATCGTCAATCTCTACTCTTGCAACGTCATTATCACCGCTGATTACTTTATATGGTACTTCAGAGATTTCCGAGCCGACTTCCTGATGTCTTCTTCCCATAAATCTCTTTATGGAAAACACAGTGTTACCGGGATTTGTAACCGCCTGTCTTTTTGCCGCATCTCCAACCAATCTTTCTCCTGTCTTTGTGAATGCCACAACAGAAGGTGTTGTTCTTGAACCCTCAGCATTTTGGATAACTACAGGGTCATTTCCTTCCATCACTGCTACACAGGAGTTTGTTGTACCTAAGTCTATTCCTATTATTTTACCCATACCTTAAATTCCTTTCTTGAATTTTTATAATACAAGGCAAGTGTGGATTCCACACCCACCCTGCACTGATTTATTTTTTTTACTATTCAATAATTACTTCACTGCAATTTCTTTTACTACCGGCTTTGCTTCTTCAACTTTTGGAAGTACAATATTTAAAATACCATCTTTGAATTCGGCTTCAATATTATCTTTCTTAATATCATCGGTTACAGTAAAGCTTCTGCTAAATTCACCATAATAAATTTCATTCATAATCAAATTAGTATCTTCATTCTTTTTAGTGTTTTTCTTTGTACCGCTAACGGATAGTACATTATTTTCAAGACTGATTTTCAAATCTTCCTTAGATACCCCGGGCATTTCAAGGTTCAAATAGAAATTATCCTTATCTTCACTAATTCTCGATTTAGGAAGAATATTTGATGTATCAAAAGTCCTTTCACTAAAGAAAGGGCTGTTAAAAATCGATTTAAATGCATCGTTGAATAAATCGGTGTCTCTTTTAAATTTAACTAAGTTCATTTGTTTTCTCCTTGTTTTATTTTTAATTGCTTTTGCCTCTCTATATAGCAACACTTGTGCCAAAGTATAAAACAAGTAAATTATAGTAAAAAATTTCAAAGATTTGACAAATTTGTCAAATTAACTGAAAAAAAATTCTTCTACCCGGTAATTTTTGTCAAAAAAAATCCAACACAAATTTGTTGAATTTTGATTAACTGCATAAGATGAACAGTTAGTACATTTCTTCTCTTAATAATTTAAGCCTTTCATTATTGTAGCAATAAGAAGAAAATAACCACATTTTATTTCTTCTGTGCGTTAAACTGATTGTATTTTTGCTAATTGAAAATCCAACATCGAATGGATTATCCCTCCATTCAGCTTCAGCTTCCAAAACTTTTTTGAATGACTTATTATCAATATTTACCAGCAAAATTATTTTCAGTGTATTGTATGAACAGGATGCATCTTTATAAGCAATAGCCAGGTCATAGTAGCCTAAATCAGAAAATTCGCCGATACTATAATTCAATATTTTTAACTCAGACGGTAATAGATACGACATATTATCAATCAGGTTATCCGGATATATTCCATCCAGCATACCCATAAATTGTTCGATTTCTATCTCATTTTTTTGCACATCGGATTTCGAAATGGATTGTGCAAAATCATTGATTACACATGTTGCGATAATAAATATCGCTAAAATAAAAATTTTACGCATAACATAATGAAGATATTAATATTAACATTAATAGAAAATTATGTCAATACTTTTAATACGATACGTAATTTCTTTATTTTATGAAAAATAAAGCAAAAAAAATCCAGTCATTGTAAAAATGACTGGACTGCGTTATAAGAAAGGGTGATGTGGAAACTTTTAAAAAATTTCTTCTCTAATTAGCTTTAATTTTCCGCTATTAACTGTATATGAGGCAAATATCCAATTTTTTTCCCTTCTGAATACAATATTCATCAAATTCCTTTTTACTGTGAATCCAACATCATAAGGGGTATCTCTCCATTTAGCATAAATATCTAATATTTTAATGAAATGCCTGTTTTCCTGATTGAGTAATAAAACGATTCTAAATGTTTTTGGGGGACAGGTCCTGTCTCTAAAGGCAATTCCTAAATCATAATATCCATCACCTGAAAAATCACCGATACCGTAGTTAACAATCTTTAGTTCATCAGGAAGATTATCAGAGATTTCATCGATTAAATCATCCGTAAAAACACCATCAAACATGCCCATAAAGCTCTCAATATCAATTTCGTACTTTTGATGGTCAAAAATAGAGGTGGATTGGGGGTAAATTTTCCCGGTCAGTGTTAAAAAGACTACTACTATTAATATTTTGAAAATTTTACTCAACGCACCACATTTAAGTTACTACAAATATAACTGCTATATTTTAATAAGTCAAGTACTAAATATCTAAAGTGTAACTTTAAAGAGGCTTGTTAAATATTAATTTTACTTTCTTTAGTTCGATTATCCGTGTGAGTTGTGTAAGTAGGAAATAAATGAATAGTAGTATAACATAAGTTAAAATCATATATTTAATGTCTATTCCAATATTATCAATAATAATAATTTTTACGATGAAAATTGAAAAAGCGATAAAAAATAGCCCAAATATTTTTTTTAAATTATATTCGATTTTGTAGATTTTTTGCGAAAGAAAGAATAGAAAAATGGACATAAAGAGATATGTGAACAATGTAGCGTAAGCCGCACCCATCATTCCATAATAAGGTATTAGAAGTAGATTAAGAACAAAATTGATAATTAATCCAATTCCGCTAACCATCAATAAATAAGAAGTTCTGTCTTTATAAAACGGTGCTGCATTAAATATTGCATATATTCCGGAAAACAAATATGAAAGCAAAATTACAGGAATAATCACTAATCCGGCATGATATCGACGATCCAGAATTTCATAACCTCCAATTTTTAACTTAACTAAGGGTTCAATAAAAAAGGAGAAAAGTAAAAATAAAGCTAATCCGGTGAATATAAAATATGTGAAAATATTTGAAATAATTTTCTTATTTTCTGGATTTTTAGATAAATTTAAAAAATATGGAGTCCAGGAGAATCTGAAAGCCGCAATTATTAAACTCATAACAGAAGCTAGCCGGTAATTTGAGCTATATATCCCAACCGTTGCCTCATCAGTAAAATATTTTAAAAAGAACCTATCGGAAACATCTATCAAAAGTAAAAAAACTCCAATATAAATGAATTTATTACCATACTTGACTAAATTTTTTGCTTTATCAAAACTGAATCTGAATTGCAGGTATTTTCTTGTAATGAAAAGTCCTAATACGAAACTTAAAAAAACTGATATTATATAGCTGTAAAATATAGATTCTATTCCCCATTTAAGATAAACAATGAGAACGATGTTCGAAATCAGGTTAATAATTACAGATACTAAATTGAGTAAAAGATAAGGTTTGGCTTTTAGTTCTGCTCTCAGCAGCAATAAAGGAAATCTTGAAATGGAATCAAAAAATAACAAAAAACATAAAATTATAAAAAGGGATTGTGCTTTTGGGACATCCTCGAATTTGAACAGAGAGGTAATATGATTTCCTGATAATAATAATATAATAGTGAAAATAATAGATGTGACTGATATAAGAATTAAAGATGTTGAGAAAATTTCCCTTTTTTCTGCATCATCCTGACCATCCACGAAAAATTTTAGAAACGAAGTTTCCATTCCATATATATAAAATACTATTATAAAAAGCCATATTGATTGCATAATATTAAAGAGACCCAATTCTGACGGAGAAAAGAAATATGTATAAACAGGGAGTAATATCAGGCTGATTGACCTATTGAGTAAAATGCTTATGCCATAAATTGATGTAGTGGAAAACAGCTCTTTAATATTAGAATTTTTATTCTTCAATTAGCTCAGGATTCCATATTTTCTATATAATTCAGTTAATCTTTTATTAACGGAACTAAAGGAATGTGTTCTTTCAACCCATACTTTACCTTTAGCTGCAAGTATTTCGAGCAGATTTCTGTCTTTATTTAATCTAATAATTGTTTCTTTTAAATTACTAATATCCGAATTTATAAATGGATTATCTTTTATGAATTTAAGATATTCTTTTGTAAATTCGGTTATTGTGGGAATTCCCATAGATAAATTTTCAATTGAGTTTTTTCCATAGCCGGAACCCCCGTACAGACCTCCAACCTGATCGATAGCTAAATCGCATGAAGATTTCAATTCAAGAACTTTATCTCTGCTAATATTTTCCGCAAGAATAAATTCTATATCTATTTCCTTCTTTATGTCATTTATAACTGCTAATATCTTATCCGTTCCTTTAAATAACCTGTTCGTGGGGGAATGAATTATTTTCATAGTTTCATTCTTATTTATTGTGAATTTATACGAATCCGTATCGAACGGGAAAAATAAATAATGTATCTTCGGATGAAGCAAAGTATGGTCAAATTCAACTGTCAAGTTTAAATCACTCATCTTATCCAGTTCCATGAAAATTCCTCTTGTCCTTAAATCACTTCCAAAATAACAACATACAATTTTTTTTCCTAATGTTTTTATTCTTTTTGCAAACCCAAGGTCGCGATAAAAATCCATCCCTCCGTCAAATTGGTAAATATCATAACTTAATAAATCATAATCCTTTATATATTTTTCAATCACTTTTCTATTCTTTAAATCTCTCAATATAAAATAAAGATTTTCCCCAAAATTTTTTGGTTCATAATACTTTATCCCCTGATTAGCAGACTTATTTATTTTTGAATTACGCCAGAGTTTAGCCGCTATCCCGGTTTTTAAACGTAAATTAAGACAAATATCCTCTTCAAAATTAAGTGTATTTTTATATAAAGTTATAAGTCTGGATTCTATGCCGTTTTTTCTGTGCATTTTCACAAAATCTAATGGCATCCCTGCATAATTCTGAGGTGCTATATGGAGTATTTTCAATGTTTAGAATTTTTTTAAAATAGAAATTTAATCTGTAATTAAGAATTCATTAATCTTAATATATTCTCAGAAAAAATCATTTCTTTTTCTTCAGGTTTTATTTCTAATTTTTCAATTATTGGAATGTACATTTTAGGTAAGCCTAAATTATAATCACTTCCAAATATAACTTTTTCAGGTGAAACAATTTTGACTGCTTTATTAACAAAATAAAATTCCCTTACGGATTCTGTTCCTAAATATACGTTATGATATTTACCTTTTTTTATTTCTTCCGCGCATTTAATACATAGAATAGGCTGGTCTCCACCCATATGGGCAAGGATTAGATTTAAATGCGGTCTTAATTTTGCAACTTGAAGAGGGAACTGATATCCGGCAATTTCCAGCCATCTTCCGCAATGAACTATTACGGGAATATTATTTTCTTCTGCAATATCAAGATATTTCTTGTATGAGTTATCTGTTATTTTTTTCTTAGTTAAAGATGGGTGAATCTTGAATAAAGATATATCTTTAATATATTTTTCAATAAAGGAATCGAGTTTTTTATCAGAAGGATTAATCCAGGCGCAAAAGTATATTTTAAAATTATTTATTTTCTTAATTTTTTTCAGTAATCTTTCATTAGGCTCGTTATCGGCTGGCATACAAACTGCCCTGGAAACACCTGAATGCCTGAAAACTTCAACAGCATCTTCAATGGAAGTATTATAGTTTAAAAAAATATCGCTCCATTGTCCAATGTGAGTATGCCCGTCAATTATTTTCATACAAATTTGCTTTTTGCTAAGAATGTTTTGTTTAAATTAATTATCGTGTTTTCGTCATCTCTTAACTCTGATGCAAGGATAAATCCTCCTCTGCATTTTATTACCAGACCTTCATTTTTAACGACGGCAATCTCTCCATTTCTGAATTTATC
>Ga0182021_10012319_pt1 | contig 10156 bp, 4 predicted proteins | sample 612E3MmetaG_FD_120493 | JGI IMG/M metagenome (GOLD analysis project Ga0182021, IMG submission 120493) | Permafrost microbial communities from Stordalen Mire, Sweden - 612E3M metaG (Illumina Assembly) | ecosystem: Environmental > Terrestrial > Soil > Wetlands > Permafrost | place: Sweden... | reverse complement strand
TTTGACAATATGTTGGCCGTGTTGAAACCTGTCAGCCCGAATGAATTTCCAACAGGTGAATATGAGGTATCGCCAACACTTCCCTTTTCAATTGAGTTCATTTCATCACGGACGATACGTATCAGAACCACTTCCCGTTTCCAGGTACTACCTGATGAAGATTCACTTATGCTTGTGAAAACCAAAGTTCAACATGATAAGAGTTCCTGGAAATACAGTAAAACTGACCATGGATATAGTTATACAAGTCCGTTTGGTTCAGTATTAATTACAGAATATCCTTGGCGCATACAGATATTTAATGCTGATGGGAAACTTATTACTAAGACTATTAATAATGTAGATGGTTCTGAAACGTTTACGCCATTGCTGCCTTTTTCTTTTGTCCGTCGTGCATCAGATTATTCTACAAGCATGGATGCGGTGTTTTCACTATCACCAGATGAAAAAATATTCGGCTGCGGCGAATCGTTCACGGAATTCAATAAAAGAGGCCAGAAAGTCGTCTTATGGGCTGACGATGCAAACGGTACGCAGAATGAAACAATGTACAAACCCATTCCATTTTTCCTGAGCAGCCGGGGCTACGGAGTCTTTATGCATACATCATCACCCATTACATGTGATTTTGGGAAATATTACAGCGGTATCTATTCCCTGATGATAGGTGATGATGCTGCAGATATTTTTATATTTCTTGGTGAACCGAAAGATGTACTGAATGAATATACAAACCTTACCGGCAAGGCGCCAATGCCTCCATTATGGTCTTTTGGATTCTGGATGAGCCGTATAACCTATTATTCAGAAGCAGAAGGGCGTGAAGTAACAAAAAAACTCAGGGAAAACAAGATACCGAGTGATGTTCTTCATTTTGACACCGGCTGGTTCGAGACAGACTGGAGATGTGATTATCAATTCTCAAAAACACGTTTCAAAGATCCAGTCAAAATGATGGCTGATTTTAAAGCAATAGGATTTCAGACAAGCTTGTGGCAATTGCCATATTTTGTACCAAAAAACACTTTATTCCCGGAAATTATTGAAAAAGGACTTTTTGTGAAAGACAGGAAAGGCAATTTACCATATGAAGATGCTGTCCTCGATTTCTCGAACCCTGCAACCGTCAAATGGTATCAGGATAAGATCGCAGGTTTGTTGCGGCAGGGTGTTGGTGTCATCAAAGCTGATTTTGGAGAAGCGGCTCCCCCTGATGCCTTATACTATTCAGGCCGGACCGGATTCTATGAGCATAACCTCTATCCCCTTCGTTACAATAAGACAGTTGCAGATATTACAAAACAGGTCAACGGCGAAAATATAATATGGGCGCGCAGTGCCTGGGCAGGGAGCCAGCGTTATCCTGTTCATTGGGGTGGCGATCCGGCCAATACCAATACGGCAATGGCTGCCACTCTGAGAGCCGGATTATCTATCGGTCTTTGCGGTTTTTCATTCTGGGCACATGATATAGGAGGTTTTGTCAATAAGAAGCCGGAGGACATTTACCGCCGCTGGACTCCCTTTGGAATGCTGACTTCCCACACCCGTAGTCATGGCGCTCCACCAACCGAACCCTGGGAATATGGAGTGGATTTTATGAATGCATTCCGTCTTGCTGATAATATGAGATATGAACTTATGCCATATATCTATTCGCAGGCCAAAGACTGTACTGAAAGAGGACTCCCTATGTTACGGGCACTTTTCATAGAATATCCGGACGATCCTGGTTCATGGGATGTTGACAATGAGTATCTGTTTGGAACAGATATGCTTGTAGCTCCTTTATTTGAAAATATAACGAAACGTGATGTATATCTTCCACCAGGACAGTGGATTGACTATCAGACTGAGAAAGTATATTCCGGAGGATGGCATAATATTGTGGCCGGGAAAATTCCGATTATCGTTCTCGTGCATGAAGGAGCAGTTATCCCGCACATCGCTCTCGCGCAGTCAACTGCTCAGATGGATTGGTCAAAACTGGAACTGAAAGTATATGCTACAAACTCAGCGAAAGTTACGGGTTTGATTTGTCTGCCTTCAGATAACATGCTACATAAAATATCACTTGTAAAAAAAGATAACGGTTTTTCCCTTGAAACAGATCCGTATACAGGAAAGGTTTCCTGGACAGTCAAACTCTATTCTAAATGAAATGATTAGTTCAATATCTTAATAACGAGGAACATAAATACAACTATAATTAATTTCAAAAACTATAAAAATGAAACGTCAGTTACAGCAAATTTTACTTATCCTTTCAGGTGCAATTATTCTTAGTTACTCAAAAGCAACAGGACAAGCTCCATTTCCATTCCGCAATCCAGATATGTCAATCGAGGAGCGTGTTAGCAATATTATCTCATTAATGACACTTGATGAAAAGATCGCATTTCTAAGTCAAAGCCCGGGTGTGGAGCGTCTGGGTATTAAGCGTATGGGTCACGTTGAAGGCCTGCATGGCCTGGCAATGGGACTTCCGGGCGGTTGGGGGCGCCGCGATCCCATTACCACCACAACGTTTCCTCAATCCATTGGAATGGGAGAGACCTGGGATCCTGATATTGTACATCAGGCAGGAGCGATCGAAGGGTTTGAAGCCAGGTATATATACCAGAGTCCCAAGTATAAAGGGAGGGGAGGACTTATTATCAGGGCACCCAACGCAGATTTGGGTCGCGATCCACGCTGGGGCCGTTCAGAAGAATGTTTCGGGGAGGATCCATATTTCAATGGAGTAATGGTGGTGGCTATGATTAAGGGACTGCAAGGCGATGATCCGAAATACTGGCAAAGCGCATCCCTGTTAAAACATTTCCTGGCCAACAGCAATGAAGATGGCAGGAACAGAACATCTTCAAATTTTGATACTCGCCAGTTATATGAATACTATTCCTTACCATTTCATATGGGTTTTGTGGAAGGAGGAGCGAAATGTTTCATGACATCGTACAATCTTGTCAATGGAATTCCCTGCACCGTGAATCCAATGATCGAATCGGTGGTTAAAAAACAGTGGGGCGTTGATGGTATTATCTGCACTGATGCAGGGGGTTTCGTAAACCTCACCCGCTCACAACACTACTATGAGAACGCAACGCAGTCAGGAGCCGGCACCGTTAATGCCGGTGTCAATCAGTATCTTGACAGGAGTTTTGAAGGTCCGGTGAAAAAAGCGATTGAGGAGGGTCTTCTTACTGAGAAGCAGCTCGATGAGGACATCAAAGGCACACTGCGTGTCTTCATCCGGCTTGGATTACTTGACCCTCCGGATCGTGTACCATATGCTAAAATAGGTAAAGACACATTGGAAACAGCTCCCTGGAATAGTCAGAAAAACAAGGATATGGTTCGCCTTGCCACTCAGGAATCTATTGTCCTTCTTAAAAATACCGGAAATCTTCTTCCTCTCAATAAACGTACGGTTAAGTCAATCGCCATGATCGGTCCGCGAGCCGATCAGGTTGTATTCGATTGGTACAGCTCACAGGCCCCTTATTCAGTTACTCCTTTGGCAGGAATTAAAAATAAGGTAGGAGCGCACGTGAAAGTACAATATGCATTGGGTGATGATGTTGCAGCTGCCGTAAAACTGGCAGAATCTTCGGACGTAGCCATTGTATGCGTAGGCAATAATCCCAATCAGGACAACGGCTGGAAGAAAATATCAAGTCCCAGCGAAGGCAGGGAAGACCTCGATCGAAAAACCATCTCGCTTGATGAACAGGAAGAGCTTATTAAACAGGTGTTGGCTGCCAATCCCAAAACTATCGTTGTCCTTAAAAGCAGTTTTCCCTATGCCATCAACTGGACACAGGAAAATGTGCCTGCTATTGTACATATGGCTCACAGCAGCCAGGAGGAAGGCAATGCCCTGGCAGATGTGCTGTTTGGTGATTACAATCCTGGTGGGCGTTTAGTGCAGACCTGGCCCAAATCCCTGGACCAACTTCCTGAAATGCTGGATTACAATATCAAAGATGGACGTACCCATATGTATTTCAAAGGTGAACCGCTATATCCTTTTGGCTTCGGTCTGAGTTATACTACATTTACATATTCGAACCTTAAGACCAGCGCAGACAGTTTGTACAGGAATGGTTCAGTCGCAATCAGGGTTGACCTGACTAATACTGGGAAAAGAGCCGGTGACGAGGTGGTTCAACTCTATGTAAGACACATAAACTCTGATGTTTCACGTCCTTCTGAGGAACTCAAGGGTTTTCAGCGGGTAACAATGAAAGCCGGTGAACGCAAAACCGTAACAATTCCCCTTTCCGCTCAGCGACTGGCGTATTGGGACATTAGCAAAAACGACTGGCAAGTGGAGCGAGATAGTATTGAGATTCGAATAGGTGCTTCATCGGCTGATATCCGTTTGCAGAAGACGCTAATAATAAAGTAGATAACTACAATTATATTTATTACTAAAAAGGAAATATTATGACACTTCCACAAACTTATTGGATGGTTTTAATGCTTACTATTTTGACCATGATTTGCTGGGGTTCCTGGGCGAACGTGCTCAAATTCGCCAAGGGCTGGCGTTTTGAACTCCTCTACTATGACTACTCAATCGGTGTTGCCCTGGGTGCGCTTCTCGCAGGATTGACTTTCGGATCCTGGGGATCAAACGGACTAAGGTTCATGGATGATCTTTCACACGCGGGCAATATCAACCTTCTTTGCGGGTTTGCCGGTGGCGTCATTTTTAACCTCTCGAATATTCTTGTGGTCGGCGCAATTGCCGTGGCCGGTATGGGAGTAGGATTTCCCATCGGAGTGGGTCTGGCCCTGGTAGTAGGGGTTATCTGGAACTACATTGTAAACCCGCAGGGGAATCCTTACTTATTGTTTGCCGGTGTCGCCCTGGTTGTGGCTGCTATAATCGTAGATGCCATTGCTTACCGTGCACTGGCGGCAAGTAAAAGTATCGCAGGAGACGAAGTAGATTTGGCCGCTAAAAAAGCGTCTACATGGAAAGGGATTAAACTCGCCGTCATCGGCGGTATACTGATGGGAACGTTCTACCCTTTAGTTGAGATCGGCAAAAAAGGGGAAAGTGGACTCGGACCGTACGCAGTCGGATTCGTCTTCAGTCTGGGTGTACTTGTTTCGGTTTTCTTTTTTAATCTTTATTTTATGAGATACCCGATCGAGGGCCCTAGGCTCACTTTCAAAGACTATCTTAAAGGCAATGCCTGGGTGCACCTGCTGGGGATCATTGGCGGTTTGATCTGGATCACTGGTTCACTATCGAATTTTGTTGCTGCAAGCGCGCCTAAGGCATTGCAGGTAGGCCCGGCAATCAGCTATGCTATTGGACAGGGTTCAACCATGGTAGGAGCACTTTGGGGTGTTCTTGCATGGAAGGAGTTTGCAGGGGGTGGAGCACGCGTGAACCGTTTGCTAATCTTAATGTTTCTGTTCTATTTAATAGGTCTGGTACTGGTTTCAATTGCACCACTTTACGCTATCTGATAGATATTATTTATTATGTTGTATATTATATGGAGTCGCTTTTACTTGGTATTGATGTAGGAACCAGTTCAGTCAAGGCTGTTGTGATTGACCAGAGAGGAAGTGTTCATGCAATAGGACAGGCAGAGTATCCATTGCATCACATTCGTCCTGCGTGGGTCGAACAGGATCCTGAAGATTGGTGGAATGGTACCTGCAAAGCCATAAAGGAAGCGCTTTCATTGGTGCCACATGGAGCTGACAGGGTTCTGGCATTAGCAGTGAGTTGCCAGGCGCCTGCTCTTCTGGCTCTGGACCGCTCCGGACAACCTTTGCGACCGGCTATGATCTGGATGGATCGCCGCGCAGAAGCTGAAACCATTGAGCTGATGAAGCTTTTGGGAGCTGACCAGATATACAAGATAACCGGTAATCGTCCTGATGCCTTTTATGTCGCGGCGCGTTTGCTCTGGCTGAAGAATCATGAACCAGAAATCCTTAAAAAGACATGGAAGTTTGTGCAGGTGAACGGTTATATAAATTACCGTCTTACCGGAAAGCTCACTCTGGATACTTCAAATGCGGCCCTTCTTCAGCTTCGTGACTATCAGAAAGAGGAATGGTCCGAACCTCTTTGTGATATTTGTGGAGTAAAACCTTCGCAGTTCCCTGATGTTGTGGCAGCACATTTCGTTCAGGGGAAGGTTACGGAACCTGCCTCAAAGGCAACCGGGTTAAAGGTTGGTACTCTGGTTATGGCAGGAACAGTAGACAGTGCCTCGGCTGCTCTGGAAGCCGGTGTGGTTGAGCCGGGGATAGCTGCTGAAATGACCGGCACCTCCACCGTGGTTATTTTACCGAATGATAAAGGTCTGACTGAGCCGGCATTCATTGCCATGCCTCATGCCTTGCCGGGAATACATTTACTTCTGGGAGCTATGGTCGCTTCAGGAGGATGCCTTCGCTGGTTCAGAGATCAGTTCGGACAACAGGAAGTGCAGATAGCATCAAAAAACAACTCCGATGCATTCGACCTTCTCACGCAGCTGGCCTCAGGAATTGATCCGGGCAGCGATGGTGTCATATTCCTTCCGTATATGATGGGGGAGCGATCACCCCTATGGCACACCAATGCGCGCGGAGTGTTTTTCGGTCTGTCACTGGCCACTTCCAGAGCGGCTGTGGTGCGCTCAATCTTAGAGGGCACAGCCTTTTCGCTCCTTCACAATATTGAGATAGCACAACATGCAGGTGTTGAAGTCAGGGAAGTACGTAGTGTGGGCGGATGCAGCCGCAGTGACCTTTGGAACCAGATAAAAGCTGACGTATTGGGAATTCCGCTGTTGCTGCCACGTAAATCGGTTGGCTCACCGTTTGGCTCTGCCATTCTTGCGGGAATAGGCGCAGGAGTTTTTACTGATATCAGGAAGTCACTTCCTGAAATGGTAAAACTGGAACGGCGCTTTGAACCGAACATGGCTTATCACGAAAGGTATATGAAGAGTTATAAGGTATTCCGAGACATCTATGAGCATCTGAAGGGTGACTTTGATCATCTGGCCAGTATTACTCCGTGAACTCTCTGAAGCAGCTGGACTGTTCGTTCAACCTCGGCTTTCTTTTCCTCCCGCGACCATTCGAGTATCGGTGAAATGATCGCTGCCAGTTCTTCAAGCAAAGCCAGGGTCACTTCACCCAGCATACCCATTAAGGTTCGTCTGAGAATAAGGTCATCGAGGTGAATTACTCGTTCGTTACGGGCAATGAATTCGATCTCCCGTCGCGAGTAGCCTTTATGATGGGAGAGTAACACGTCGGGGTCTGCTTTGATGTATGAAATGACCTTTTCTGCGATTGAACCATATCGTTCTGTCAAAGCTGTCAATCGTTCTTGTGTAAGTTCTTTATCCACTGATATTTTTGGAGGAAAGTTTTTGCCTCCGCCTATCTGTATATTTGCAGAGCTGCAAATTCTTTGTCGTCCTAGATTTCTAAGTATCTCATCTGCTACTTGTTCGGCCAGTGCACGGAAAGTTGTCCATTTCCCGCCGACAAGTGAGTAAACAGGGAAATCTAATCCATTTCCAGGCAAGATAATTGGAAAACTGTGATCTCTGCTTACCTGTCCGGGAGTCAGTGCATTACTTCTTGGCAGAGGCCTCACTCCACAGAACCTGAACACTACATGAGAACGATCCACCCTGACTGAGGGGAAAACCTGCCTTAAGGCTTCAAGAATATAATCAACCTCATTTTCGTCGCAGATCGTCTCAGGATCTTTGGCCGGTATATCTGTGGCACCGGCAATAATTTTTCCGCCTACAGCATAAAATATACAAATACGGCCATCACGGTTAACGAAGTAGATCATTTCATCGCCCGTTGTTCTGACCAATTCCGGATGATCAAGTACGATATGGGAACCTTTTGTGCCTCCGATTAAGTCTGACTCATGTCCAAAGCTGCGATTCGTAATATCGATCCAGGCACCCGTGGCATTTACGACGATCGTTGGAAAAACTTCGCATGTTTCTCCTGAAATTTCGTCGCGCAGGATAACGCTTTTACCATTGGCACTTTGAACACTGACATAATTGAGTGCATGTATTCCTGGAAATGAGTCTTCTGCATCCTTGATCAGTTCCAGACATAGTCTTTCAGGATAGGTGATTCTGGCATCATAGTATGTTGCAGTACAGATAACTCCAGGGTTAAGTGAAGGACGCTGTGCGAAAACAGACTTTCTGAACCGGAATCGGTGCCTTGGCAGTGTGGACTTTTTCCCTGCCAGAAGGTCATAAAGAGTCAGGCCTGCTTTGATGAGCAATGCTCCGCGGTCGACTGGCTTTGAAGGCCATCCAAGAAAATTCCGGATTGTTGGGATTATGCCTGATACCAAGCTGAATATAGGAATAGTTGTTGGTAAGGGTTTAACATAATGAGGAGCATTCCTAAGAAGCAGGTTCCTTTCACGCAGTGATTCACGAACCAGGCGAAATTCAGCGTTTTCAAGGTATCTGAGTCCTCCATGGATCACTCGTGTCATAGCTGCACTGGTGCCGGAACAGAAATCTGACTTTTCAACAAGCAGGACATCAATTCCCTGAAGTGACAACTCCCTAAAAAGGCCTATCCCGTTTATGCCACCTCCGGCAATAAGAACGGAAACAACAGAATGTTCCTTTAATGCGGCAAATCCTGGACGGGTCTTATTAGATTTAATGGATATTTTTTGATTTCCGGTCAATTCATTTTTTATTTCACAAAAATGGCTGCTAGTATAATTCTCAGGAAACATACAGACTTAAATATTTAAAGTGATACTATTTCTTTAGTAACAATAAAAACCTGGTTATGCTGATAAACATCTTAAAAATGTAATTGAAAAACATCTTTTGATTTTTAATTAAAACTAATTAATTATTAAATTTATAAAAACTAATTCATAATTAATCTTTTCAAAATTATCTCATTAACCATAACAACAAAAAGAATCTGTTTTTTAATTTTTATTTGTCTGACACTGTTTTCCTGCAATGAAGGGCAATTGGCTCTCCTGGGAATCTTTTAAAAACATTTAAAATGAATAATCTTTTCAAAATGCGTTTACAAATAATTACTCTTTCTATAATGCTGGTATTATTGACCAGAGTTTCAGGTTACTCCCAGCAAGTAATGAAACTGACTTATGACGGCACACTCTGTGAACAAAAGCTTTCTCTGAAAGATATAAATCCTGTTCTGCCAACCGACTGGACCGGTTATACTCACCTGGTTATGGAAATGAGAACCTCCTCACCCCAGAGGTTTAGTATATGGCTATATCGGACAGACGGGACTCCAATAAGGGTTATGGTTCAGCCATTTGGACAGAATGTCTGGTTCAGGGCCTCTCTTCCTTTGCAATATTTTGTTGGAATGGACAAATCCGGAAATGACCTGGCTTCTGCCAATAACCGCCGGACTAATTCCTTCTGGTTTTCAACAGGGGGACCTTTCGGCGATATAAAGGCAATTGAAGCAATCGGTTTCGCGATGGTGTATCCGGTAAATAAGCCAACTCTGGAGATACGTTCCCTGCATCTTTCAAACAAGGATGAGGGATCGGAATTTCTAGAAAAACTGCCTTTGCTTGACGAATTTAACCAATGGGCCAATGCAGATTGGCCGGGAAAGATTAAAAGCAAAGAACAACTTGTCAAAGAGCTTGCCGACGAGGAAAAAACATGGGGGAGCAAGGATGATTTTAATTATTGTGAATACAGAGGCTATAATAATACAATGGAAAAAGCCACTGGTTTTTTCCACCTTGCTGAGATTAATGGGAGATGGTGGTTTATCGATCCACATGGACATCTTTTCCTATCCACTGGTTCGAATGGTGCAGGTGCCGGATTCGGAGGAAGACCCGGAAGCCGTGGCCAGAATGCTCCAGGACCAGGCAGAACTTCAAATGGGGGTAGTATAACAGGGCAGGGAAATCCAAATGCTCAAACGATAAATCCACCTGTAGACAGGATAACACAACGACTGAAAGCATGGGGAATGACCACCGGAGGTAATGGTATGCCTTATACCGTAATGATGCGCTGGCCCGGAGCGCGTGAAACAAATTTTCTGGGATTGCCTGATGTCTATTCAGCCGATTTTGCCGTTAACATTGATCAAACAGCAAATAATCAATGCACTC
>Ga0182021_10012317_pt1 | contig 10158 bp, 7 predicted proteins | sample 612E3MmetaG_FD_120493 | JGI IMG/M metagenome (GOLD analysis project Ga0182021, IMG submission 120493) | Permafrost microbial communities from Stordalen Mire, Sweden - 612E3M metaG (Illumina Assembly) | ecosystem: Environmental > Terrestrial > Soil > Wetlands > Permafrost | place: Sweden... | reverse complement strand
CCCTCTGGCTGACCGGCGTCGAGACCCGCGGCGCACGCCATTTGCAGGTCGCGGCGAAGGAGGGCGCGGCCGGCAATCAGGTCATCGAGATCGCGGCGCTCGGGCTGCTGTCGCTCATCTCGGGCGACCAGGGGCAGTGGGAGTACGCCCGGGGGTACGCCCGGCAGGCCGACGAGCGCCTGGCCGAGCTGGGCTTCGGCAGTCATCGTCGCACGCTGCCCTTGCTGCTCGCCCAGGCGCGGCTCCTGGCGCGGGCCGGCGACGCGGCGCTGGGCGAACGGGCCCAGAAGATCGCCGCGATCGCCGACGACATGGTGCCGGTGCCCTGGATGACAGTGCTCGCCGGCGTGGTCGTCGGCGAGTGTTTTCTGGAGGTGGGCGAGCTCGCGGCCGCCGAGCTCTGGAGCGCCCGGGGCCTCGCCGTCCTGAAGACCGGTTCCGACGTCGGCATCCTCGAAGCCAGGCTGCAGCGTCTGCGGCTGGGGCTCAAGGGCCGCTCGCGGTCCGAGCCGGTTTCGCCGGCCGAGCTGCGCGTCCTGGAACTGCTGCCCACCCACCTGTCGCTCGCCCAGATGGCGGAGCGTCTCTGTGTGTCGACCAACACCGTCAAGACGCACAGCAAGGCGCTGTATCGCAAGCTCGGCGTGAGCTCACGGGCCGAGGCGGTCGAAGAGGCGCGCACCCTGGGCCTGCTGCAGGGGCCATGAGCGCCGCCGTCACCTGTCCGTCGTGCGCCGGCGAGTGCCCCGACGGCGCCCGGTTCTGCCCGGGCTGCGGCGCCCCGCTTGCCGCTCTGGCGCCACACGCCGTCGAGCGCAAGGTCGTGACCACGATGTTCTGCGACCTCGTCGGGTTCACCGGCTTCTGCGAGCAGGTCGACCCGGAAGAGGCCGACCGCGTGTTGCGCGAGTTCTACGCCGTTGCGCGCCGCGCGATCGAGACCTACGGCGGCGTCGTCGAGAAGTTCGTCGGTGACGCGGTCGTCGGCATCTTCGGTGTGCCGGCCGCCCACGAGGACGACCCCGAACGGGCGGTCTTGACCGCGATCCGGTTGCGCGACCAGGTCCCGATGTTGTCAACGCCTGCCGGCAGACGTCTCGAGATCAGGATCGGCATCAACACCGGCATCGCGGTGGTGCGGCACGACGTCGCGCCGGGCTCGGGCGAGGGCTTCCTGGTCGGTGACGCCGTCAACACGGCCGCCCGTCTGCAGAAGCTCGCTCCGCCGACGGGCGTCGTCGTCGGTGAGAAGACCCACGGGCTCACTACCCGCCGCATTGCCTATGAAGCTCGGGCGCCCGCATCGGTGAAGGGCAAGCGCGGCGCGGTGAAGTGCTGGCTTGCGAAGGGCCCGATCTCGCGGATGGGCGTCGATCTGCGCCAGGAGTTCCCGGCGCCGCTGGTCGGTCGCGAAGTCGAGCTCGGCATCCTCAAGGGGTTGCTCAAGAAGGTGCGAGTCTCCTCGCAGCCCCAGTTCGCGATCGTCGTCGGCGATGCCGGCATCGGTAAGTCGCGCCTCATGTTCGAGTTCGTGCGCTACATCGACAGCCGTCCCGCCATCGTGCGCTGGCGGCAGGGCAGGTGCCCGGCCTATGGCGACGGTCTGACGTTCTGGTCGCTCGGCGAGATCGTCAAGGAGCAGTTGGGCGTGGCCGAGCTCGACGACGTGGCCGCGATCGAGGTCAAGCTGGGCCAGGCGCTGGCGGGCGTTGACGACCGGGAGTGGCTCGCTGCCCGGCTGCGGCCGTTGCTCGGCCTCGAGTCGCCGGCCGCCGCGCGCGACGAGAACTTCGCCGCCTGGCGGCGGTTTCTGGAGATCGTGGCGGGCGACTCTCCGGCCGTGGTGGTGTTCGAAGACCTGCACTGGGCGAGCGAAGGCACGCTGGCGTTCCTCCGGCACCTGGTGGAGAACGCCGCCGACGTCCCCCTACTCGCCGTCGGCACCACTCGACCGGAGCTCCTCCATGTCCGTCCCGACGTGGCTGCCCATCTCGTCGAGGTCGCTGCCTCGCAGCAGGTGGTGCGCATCGACCTGGAACCGCTGTCGGAGTCCGAGACCGAGGAGCTCGTCAGCCGGGTCGGCCACGGTCTCCGCGAACTCCGCAAGACCCGACAGGCGATCGTCCGCCGCGCGGCGGGCAACGCGCTCTACGCCGAGCAACTCGTGCGCCTGCTCGAGGATGAGTCCTCGAACGCTCACCGGGCGACCAACGACGTCGCCTTGAAGGAGAGGGTCGCCCGGGCACTCCCGGAATCGCTGCAATCGCTCATCGCCGCCCGCCTCGACGAACTTCCGCCCGCCCGGAAGGCGCTGCTCGGCGACGCGGCCGTGGTCGGCGAAGTGTTCTGGACGGGCGCCGTAGCCGCCCTCGATCACGGCGACGGCCCGGCGATCGAGGAGGGGCTGGCGGACCTCGTGCGGCGCGACCTGGTGCGACATGACCGCGAGTCGTCGGTCGCCGGCGAACGCGAGTTCACGTTTCGCCACGCGCTCATCCGCGAGGTGGCCTACGCGCAGCTCACGCGAGCAGACCGGGCCGCCAAGCACGCCGCGGTCGCGCGCTGGGTCGAAGCTGTCGTGGGTGAGAGAGTGGACGAGGTCGCCGAGATCCTGGCCCATCACTACGTCACTGCGCTTGGGCTCGCCGAGGCGGTCGGCGACCAGAGGCTGCGGGGTGAGCTGCTCAAACCCGCGGTCCACGCGCTCAGGCTGGCGGGAGATCGTGCCCTGCCGCTGGACGTCGCCGCGGCGGAACGCCACTATGCTCACGCAGTCGGTCTTTCGGCGGACGCTGCCGAACGACCTCAGCTCCTCGTCTCGTGGGCGGACGCGCTCGCTCAGTGTGGCGACCTTTCACGCGCCGCGAACCTGCTCGAAGAAGGCATACGCGCCCTGCGCCTGACAGGAGACACGCGGGCGCTGGCGGTCTCGTTGATGCGGCTGTCGGACGTGCTCTGGCTGCTCAGCGACTCGCGAGCATGGGATTGCGCCGTTGAGGCCCTGGCGCTCGTGAAGGGCGATGGCCCTTCGGCCACGAAGGTCCGGGTCATGGAGGACTGGGCGTGGTGGAATGCCGTGACCTACGAGGGCGCCGCGGCGATCGAGGCGGCCGATGAGGCTCGAGCGCTGTCGACCGAGCTCGGCCTGCCCGATTCTGGCCAGGCTCTCGGCGCTCGAGGTATGGCGCGTTGCGACCTGGGGGACGAGGGCGGTCTGGACGATCTTCGTCGCGGCCTGCGCATGGTCCAGGCACAGGGCCTCGGCCGCGAGGCAGGAGGCATGTTCTTCAATCTGTCCGATGAGATCCACGCCTTCCACGGCCCGCGAGCGGCGCTGACCGTGCTTGGCGAGGGGGTCGACTACGCGCTCCAGCGTGGAGACGAAGTCTCGGCCGATTTTCTTCGTCTCAGCGTCGTGAACAACCTCATGTCGGCAGGGGAGTGGAACGAGGCGCTGGCGCTGTCCGACCAGCTCGGCCCCGTGTTCCAGGAGAGGGGCGAGGTGCAGGACAGGGCGGCGCTGGCGACGACCAGGTCGCTGATACTGGTGCGCGGGGGACGACATGTCGACCTCGAGGAACTGCTCGCATTGTGCCGGCAGACGACCTTCGTCGATCTTGGAGACCATCTCGCGATGCAGGGACCTCTGGCCGCCGTTCAGCTCGCGCACGGAGACAGGGATGGGGCGCTGGGCACGCTCGCGGCGATGGTCTCGGTCAGGGACCAGCTCGCGAGCTGCCCACAGTTCGGCATGTCGCTCCCCATCGCGGTTGCTGCGGCCGTTGCTGCGCACGAGCTCGACTTGGCCTTGCGCCTGGTAGACGGCTTCGTGCCGGGCAGGGCCGTCGATGCTCATACCCTCGCCTGGCTACGAGCCTGCATCCTCGAACACGACCACGATCACGCTTCCGCGGCCGAGGCCTACGTCGCGGCAGCCGCGGCTTGGAGCGCTTTCGGGGCGCCGTTCGAACACGCCCAGGCTCTGCTGGCCGCCGGTCGCTGCCTCTTTGGGCTGGGGAGACGGTCCGCAGCCAGGCGCGCCGTGCGCAAGGCGCGCGATCTGTTCATTCGACTCGGGGCGAGGCCGGCCGTGGCCGCAGCCGAGGCGCTGCTCGAGCAGCGCCCTGCGGGACCGCCAGGCTGAGGTAGCGTTCGCCCGCGGCGACCATGAGTCGCCGCTCGACGAACGAGACGAGTCGGCGGCTCACCTCGTCGGCACAGGGGGTCGCCGACGGGAATCGCTCGCCGACCAGGCGGACGAGGGCATCCCGTCGGCAGATGTCGTCACAGGCCTCGTACAACAAACAGTCGACGTCGTCCAGCACGTATCGTCGCGCCTCAGCGCCGTGCCGCGAGTCGACGAGGACCAGCTTGCCGCCGCTTCGCAGGCTGGCCAGCGTCCCGCGCCCGGACTCTTTCTGCCAGAGCTCGATCTGATGGCGGAGGCGGACAACGTGGCCCGGTTGATCCGCGTCGGCGACGCCGTCACGTTCGAAGAAGTAGGCGATCCTGCGCAGGGCGGCATCGGGGAAAGGGTAGAGGTGACGGTAGGCACGGTGCGGTCGCGCACCGCGAATGCCGAACGTGCTGCGGTGCTCGAAGTAGCGGCTGAAGCGCTCGAGCACGACCGGTCCGCAGCGATCGGGTGGGTCGAGGAAGCGGACCGCCGGCAGGAGCGAGAAGAACTGCTCGTAGTCGGCGGGCGTCTCGCCGGGGACACCGTAGATCACGTTCCACGTGTGGTTGACGCCGTAGGACTTGCACCACTTGAGGAGCCGGATGTTCGCGAGGCTGTTCGTCCCTTTGCCCATGCGGCACAGGGCCCGGTCGCTGAGGCTCTCGATCCCAGACTGGATCGACGCTCCCGCAGCGGCCATGAGGCGGACATGCTCCCGCCGGACCGTGGGGCGCACCTCGAAGAAGAGCGCGGCCGGCAGAGGGTGAGCCGCGATCTCAGGCAGCACCTCGTCGAGGAACGTCGGCGACACGACATTGTCCACGACGTCGAGTCTGCCGTGCCACAAAGCCCCGAGGGTCCGCAGCTCGCGCAGAATGCGCCCGGCGGACTTGGTGCGGTAGGTCCGCTTCGTGCCGTTCAGACCGCAGAACAGGCAGGGTCGCTCGGCCGCCCACCAGCATCCCCTCGAGGTCTCGAGAGGCACGGCTGGGACTGCATGACCCGACCCGCCGTCTTCGCTGAGGGCGCCAAAGTAGTCAGAGTGGTCGGGGATCGGCAAGGCGTCGAGGTCGGCTACGGGCTCGTCGTGTGAGGTGGCGTGCGGGCGGCCGTCTCTGCGATAGACAAGACCGGGGACGTGTTCGAGCGTGCAGGGCGCCCGACCGCCCAGCATGTCGACCAGGGCAGGAAACGTGAGATCGGCCTCACCGGAGAGGGCGAAGTCGACGAACGGAAACCGGCGGTGAAGCTCTCGCCCCATCGCACCCTCCCAGCGGTGGCCTCCAAAAACGATGGCGACCTCCGGGTGAGCCTCTTTGACCCGTCTGGCGAGCGCCAGTGAGGCGAGATTCTGGGGGTCTACCGAAGTGAAGCCCACGATGTCGTAGGCGGCCCATGAGACCGACCCGACCGTCTCGTCGATGAACCTGGAGGCGAGTCGACGGGCACCGAGGACGAGCTCGATGGCGTCGTCGGTCAGGTGGTGGGCGCCGTGGAGCACGTCGTCCACGTACGAGCCGCGAGGCCCGCTCCTGTCGCCGTACAGGCACTCGGTGAAGATCCATTCGCCGGCCATGGCGGCATAGGGGATGTCGTTGACGACGCGATCGTAGCTCTCGCGGCCGATGAGGCGGGCAAAGGCGAGGTTCAGGTAGATGACGTCGCAACCGATGCCCGTCTCGTTCAGCCTCGACTTGAGCGCGCTGAGGCCAAGCGACGGCCGGTCGAGCGCGGCGAACGGCATGGTGACCAGGGCGACCCTCACAGGCGGCTCCGTGCCTCGTTGCGCATCGACCGCCGGCCGTACGCGACGGACAGACACCTGGTAGGGAGGATGGCGGTAGGGCGGCCCCCTCGGGTCAGGCCGGACCGGGTTCCTGCAACATGCCCTTCTTGCGCTCGATCCAGTCTTTTTGGCGCGCGAGCACGTTCAACCATTCTTCCTCGTTGATGGCTCTCATCGTCATTGACGTCACGTCGCCGAGTCGCGCCATCTCCTTGGCGAAGAACGCCGCGCTCCAGTCGTCGGGGGCGCTACCGACGGCCACGAAATCGTACTCGCCGAAGGTCGCGTGGAACGACGTCAGTGTGCCGCCCAGGCCCTCCCACAGCTCCTTCGCGGCAGTGATGCGATTGGGCGAATCGTCGATGTTCGCCGCGCCTTTGGCGGTCAGCTTCATCAACATGACGTAGTCGGGCATCCGAATCCCCTTCGCTCGCCTGCCGCGCCGCCACGTGCTCCCGCCGCGCGGCGCCGAAAACGGTCGCAGCCTACGCTGCCCCAGGCGCCTTTTCCAGTGATTGGTCGTACCGTGCGGCCTCAACCAGGTGACCTGGCCGGTCGTTGCCCGAAATCGCGTCAGGCGTCGCCTGACCCGTCAGCCGCTCGTCAGCTCGTTGAGCGCGGCCGCGGCTCCGAGCACGTCGTCCTCGGTGCTCAGCAAACCGACGCTGAGGCGCGTCGCGCCGGCAGGGAACGTGCCCAGGTGCCTGTGGGCGTAGGGGGCGCAGTCCAGGCCCGGCCGCACGGCGATCTCGAAGCGCTGGTCGAGCAGGGTGGCGAGCTCGTCGGGCGCGTAGCCGGCCATGGTGAACGACAGCAGGCCCACCCGGCCGCCGCCGCGCTCGAGGATGACCTTGTCGGCGCCGTAGAACGAGAACAGCTCGGGCCGGCGCAGCGCCCCAAGGAGCGTGGCCAGCAGCGCCCGCTCGTGGGCCAGGACGCTCTCGACGCCGCGCTCGAGCAGGATGCGCAGACCCTCGCGCAGCCCGGCGATGCCGAAGACGTTGGGCGTGCCGCCCTCGAGGCGCCAGGGCAGCTCGGCGGGTTGCAGAGGGTCGGCGGAGTCGCCGCCGGTGCCGCCCTCGCGCCAGGGCGCGACCTCGACCCGTTCGCCGACCACGAGTCCGCCGGTGCCGGTCGGGCCCAGCAATCCCTTGTGGCCGGTGAAGGCCAGCAGGTCGATCAGGTCGGCCCCGACGTCGATCGCTGCGACGCCCGCGCTCTGCCCGGCGTCGACCAGCAGCAAGCCGTCGCGCTCCCGCACGATGCGCCCATAGGCGCCGACCGGCTGGATCGTGCCGGTCACGTTCGAGGCGTGAGTCACGGCGACGAGGCGCGTGCGGGCAGTCCAGGCGCGGGCCAGCGAGTCGGGGTCGATCAGGTGGTCGCCCGTCGCCGGCAGACGCGTGAGGGTGATCACGCCGTCGCGCTCGAGGCGGTTGAGGGGCCGGTTGATCGAGTTGTGCTCGAGCACCGAGGTGATGACGTGGTCGCCCGGGCGCACGACGCCCTTGATCGCCATGTTCAGGGCGTCGGTGGCGTTCAGGCAGAAGGCGATGCGCTCGGGGCGCGGTGCGCCGAACAGGCGCGCCGCCAGGCGGCGCGTGTCGTCGATCATCGCCTCGGCTTCGACCGCCAGCCTGTGTCCGGCGCGGCCGGGATTGCCGCCCGAAGCCCGGGCGAAATCCTCGATGGCGCGGTAGACGGCCTCGGGCTTGGGGTACGACGTGGCGGCGTTGTCGAGGTAGATCACGGCCGCGTCGCCTGCCGCGCGCGTCGCCGGGTGCCGGAGCGAGCGGCCACCCTAGCCGCCGACGTAGCGCGCATAGACGGACTTGGCGAGCGCCGGATCGTCGGTGCCGCCGATGATGGCCCGGCCGTCGCCGAAGACGGTCAGGCGCCAGGCGTCTATGTCGGCGCGCAGCAGGAAGGGGGTGCGCTCGACCCGGCCCAGAGGCGCGAGCCGTCGGGCAAGCTCGTCCAGGTCGAGGTTCGCGTCGGCGCGCCCGCGGACCTGTACGGCGTCGCGCCCGCACAGCGACGAGGTCTCCGCGCCTTCGCGTCCTTCGAGGTAGTCGAAGCGGCGCCGGCCGCAGCACGGGCACTGCGGGTCGGCGTCGGGCGCGCCGAGCTCGTCCCAGGTGTTCTGCCAGAGGTCGATCATGACGATCTTGCGACTGAGCGCGGCGCGCCGCCCGGCGGCGAGCTTGAGCGCCTCGACCGCCTGCAGTGAGGCCACCACGCCGGCGATTGAGCCCAGCACGCCGGCCGTGTCGCAGGTGGGCGTGAGCCCCGGCGGCGGAGCGCTCTCGAAGATGCAGCGCAGGCAGGCGGTCTCGCCGGGCACGACCGTGAAAGTGACGCCGTACGAGCCCACGCAGGCGCCGTAGATCCACGGCGTGCCGGTCTTGACCGCATAGTCGTTGAGCAGGTAGCGGGCGTCGAAGTTGTCGGTCGCGTCGAGGATGATGTCGATGCCGCCCAGCAGCCGGTCGATGGTCGCCGGGTTCAGGTCGTCGACGAGGCCCTCGATGCTGACGAGCGAGTTCACCTCGCGCAGGTGGCGCGCGGCCGCGACGGCCTTGGGCTGGAACGTGCGAGCGTCGTGTTCGTCGTAGAGAAGCTGCCGCTGAAGGTTGCTCTCCTCGACGAAGTCGCGGTCGATGAGCCGCACGGCGCCCACGCCGGCGCGCACCAGCAGGGCAGCCTGCAGCGAACCGAGGGCGCCCAGGCCCACGATGGCCACCCGTGCCCGCATGATGGCCTGCTGTCCCTCGGCGCCGACGCCCCCGAAGAGGATCTGCCGGGAGTACCTGTCGGGGACTGACTCTGCTGCCGCCTGCGTCACGCGCGCCTCGCACCTTGGGGTCCTGCGACGATTATACTCACGGGCGCGATCGGGCGGTCATTCCCAAGGGATCTGGTTGGGATTGCGGTCGCGCGCTCGGCCCGGCGGGCGGCCGCGTCCGCCGCGTGGTAGGCTCGTCGCAGTCTGCGTCCCCTGGAACGTCCGGAGGTCGACCGTGGAGCAGCCGTCAGTCGACACGCCCGCGCTTCGCGACAGCGCCGCTCTGCGCGACTCGGCGCCGCGGCGCACCTATCTGGCCGCCGAACGCACGTATCTCGCCTGGCTGCGCACCGGGCTGGGGGCGATCGGCGTCGCTCTCGGGGTCGGTCGTCTGGTGCCGGCGCTGATCGGCGGCTCGCACCGGGCGTACGCGCTGCTGGGCGTCGGCTACGGGGTGCTGGGGATCTTCCTCATCGGCTACGCGCTGGTGCGCGCCCGGAACATCCGGGCCGCCCTCGAATCCGACCGGCCGCTGCCGCTCGACACGTGGGCCCTGGTGGTCACGACGGTGATCGGCCTCGCCCTGGCGATCGCCACGATCGTGATGGTGCTGGCCGAGACCTGAGGCGCGTTCGCCGACTCGCCCGGCGGTCGCCGAGAGTGGCACGAACGGCGCGGGGGCGGCTTCTCTTTGTGGAGAAGCCGCCCCCGCGCGAGACGTGCGCCGCTACCCTGCGATCAGGGAACCGTGAAGTCGATGCCGTTGGACGTGTGGCCCACGAGCTTGAAGGTGTTGCTGGCGAGGCTCGTGTAGGAGTAGTCGCCCTGTGCCGAGCTGTCTTTCATGAGGACGTTGGTGAACGGGTTCTTGGGCCAGTTGTCGACGTAGGCCTTGCCGGTGGCGTCGACCAGCACCGAGTAGGTGGCGATGCCGGCCGGATAGGTGTCGCTGTGGTCGACGGCGTAGCTCTGGACACCCACCAGGACGTTGTGGATGCCCTCCTTGACGGCGGCATCCTTGGCCTTGCCCCTCTGGCTGAGGAACATCGGGATGGCGATGGCCGCCAGGATGCCGATGATGATGATCACGATCAGGAGCTCGATGAGGGTGAAGCCCCGCTGGCCTGTGCGCCTGTTCATCGTCATCGTCACTTCCTCTCGTGTCACCGTCGAGTGACAAGCCTTCTGGGGCAATCTGCCCACCTCCCAAAGGCCATCTGCCGGAACCTGCCAGCGGAGCGCTTGCCTGGGTTCGCCGGCGCGGCCGGCGCGGCCCGGAACCGGGAGGGGAGGCGGCTCCTTGCGGAGCCGCCTCCCGCGCCTGGTCTTGCGCTCGATCAGGCTACGATCAAGGGACCGTGAAGTCGTTGTTGGGGGTGTTGGAGCAATGACCGACCAACTGGAAGGTGG
>Ga0182021_10012316_pt1 | contig 10160 bp, 15 predicted proteins | sample 612E3MmetaG_FD_120493 | JGI IMG/M metagenome (GOLD analysis project Ga0182021, IMG submission 120493) | Permafrost microbial communities from Stordalen Mire, Sweden - 612E3M metaG (Illumina Assembly) | ecosystem: Environmental > Terrestrial > Soil > Wetlands > Permafrost | place: Sweden... | reverse complement strand
TCGATATTCTCTGATCGAAGCAATTTTATTGGAAACCCAGTTTTGATCGATAAAACGTAATGACAATTTCACATTTTCAGAAAATGTAGGAACCTCTTCAGCAGGAAACGCATTAGCGGCAGTGACCGGAGCAGGCACGAGACCTTCAATTATCACCCCCGCTTCAAGGGGAAGGTTGTGAAAACTCCGAATTGCCGAGTAAGCTTCGTTCAAAGTAAGTGTGATCTTCATGGTGTTAAGTAGATCAGTTTTTTATCCAAAGTCAAGATCAATTCAAACAAACTGCATTAATCTTTTGACCGGGTTCACAAGAAAACTTTTCGTTGCGAAACATTCCCACGGTAGGACCATACACAACCTTCGAAAAAGAATTCCCTTCCTCATCCGAAGAAGAAACAACCGTAACATTTGGATACATGTTGGCAATTCGCTGCAATGCTTCAATATATTCTTTTAGTTTCATGATGCTGATTGAATCAGATTTTTATCCAATGTCAAGTTATTTCTTAAGACACTGGAAAAGTAATTTCTTCAAATCCTCCGCACCAAGAGCCTTGCCGTCAAGAAGCTTGAAAGCAAAAGAAGAACGAGACGTGTTGCCCCAAGCTTGAAGAATTTTTGCCGCAGCGTCGCGCCGGCCAACGATACGTAATGGATCAACGAATACGGTCATCGCGTCCACGATTAATTTTACTTCCTTCATCGCATCGCAGATTTGAGAAACGTTCGGAATTGCCATTTGGGCAATTTCGTAGTCGAAAGTTGTGGTGAGATATTCAATGAATTCAGAAAAGGTCGGAGCCTTGATTGGAATCGAATTAAAATAAACGTCGAGATACAAGTCCATCACTTTTTCAATACTTGAAATCTCACTTTTTGCTCTATGTAAATATAAATAAAACGCGCTCTTGAATTTTAAGATTTCTTGCCCTGAATGGAAATAGATACAAACTCCCTCCTTGCCTCGGAAGTCAGTCACAGCTTGCTTCATCTGTTCAAGTGAGTCATAATGATATGTCTGAGGACGTAGAACTTTCCATTTAATAGCAAGTTCATCTAATACGTGCTGACGAACTAAACTGTAATCTTCATGCCGAATTATGGCAGTCAGATAAATCAATGGTTCTAATCCAAGATCTATTACGATTTTATTGGAAGGAGAATACCACTCACCGACTACCGTATAAGATCCGTCGTTAACATATTCATTATCAAATAGAAGTGGATACTTCTGAATAAATTGATCGATCTCATATCCATTATTTTGTTTTCGAGCGTCCACCGTTCCACGAGTACGAATAACAAGTTCGTCTCGATAATGAGAAATCAAAATCGTCGAACCGTCAATCTTTTCGATTAATTCAGAACCAGCTAAACTTTCAGGAATGGGAATGATCTCAGGATGTTCACCGAAATTGAAGAATTTAGGAAAACTCAAAGAAACCGGCTCTCCTTTAAGATTCCATACGCTCGACCTGAATATTCGGGTCTCTTTTGTCCACTTAGCTCCAATAAAGACCGGCTGAATTAAAAGCACGGTTTCCCCCGCGACTTGATGAGGATGAATCATGAAATCGGGATTGTTTTCAACGAGTGAAAAATCAGCGATCATTTCTTCACGTTGACAGATAAAAATAAAATGTCAAGGATTTTTTCGAGCAATCTGGCGGCAATATTCAAAAAACTTCTCTTGTGGAAGATCATTCTTCATGATGTTAATATGTTTGTGAATCCATTGGACGTTCCCTTCGACGTAACCTTTAGAACTATCAATTCGATCAAGACTCGCAGTAATTTTACATGTCTCTTTCTTCTTCCAAGAAAGTCTATCACCTTTGTAATCAAAAGATAAATCAATCCCAGAAATGGAACATTTTCTGTTTTGTTTTAAAAATAATTCCCACAGATACTTTAGAGTTACAGAAAATTCTTTTTCTTTTCTATTAAGAATTCCACCTCCTCTAGCATGTCTCTTGTATGTACTAAATAAATCTGCACTTATCTCTCCATATCCTTTCCAATATGGGTTGTCCGCTCCACGCCGACGACATAAACATCCACATGAAATAATTTGACCATATCTCATTTTGTCTAAAACCGTCGTGATTTCATTTCCACATTCACATCGGGCCAATACCCATTTACGTCCATAGTTTTTCCCAACAGGTCTCTCGACTTCTCGAATAACCGTAAGCTTCCCATATTTTTGTTCCACGTTCATACTTTATAAATATGAAGGAAGTGGAACAAAACATCAAAATATCCAACAAAAAACCGCTAGGTTTGATGTCCCTAGCGGCCAAACGAATCAGACTAATAACTCCATCACAAAATCACGAACGCTATGATCAAGAAACCTACAACGATGGTGGCAAACCAAGTCAACACCAATCCACCGTAACGACTTTCATCGTCGAGATTATCGTTGATCAACTTGAATTCCTTCTTGCGGTGGTAATAGGTATGTTTTCACTTTCGTTTTTGTTTCTTATTACCCGAAATGAGTTTCGGAGGAACGAATTTTGGTCTCACCGGTTTAATTTCAATTTCCGGATGATTAATTTTTATCTTTGAAATGTTATTGGTTGAGATTTTCATCCACGGCGTCCCATTTCAATTCCGCCGAGATCCCCCTTGCCAATTATTCTACCATCTCCACTGATAGTGGTTCCGTTCCGAACCCGAGCGATGACCTTGCCACCGGCATCGAGATACGTTGAATCTCCAAGTTTGGTCTCTTCTACTTTGTAGCCGAGAGTTTTACCGTGCTGATCGCGAATGATTTCTTTGCTCATGGTGATAGAGTGAACCAAAATAAATACAATGTCAAGACTTATTTGATCTCTTCGATAACATTTATATTTGACCGATGGCAGGAATTCTGACCTCCCGATTCCCATGTAATCTCGACGACTTGGCTCAACCGAACCCGAACCAATTCACCGACCAGACTTTTATGATCCGGATTATGTCGGTACGCAAATGGATCAACCTTGATTCTGGCCAGATAAGTATGTCCCTCAATCATCTCAGGTTCGTCTTTCATGATGGATAAGGTGAAGAGATTTTTATCCAAAGTCAAGTCCAAAAACAAAAAACGGGCATCCGGCGAGGATGCCCGTCTTATAAAATATCTTGGCAGGGATAATGATTACCTGCAACATCAAATCTACTCTCAGTTATTCAGCCAGATGGACCCGTCGATCCGTAATGAGCCGCCATATCATTTAATATGTTTGCATACAGCTCATACCTTCGATACATCCGGTTAGCCGACCGAACATATCGACAGAGTGCCTTACCTACTGATAGATTCTCCGTATCAAACCACCATGCTTTTCAGCAGATGGCCTGTGCGTTAGACCTATGGGAAGTCTTATTCCGCCACAAAAATTGAATGTAAAAGAACTGTTGCATCAGCCGGGGTTTCCGGCCACAACTTGAAAGAACCTTTGGGATATTACCCCATTGCACTGGACAATCTGGGGGTGGAGAATCCAGTGGCGGGTTTACTTTTAACAGCTCCCGCCTCCCATTGGTAGATGTTTTTGTTGTATCAGCCGGGGTTTCCGGCCACAACTAGAAAGAACTTTGGTGGGACAGGACCGATCCTCCCACCGTTTATTACGTTGAGGGTCCAACGCCGCATCACCTAGCGGGAGGGAATCTTAAAGAACAAGGATAAGTATTTCAGGAGGTTTCCAAACTGGGAGCAGAGAGCCGAATCGAGCGGCTGTTTCAAGGTTATGGGCCTTACGTGCTGCCTTTACACCACTCTGCTATAAATTACATTGTCGATGGTTTATCCAAAGTCAAGAACAAAAAGAGATTTTTTGCCACTCACTCCACAGCCTGTTATTATCCAGATGCATATCCTTTAGGATATTCAGCCACTAACTTACCCCGTTCTCATCATCGCCGCTTCCATTCTCCACACCAAGCATTCTGGGACGGGCCGCGTTTCTCAACGAACATGGGAAGATCACTCGCGATTAAGCGAAGTCTAGGAACGAAATAAACGCGACAGGTTCAAAAAAGGGAGGCTCCGACCACAACTTGTTCAAAGAACATAATCAACTTTACGGATAAGTATTCCAAAGTCAAGCGAAAAACGATTTTTTTGTGATTTTTTATTTCTTGATGATTTTCAAACAAATCAAAAAGATACTGTTGCCAAACCAAGATTGGTCACACGCCGACGATCATTTTTTTTCAATCCGAATGTTTTTAGCAATCAAATGTTTCCAAGTACCGGCTGCACGAAGGAATTCATCCAATCCGGATGGACCCTCGCCAGAATAACCCCAAGCAAATCCAGTAAACAAATGCATGGTGCCTTTCCAAATCGCAAGAACTCCATAGTTACAATCTTCACCACGAATCAGTTCAATACTGACTGGTTTGCCATAAGTCCGAAGAAGATAATCGGCATTTCGAAGAGAAGTTCGAGTGTCACCATGTTCAAAAGCAAGCTCGGTGGGCTTGAACATAACCGAAGGAATACCTCTGCCGACTTTTAGATTGGATTCTTCAAGATTAAAACCAATCTTGAAATGATACTTCAACACATTGATCAAACTGTCAGCACGGAGATAAGTACCGTTTAATTCCGTATGAGAACCTGAAGAATCAAAAACAATCTTGTTGGCATTGTAGACCGTAATTGTGGCATCCATATATCGGGCAATCCCGAAAGTCACGGAATAACAAATTACTGATCCAACACCCTTGCCGGGAGTCTTTCCTTCAAGTATACCGTAGGGAGCGTTAAATGTTCGGCGGTGATCGGTTAGAAATTGAACAATCGTGTCAAATGCATCATGTCGTAAGCTCATAATTTTATCCTTTGTTTAGGATGTTGCCAGTGATTTAATGAAAAGTCAAGATAAATCTCAGATTTCGTGCGTTTTTTCGTATGTGACTAATACTTCTAATATACATAATGATACACCAAGTGTTCAATTACATTAAAGTGAAACACACTTTACTTTAATTGTCCAAGTTTCTTCGGTGACGTTTTTTCTTACATTGGCCGCCATCATTTCTGCAACCCATTCGTTGTTCCACGATCCAAGTGAAATCGTCTCCGGTTGACCATCGTAAATTAATGTTTCTTTCTTGGTTTTCTTGTCAACCGCAAACATCGGGTCTATCTTCTTGAGACGTTTTCCAATAACCTGATAGAATCTTGGTGTGGCGACTCTCATCGTCCGAGAAACTCAAAGGTGTGCTTGATGATCGTCCAAGAAACTTCCTGACAGATCAACCACTTGATCCATGCAAGTGGCATGAATAAGAAATCCATGATCGCCCAAAAAATGCTATTATGGATTGTGTAACCGATCATAGAGGTTGCAATGGCCATCAACAACCAGATGAATGAAACGATGGGATTTGTATTATTATTATTGCTCATGTTAAAAACAAGTGTGGCAGATTTTTATCCAAAGTCAAGTCTTAAACGTCGATGATGACGTTTTCAACGAGAATAATTTTATAATGTCCATCCTTGGACGTGTAGATGAAAAAAGTTTCAACTATTACATCATTGACCATAATGGAGGTGAGTTCTTGCGTGAAAACAAATTCCATTACATAATTGGTACGAGCGGAACGAACTCCAATGTTAGAACCACGAAGTTTAATCCATGGAGAGAATTGATTTATATTAACAATTCCAATATTACCAGTCCAATGGAAATTTTTGGAGTTAAGAATGTAGTTCATGGAAGATATGGAAGTATTCCTGAAGTTCATCGTTCTCCCCCAACGGAAGAACGATGTCCAAAGGTTCTTCAGCGGCTTCAATATTATCGGCAAGTGTCATGTTTCAATTCAGAAGGTTCACAAACAAAACAGTCACCTTCCTGATCTTCGACAGTAATGATTTGTTTCTTAAGCACACTATCAAACCGGGTTGCCACAACTATTGCCATGAACTCATCCACACCACATTTCAGCGAAACAAGAACGTCATCTCCACAGTTGAAAGTTTCCCGACGACGGAGATACTTCTGAAGAACCGACTTGTACTTCTTGACCTTGCCGGTGTCAATGTTCTTGCACAAAATGAATTTTGGGTTGACCAAATCAATGGTGTAAAGATAACTAATGTCACAGTGTTGGGAAGTTGTCGGCTCGTAGGCTCCAACTTTCCATCCAGAAAGCGAACCCTTTTCTCCGGGGAGACGAGTACAGAGTTTTTCTTGAAGATATTCCTCATGACCAAGAACAATCAGCCAGCCAGCGGCTTGACTGACGTTATTGCGAATCTGGCCACGATTGAGCCAGAGCATGAATTTACGGAGGGAAGGAATAACCGAAGAAGGATAGCCGTCACAATGACGGTAAAACCAGAGTTGATCGACGGAATCTTTGACAATGATGTTACAGCGTGTGCTCATGATGTTAAAGAGTGTGGACAAGGTTTTATCAAAAGTCAAGAAAATTGTTTCAGAAATCCAAAATGAGAACAGGATAATCAACATCAAGAACACTGGCGCAAGGACTGTCCGGATCGTTGTCGATCTTGATAGCGTAACAAGGAATGATTTCCTCAGTCTGTTGAATAAACACTGACACATCTTTCTCCTGTTGCTCCAAAGGGAGTTGACGAATTGTTGCCGCGAGTTCTTTGTAAGTCATGGGAGTGATTGGATCAGATTTTAATCAAATGTCAAGTTAAATTTGGCAATACTTTGAAAAACTGATACTCGCCGAATCGATCAGGAATGTCCACGACTTCACCGGGTTTCACGTCTAACGAATCACATTCACGATTTCCTTGTGGAGTTTTTACAATTACCCGATCATAGAGTCGGACAAGATCGTCATAACGAATATGACGAATATTACTCAATTGTAAACTGGATTTTCTTTGCTTCATGTTCGGTTTTGAATGAATTGACTCCAGAAATATATGGCATCGGCAAATTGATAAGCCTGATACGGTGCAAAGGTGCCGCCCGGTTTACAAAGATAGTTTCGTGCCATGGTCAAGGGATTCATTGGTTCACTTATCCAAGGTCCAGTCATGATGGCAATAATCTCCCAATCAGCATTGGTGCTTCTTTCACCATCATTTTTTGTAAGTGTTTCCGCTGAATATAATACGACTTTGGCACATCGAGTTGGCAGTGGTTTTCCACGCCCTTTCAACGCTACATATGGATCTTCGTGGGGTTGACGACGAACAACTTTTCCGGTGATTCTAGTGGTGGTTTCGATTGATGTCCAGTTATTACTAAACAAATAGAGATTGATTTTCTTCATCGGAACAACGATGACTTCCGTCAAGCCTTTTCGTCCAATGCCGGGTTTACGATGCTTCCAATTCTCCAGAACAAGTTCAAGAAGAAGTCTTGGAACTCCATTGAATTTCTTCCGATCATGCTTCAAAGCGAAATCCGACCATGCAATTGAAGGAACGCCTCCCTCTTTCTTTGCCGTCTCATAAGAGACAACAGGATGTTTTTTCACTGGATTTATGACCACAGAATGTTTAAGCATGGAAGGAAGTGTTGTTGGTTTTAATCAAAAGTCAAGACAAAATCGTTTTCTCCTCTTTACGAGTGAGATTGTGAAATGAAACAAACGTTGGCCGGGTGAATCCATCCCGAACCATGTGTCCGGGACGATAATATATTTTGGCCACATTCATTGCTTCTGAATTTTTTCTGGCAACTTCTTCGACTTCTCTCGAATCCATGTGATTCCCAACGTTGTCACAAAGATCGTATTCCCAAGATGCCGGAAAATTCGTGCCGTTTACCTTTTCACTTCTGGTAAATCGTCGAAAGAAGAGTTTCATGGTGGAGAGTGTTGAATAGTTTCAATCAAATGTCAAGCTCAAACCTTTTCAATCTTGGCGTCCAACATGAGTTGCCGATAAGTCGCACCCTTGGCAAGTGTCCTCGTAAGCACGTTATGAAATTGAACCACGAATGTCTCATCGTGATAACCATAACCCTGAGAATGAACCACTTCATGAATTGCCGTTGTCAAGACAGCAAAAACCTTGGTTTTATTGTCACCGGTATTGATCTTCTCCGAGAGCGGATTAAGAAGATAACAGGAAATCCCATTCTGCCTTTCATGTGTGGCAACGACACTCTTATCAAAAGTAAAACCAATCACAAAATGTTGATCCATTCCATTGGCCGTAAGAACATTTCGCAGACAAGTCTTCCAAAGTGCAGCCAAATAAGTGTACTTCTTCTTCCCAGTATTGGGAATAAATTGAGCCGGAACCTTTTCATATTCACTGTTGGCCAGATCAAAATGAAAGTCCGTTAGCAAAAAACTCGGTATAGAATTTCGAATTTTTTCAATGGCATTTCTTGAAGCAAACGAAGCAATATGATCACCGGAAATCTTTGCTTCAATGGCTTCCGCCAATTTCATCGGAGACATTGTTGGTGCAACAATCCTTAACTCTTCAATTGCCTGTTTAACTTCTTCAGTTAAAGAAAGGATCTTGGTAATATGTTCAATGAAACTCAACCTTCCTTCAATCACAAACTTTCGGATGCGGTTTTTGATAAAACCTTCCTTGTCAATCGTTACTTCACTCATGAACTTATCAAAGAGTTGAGAAGCCTCGGATTTAAAACTCTCCCGATTCTGATTGAAAAGATTGACGCTTTCTCCAATGGTTTCAATAATCACATCACGCTTAAGATCATTGATATATCGTTGAAACATATAAAGTCCATTATGCCGGACGACCACGGTATTCTTGTCCGTTCGACTCCTACTGCTATAGACCGTTCCAAGTCCGGGAATCTCACGGGCAAATGGTGCCGTGAAATAATCGGTAAATTCCACACCGTTCAGATAAATCTGACAACGCCCGGAAAAATCACATTGAGAAAGAAGTTCCTTTGCCTTTTCAATCAATTGATCTCCACCGAATTCAGAAAGAAACTTTGCTGAAATCAAAGTACCAATTCGAGGACTGTAATCAATGAATCGATAAGATAACACTTCTCCATCAACAGCGGTGTCATTTGACCGGATGGAAAACGACTTATGAGCGAAGAGAATCAATTTCTTGGCCGCGCCGAATCCGCCCGTGGAACCGGATTCCTTGATCGAACCTCCCATAGTCAGCATAGCGGAAACCATTCGTTCCTTGGTCATTCCCCGACCGTTATCACCACATGAATAACCATCGGCGTCAGCCGTCAAAGAAATCTTCGTTGCTCCAGCATCGAGAGAGTTCTGAAACAACTCCGTCACCAGCCGGAGCCGATAATCGTAGTATTCGTGCTTGGCTTCCTTGAGGAAAAAGTCGGGTGGAATTGAAACTTGGTGATCCATGTTGGATATGATGGTGACGAGTTTTTATCCAAAGTCAAGACTTTTTGTTTGAAATCTTGCCGAACGATTCTTTTATTTTGTGCTTGACTTTTGATTTAAATCTGTTAGAATAAAATCGTACCAACCCTGCACAGATTCGACGATGAGATTTTTTAATTTTTAGCTTGACTTTTGATTTAATTCTGTTATCCACTCGGCTCAAATCCCAGTCTGATCGACGAAACCGATCCCATCGAAACCATTGTTTCCCGGAGGATTGATCTTGTCACGAAAGAATTTTTTTTGTTCGTTTACCGTTCTGTCCACGAGTCGAATATTTTCCGGAGAGTTTTTTCCACCCTTGGATTTCGGTAAAATATGATCAATCACCATTGAAGCGTTTGCTAGTGCTTCGCCATACTTCGCGCCAATTCCATGACTCTTAAATCCCACAATTGCCCTTTGATGATGCTGCCGGGAACACAGTTGGCATTTTTCACAAGTCATGTCCTCACGAGACAAGGCGGGACAAACCACCACGGTCATTTCTTTGGTTCTAATGACATTGGGCGAGTCCTTGGGAATGATCGAAACCACCGGAGCAATTCCCAGCTTCTGGAGTTGAACCGCTTCAACGAGATTGTTGGCTGAAAGATTGATCGTGAATCCGTTGTTATTGGCGTATCGGATTGCCAAACGATTCCACGCTGCATTTGGTCCGGTGAGAACTTCGTGATGACTGTACGTGTAACCACAGCGACCTTTGTTCGCGGCCACAAGTTCAATCAGCATCACGAGATTGATCTTTCCATCTCTATGAGCAAGATCGCCGTATTGGTTATGTCGCCAGAAAGTTCCGT